>Ga0228535_1000634_pt1 | contig 87460 bp, 84 predicted proteins | sample SJ1metagenome_FD_168457 | JGI IMG/M metagenome (GOLD analysis project Ga0228535, IMG submission 168457) | Enriched culture of PCE-dechlorinating microbial communities from Ithaca, New York, USA - SJ1 | ecosystem: Engineered > Modeled > Simulated communities (microbial... > Unclassified | place...
CCGGTGATCATGGTTGCCTCCGAAGACCATACGAAGGCAATAGCGCTTTTAAAACAGGGCGGGTACCTATAAAAACGGTAATTTATGCATTATACCTCCTTGCCCAATGGTTCATAGCCAACCAGGCTGTCCATCAGCTGCGCCATCCCGCGTTCCAACCCACAGAGACAAAACCGGCCTTTGTGGAGGCGGGGGTTGACGGGAGGCTAGATGCGGTGTCCTTAGCCGCGATGGGGGTTATGCTATATAGAGGCCAACTGGCAGGGGATGCGCCGGTTTATGCTATTGCCGGCACATAAATTAAGCCAGCGCTTTTACGCGCTGGCTTAATCCTTTCTAAATAGCGATACGACAGGCTGCCGTCAGCGCTCAACCGCCGCCGAAGATGTGGATCATCTTCACATCGTCCCCGTCGGCGATGGCCGTGGCCTCCCGCTCTTCGTCTCGGATCAGGCAATCGTTGACCTTGACGATGATATCGTTAAAGACGAAGTTGTTTTCAGCCATCAGCGAGGCCACGGTCATACCGTCTGTATAGGGGTAAGGCCGGCCGTTCAGGGTGATCATGGCGCATTCCTCTTGTCACATGGTTTCGTACTTGGCATATTCGTCACCGCTGGGCCAATATCCTTCCGCTTTCAGATAAGGCCGCACCGTAGCCACCAGTTCCGGGATATCCATCTTGAGGGAGATCAGCTTTTCCAGCTTGACAATGCCGCCCGGCGTCCAGCCCCGCCGCAGGTACACCGCGTCCACCAATTGCCTGAACTGGCTCTGGCGGTATTCCATAATGACGGCGATCTTTTCTTCCACACTTTTCCCGGTCAGATCGATGCCCTGCTTGTCCAGGACCTGCTTGTCGTAACGGGCCTCCCGCGAGAGGTATTCCTCCTTGGTGATGGGCCCCAGGGAACGCAGGGGCGGCATATCGTGGACCCGCTGGCCGCTGCCCCGGCGCAGGATAAAGCAGCGCTGGAACGTGTAGACCCGCTCGCTTTGCTCGATCATGGATTTTTCATCCAGCCGAATGCCGGTAACGCCTTCAAAAATATCGAAATAATTCTGCACATGGCCGGGGATCTTGGCCGGCTCGGCGGTGTATTTGTTATCTGCGGGCGCGATATCGTTCCAGGGCAGCTTGCACAGGCCCAGCAGGCCGAACCAGGTGCGGAACATGGGGAAATAATGCAGGGCTTCCGCCTTGTCCTCAAAGGTGGGGATCTGGTTGTTCACCATGTCCATGAAGATGAGCCAGGCCTCGTCATGTTGGGGACCCTTATTGCACAGGGCGTAGCCGCCCTGCTGGGCCAGGGATTCCTTCATCAGATATTCGGAATACTCCAGCCCCTTGTTTTCCATACCGAACTGCTCCATCCACGCCGTCTGCTCCGGGGTCATCTTCACCCAGGGCCGGCCGTTGGTGTAGGGGCAATCCTGGTCCGTGGAATAATAGGGCTTGCCGGCCGGCCAATCGGGAATCTCCTCCCGGCTGATGAAGGGGATGCCTTCAATTTTTTCCCAGCGGGGCGGATGGGCCACAAAGGGACCGTCGTTGGCTGCGCCGGGATTGGCGAGCGGCGTGCCTTTGATGCTTTCCTGCACCGCGATGTCGTCATAATTCTCTTCTTTGAGATATTGGCAATCGGCCAGGTCCGGATTGATGTTTACCGTAGGCGCGATCCGCTGTTCCGGTACCGGGATGGTGGACCATGAACGGCCCTTTAGCAGATACGCATATTCCGGCGCCACCTTGCCGAAGCGCTCGGCATAGATACGCTTCTGCTGGCGGACGCCTTTGCCCACGATGACGCCGAAGCCGTCGCCGCTCACCATCTGATGCATCAGTTCGTTTAAGGTCCAGCCGTTGCCCCAGCGCATGTCGAGCCCTTCGGTATCGTCCAGATTGTACAGGCCCCGCTGGAAGCATTCCATGGCAAAAGCGGTCATGGTGCCCATGGAGATGGTGTCCAGGCCGTAGGTGTCGCAATAGAAATTGGCTTCCAGGATCCAGCGGGGATCGAAGGTGCCCGTATTGGAGCCCAAGCCGCCGGCGTTTTCGTATTCCGGGCCGTCCACGCAGACCTTATGGCCTTTATAGGGCCCGGTGCGCAGCTCAAAGTTATCGGCAGCCTTGGCGCAGCTCATGGAGCAGCCGTACCAGCAGCCGTCCGGCACGTTTTGCGTGATATATTTCTCAATGAACACCTTGGAGGCGATCTTGGGCGTTTCCGGGTGGCCGCCGTATTGGTAATTATGGGTGGGCAGCAGGTCGTATTTGTCCATGACCTCGATGATATTGGCCGTGCCGATATGGCGCATGCCGTTTTGCCTGTCGTCCAGCAGGGACATTTCCTTGTGCAGCCGGATGCCCGCTTCGTTCAGCAGCTTTTTGTTCAGCGGATTGTTCAGGTTGCCGTGAGTGCCGGAATATTTGACCACCACGGCCTTGATGCGCTTATGCCGGAACACGGTGCCGATGCCGCCCCGGCCGGCCTGTTTCAGGCGCAGCACATTGCGGCGCTTGTCCCAGAAAGTGAAGTTGAGGATGCCGATATAGGAATTTTCCGCCGCCCGGCCGCTGCTGATCACGGAAATATTAGGCTTGTCCGCCTCGTTGTCCGCGTACATTTCCGTCATCTGCTCGCCCAGGATATGGCTGTCGAAGGCTTCTTCCGGCGCGGTTTCCACGCTGATCGTATGGTTGTTGCCGTCGATGACGATGATCAGCTCTTCTTCGGCTTTGCCCTGCAACTCCAGGATGTCGAAGCCGGAGAATTTGAGGTAAGGGCCGAAATAGCCGCCCACATTGCTGTCGATGGGCAAACCGGTGGTGGGGGAGATGCAGCAGACCAGGGATTTGCCGGCGCCCGGGTATTGGGTGATGCCGGCCAGGGGGCCGGGGGAAATGACGATATCGTTCTCCGGGTCGTTCCAGTGGCTGTCGGCCTTGACCGCTTTCCAGAGATGATAGAGGTCAAAGCCCTTGCCGCCGGTAAATTTCTCTTTCATAAACTCAGTGACAGCCTTTTCGCCGATGACAACGCCGTTTTCACCCGCCACTTTGGCGATGAGCGGGTCCTGTTGGGAAACGTCATAATCGCCGCCCACGCTGATATAGAGGCTGCGGTTGTTGTACCCCCGCCGGATGGTGGTAGGCTGGTATTGATAGGTGGCCAGCACGCGGCGCTTGGCTTTCATGGCCATGATTTCCTCGTGGCTGCCGATATGATGCCGGTATTCGTTGTGCACGCATTCAACCATCTTGTTCCTCCCTTCTATTCTTCCGCCAGCCGCAGCGCCCCGCTGGGGCAGGCCCTGACGCAGATGCCGCAGGCGATGCATTTGAAAGGCGTCAGCTCGTCCTCGTGATAATGCATGTAATCCCGCACGCATTCCCCGACGCAGATCAGACAGCCCACGCAGTTCTTTTTGTCCAGACGCACGACGCCGTGCTTGTCCCGCGCGAGCGCCATGGGCGAGCACATGTCCATGCAGGCGCCGCACTGGTCGCAAACGGCCACAAAATAGCCGCCGGCAGTCAGGTTGCGATAAATGCGGATCGCGCTTTTTCCGGCATCCTCCGTCTTGAACCAGGCTTTGGCGCAGGCCTGTTCGCAAGCGCCGCAGCCGGTGCACAGCCGGGAATCAGCCACCAGTTTTTTCATGGCATTCTCCTCCTGAATGATACTTTTTACGCATATGCAAAATTATTCCGGATCGGATGGATGAAAAAACCTGCCCATGAGCGAATAAACGCTCATAGACAGGCTCCTTTGCAAATGACGGTTCTACGTCTGGCGGGCCGCATCCTCGCGGATCACGGCCTTATCGTTTTCTGCAACTGTCCTAAAGACAGTTGCAGAAACTCGGAGCTATGGAATTGGAACTTATTTTACCTCATAACACCCATATTATAACATGTTCGATTATTTTTTTCAATATTTTTGTTTCACCGCTGGCAACGGCATGTTATGATGGGACGAAAGGGGGCGTGAACATGAACGATCGCCAGCGGGAAATCTACAGCCGCCAGATCATCCTGCCGGGCCTGGGGGAAGCGGGCCAGGAACGGTTGCTGGCATCCTCCGTGCTGATCTGCGGCGTGGGCGGCCTGGGCGCGCCGGTGGCCTTGTACCTGACGGCCATGGGCGTGGGCCGCCTGGGCCTCGTTGACGGGGATCAGGTGGCCTGGTCCAATCTGAACCGCCAGCTGCTCTATACCCCGGCCGACGTGGGCCGGGCCAAGGTCCAGGCTGCTGCGGAGCGGCTGCGCCAGCTTAATCCTGAGCTTAAAATAGAAACGCATCAGATGAACCTGACGGAGGAGAACGCGGCGCAGCTGGTATCCGGCTACGATATCGCGGCGGATTGCCTGGACAATTTTGCCGGCCGTTTCATCCTGAACGACGCCTGCCTGGCAATGGGCGTACCCTTTGTCCACGCCGGGGTGCGCGCGCTCTCCGGCCAGACCATGACGGTGCTGCCCGGGCGCGGCCCCTGCCTGCGCTGCCTGTTGCCCGGCGGCCATTCCGACGATAAAGGCCCGTGGGGGCCGGGCATTATCGGCGCTACCGCCGGGGTGCTGGGCAGTCTGCAGGCCCAGCAGATCTATAAATACCTGGCCGGCCTGGCGGTGGATGAAGGCCTGCTGGTTTACGACGGCGGTTGCGGCGAATGGCAGCGGATCGCGGTCCCGCCGGACCCGCAGTGTGCCTGCCGGAACAGCGTGTTGAACCAAAGGTCTGCTGAATAAGGGAAGGGGAGGCGTCTTTCCGGATTCGCCTCCCCTTCCTGTTGTTCAGAGATATAATATTTCCCCGCAGCGGGGCCAGGCGTAGCCGCCCAGCTCCGTCAAACGCCGCCGGAAGGCTTCGCCCCGCAGCAGCGTAAGAAAACGCCGTACCAGGGGCAGCTCCAGGAAGCGCTGGGGCAGGGCGAAATCGTATTCTTCCGGCCCGATGGGCAGGAAATCCAGATCCATGGCCCGGGCGGCTGTCAGCACGCCCATACCGGCGTCAGCCTCTCCGTTGACCACCGCGGCAGCCACCGCCATATGGGTGGCTGCTTCCCGGCCATAGCCATCGATACTAGCCGGATCGACGCCGGCCTGCTTCAGCAGATAATCCAGCAGCACCCGGGTGCCGGCCCCCCGCTGACGGTTCACATAGCGGCAGCGGGCCAGGTCCGCCACGCCGGCAATGGCCAGCGGATTACTTTTTTGCACCATCAGGCCCTGAATACGTTCCACGCCCTTGATCAGGGCCATGGGCTCTTCAAACAGCTGCCGCAGGTAGCTGATATTATATTCGCCGCTTTCCTCGTCCAGCAAATGGGTGGGGGCCAGATGGGCCTCGCCCCGTTTTAGGGCCATCAGGCCGGCCAGGGAGCCCACATGGGTGCTGGAGAGATAGCAGCCGGGGAATGCCGCGGACATCCGGTCAGCCAGCTCGTCCAGGATCAGATCGTGGCTGCCCACCGCCACCAGGGTGTTTTCCACTTCCTGCCAGGCGCGGTACAGGCGCAGGCTGACTTTATCGCCAGCCTCCACGCCCTCGCTGTCCTGAGGGATGACGCAGAAGCCGTCGGCCCGCACCAAAGACATGGCAGCGCCGGCGCCCCGGGCCAAGGGCGCGGCCACCAGCCGCCCATCCACCAACCCGGTCTTGACCCGCACGAATTCCTGATATTTGACGGAGCTGACCAGTCGTTTGGCAATGACAGCCTCCACTTCCCGGCTGCTGTCCTCGGCAGGCCTGCCGGTGAGCAAAGCCATCACCGGCAGGGTCAGTTCCTGGAAATCCAGATAAGCGGAGGCCGGATAGCCGGGCAGGCCGATCACCGGCTTGCCATCGATGATGGCCAGGATCACCGGCTTGCCCGGCTTCACCGCCACGCCGTGTACCAGCACCCGCCCCAGTTCCTTCAAGATGGCCGCGGTATAATCCTCGGTGCCGGCGGAGGAGCCGGCGTTGACGATGGTCAGGTCATGGCTGTCCACCGCTTGGCTGATGGCCTCTTTCAGCAGCTGACGGTCGTCAGGCACGATATCCAGCCGGTGGGGCAGCCCGCCGGCTTCCTTCACCAGGCCGGCGAACATGCGGGAATTGGACTCGATGATCTGCCCCGGTCCCGGCTCCTGCTCCGGCTCGATGATCTCGCTGCCCGTGGGGATGATGGCCACCCGGGGCCGGCGATAGACAGCCAGCCGGGTGATGCCGCCGGAGAGCAGCACGCCGACATCCATTGGCCGCAGCCGGTGTTTGCTGGGCAGCAGCATTTCCCCGGCCACGATATCTTCGCCGATGGGCCGCACATGCTGCCAGGCTGCGGCTGAGGCAATAATCTCCACCCGTTCTTCGTCCAGGACCGCCACGTCCTCAGCCATGATCACCGCATCGAAGGGCGGACGGATCGGATCGCCGGTATCCACCGCCTGGAAATCCGCTCCCCGCGCCAAGGTCAGGGGCGCGGTCTCCCGGGCAGGGGCGGTACGGGCCGAGGAGACGGCGATGCCGTCCATGGCGGCGGCGGTGAAGAGGGGCGAGCAATAGCGGGCGTATACCGCCCGGCTGGTGATCCGGTCCAGGCTGTCGATGACCGCGATTTCTTCCTCTTCCAGATGGAGCAGGGGCGCGAGCGCTTCCAGATAAAGCTTTCTCGCCTCGGGGAGGGGCGTATTGGTCAGATACAGATTGCGTTCAGCCATATTTACCTCCAGAAGGCATGCACCGGCACCATAACACCGGCATTCAGCCCCTCGCAGTTCCGTTCCATGACGATATAGCCGTCCGCCTGGGCCAGGATGGAAATGAGCCCGGATTTATAATATAAGGGGCAGGCCAGCAGTCCGCCTTCCCGCCAGGCGAGGCGTACCGGCTGAAAGGTGGTTTTGCCGGCGTCCGCAGCCACATTGCGCGTGAGCTGAGCCGGTAAGGGCAGGGACGGCTGCTGGCCGGTGAGGCTCTGCCACCAGGGCAGCAGTACGGCGGAGAACACCATCAAAGCGGAGAGGGGGTGCCCGGGCAAACCCGCCAGCACGGTTTGCGTGGCTTCGTTAAAGCCCAGGATCGTCGGTTTGCCCGGCTTCACCGCCAAACCGTGGGTGAAGACGCCGGGGCTGGCGATCTCGTCAAAAATGCGGCTGGTCAGATCCTTTTGCCCCTGGGAACTGCCGCCGGAGATCACCACCAGGTCATGGCCTGTCAGGGCCTGGCGGAGAACGGCGCGCAGGCGTTCCGGGTCGTCGGGCAGGATGGCGGCAGCCGTTACCTGAAAGCCGGCCTGTTCCGCGAGGGCGGCCAGCGCCGGACCGTTGATATCCCGCACCTGCCCGGGTTTAGGCGTATCGCTTGGCAATACCACCTCGTCTCCGCTGGAGAAGAGGGCCAGGGCGGGGCGACTATAGACAGGGATTTCCGTCAAGCCCAGGGCGGCCAGGACGCCAATTTCCGCCGGACCCAAGCGGCGGCCCCGGGGCAAAGCCAAGTTGCCAGAAGACAAATCTTCTCCCCGGTAGACCACATTGCGTCCGGGAGAGATGGCGGCGCCCACCGCCACTTGATCGCCCAAGGGCTCGCAGTATTCCAGCATCACCACTGCGTCCGCCACCGGGGGCAGCATGGCCCCGGTGGGCACGTAGGCGCATTCGCCGGGGGCGATAGCGGTCAGCGCGGCTTGTCCCATGTCTACGCTGCCCCGCAGGCGCAGGATGGCGGGCAGGTTCTCGGAGGCGGCGGCGGTATCCGCGGCGATCACCGCGTAGCCGTCCACGGTGGAACGGCTGAAGCCGGGCACGTCCTCCGCCGCGTAAATATCTTTCGCCAGCACCCGGCCCCGCGCCTCAGCCAAAGACAGGCGCTCCGTTTTGGCCCAGGCTTGGCCGGCGACGGAACGCAACCGCTCCACCGCCTGATCCACACAGTCCACATTCAGCAACCGCATGCCTTAACCCCCTTTTGCTACCGACTATTGTAGCACAGGCGACGCCGGTTTTCTACCGCCAGCCGTAGTTTCTGCCTTAAGGAGAACAATTATTATACATTTCATTTTAGTTAGCAACGTTTAAAATCCTCTTTAAGCCGCCCCTTGGTTTACGATTCTGCAAGGGTTGTTCCGTTCTCTGCGTTCCCTCCGAATAAGCCCTTTTTGGTAAGTTCACAGAAAAGGAGCAGTCGGCGGACATATGGCGCCAAAGCCACTGAAACAGTGCGGCACCGGCAGCCATTCCCAGTTGTTGACCCGGAGCAACTGCCTGACCGCTATGAAAGCGGTACGCTAAACAGGCCCGTTATCGCCGTTTGGGGCGGGGGTGAAATATCTACTGGAACATGGGCAGCTACGCGAACAGGAACGCGGCTGGTCAATCGGCCGCCGGCAGGCAAATAAGCGCCTAGAAATCCACTTCGAGCGAAAGAGAGCCTTTCGGGGAAGCGCTCTTTTGTGGTATAATCATATTAATCAAAACGAAATGAGGTGAGTTCGTGAAAGGCAGAAAAATTCTGATGTTTTGTATCATTATGGTTGTGCTGTTGGTGTTTTTGAGCGGCTGCGTACCGGGGGACGGAACGAATTCAGAAGTCAGGCCGGCAGGATTCCTTTCCGGCGTTTGGCACGGATGGATTGCGCCATTCTCGCTGATATATTCTATTTTCAATGAGAACATCGGCATTTATGAGGTTTATAACAACGGGTTTTGGTATGACTTGGGTTATTACATGGCGATCATCAGCGGTTTCGGCGGCCTTGCGCTGTCCCGGAAAAAGAAAAGAAGCGCCGACGGCGTCTAACAGCGCCGAACGGCATATTCTGTTTTATGGTGAAAAAGTCAATCAGCCTACAAATCCAACTCTCTGGTTAATAACGCGATCGCGATGTAGTCAGCCTTTAGCGCTTGTACAGTCGTTGTGTGCTGCCAAGTGCCTGCTTTCAATTTTAGCTGAGCTTTTTCGCTTTTATTTATCATTGAAGTAATTGCCCGGATAGCTTCCTGTAATTCTTCTTTTGTGTATTTATCCATAAACGCACCGTCCTATCATCCATTGCCAGCTAATTTATCTGCTGCCTCGTAGCTTAACGGCTTACTTTAATTGTACAGCATATTTGTCTGAGAAGCAAAGCAACCCCGTCTTGCATTGCATAAACCGGGCGCTTTTTTGTCACTCTGAGGAAGCTTTAAATGCTTCCTTTTTTCTTTGTCCCTTTTTATTGAAAGGAAGCGTTTTTTTATTAACTGCCTGAAGCATGCCAAAGGCGAATGGTACGGACTGCGGGTAAGGGGATATTCATAAAAAACAACGGGCAGCGTCGATCAACCGGATTTATCTGATCAACACTACTCGTTGCGAGTGTTATTATATTACTTTTATTACTTTTTCACCTTTGCGTCAACGAACATCTTCCGTTTCGTCAAAGGGGTAAGGCGACCGTTCCGTATAATGCGTATGCAGCAATTCATGGGATTTATGGCCCAAAGGCTGGCCGAGGAACTCCTCATAGATTTGGATGATCGCCGGATTTTCATGGGATTTCCGGAGAGGCATCCCGATATCTTCCTTATAAATAGCCGCAATGCGTTTTTCCCGTTGCGCGTTGTTGGTGCCGATCGGTTGGCCGCCTCCGCCGATACAGCCTCCCGGACAACCCATGATTTCGATAAAATGATAGAACTTCTCCCCGGAGCGGATGGCGTCCAGCAGTTTCCGGGCGTTACCGGTCGTGTGCGCCACCGCCACTTTTACTTCCAGGCCCGCTAAATCCACAGTCGCTTCTTTGATCCCCTCCATGCCTCTGACCGCGGTAAAATTGATATCCTGCAAGTTCTCGCCCGTAACCGCCTCGTATACCGTTCTTAAGGCCGCTTCCATCACGCCGCCGGTGGCGCCGAAGATCACCCCGGCTCCCGTATACATCCCCATCGGCGGATCAAATCCTTCCGGCTCGATCCGGGCGATATCGATCCCCGCTTCCCGGATCATCCGGGCCAGTTCCCGGGTGGTGAGGACGGCGTCCACATCCTGATAGCCGCTGCTTCTCATTTCCGGTAGCGTACATTCAAATTTTTTAGCGGTGCAGGGCATAAAGGATACGGAATAAATCCTGGCCGGGTCGACCCCGGCTTTTTCCGCATAATAGGTCTTGACCAAAGCGCCGAACATTTGCTGCGGCGATTTGCAGGTGGAGAGGTTATCCAAAAAGTCCGGATAAAAATGTTCGCAGAATTTGATCCAGCCGGGGCTGCAGGAGGTGATCATCGGCAGCTTGCCGCCGTTTTGGATCCTCTGGAGCAGTTCGTTCCCTTCCTCCAGAATCGTCAGATCCGCGGTGAAGTTCGTATGCATCACTTTGTCGAACCCGATCTGGCGCAGAGCGGCGACGATCTTCCCCATAGCCAGCTCTCCAGGGTTTAAGCCGAATTCTTCCGCCAGGCTGACCCGGATCGCCGGGGCCATCTGGCAGACCACATGTTGCTCCGGATCGTTGATGGCTTCCCACACATCATTATGCTGATCGTTTTCGTAGATCGCTCCTACCGGACAAGCCAGGATGCATTGCCCGCAATTGATGCAGGCCACTTCCCCCAACCCCAAATTGAATACCGGGGAAACCGTGACGTCGAATCCTCTGTCGTGCTTGGTATAGACGGAGGCGGTCTGCACCCGCTCGCAGACTTCGATACAGCGGCCGCACTTAATACACTTATTGGCGTCCCGGTGCACGCCGGGGCTGGTCAGGTCCAGCGGAATCCGATCGTCGACGTGTTCAAAACGGATGTCGCGGATATTATATTCCCGGGCGAGCGTCTGCAATTCACAGTTTTGGTTGCGGATACAGGTCAGGCAATCCTGGGGATGATGGGCCAGGATCAATTCCAGGATGGTTTTTCTGGCTTCCCGGACCGCCGTCGTATTCGTTCTGACCGCCATCCCCTCGGCAACCGCGGTCGCGCAAGCCGCCTGTAAAAGCTCTACTCCCTCGACCTGAACGATGCAGACGCGGCAGTTCGCTTTCACCGTCTGGTCGGGATGATAGCAGAGGGTGGGGATCTTAATACCCGCTTTCCCGGCGGCGTCCAGAATGGTGGTTCCCTTGGGAACTTCCACTTTACGCCCATCTATGTTTACAGTAACCATCTCCATCTTATTTTTCACTCCTTATTAGAATTGGACAAGCCGTTCCTGCTCATTTCGCCAATCTGGTTTCCAACCGGTCCCCGAAAAACCGCATTGCCGTCTGGAAGGGAGTCGGGGCCGCCTGACCCAGTCCGCAGAGCGCCGTTTGATTCATTACCTGCGCCAAACCGGCTGCGGTCTGATAATCTTTTGCCGTGGCGTTCCCCGCGCAGAGCTTGACCATAAAATCGGCGAGCCGCCGGCAGCCTTCCCGGCAGGGGGTGCATTTGCCGCAGGATTCGTGGGCAAAGAAGCGCATCATGGTTTTAACGGCCTCCGCCAGGTCCCGCGTATCGTTCATGACGAACACGGATCCGGTCCCCAGGCTGCCGCCTGCCGCCAGCAGGGAATCAAAGTCAATGGGAATATTCAGCAATGCTTCCGGCAAGATGCCGCCCGAATTGCCCCCGACCTGTACGGCCTGGAACTTTCCCCCTGCCACCCCGCCGCCGAAATCGTTGATGACTTCGGCAAGGGTGGTATCGGTGGGCGCTTCCACAAAGGCCTTATTGGCAACGTCGCCGCTCAAGGTGAGGATTTTCGTCCCGGGATATTTGGCCGCCCCGATCCGGGCGAACCATTCCCCGCCGCGATTGAGGATCCCGGGGATATTGGCCAGCGTCTCCACGTTATTGACGACCGTCGGTTGTCCCCATAAACCGGAAACGCCTGGGTAAGGAGGCCGGACGCGCGGCTCGCCCCGTTTGCCTTCAATGGACTCGATAATCGCGGTTTCTTCGCCGCAGACAAAGGCAAAGCCGCCGGAACGGATCTCCAGATCAAAATCGAACCCGGAATCGAGGATATTTTCACCCATCAGACCAGCCGCCCTGGCATTTTCGATTGCCCTGGCCAGGGATGCTTGGGATTGCGGATATTCCCCCCGGATATAGATATACCCCTTGGTCGCGCCCACCGCATAACCGGCGATTGTCATGGCTTCGACCAATAAATGGGGATCATGCTCCATGATCAGCCGGTCTTTATAGGTGCCCGGCTCGCCTTCATCGGCGTTGCAGACAATATATTTCTGAACCGCCTGCAGGGGAGCCGTAAAACTCCATTTTAATCCGGTGGGGAAGCTGGCGCCGCCCCGGCCCCGCAAACCGGATCGTTTGACTTCCCCGATGATCTGATCGGGATTCATGGCCAAGGCTTTTTTCAGCGCCGCGTAGCCGCCCGCGGCCAGATATTCCTCCAGAGATGCGGGATCGATTTTTCCGTAATTTTTCAGTACGAGTCTTTGTTCTTTGGCAAACACCATCACAATTGTCCTCCCTCCGGCCGCTTAGAACCGGGCCAATATGTCCGGAATCATGTCGGCAGTCACATCAAAATATGGTTGTTCGTTGATGGTAAACACCGGGGCGCTGTGGCACGCGCCGACGCATTGCGTTAATTCCAGGGTAAATTTACCGTCCCCGGTGGTTTCACCGATTTTGACGCCCAAGTGTTTTTCCATGGCGGCGATGAGTTCCGCGGCTCCGGCAATATGGCAGGGCGCGCTTTCGCAAAAACGGATAATATTGCGGCCTCTTTTTCCGACCGCAAATTTGGCGTAAAAGGTCGCGGCGCCGTATACCTGCGACACCGGGATATCGAAGGCCTGCGCAAGTTTTACCAGCGCTTGCTCCGGAATGGCCCGGTATTCGGCGTCGATCCCGTGCAGGGCGGGCAGCAAACCGCCTTTTACGCCCTGAAACCGGGCGATGATTTCGTCAACGGACCTTTTTGCCGGCGATATAAAGCTATTTTCCATCATCGGTTCCCTCCCCGTGTTAACAATCCACAAAATCCGTTGTATAGAATAAAACCCCCGGATGCTCTTCCAGTTCCACAAACGTAAGCGGCTCATAGTCGTGCGTCTCCCGCACGGTATAGCTCCGCCCTTCCACAAGCATCTCTTCCGCGTTTTCCCCCGCGCTGAAATAATCATTCTGATCGTGTCTCGGCGCTATGTATCGGACTTTATCTCCTTGCGCCGCATAAAGATTCATACACCTTTGTTCATCCTGTTTACACGGTTTATGATCCATTATCTCAGCCCCTTTTTTTTTAATAGATGGTTTGCTTCCATAGTGATAGCTATGATTACAGTTCCTGATTTATTCTTGTCGGATAAAAAAAGTGGACAATTCTCCGGCGCCAGGAACAGCATAGATCCGCCCTTTTCTTATACGGCCGGGAAAGGAATATAAAAAAAAGCGCTTTCGCGTTGACTAACTTGCCGTTTTCAAAATGCTTCATACGATTAATATCAGCCGTCTTACCGATAGACTTAATTGGCTGCAGATTTTAAGATATAAAAAGACTGCTGATTCTTAGTTTTTTATCAAACCAGGAAAGCAGCAGGTCGCTATGGTGGGTATGTACCTGGAAGGGATTAAGGAATTTATCTTGCCCATTGCGGCAGTTGGTGGTAAAATATTATCTAAGGGATGAAGCTTTCTTTGGAGAAATCCAAATTGCTGTATCGGCTGATGGCTTCTACGCAGAACACGTAGAGCGGTCAGTCTTTATTTTTTATCATGATGGAGATTGACAGTATGGAGATTGACAGCCTATTAAGAATGGAGTGCGTGTGATATGGTCGGCAATAAATGCAAAAAGCCTATTCAGCCGGCACTGGCTTTTGTGCTGATGATGGGTATTGTCAGCCTATTCTCGGATATGACGCATGAAGGCGCCAGGAGCATTTACGGAGCTTATCTTCCGCTGCTTGGCGCCTCGGCTGCAACGATTGGCTTTGTCACCGGCCTGGGAGAAATGATCGGCTATTCCTTCCGGCTGCTGACAGGCATTATCGCCGACCGTTCCCAAAAATATTGGACAATGACCTTCGTGGGTTATGTGATTAACATGGCGGCTGTTCCCGCCCTTGCCCTGATCCCTGAAAACGGCTGGATATATGCGTGTGTACTGATCGTTCTGGAAAGATGCGGCAAGGCGATACGGCAGCCGTCCAAAAATACGCTGGTGTCCTTTGCGGCCACGCAGCTCGGCGAGGGGAAATCCTTTGCCATTCAGGAATTCCTTGACCAATTGGGCGCATTTTTGGGGCCGGCTATCCTATTTGTGATCCTGCTTGTGAAAAGAGGGGTATACGACTTCCAGACATATACCCTTTGCTTTGCTGTTCTTGGCGTGCCGGCAGCCCTGACGTTGCTGTCGCTCTTTATTGCCAGGAGGAAATTCCCCACCCCTGAAAACTTTGATGTCTCAAAAATCGCTGCAGGTACTATCCGCCTGCAGCCGTCATTCGTTCTCTACATGGCCGGCATAAGTCTGCTGGCGCTGGGTTTTGCGGACTTTCCGCTAATCACCATGCATATTGCCAGGCAGTCGCTTGTTCCAGGCGACACGCTCCCGCTCCTATACGCCGCGGCAATGCTGGTGGACGCTTTCGCCGCGCTTTTCTTTGGCTGGATGTACGATAAGCGGGGGATCCGTGTCCTCATGCTATCCAGTATGATCTCCGCCTTCTTTTCGATTTTCATCTTCACCTTTCATGCTCTGCCTGCCGCAATTCTTGGCATCGTTATGTGGGGGATCGGCATGGGCGCGCAGGAATCCATCTTAAAATCCGTTGTAGCCACCATTGTATCAAAAGATAATCGGTCAACCGGGTTCGGCGTTTTTGAGACAGCCTTCGGCATATGCTGGTTTTTGGGAAGCTGGATCATGGGCGCGCTGTATGATATCGCACCTATGTGGCTTGTTGCCTTTTCGGTTTGTACGCAGGCGGCGGCTATTCCATTTTTTTATCTGACCTGGCTTTCGGCGCGGAAAGGGCTTGATGTATCAAAATCCGGAGATATTAAGTAACCCACCACTGACGGGTTTTGACACAGGCTTTGGGGATGGCGCCGCCGCCCTTTAATCTTTTGGCTCCCCTCTCGCAGGCATCTAGCCTTATTTCACGATCAGTACAGAACAGGGCGCCATGCGCACCAGGCTGGAACAGGTGCTGCCCATCAGTCTTTCATAAACAGCCGATACGCCCATAAAGCCGATGATCAATAAATCGATCTTATTCTTGCGGATAAACTCGATGATCATTTTCACTTCATGCCCCACCAGAATATGCGGATTGATCGGGCAATTTTGGGCAACGGCCATCTGCCGGGCCTGCTCGATGATCTCTTGATACTTGCTGTCCGCCGCTTCTTTTTCCCCCTCCACCTCGCTGATGGTTTCCGGGAAGCGGGGAATTTCCTCCACCGAAACCGTGTGCAGCTCCGCCTGGTAGAAAAGAGCCAGCCGTATGCCCTCGTCCAAGGCTTTAAAAGCGTTTTGGGAACCGTCAAGACCGACCAAAATCTTATTCATGCGTATCCCCCTTTTCAAATTGTTTTGTCGTAAGTTTACCGTTGCCGTTTGATTGGCCCCAGGCGTCCATATCGCCGTTTGTAGGTTCAAAAAAGCGCTGTGCAATCAGGGTGGGCACGACCGCCGTCAGGATAATCACGGTCACCAGGACGGAATACTGCGACTGACTGATAATGTGATGCGCCAGCCCGAACTGAGCGGAAATCGTCCCGAAGGTCAGCCCGGTGGACATCAGTAAGGTGGTATAATTGGCTTGCTTCGTATCCATCTTGAAAACTCTTGAGGTGGGCCAGACGCCAATGGTTTTGCAGACGATTTTCAGCAAAAACAGCGCGGCGATGATGCCGATCGATAGCCAAACTGCTTTTAAGGAGACATTCAGCCCGGCTTTGATAAAGTAAAAGGGCGTAAAAACCGTGAAAGTCATGGTGCGCATACGGTTGACCAGCGTTTTATCCTTGACAAACACGCCCGCGATCACCAGCCCGATCAGATAGGCCGGCAGCACCGCCTCGCTGTTGGCCAGCGTCGCCAGCCCGGCCAGGAAAAACAGGATCAGGAAGATGAATTTGACCTCCGGCTGGCTGACCCTTTGCTCGCCGCATTTGGCAATCAGGTATCTGGTGGCGCGGGGCATGCAGAACATCACGACGGCTGTCGCGACGACAAACACCAGGAGATAGGTATTAAAGCCGGAGAACAGTACGCCCAGGGCAATGACGGTGCCCAAATCGTTCACGAAGCAGGCGGCAAGGATCATTTTGCCCAGGGCCGTATTGGACTTGCCGGTTTCGATCATCACGGCGTAAACAACGGCTACCGAGGTGGTCGAAAGGGCGATCCCCGCGATCTGCGCCTGTTGGATCTCCCAGCCAAACACAAATTGGGTGAACAGCCAGACGCCGCCAAAGGGAAGGATAAAAGCCAGCAGGCCGATGCTGAGGCTGCTTTTCAGATTGGCGCGGAGCGAAACCGGATCGATTTCCGCGCCTGACAGAAAGGTCAGCACGACGCTGCCTAATGATGCCAAAAAGTTGATCCACTCGTTGGTCTGGCGAATGCCGAGAAAATTACCGGCGATCACGCCGACAAGAATTTCGATCAGCGCCACCGAGATGCCCAGGCGGATGGAGATCAGGCTCGCCACAAAGGCCAGGCCGATCCAGACGGCGGCGACAAACCAGGTGTTGCTGAGAATCGTTGATAACAAGATAAACGCTCCTTTGCAAATTATTATTGATAACTTGCCGGAGCCAAAGATAAAGAAACCCCTGCAAATTACACACAAATGGGAATCTGTAGGAGTCATCAGCTATAAAAGCGATACAGTGAACCCCATCACCGTTATGTAGATAAGCCCGATATAACTGGTTCTCAACGAGGCAAAACAAAAAGCTCCTACTTTAATTGCTTAAAGTAGGAGCCATCAGCAACGATCGTTGCAATCAGGGCGAGCTCCATCACCATGTTTATCATAACATGTGAACGATGCTTTGTAAATAAGCTGCGCCAAACTGCTTTGCCTAGAAAGAGCACGGCGTTAAAAAGAAAAAATAAATAATCCTTAAAGTATCTTGACATATTCCTTTTTACTCCTTATTATTACTTGTGTTGGCAATAATAAGGAGCGACCTATGAATAGAGAATATTTTACCGTTGATCAGATCTCCAACATGCTGGATATCCATCCGAAGACCGTACAGCGGTATATCCGGGAGGGCAGGCTGCGCGCGACAAAGATCGGCAAGAGCTGGCGCGTCGCCGGCCACGACCTGAGTGTTTTTGTTGAGCATAACCATGTCGAAGGGTCCGGTCCGGAAACCCGTCCGGCGCGCCGTGTCATTGCCTCCTCGGTCATCGATATAAGCGTCGATGGAAAGGAGGATGCTATTCGTATCATGAACACGCTGACGGCAGCCCTGAATGTGAAACCGCCGGAATTCGGACAGTCGACCATGCATTCGCAATACATCGAGCGTGAAGATACGGTCCGCGTTACGCTCTGGGGCCCAGCCCGCTTTATGGCGGTGATGATGGATATGATCGCCGCTCTGGCGGAACAAGATAATGAGGAGTGAACTGAGATGAAAACCAGCGTATTCAAGACCGTGGAGGGGCGCGAAAAGGTCCGGGACTATTACAACAGCGTACTCAGCCGGTTTCCTTTTGCGCAGCGATACGTCGAGACCGCTTTCGGAAAGACGTTTCTGCTGGCAGCCGGCGAGGAATCAGATCCGCCCATTATCCTGCTGCACGGTTCCTGCAGCAACAGCGCGTTCTGGTTTCCGGAGATGACGGCTCTGTCCGGAGATTTCAGGGTCTATGCCGTTGATATCATCGGCGAAGCCGGGAACAGCGAGGAATACCGGCCCGACCTTCATACGGACGCTTTCGCGCTTTGGCTGAAGGACGTCCTTGACGCGCTCGGTCTGGAGGACGCCGTTCTTATCGGCAACTCACTGGGCGGCTGGATGGCGCTCAAATTCGCGACAGACTATCCGAAGCGCGTTTCCAGGCTGATTCTGATCGCCTCCGCCGGCCTGGCCCAAATCCGGCCGCAATTTCTTTCCGATGCGGCAAAAGCGCGGCAGGCGGACGGAACTGTGCCGGCGACCCCGTCCATGATCGGCGAACAGAGTATGCCCAAGGAAGTGCTGGACTTTATCAATCTGATCGCCCAGAACTACAACCCCATTCAGGAGTTGCCCGTATATACGGATGAACAGCTCAAGCGGCTGCACATGCCGGTCCTCTTTATCGACGGCGAAAATGACGGCATCATTGAGGCGGAGCAATCGGCCCAAAGGCTCTCCCGCCTTGTTCCGCCGGCCGAAATCCATTTGCTGCCGAATGGCGGGCATGCGGTGATCAATTCCCTTGAATATATTATCCCGTTTTTGAGGAAAGAGGCATAAACATGGGGACAGTTCGGAATCCCGGAATTACTGACGTTCTCAAAAGTGAGTAAAATCGCGGACGACTTTTGCGTTTCGATGTGATATACTGATATCGTCAAAGATTGTAAAATAACCTCAAGCCTTCGGAACAGTCGCTCCGAGGGCTTTTTTTTGTCCGCGCCAAACACCGTACCGGAGGAGCGGCAGATGCTACAAGCCACAAATCGTATGAGCGTAGACTTTGCGCTTATTATGCGGTATAATATCAATATTTGTAGGGGTTGTTTGGGCAAAAGGCTGGTGCGGCCGCCGTATTGTGAGGTGCACAATGTATTTATTTGACGAAATACAGCTGAAATTGGGGGAAGTCAAATCAATTCCGCGTCATCAAGCCAATGGGTGGGACCTTTTTTTTCTGCTCAAGGGCGAAGCCCTGATGGAGTTGGACGGCAATACTTACACCATGCGTAGCGAAGATATCGTTTTATGCAACAGCGGCCAGTCTTATGCCTTCAGCAGCGAAAACGCCAATATTCTATTGCATCTGCATATCAGCCGTGACTTGCTGACAAAGGAATTTACCGTTTATGATCATATTTTCTGTAATACGCTGCTGGATACCGATCGGCATGAAGCAAAGTACTTTGAGCTGAAAAGGCTGGCCACCCGCCTGATGCTTTCCTATTACCAACAGGATGAAGGTTACTGGCTGAAGCTGCACACCGCCCTATTCCAACTGCTCAACTATATCTTTTCCAACTTCCGCGCCACCGGCGGTTCTGAGGACCCTCCGTCTATAAACCATCTGGAAGACGAGCATATCTGGGAAACAGTACAGTACATCAACAGCCATTTCCGCAGCAATATCACCCTGCAAATGCTGGCAAAACAGGAGCATTTGTCTGTGCATTACCTATCCCGGATCTTTAAGCGGAAAATGGGCCAGGGTTTTTTGGATTATCTGACCAGCCTGCGCCTGAAAAGCGCCGTGCAGGATTTGATGCATAGCGACGATACCATCATTGCCGTTGCCCTGAACAATGGGTTCCCCTCCGGCGGAGCTTTCAGCAAGGCTTTTCACCGCCAATACGGCGAAAGCCCTTCCAGTTTCCGGCAGAAGAACGCGGTTCATGACAGTTCCGACAGACCTGAATTTTTACTGGCGGACTTGCAGTCCGGACAGGAATTGATCGCCTATCTTAACCGTTTTGACATCAAATTTCCCGACGCTAGGGAAAAGAGTGCCAGCTATCATATAGATACGCAGGCCAAGCCTTTGTCATGCATCCCGCTGTGGCGGCGGCTAATCCGTGTCGGGAGGGCCTGCGAGGTCTTGAAGCATGAAGTATTGCTACAGCTGGATTATCTGCAGAAACATTTGCATATCGACTATGTTCACTTTAAGGCGTTTTTTACCGACGGCATGTGCCGCTATCCGGAAAACGGCGCGTACACCTTTTACGAATACGACAGAGTATTTGATTATCTCAACGATCTGCAAGTATGCCCTTTCATTCAAATTGACATCAACGATGCGTTAAACTGGCTGCCTCCCGGAGCTTCTTTTGCGGCGGCGGTGGAACGCCTACAGATGTTTTTGCGGCATTATGCACAGCATTACCGCAAGGCAATGGGGGAATGGTTGTTTGAAATCACCTATTCGCCCGGCGGGGACCGGGAAATGCAGTATCGCTATTATTGCCAGCTTTATGAAGGCATCAAAAGTTTTTTGCCTGGCTGCGGTGTGGGGCTGGCCGCCCTGGATGTCCGCGGCAGGCCGTTGGACCAAAATTTATCCGACTGGCTGGAAATGGCCGGTAATCAGGGCTGTTACCCGGATTTTATCACCGTTTATTCGGCTTTTGAGCATATTCCTGATATTACCGGCGATGTGGATTACCGGCAATTCCAGGGCTATTACGCCGCCCTGTTTAAGCAGGTCGAGGAGGCGGCCGGAGCCCTACGGAAAGTTCCGCCGCTGTATCTGGCGGATTGGAATACGCTGCGGGGAACTTCTGCCATGAAGCTGGACCCCTTTTTCCGCTCCGCTCTGATCATAGATGCCCTGATGGAAATCGGCGACCACGTTTCCGGGGCGGCCTTTTGGGCAAATAGCTATGTCTGCGAGGCTTTAAACGGGCAGACCAGTAGCAATATACTGGCGATGTTCATACAGCGGGTAGTCAAACGCCCGGTGTTTTTTGTCATGTCCCTGCTGGAAATATTGCAGGGACAGCTGGTTTACTGCGGAGAATTTGTCCGGCTGGCCCGTACCGACGGAGGCGCTTATGTGCTTTTGGTGTATAATCCTTGTTATTTTAATCCTTTGTATGCCACGGACGATTCGTTTCTGGAAACGCAGAAAAGACGGATTACTCTGGTGCTGGAGAACCTTAGGGGCCGTTTTGTTTTTGAACGTTTCATCCTGGACAATGAGCGTGGCGCTATGTATAACCGCTGGGCGGCAATGGGCTTTCCCTCTCTATTAGACCGCAATATCGTCGAATATTTGGAAGCCAATGTAAACATGGATTATTCGATGTTCGAAGAAAATATTTCAGGACCCTTTAACCTGGATCTGGAATTAAAATTCAACGCGGCGGTACTGTTCCGCATCACGGAGCCTCGTTGATTGGTTGTCTATAGCAAAGGCGAGGCTATAAAAACAAGGCCGCAGGGCCTTGTTTTTGTGCAATAATTATAGCTCCATTTTTATCCTGGGCCAGGAAAACCCGGCAAATTCGATAAAACAGCGCCAAACATTGGACAAAAACCGGCCAGACATTGTAGCGGTTACCGGGTTATAATGTTAATTGTTTGAACATTGCGCTTACTTATAAAGGCAGAGGCAGGTGTATGTTCGAACCGGCCCCGGTATACCGCCGGCCGCGCCAGAGGGCAATGATTCTGGAAACGATTTCCGGAGCTGCTGCTGAGGTAAATTGTAAATAAAAAGCGAAGAGAGAAGGAGGATTTTCATGTTTAAACGCCATAGTTTACTTCTTATGATGGTTCTGGGCCTGTTATTGGTTTTAGGTGCCTGCGCCGGCGCTCCCCAGCCGGAAACAGAGCAGCCTGCCGGTGGGGAGCAGGCCAACCAGGTCAAAGACACGATGATTGTTGCCAAGCAGTCCGACCCCAGCAGCCTGGATCCCCATTTGGCTTCCGACGAGGCCGCCATTCGCTGCATCGAGAACATGTACAACACGCTTTTGACCTATACAGATGGTTATGGCGAGGTCGCGCCCTCTCTGGCAAAATCCTATGAGGTCAGCGACGATAATCTTACGTATACGCTGCATCTGATCCAGGGCGTGAAATTCCACAGCGGCCGTGTTATGACCGCTGACGATGTGGTGTATTCCATCGAACGGATCAAAAACGAGGGCGTACGGGCTTCCCATTTCGAAAAAGTAGCCAGCGTGGAAGCTGCGGACGACCATACCGTGGTGATCACCCTCTCCGAACCTTTCGCCCCCTTCGCCACCTATTTGGCGCATCCCTGCAACGTGATCGTGGATCAGGATGCGGTGGAAGCCAACGGCGGCAAACTAACCAATGCCGACGGCGGAACAGGTCCTTTTATGCTGGAAAAATGGGATGTGGGAACCCAGTTGTCCCTGACCAAATTCGCTGATTATTGGGAAGCCGGCAAACCGGTCATGAACCACCTGGTCTTCCGCACCATCGCCGATTCCACAGCCCGTTCCACCGCTCTGCGCAACGGCGAGGTGGATATGATTATCGATGTGACTGAACAGGAGATTGCTGTTTTGAAAAACGCCGAGGGTGTTGTGGTGGAATCTGTTCCCGGCACTTTCTGGGAGTACTTGGGCATGAATTGCGAGCATCAGTATCTGGATAATGTCAAGGTCCGCCAAGCCCTGGCCAATGCCATCGACCGGGATGCCATCAATGCGGCGGTGAAAATGGGCAATGCGGAGGTGCTGCATGTGGCTAACCTGCCGTCCACCCATGAGGCCTATGCGGATTTGAACATTTATCCTGCCCGCGATCTTGAAAAGGCCAAGAACCTGTTGGCTGAAGCCGGCTATCAAGCCGGGGAGATCAATCTGGAGTTGCTGGTGGGTTCGGATTGGCAGTATCAGGTGGATGCTGCGCAAATGATTAAGGCGCAGGCTGCCGAGGCCGGTATCACGATCGCCATTTCCGCTTTGGAATCCGGAATTTTCTTTGATAATCTCAATAACGGCGCCTTTGACTTAACGGTTGTCGGCTGGTCCGGTTTTGTGGATATGGACGAATACTTCTATAACCTGTTCCGCTCCGACGGCGCCTATAATCAGCAGAATTATACCAATCCGGAACTTGACAGATTGCTCGATCAGGGGCGCACCACGCTGGATCACGCCGCTCGCCTGGACATTTATCAGCAGATTCAGCAAATCGTGGCTGAAGACGCGCCGATGGCTTTTCTGTATATGAATAATTATACCGTGGCGATGAGGGATAATGTGCAGAACTACATCGTACATCCCACCGCCGCCACCATTTGGCTGAAGGACGTTAGCTTCAAATAAAATTCATACAACGTTTATGGGTCATAATTCGTGCATGCGGTGCGGCGCTTCCCTATGCCGCACCGCTGCGCACATCCGGGAGTGAGTGTATGCTTCGTTACGCCTGCAAGAGAATACTCAGCGCCGTTCCGGTGCTGCTGCTGATTTCCATTGTGGTGTTTTTCTCCGTACGTCTGGTCCCGGGAGATTTCGCCACCATCGTGCTGGGCAACCTCTATACGGATGAAGCTGCGGCTGCCCTGCGCCAGCAGTATGGGCTTGACCAGCCGCTGCCGCAGCAATATCTGATCTGGCTGGGCAATCTGTTCCAGGGCGATTTCGGCTATTCCTATATTTCCCGGCAGCCTGTGGCTGAACTGCTGCTGAAAGCACTGCCGGTCACCCTGGAGCTGACCGCGTTAAGCCTGCTGTTTGCCATTTTCATCGGCATTCCCTTAGGCTATGTCGGCGGCTATCACCGCAACCGCCTGCCGGATTCCTGTGTTTCGGTGCTGGGGCTGATCGGAATTTCCGTACCCAATTTCTGGCTGGGCAGCATGATGATCCTGACCTTATCCCTTACCCTGCACCTTTTTCCCTCCGGTGGATTTGTTCCTTTATCATCCGGGTTGGCGGCCAATTTGCGCAGCATGTTCATGCCGGCTGTGGCACTGGGCGGAGCGGTCAGCGCCGTGGTGATGCGGTCCTCGCGCTCAGCCATGATCGAGGTGGTGGATCAGGAATATATTAAAATGGCCAGGGCCAAGGGAGTGTACGGACTGCGGCTGATTTTGGGTCATGTGGTGCGTAACACCATGATCAATATCGTCACCATCCTCGGGTTGCAGACCGGCTCCTTGCTGGGCGGTTCCGTGGTGATAGAGAAAATCTTTTCCCTGGCCGGCGTCGGCTCTTTGGCCCTCAGGGCCATTAGCAACAGGGATTATTTGCTGATGCAGGGTACGGTGCTGTTTATCACCACCATGTTTGTGCTGATCAACCTGATCGTGGATTTAAGCTACAGCCTGCTGAATCCGCAAATCAAATATTGAGAGGGGGACGGAAGCATGCAGGATTTGTTGTACCGTTTTTTCCATAACAGGCTGGCGGTATTCGGTTCGGCCCTGCTGCTGGTGTTTGTGATCCTGGCCCTGTTCGCCCCGCTTCTCGCGCCCTTCAGTCCTTATTATATGGATACCAATGCCATATTACAGGCTCCCGGGGATGTTCATCTGCTTGGCACGGATAATCTGGGACGGGATATTCTGTCGCGGATCATCTACGGCAGCCGCATTTCCCTGCGGGTGGCTTTCACTTCCGTGACCTTTGCCACAATTTGCGGTGTGCTGCTGGGCATATCGGCCGGCTTTTTCGGCGGCCTGATCGATCATTTGCTGTCCAGGGTTACCGATGTGATGTTTTCCTTCCCGGAAATACTTTTGGCCCTGCTGATCATGTCCATCCTCGGTTCCAATATTAATAATATCATTATCGCCATCAGCATCGTCTATTCGCCGATTTTTGCCCGCATCGCCAGGGGAGCGGCCCTCAATATCAAAAATTCCTTGTTTATCGAGGCGTCCCGCTCCATTGGCGTTCCAAACCGGGCTTTGCTGCTGAAGCATATTTTGCCGAATATCATGCCGCCGGTGATCGTGCAGATTACCCTTTCTCTGGCTTTCGCCATTTTAGCGGAAGCGGCGTTGAGCTTTCTCGGCATCGGCGCCGAGCCGGATACGCCGTCCTGGGGAATTATGCTCAGCGACGGCTATGCCTGGCTGGAGCTGGGCTGGTGGGTCTCCGTTTTTCCCGGTATTGCCATTTCCCTGGCTGTACTGGCCTTTAATGTGCTGGGGGACAGCCTGCGTGATTTGCTGGACCCCAAGCTGAAAAATGTCGGCTAAGGGGGCTGTATGATGCGGGAAAACAAAGTTGTTTTGGATGTGCAGGATCTCCGGGTGTCTTTCAAGACCCGCCGCGGTATGGTCCATGCGGTCAACGGGGTCAGCTTCACCCTGCATCAGGGGGAGATCATGGCTTTGGTGGGCGAATCCGGCTGCGGCAAATCCGTAACGGTTAATGCCGTTATGGGCCTGGTGGGCAAGAAAAAGCATGAGCTGGTGCAAGGCCGGGTGGATTTTGCGGGGCAGGATTTGCTGATAAAACCGGAAAAGGAAATGAAACATATCCGTGGCAATCGCATTGCCATGATCTTTCAGGACCCCATGACCTCGCTGAACCCTGTTATTCCAGTGGGCAAACAGGTGGCGGAGCCGGGAATCATTCACAAAAACCTGACGCCGTCCAGAGCCTGGGAAGACGCTGTCGCTATGCTGGGAAGGGTGGGTATTCCCACGCCGGCTCTGCGGGCCAGGCAATACCCCTTTCAGTTCTCCGGCGGCATGCGCCAGCGCAGTATCATCGCTATGTCGCTGATGTGCGATCCGGAGATCTTGATTGCCGACGAGCCTACCACTGCTCTGGACGTAACCATACAGGCGCAGATACTAAAGCTCCTGTTGGAGCTTCGCGGGAATACCGATGTGTCTATTCTGCTGATTACTCATGATTTGGGCGTGGTGGCGGAAACCTGTGATACGGTGGCGGTGATGTATGCCGGAGAAATCGTGGAACAGGCCGGGGTGGCTGATTTGTTTTCCGCTCCCTATCATCCCTACACGGCCGGGCTGATGAATTGCCTGCCCAAGCTGGGCATGGATAAGCGGATGAGGCCCATCCCCGGCCAGCCGCCTGTTCTGACCGGACTGGAGCCGGGCTGCAAGTTCCGTAACCGCTGCGCCTATGCGGAACCACAGTGCGCCGGGGATCAGGCCTTGCGCCGGGTGGCGGAGAATCATTTTTGCTCCTGCTGGAAAGAAGGTGTGATGAATGGCTGAAACCCTGTTGCGCATGGAAGATGTTTCAAAAGACTTTTTGATCAGGAAAAGCCTTTTTCCTGGAAAAAGCGTGACTTTAAAGGCGGTGCGTCAGGTTAACTTGAGCCTGCGGACAGGGGAAACCCTTGGCATTGTCGGCGAATCCGGCTGCGGCAAATCCACCCTGGGCCGCCTGGTGATGCGTCTGCTGGATCCCAGTTCCGGACGGATACTTTTCCAGGGCCAGGATCTGGCCGGCCTCAAGGGAGAGCAACTGCGCCGGGCCAGGAGCGCATTCCAGATGATTTTTCAGGATCCGTACTCCTGCTTAAATATCCGATGGCCCTGCCGCCTCTGTTGAGGCGGGTTCTCCCGAAATTCAGCAGGAAAATGATCGCGGAACATTCATAGACCCCCTTGGAGAGCACCCATAACAGCGTCAGGTATACTTCGTTGGAATAAAACATCTGCGATTGGATATTCACAAAAAACAACGTGGCAAGGGATAAGAGGACGAACGCCTTGGAAAGGTTGTAATAGGTCTTGATTTTTTCCTGAATACGCCCGTCGGACGCGAACACATAGCCGAAGATAAACAGGCTGAGATAAACCGCATCGTTTGCCCAGTCGAAGACGATGATATACGCATCCGGATGAAAGAAGGGACGCAAACACAGCTCAAGCAGTACGATGAAGCCGATCGGCAACAGCAGGCGGCGTCCCTGCGAAAAAAAGGCGCCGATCCGCTCAAGGCGGCTTTCATCTTTGTTCCACCGATTGAAGAGCGGCACAGAGAGCAATGAGAAGACGTACAGATATAAAAGGAACCACAGATGGCCGTATCCGTTATAATGGAAGCATTGATACCAGAAAAACTGCGGAAGGAAATTCACAAAACCGTCCGCATACCCCTCATAAAGCGCCTGCACATAGCCTGTAGCGGGGCTGAGAAAGAAAAACCACCCCAGCAGGAAGGGGAATAGCAGTTTGTGCCTCCGTTCCCGCAGATAGTTGCAGCGGCCCCTACTTTTAAACGAATAAAAGGAGGCCATGCCCGCGATAAAAAACAACAGCGTCATGACGAAATCCCCGAGAGGCACCGACACGGTCAGAAACGGAAGCGCCGCCAGACCCGATACCGGCGCCTTGATGGGAACAATACCGTACCTTAAATAAGTGAGCGAAGCGTGGAAAGGAATGAGCGACAGTATGACCAACACCCGCAGCCAATCCATATAAAAGAGCCGTTTTGTTTCCATGTATCAGACCTCCATCGATGGCAATCTATTTTAAGCTTTAATTCGAATCACGCAGCTATCACCGTACCGATGCGAACCGCTTTGCTCGCTTGTTTATTCAATATTGCTTTCAACTCTTCCTCCATTTTGCTTTGCGTGCAGAAGATTGTTTTTGCCGGGGGCGGCGGGGGCGGATCAACACGGTCTCGTTATGTTGACACGATCTTGTTATGTGGTATATTTAAATTATAAATGCGAATCCCAAAAAATCGTGGCGGTCTCATAAAACGGACCGTTAGGAAGCCGTAACAAGCCAGGGCTTGTACCAGGAGGTATATGGGTAATCTTATGACGATACTTGTAGCGGAGGATGAAAGCGATATCCGGAATCTGCTGAAAATCAGCCTGGAAGAAAACGGATATACGGTTATTACCGCGAAAGACGGCAGGGAAGCATGGGAAATCATCCGGACGCAACCGATTGATTTAGCCATTCTTGACGTGATGATGCCGGTATTGGACGGTTTCAATCTGCTGCGGAAAATCCGGGAGTTCAGCACCGTCCCGGTGATCTTTCTCACCGCCAGGGCCGACGACATGGATAAGGTGCTGGGGCTCGGGCTCGGGGCGGACGATTACCTGTGCAAACCCTTTTCCATGACCGAGCTGCTGGCGCGTGTGGGCGCGCAGCTGCGCAGAAGCACGGAATATCTCCTGCCCAAGGAAAAAGCGCCGGCGCTCGTCATTTACGGAGAGCTGTCCGTAGATAAAGATCAGTGCTGCGCTTATAAGGGCGGAGAGCCGGTGGAGCTTGGCGCAAAGGAGTACAAGCTGCTTTTGTATTTCATGGAAAACCCCGAGAAGGTTTTTACAAAAAAGCAGCTGTATCAGGCGGTATGGGATGAGGAGTTCTATTACGACGACAATACGGTGATGGTTCACATCAGCCGCATCCGAAACAGGCTGGAGGCGGATCCCCAAAACCCGCAATATATCAAAACCATTCGCGGAATAGGGTATAAGCTGCACCGTACAGGTGAAAAGTAATGAACAGGAAGCTGTCCAATCAATTTCTTTCCAACTATCTGATGATATTCCTGCTGGCAGTGACGGCGACGATGGTCGCTTTGTGGCTGTTGTCCTTTGCCAGCGGATTGATTGCGGACGCGCTGGCCAAAAACAAATACCCCGCCAGCGCCATCATCAAGGAAGATTACACGCAGATCGACGCGTCCTCCGTTGTGCAAAACGGCGGCGGCGTACAGGTGGTGGACAAGGCGTACCGGGTCGTTTATTCCAGCGGTCTGGACACCATCGGGAAAAGTAAGCTGAGCGCCGGGGAATTCACGGAATTTTTGACAGAGAGCAAGGAAAAGCCTTACCACTACGATATTCTCTATGAGCCAAAAGGCCAATTCTGGCTGGTCGTGACCTTTCCCACCTCCGTGCGCCTGGATTTTTCCCTTGTCTATAACAAGGATGCGGCAGGCGGCGATGTTGCGCGGACCGGCGGCGTGATCGCCGCGGTTGGCGTCATCTACCTGCTCCTGCTGGCGCTGTTTACCTTTGTTTATTCCAGAATCACGGCCTTGAGCATTACCAGGCCGCTGCGAAAGCTCTGCGAGGGCACGAGGCTGTTGCGGGAGGGCGATTATTCCGTGCGGGTTGACCTGCGTCTGAAAAATGAATTCGCCGAGCTGCAGCATACCTTCAACGAGATGGCGGAGCGTATTGAGCATGAGCTGGCGCTGCGGAAAAAGTCTGAAAACGACAGGCGGCGTCTGATTCTTGATATCTCCCACGATCTAAAAAATCCCCTGTCCAGTATCCTGGGCTATGCGGAGCTTTGCCTGGCAAAGCCTGAGCTGTCGGCCCGGGAGCAAAACGAGTATCTGCGGGTGATCCTTCAGAACAGCCAAAGGGCGAGCCGTCTGTTATCGGAATTGTTTGAGCTTTCCCAACTGGACAGTCCCGAGTTTTCCCTCGAACCGGTGAAAACCGATCTGGGCGAATATCTCCGGCAGGCTTGCGGCGAGCTTGTGCCTGTGCTGGAGGGGGCCGGCCTTAAATATGAATTTGATATTCCTGAAACGAGCCTCTACGCCATGCTTGATCCCGGCCGGTTCGAGCGTGTTTTCCACAACCTTGCGGACAACGCGGTGCGTTACAATCCCCCAGGCGCCACTGTCAGCGTGGGCCTGTCCGCGGCGCGCGGGCAGGCGGTCATCCTGTTCGGCGACGACGGAATCGGGATCCCCGCTCAGCTCGGGGAAGATATTTTCAAGCCTTTTGTCAGAGCGGACAGTTCCCGTAATTCAAAAAGCGGCGGCAACGGCCTTGGCCTATCCATCGCCAAGAAAATAGCCGAAGCGCACGGCGGAGAGCTGACGCTGCGTTCCGATGTAAGCCAGGGCTGTATGTTCATGATTACGCTCCCCTTGATGTAAGGCCGATTTATTTAAGGGAAATTTAATGTGGAAAAAAGCTGTATGACAGGTTCGTTTGCTATGATGGCAATGGAACCTGAACACAGCTTTTTTATATGGAGGGAACGAATGGTTGCGGATCGTTGTCATCAACGGAACAGAGGCCAAAGGTTGTGCCTTTCAGCGCAGCCTGAAAAACACCGCAGCGCTTCTCGCTTTGTCGGCAGCAGCGGGCATACTGCGCTTGATGCGAAACAAAACGACGTCGCTTGTAATCGATACCATACTTCTTAACGCAAAAGAGAACGCCGCCGAACCGGTGTACAGACTGGTAAACCCTGAAAAGATCGGGGTGGCCGGCCATTCGCTGGGCGGCGCCGCCGCCCTGGGAATCGGACGGTCGAGAAGCGATATTGGCGCGGTAATTGCTCTGAGGAATGCCTGAAGATCATCAATCAAGCCTGTCTGTCCTTTTTCGATTGCTATCTGAAAGAAACCGAAGATATTTGAGCATGCTTACACTATATATGTTGATTTATGATAACAAAAATTAAAAGAGAGGGTGGAGCCAGTATGAAAAAGAAGAAGCTTGATCTGATGTGGAGGTATGTGATCAATGCATACATATTGTTTTGGGCAATGGTTTTAGGGCTGGGCGGTTTTGCGTCAATGGCGCTCCATGCCACGCCGATTGTTATGCAATGGATTGTGGTATTGTGCAGCTGGTCGCCAACGATAGCACTCCTGATGATGCTAAAAAAATTAAAGCCGAATCTGACGGTTAAGGGGTTTTATCAGAAGGCGTTTCAAGCTAAACTGAAAATAGGCTTGATTTTGATGATACCCGTTATCGTTACCGGTATCCTCCTGCTTACGGCGTGGGTTTCATCCGCAGTCGGCAAAACGCCTGCCGCTACCCAGCTGATGTTTGCTCCGTCCGCGCTCTTGGGCGCCATTTTGTTTACGGTTTTACAGGGAGCATCCGGGGAAGAGTCCGGCTGGCGCGGATACTTGCGTCCGGAACTGGAGGAGAGATACGGGTTTATCAAAGGCAATGTGATTTTGGGCCTGATCTGGGCCTTTTGGCATGCGCCGCTTTGGTTTGTGGCGTCGGATTACAGCGGATTGCAGCTGTTGATCTATATCATTGAAAACATCGTGGTAATAACGGCTTTAACGATGATAATGGGCGTATTGATGAAAAAGTGTGATCATCTGTTCATCGCTTTCTGGGTTCACTTCTGCTTCAATCTTTCGTTAAGTTTTTGCGCGGATGACGTTTATTTCTTTGCGATCTTTTCTGTGCTGTATCTGGCGGTTGCCCTGGCTTTCTTGGGGATTTACTGGAAAGCGCTTTATTTTAACGGTATTGTGCATTATTCACCCGCCGTAAAACTCTTTGACGCCGATGCCTGTCAGTTCCTCACAGACAGCGATATGCTGAGCGTCGATGGAGACAGCCGACCCGTTTTCCCGCAAACCGCCCAACACGGCCTGCACGATGGCAAATTCCTTCTTGCCAAGCGCATATTTTTTCAGGCTGGCCAGCATCACGGACAGGAATACCACGGGGAACACGCAAAACATCAATTTGACCCCCCAATCGGTTATCGGCTCGATGCCGCCGGCTTTAACCGCCGCGTCGCTATACCGGATCAGGTCGAGGAACATGCCGATCATGCCCACCGCGACGCCCCCGGAAAGCTTGCGCAGGAACGTTGATACGCCCGAGTACAGCCCCTCCCTGCGCCTGCTGGTCATCAGCTCGTCCACATCCGAAATATCCGGAAGGATCGACCATGAAACAAGGTTGCAGCCGGCGGCTCCCACGCCGATCAGCGAGCAGACCGCAATCACCAGCAGATCCGGCGTCAGGGGTGTAAAGAAGAAAATGAGCGCATTCGCGATGATCCACACCGCCGCCGCCACCACCGCAGGTGTCTTCTTGCTGTATTTTTGGGCCAGCCGGGAAAACAAGATGATAAATATGAGCTGGACGATCAGTATCGCGGCCATCGCGGGTATGAACAGGTGCTCCTTGCGCAGGGATACCCCCAGGTAGTACACCGCAAGCGCCATCGTGATATCGATGGCCATCTGGGAGGAAACGAACACCTTGGCATACAGGCGGAAGGATTTATTCTTAAATACCGAGAGAAAATCCTTATATGTAAAGACCGCTTCCGCGGCGCTCCGGTTGTTCTCCCAGGTGCCCAGAAAAACCACGACCCAGCTCAGGGCAAACACAATACCGAAAACCAGGGCCATCACCAGATATCCCGTCTGCTCGTCCGCGAAGCCTCCGGTAATCATGGCCGGAAGGATGGCGCAGAGGATGGCGGCCCCGGCTGAAAAACTGAGCCTTACGCCGGTAAAGGAGCTGCGCAGATCGTAATCCCCGGTCATATCGGCCAGGATCGCATTATAGGGTACCATCACCATGGTAAAGGCCGTGGAAAAGAACATATAGGCCAGGGCGTAGTAGATGAATTTCGCCGTGTCGCCGGCAATGCCGAAGGAGTGCCACAGCATGACCCAGGAAAGGAAAACAGGCAGGCTGCCCGCCAAAAAATAGATCCTGCGCCGGCCAAACCTGGTCCTTGTTCTGTCCGACAACATTCCCATGATCGGATCGGTGACGGCGTCCCAGGCCTTGCCGATGAATATGACGGTTCCCGCGAGCACCCCCGACATTCCCTCCACATTTGTGAGGAATACCAGGAATAAAACGCCAATAATCAAGAAAGAACCGCCCCCGTAAATGTCGCCGACGCCGTAGGCTATCTTGGCAAACCTCGGTCTTTTTTCCATGCTACCGCTCCCTTTCGTAAAATCTGTCCCTGATCTGTCTGACGGCCATTACCCATTTTATCTGCTCGCGCGGGTCGCTGAACACAAACCGGCTGATTTCCGCTCCACAGGCGATCTCAATGTATTCCCCCGCCGCGTAAGGTATCATGGGGATGTTTTTGAGGGGAAATACCATGCTTTTTTCGACGTCCCCCACCTTGCCGTCATAGGTGATCGCGCTTCTAGTCAGCGTCGCCACCCCATGCCCCAGGCGCTGGTAGCCGTATTTGCCCGGTTCGGCGCATTTAAGTTCGATTTTCGCCCGCAGCGCAAAATCGGGATCCTCTATCTCCTGGGCGATACAGCCGGCCTGATAATCGTACCACCTGTCGATGCCGTCAAAGCAGACCGCGTCCTCGCTTTCCGGTTCAAACAGGTAATACGCATTCATACGGGCGGCGTTGCCGCAAGCCGTGCAGTAAAGCCTGTTCTGCGCCGAGCGGAGCGTAAATTCCTTTTTGCACTTGGGGCATTTGTAAAGCACGTATTCCAGTCCCTCGGCCATCCTGCGTCCTTTGTAGGGCACCATCCTACCGCGCTGCCAGGCATAATCGTCAAACGCTGTCGCCCGGACCACCCGGTCGTAAATCTCGCCTTCCGAGAGGCTTTTTATTTCCTCCCTGGAGATGATTTGCCACACGCTTGTTTCAAGCCGCCCGCGCCTTGGCTTTTTAGTCCATCTGGGGCGGGTGAAATACCCCCCGTCGGTTTTGACGGCGACAACCGGCACATCCAGAAACTTTACCAGCCTGGCTATGCCGTGGACCGCGAAACCGCCCGGTCTTCCGTCGTTGGATAGACATCCGTTGGGAAAGATGGCCACCGCCCCGCCTCTGCCGATAACGCCCTTCATTTTTTTCACGGCCGCGATATCGCTGGTGAACTGGTATTTGGATATGACGCCCATCAATGTGAGCAGGGGTTTGAGCAGCTTATTTCTGAAAAAGTTATAGGCGCCGACAAAATTCATGCGAACCGGCAGCATGCTCGCTGTGACGATCAGATAGTCAAGCCAACAGCTATGTCCCGCGACCACAAGGAAGGGAGGTTTGATGCCCCTAGGGAGCGCGTTTTTCACCGTATGCCGGTAAAAAATCCGGTAGAAATATTTCGCCGTAAAGCCGGCGGCGTAATACAAAAGGGCGTTTGGCTTTCTGACCCCGCTCGTTTTCTGATGCATATAACCATCCTTTCCATGAAGCACCGGCCGTCCGGCCGATTTGCAGGCCCGGCGGGCCGGCGCAGGGCCGCCGGGCGCATGGCGCCGCCTTTGCTCCCGAAAACGTAGGCTCGGACAGCTTGATCCATTATAGCAGAAATACGGAGAAAAAGAAATTAGGCATAACTGAAGGCTGCTGAACATGACGTTTCAACAGCGGTATGTGCCGTGAACCCGCTATGGACGCACGGCTACGGGATACTCTGGTCATTTCAGCATTGAATGAAGCCATTGGGCGGGCGATAAAAGGTGTCGCAAAAGGACGCCCGGGCGACAGCATCCGGTTACAGTCAGTCCGCCGGATGGACCAGGTCGCTTACCTCCAGCATATTTTCCCAGTACCGCTTAGGCATATGCGTCATCCTGCAGCGCGGATTTTCCCGCCCCTCGATGGCGATCGTATGGTAAAACCGTTTCCACAGCGCCTGGTACCGCGCCTCGTCTGCGGAAATCTCCGGAAACGCCACCTGATCAACCCGGAGAATCTCAGCCCTGCCGTTTTGGTAAACCAGCGCCGCCCGATTGGTTTTGTCGAAAATCATGAACTGCTCCTGATCGTAGCGCAGGATGAAATGCCGGGCGATGAAGGGCAGGACATAATTTTTGGGGGTGATCACGGCCGCCAGCGCGCCCCCGACGTCGGAAAAGCGGACAAACCCCTTGAGCAGATGCGCCTCGCGTAACAGGTGCCTTTCCGCGCTCAACAGCGGCGCCGTCATTGCGTCCCCCAGCTTGAAGCAGAGCTTGCCGCCTTCCCGGTAACCCCGCAGCAGGAATTCCAGAATCCTGAGCTCCCTGTTCTCCAGGCAGCTGCAAAATACCGTCGCCACCAGCTCCAGGGCACGGCGGGAGATTTTCAACGGGATGGAGGCGCGCACCCGCTCCGCCCGCGCCGGGTCCGTCGCGATCGGGCGTACCTCCAGGATCGTGGGCGGCAACTCCTCCTCGCTCAGGATATCGAAGGGCAGCTCGCCGGTGTAAACGCTTTCAAACACACAGCATAAAAAACCGTCAAAGCTGCCGTCGTAGGTGTAAATGATAGCGGCGGGAACCGCTAAAGGCTTGACGCCAGGCATAATACCGTCTCCTCCACAGCCTCGGTGATGGACCGCACATCCCGGGCCGTGGGCAGCGGTCGGGAACCCTGCGTATCCGGAAAGAGGGATAGCTGCTCCATGCCGAAAGAATATATTTTCGGATCGATCAGCGCCCTCACGATCAGCTCTTGGTCCGGCCGCGCGCTTGCGGGCCGGTCGGCTGCGCTGAGAAAATACTGCGCCCGTTTCAGAACCACCCCGATGCGCTTCAGCTCCGCCAGCCCCAACTGTCCGTTCCGGCGCGCGGTCACGATGCGCCGGGCGCTGGTCGGTCCGATACCGGGGACGCGGAGCAGATCCTCAAGGGCCGCGGCGTTCACATCCACGGGGAACTCCTGCAGATGATTGACGGCCCAGTTGCACTTAGGGTCCAGATAGGGGTTGAAATTGGGCGCTTCGGGACTGAGGATTTCCTCCGCCCGGAAGCCGTACTGGCGCATCAGCCAGTCCGCCTGGTAGAGGCGGTGCTCACGCAGAAGCGGCGGCTTTACGTCCAGCGCGGGCAGGAGCGCATCCTCCACCGCGGGCAGATACGCGGAATAAAAGACGCGCTTCAGCCCATACTTGCCGTACATGGCGGCGGCCAGCGTGATAATCTGGTAATCCGTCTCCGGGCTGGCGCCGATGATCATCTGCGTCGCCTGTCCCGCCGGCGCAAACTGCTGCGCCTTCCGGTAGACGGCCAGCGCCTGCCGGTTCTGCCGGGCCTCCTGGCAAATCTGTTTCATGGGCGAAAAGATGGCCTCCCGCTTTTTCTGCGGGGCCAGCCGGCGCAGGCTCTGCTCGCTGGGCAGCTCCACGTTGATGCTGATGCGGTCGGCCAACAGGCCCAGACGCTGCACCAGCTCCGGCGATGCGCCGGGAATGATTTTGGCGTGGATATAGCCCCGGAAGTTATGCTGGCCGCGCAGCAGCTGAAGCGCCTGGATCATCTGTTCCATGGTGTAATCCGGACTGCGGATCACGCCGCTGGAGAGGAAGAGCCCCTCAATATAGTTGCGCCGGTAAAATTCCAGCGTCAGCTCGGCCAGCTCCTCGGGGGTAAAGGCTGTCCGGCGACAGTCGTTGCCGGCACGGTTCACGCAGTATTTGCAGTCGTAAATGCACTGGTTGGTCATCAGCACTTTCAAGAGGCTGATACACCGGCCGTCGGCGGAAAAGGAATGGCAGCAGCCGGCCGTAACGGTTTTTCCGGGGCGGTTGGCGCCGGAGGAGGTACAGGCCGCGTCATACTTGGCGCTGTCGGCCAGGATGGTCAGTTTTTCCATTAAATCCATCTGCTTGCTCCTGTCACCAGCTCGTCCTGGTTTCCACGACCCGGCCGAAAATGATCAGCCGCTCCAATTCGCGGCCGCGGAGCGCGACGGTTTCATACGCGTCGTTAAACGGGACCAGGGTGACCGCTCCGTGTGCATAATAGAATTTTTTCAGCGTCGCCTCATTGTCCCCATAGATCACCACGCCCAGATCCCCGTTTTCCAAATGGGGCTGGAGCCGGACCAGGGCCAGATCGCCCTCGCGGATATACGGCGCCATGGAGTCGCCTTTTACCAGCAGGTATCGGTATGCCGACCCGTCCTTCACCTGGGCAATGGCGCTGCCCAAATCCTCTTCCTGCGCCAGCGCGTCATAGCCGGCCCTGACAGCGCCGATGATCCGTACATTTGCAACCGGCCCGATCGCGGTAGCGGTATCGGTCAGATCAAGCAGATAATCCGTGGTAACGCCGAACAATCCCGCAAGACGGGAAATCGTCTCCGGCTCCGGCAGCGCGCGCCCCGCCTCCCACTTGGCGATCGCCTGCTGCGTCACGCCAAACCGGGCCGCCAGCTCCCGCTGTGTCAGCTGACGGTCCTTTCGCAGCTGCTTGAGCTTTTCTGACAGCATGGTTTTCACCTCATAAAAATAATACAACCAAAGGTTGTATTTGTAAAGAGGATTTTTGGAACATAAATTAAACAGTGAATAAGCAGGGAGGCACGGTACGCAAGCACTCATTTTAGCTGTACAATCAGACAGGTTATATTGACATATGCTCATGTGGCCTCCTGTTCGCGTGCGCTGTCAGTCCTGCGGCGGCGAGGGCGTTGGCGGCGATCCCGAATGCGGGGATTGCCTGACGATTTGCCGGCCGCATTCCCTTTGACAAAACGGTGGTAGAAGGGGTAAACTACTATCAAAGCATTGCCGGCTATCCGGAGAGTCCCGCCGGCAAGGCTGTTATCTCTATACGGAAAATTATCTATTATAACTATTTGCGAGGTGACGCCGGTTGATCAGCACGGAAACCAGATTGACGGTAAGGTATGCGGAAACGGACCAAATGGGTATTGTCCATCACGCCAATTATGCGGTGTGGTTTGAGGCCGGACGGACCGACTTTTTGAAAAAGGCCGGGATCTCCAATACGATCGTAGAGGGCAAAGGGGTGTTGCTGCCTTTGTATGCAATGAGCTGCCAGTATAAAAGCCCGGCCAAATATGAGGATGAAATCGTCGTCGTCACCAGCCTCGCTTTGGTTTCCCGCGTGCGCCTGTGCTTTTCCTACCAGGTGCTGAACGCAGCGGACCAGACGCTGTTAGCCGCCGGCGAAACCAGGCACGCCTGGACGGATAAGGCCTTGAATCCTGTCAATGCGGAAAAAGCGGTTCCGGATGTGTATGCGCTATTAAACGGCCTGTCAACAAAATAAACCCCGGGGGAGATCAAACATGAAAAAGGCGGCGCTGTTTATAAGCATATTCAACCTATCCTCGCAGCCGGCCGGTTAAATATTCAATCCCCGAATAAAATTTATTATCAAAAAGGAGGAAACAGAGATGGTGTTTTGCGGCAAATGTGGAAATCAGATGCAGGATGGCGTAAAGTTTTGCCCCTCCTGCGGCAGCCCCGCCCTGCCGGGGGGCGGACAGCCTGCCCGGATGAAGCGGGCGGACGAGGTGGAATTCAAAATATACGGCGAGGATTTGCAGTTTGTGGAAATCATGCTCGATCCCGGAGAAACGGTTGTGGCCGAGGCGGGCGGAATGATGTATATGGACAGCGCCATCCGGATGGATACGGTTTTCGGAGACGGCTCCGGCCGCGACGAGGGCAGGGGAATGATGGGCAAGCTGGCTTCGGCCGGCAAACGTGTGCTCACCGGCGAAAGCCTGTTCATGACCGCCTTCACAAACGCTGCTCATGAAAAGAAGTGCGTATCCTTCGCCGCCCCCTATCCCGGCCAAGTGATCCCCTTTGATTTGACCGAGGTGGGCGGAACCCTGGTCTGCCAGAAGGATTCCTTTTTGTGCGCGGCAAAGGGCATATCCGTCGGCATCGCGTTTCAGAAGAAGATCGGCGTGGGGCTGTTCGGCGGCGAAGGATTTATCATGCAGAAGCTGGAGGGCGACGGCCTTGCCTTTATGCACGCCGGCGGAGCCATCATCAAAAAGGAGCTGGCGCCCGGCGAGACGTTGAAGCTGGATACCGGCTGCCTGGTGGCGCTGACAAAGACGGTGAGTTACGATGTTCAGTTCTCCGGCGACGTCAAGACCGCGCTGTTCGGCGGCGAGGGCTTGGTGCTGGCCACCCTGACGGGGCCGGGGACGGTCTGGCTGCAATCGTTACCCTTTTCCCGCATGGCCGACCGCATCATCTCCGCCGGCAGAAAAGGCGGTAAAGGAAAAGAGGAGGGCAGCGTCCTGGGGAACATGGGCATAGGAAATATTTTCGGCAACGACCGCTGAAAGCCGTCGCGCTCCGTCACGATGGGCCAATAAAGCTGCCGGGGCAGGGAGGAATTTGTTTACGGGTATCCCTCCGGGGATAGACGACAGTGTGCATGAGTTTGATGCTAAGGGGATGGCGCTGCCCTTCTTTCACCAGGCGGTTCATCAGTTGGAAATAGGGCCGCTCCGGGTCCACCAGTTCTTTGCTGAATTGGTCATTGGTCATCAAATAGGGATAAAGCACCCGCACCGCTTCCACGCCCTGGGCTACGCTGGTCTTGAGAACAAAGCGGAAGAAAATGCTTAGCTTTTCCAGCGCGGTCTTATCCACATAAGTGCCGGTGCAGAGCTCATTCTCATAGAATTCCTGGTACACAATATCCAGGCTCTCATGGTAGATGGCAAAAGTCTCCATCTGGCCGTCACCCCCGGCCTGATCGGCGCCCGTGTGCATCTCCAGTATTTCCATTGGCGGGATGTTGTGTATTAATTTATCTTGCCCATTATGGCAGGTGGTGGTAAAATGCTTTTTAAGGGATGAAGCTCCCTTTGGAGAAATCCGAAAGTGCTGTGTCGGCTGATGGCTTCTACAAAGAATACGTAGAGCCGTCAGCCGTTATTTGTTTGTATAGCGCCTGACTGCTTCTAAAAATGGGGTGTGCGATATGGCCGGCAATAACAGCAAACAGCATATCCAGCCGCTGACTGACCGCCCCTGCTTTTCGGTTTGTGCTCAGGGGGCGGCTATGCCATTCTTTGATCCGACCCGGTTTTCGGTCCGAAAAGGCTTCAAGTGTAAAAACGTGGAAACATTAAATATCAATAACATTAAAGGAGATGTCAATCATGTCGAAAATCAGTTTGGTTATGGCCAGGGAGATCCTGGACTCCAGAGGCAATCCGACTATCGAGGTAGACGTTGAACTGGACAACGGCGCGACGGGGAGGGCGGCGGTCCCTTCCGGGGCTTCGACCGGTACGCGAGAGGCTGTGGAGCTTCGGGACAACGATCAGCAACGTTTTCACGGCAAAGGCGTCCAGACGGTCGTCCATAACGTGACGGAAATCATCGCTCCTGAAATAATCGGAGCCGACGTACTGGATCAGCGGAAAATAGACGGGATGCTGATCGCACTGGACGGGACGAAGAACAAATCACGGCTGGGCGCGAACGCGATTTTAGGCGTATCCCTGGCAACGGCAAGAGCGGCAGCCGATTCACTGCATATGCCGCTTTTCAAATATCTCGGCGGCACGAATGCCTGCGAGCTGCCGGTCCCGATGATGAATATCCTGAACGGCGGCAAGCATGCGGACAACACCGTTGACGTACAGGAATTCATGATCATGCCGGTCGGCGCGGACAGCTTCGCGGCCGCGCTGAGGATGTGTTCCGAAGTTTATCAGACGCTCAAAAAGGTCATAAAGGGCAGAGGGCTCAGCACGGCCGTGGGCGACGAGGGCGGTTTTGCCCCCAATCTTGCCACCAATGAGGACGCGCTGAAGCTGATTGTAGAAGCAATTGAAAAAACGGCTTACCGTCCGGGAGAAGATATCGCCATTGCGCTGGATCCTGCCGCCTCCGAATTTTATATTGGCGGGGAATATGTATTCCAAGGCGAGGGGATCAGCCGGAGCAGTGATGAAATGATCGACCTCTATTCCGACTGGATCAGCAGATACCCGATCATCTCCCTGGAGGATGGATTGGCGGAAGACGACTGGGACGGATGGGCATCCCTGACGGCGAAGCTCGGCAGCAGAATCCAGGTGGTGGGAGACGATATTTTTGTTACCAATCCGGAAATATTAAAGGAAGGGATCCGAAAGCAGATCGCCAATTCGATTTTAATCAAGCCCAATCAGATCGGCACCCTGTCCGAGACGCTAGACACGATCCAGATGGCGCACAAGGCGAATTACACCACCGTTATTTCCCACCGCTCAGGCGAGACGGAAGACACCACCATGGCGGACGTTGCGGTAGCGCTCAATGCCGGCCAAATCAAAAGCGGCGCCCCCTGCCGCAGCGAGAGGATCGCAAAATACAATCAATTGATGCGAATCGAGGAAATGCTGGGGGGCGGCGCCGTTTTTAAAGGGAAAGCGATCTTTTACAACGTCAAGAAATAATACAAAAAGAAAGAATAAGACCAATAACCGCCTCGCTTTTCTCTCACATCCACCCTGCTTTGGTGAAAATCTTTCGGTACAGATCTTCTCCGAAGGCCGTACGCAAGGGTTCGCCCGGCACGACCTTGAAGGTGCGCCCGCCGTTTTCCAGCCGCTCTGCCCGTAAATACTGCGTCTTGCCGTCGCCAAGGAACGCGGCGGCGTAGGTGTAGAGGTGGGTCACGGAAAAAACCTCCACGCCGTTTTCCACCAGCGCTTGCGTGATTTGGCGGCAGATTTCCGAGCCTTCCCGCTCGTTGGTGGCGGCGAAGGACTCGTTGAACAGCATCAACGCGCCATCCCCCAGATGGTCGGCCATCCGGCTCATGCGGGCGAGTTCCTCGTCCAGCTTGCCGCTTTTCATGGCAGTATCCTCCTCCTTCTTGAAGTGGGAGAACACGCCGCTACGGATGGGCGCGGAAAAACTGTCCGCGCCCACGAACATGCCGCTTTGCGCCATCAGCTGCGCCTGTCCTATGCTCCGCAAAAAGGTGGATTTGCCGCCCTGGTTGGCGCCGGTGATCACATACAGCCGCTTACCCACGGCATCCAGCTCGTTCCCGGCCACAGCTGCGTTCTTGGTCAGCGCAAGACTCACATCGTACAGCCCTTGCCAGGAGCGGTCTTGCCGTTCAAGCGGAAGCAGATCAGGAATACAAACCGGCATCCCCAGCGCCCCCAGGCTGTCGGCTAAATTAAGACAGCCCATATAGAAGGCCAATTCGCGTCGCAGCATGTCAAAAAAGCCCTGCAGATGTTCGGCGGCCTGCGCAAGAGCGCTTGTTGCCTCGTTAATGGCACGGTTGCGCCGTTTGCCAAGGTCTATGGCTCCGGCGTCGTCTCGCTCCGCGATCGTATACGACGGGGACAAACGCCAGCGCCACCAGAACCCCTTGCGGGTTTTCCGGCGCAGCACATAAGCGACGCCCTGCAAGTAATTTCCCAGCGTGGCGCTGACCAGCGTACCATCCTTGTCCGTCAGGTCGTCCAGATGAGCGCGTATTTCGGCGAAATAATCGTCGTTCAGCTCCGACCGGAGCATGGTCAGCAGATTCCGGAACCCCTCCGAGTGAAAGCCGTACAGCTTGCTGTCCGCGACCAGGCGCAGTTCCATCAGCATTTCGGTATATATTTTTAAAAGACCGACGGCGTTTAAAAAGATGCTGGACAGATAGGTGGAAGATAACCAGTAACATGATTTTTTTCTTTGGTTTTCCGTCTCGACGGTTATCTGATAGAGTCGCCGTACCGTATCAGGGTTTCGGAGCGCGTCGCAGAGGTTTTTTTGGCGGTATTCAATTTCTTCCCTGGATTGCAGCGGATGAAAGAACGCGGCTTCGCAGGCATCGTAGATCGTCTTATCGTCCTGGGCCATCTTCGCCAGGATGCGTTTCAGCTCCAGATCGGCAGCCAGCGTATCCTTTCCAAAGCACGGCCCGGCCTTTAGATCAAGGTCCTTGTCACGAAACATCAGATATGCTTTCATTTTTTAAGCCTCCTGCTGAGCTGCTCGTAAGTCAGGCCGTGTTTTCTTGCGATATACAGGGCGTAGGCGAGGCCGTTCGGGGGCTTTCTGATGATTTTATAAGTCCGCTCGGCCGGGTCGTCCTCCTTTACCGTGCTCATCATGCTGACCGTCTCCGGACCGTAGGTAGCCAGTTCGTCAAGAAAAGTTACGATCACAGTGGGGGCGCATAGCGACGAGAGGGCGTCCATCATCTGCCCGCCGAGGAACAGCGCGTCGGATAAGGTTGTGGAGGAAAAGATCTCATTGACAATGATCACGCTTTGGCTCGTGGCTTTGGCGAGCAGCTGATGGAGCCGCATCAGGTCGTCCTGTAATTTGCCGTTCAGCGTGGACAGATCTTCCTCCCGCCCAAAATGGGTAAGAATGTTGTCGAACAGGTACAGCGCCGATCCGCTGCCGGGTACGCACAGGCCCAGCGAGGCCAGATAGTGCATCTGACCGAAGGCGCGGGCAAAGGTGGTCTTGCCGCCCTGGTTGGGGCCGGTAACAACGATGATGCGTTCCGGCGCGTTCAGCGCGAAGTCATTGGTGACGGTCTTCTCCCGGGCCAGGGCGGCCAGCGCCAGATCGAACCCGTTGAAAGCATAAAGGCGCTCCGCCGTATCGCAGAGCTTTGGATAGTTGAACGGCAGGCCTACCCCTCGAAGCAGGCGGACATAATCGAGCCAGGAAAGGTAAAACTGTATCTCGCGGGAAAAGCGAAGGACCGTTTCGTCATCGAAGTGAAAATACTTGGAACAAAAGCCGTTGAGGTCTGCAAAAATATCCTGATAGAGCGTTGCGATCATGCTCAGTACAGCGGCTTCCACATGCGCGGCATAGGGTTCCTCCGGAAGGTTTTGCCGGTAGTACTTCACTTCGCCCTGCCTGAATTTTTCAAAAGCCGCCAGTATCTGTTGGGAATGGTCAGCCTGTTCCTCATATTGGCGGACGCGGATGGTTCCGTTTTTAATCAGCATGCAGTATCTCACTGTGGAAAGCTCGTCGCGCAGCCGCCTTACATGGGCGTGGAGCTCCGTATAGCCTTCCGACGCGCAGTATGCGGAGAGATATTCGGCAAAACCGCCAAGCCCCGCCGAATGGAGCGACAGTTTGGTAAGCCCTTCAGAGAGCGCGGAAACCGTGAGACAGTACCTGTCCGCATAGTCCAGCATACGCCCCCGCGCCAGATAGTTGTTGTCCCAACTGTCCTTGGCGGTCAGCGCGGGACGGATCGTATCCATATAACGGCCCAGATCATAGATTGTCTTGGAAAATCCGGTGAATAAGGCGCGAAGCTCGTCATTTTCGAGTTCCCGCATCACATCCTGCCGGTAGGCAATGATCTCCGGGTCGTGCAATGCGGTATAAAAGAAGCCCTCCAGCTCAAATTCCTTTTTCGCTTTCAGGATCGGTGCGAATATCTGATCAAGGTTCAAGTCCTTGAAGCAGGCCGGCGCCTCGGTTTGCCGTACCGCGTTGTGTTGCTCCCGTGTGGGAAACAGGATGCTGTAAAACATCTTTACTCCCTCCCTCAGAGACAAAAGCCGATGTCTCTGCGTTTATACAGAAGTCATCAGCTTGATCAGCGGTTCCGGCATGGCCGCGGGAGGACTTCTTTCCCGATTTACTGATGCGCTGTAACGGCGGTTATGGATAAGGCTATGCTCAGCGCCGCAACAAAAAAGCCGATGTCTCTGCGTTTATACAGAAGTCATCAGCTTGATCAGCGGTTCCGGCATAGCCGCGGGAGTACTTCTTTCCCGAAATCATTATAGCATAGATATCATCCCTTTTCAATATCAAGTGTTTGAATGAACGAGTCGGCCCGATTTTATACCGTTTCCCGTCCGCCGTCCGGCGTATCGCCGGTATGGAGCATCTTCCGTACGCCGTAAACCATATGGCGCTGATTGTGGGGACCCGCACAGAGCAGGGTGTCTTTTGCTTCGTCATAGGAATAGCGATAGGCGTCCGCCGGCATGCCCTGCAGGCGAAGATGGCAGTCATCCCCGTTCAGGCGGTAACAGGCCCCGCTGTCATCCGTGAACAGGATATCCATGCCGTCCGAGCCGCAGCAACGCACCGGCGCGCATACGTCGCGCCCCTGGAAGCGGGCGCTCCGGCCGGCATCGAAAAAGCTCTCCAGATGCTCCCTGTCGCTGACGGCTTCCCTGACGCGGAGTATGCCGTACCCGTTCACGGTGGGTATGGCCGGCGCGCCGTCGGAGGCGGACAGCGGCTCCAGGTGAGCCGGCTCCGGCGCCGCGGCGGCTGCGAATCTTTGTTCAAAAAAGGAAGGGTTTAGCTCCGGACGGCTGTTCCGCCGTGTGCGGAACAGCGGATAGCCGGGCTTGCCCCGCGCCGGGGATCCGCCGGAACCGCCCTCCCGGCGCGCTCCCTTGCGGATCATCACCACCAGGACTAATAACAGGATAAACAGAACGGCGATCTGCATAGGCGGCTCCTTCAGAAGAAAATGCCGGCGCTCCGGAGGTCGGCCCGCATGGCTTCGGACTGGTCGGCGCTCCGGTGGGCCGGATAATGCAGCGCAAAGCGGCGCTGGATCTCGCTCAGGCAGCCGGTGGCGTTGATTTTTTCCATCATTGCTGCCGTACGCCTTTCATCATAGGTGGTAAGGAGCGCCGAGCGGATTTCGTTGAGCTGCTGGGACCGCTGGGGCTCCTGCGCAGGGAGGGAATAATTCATGCCTTGGTATTTTTGCGCAAACCCTGCTACGAGCTCTTCGTCGGAACGGCTGTCATACCGTTCCTCAAAAACCATGGCGCTGTATGGCAGCTTGTTCCGGATGATACCGGCATCTTTGGGATAGCCCAGCGTCAGCAGCAGCAGCGGATAGGTTTGGTCCGGCAGGGCCAGGGTGTCGGCCACTTCGGCCCGGCGGCCCAGAATGTTGCCGATCAAGCAGCAGCCAAGGCCGCAGAACTGGGCCGCGGTCTCCAGGCGCGCTATGGCGCAGGCGATCTCCTCGCAAGCGGTAAGATTGTGATCCAGGCTGGCACTGCAGACGAACGGCGCGTCGGCCGCTTCCGTATACAAGGAGAGCTTGTGCCAGTCCAGCAGGAACACCAGATCCACAGGGGCCTGTCCGACGAAGGCCTGGCCGCAGGCGTCGGCCAGCACGCGCCGCCGGGCGGGGTCGTGCACAACGATGATGGAAAAGGGTTGCAGGTTACCGCCGGACGCGGAATGGATGGCAATTTGCAGGAGCTGTTCCAACACATCCTGGGGAATGTCCCGCTCCTGGTAGGAACGGCAGGAGTAGCGGTTCATCAGCAGACTGTAGATTTCGTCAGGCAGTATTTCATTCATATCGGTTTCCTTTCTCGGATGGAGCCCCCGCTGTTTGTCGTCCCCGCCGCCGCATCCGCCGCCGCTGCAACAATTAACGTGAGCGCGATGCTTACTCTTTGATGCAGGGCCCATCCCCGCCGTCATGCCGTTGCGCTTTGGGGGCGATCTGTATGGAGATCTTCACGATGTAATCGGTAAGATTCTTTTCTACCATCTCTTCAATAATCCCTTCCTTATAGGAATTGCCCGAGACCAGATAGCCGCTCTCATCGATGGCCTGCAGCATGAGGTCGTAGATCTCGTCCGTATAGCGGTAGTCGCCTTTCAGATAATAGACGGCATAGGTGCCGGCCGGCTTTTTATACATGCGCGTCAGCGGGCTGTAAGACGCCACCTTCGTGAAGTGGCAGGCGTATACGCCGTAGTTGCGGCTGACAATATTCTCCCCGGCAATGATGGCGCCGTAAGGATGGCCGGAATAGATATTGTGCTGATTGCATTCCCTGAGATGCCTGTAGAGCACTGCGGATTTCACGCCATGGTCCGCGCTGTTAATGGGATCGCTCAGGATCAGGTATTCTTCCGGCACATGGGTAAAGCGGACCACGCCGTGGGGCATACGCTCGCCCTCGTCCAGCAGCTGTAGCTTTGTATGGATCATGGTGTTGATCTGCAGCAGATGACGGATTTCCGCATCGATCTTGACCACCTGCTGCAAAAGCAGGTCCTTGAAGTGCTCCGGGTCGCGGACCCTGATGTACGCGGCGATCTCATCCAGCGACATGCCCAGGTCCTTGAGCCAGGTAATCACCATGAACACGTCGTACTGTACTTCACTGTAGTAGCGGTATCCATTCTGGTCCCTGCCGGCAGGCAGGAACAGGCCGATATTTTCGTAATGGATCAACGTTCGCTTTGTGGTGCCGCACATGCGTGCAAAATCAGCGGCGTTCAGATGTGCGGAAGAATGGGCCATCGGCTTCTCCCCCTCTCAGCGCTGCCTGGAGCAGGCGGCATGCCCGTAAACGGATCGCTTTTCCCGGGGACAGGCCCGGAATAGAAATTTTCAACAGTTCCGTTGGCGTTTCACCGCCTCTTCCGGAGCCCCTTCCTTTTGCGAAGGGTGCGGATGGCATTTGATCCGGACGCCCCGCTGCAAGTATAACATAACGTTATACTTTCACCTCAGGATACCACATAGGCGGGCCATTGTCAAACATCCGCCGGCCCGCCTATCATTTCCCCCATAAAAAGGCCTGCAATGGACGAACAACCATTGATTTGTTTTTAAATTTAGGAGAAATTACAACAAAAATTTATACAATCCATCTTGTGATCCGTGCAGGCATTGCATTATAATAAGCGAAAACCGGTAGGGGAGACGCCTCAAAAACGCTTGCATAAAACATTCGTTTCACAGCGGCATGGCGGCAAATCCCTGTCATGCGAAAATCATGATCAAGTGCGGGAACATGCAAAAATATGGAATGGAGGGCGGTTATGGAGAACAACAATGAAAACGCCATTCTCATTGCCGCAGTAGGCGATGTCGCGCTGCTGGCAATGCCGGAGGGCAGGCTGATCCCGGCGGACTGGGAACGGGCGGATCTGCGCCTCGGCAATTGTGAAATCGTGATCAGCGATCAACCGGGGCAGCCGGCGAACAAACCGTTCCGTCTGCGGGCGCCTGTCGATTGCGGCAAGTGGCTGGCGGAGATGGGGTTCGACGCCGTGAGCCTGGCCAACAACCATGCCATGGACTTCGGCCTGCCGGGACTCCTGGATACCATGGACCATCTCCGCGCGGCAGGCGTGGCCTTCAGCGGCGCAGGCGGGAATATCAGGGAAGCCGGTCAACCGGTCTTCTTTGACGTGCAGGGATACCGCGTCGCCATGCTGGGCTGGTGCTCCACCATTCCTCACGGAGCGCAGGCCGCCGACTGTTGCCCGGGCCTGGCGGGTGTGCGCGTGATCTCCTCCTTCATGGTGGATACCATCGACCTGGACGAGGAGCCCGGCGCGCCGCCCTGGGTACATACCAAAGCCGTTGCCGCTGATCTGGAAAGATTCCGCCGGGCTGTGGCGGAAACCGCAGCCCAGGCGGACTTCACCATCGTTTCTTACCATTGGGGCGTACCGCCGCAATACGGCGCGTTTGCCCAGGGACCGGTGATGGCGTATCAAAAAGAAATCGCCGAAACGGCTCAGGCAGCCGGCGCCGGCCTGATCATCGGCCATCACTGCCATGCGCCTCTCGGCGTGGAGCAGGTGGCGGGCCTGCCGGTATTGTACAGCTTGGGCAATTATGTGTTCCACTGCGATTACATGGAAAACGGCATGGAGACGACGGCCGTCATTGATGTGGACCTGCTCAACGACCATTTACCGGAGAATGAGCACAGCTGCGTCGCCTTGATCCGCCTCACCCCGGAAGGAGGCGGGCTGCGCGCGGGGGAAATCCGTATTTACCCCGGCATGCTGAACGGGCAGGGGGAAGCGGTGGAGCCCGACGAGGCCACAGCGCAGGATTTCAGGCGGCGTCTCATTAAGTTCTCGGCCAGAAGAAACGCCGCCCTGATCCCACAGGCAGACGGCAGCCTGCTGTGGCGGCTGTAATAACGCGGGCGAACCCGCCGCCATGAGGCGCTGGCGGCCATGCCGGGATTGACGCCGGCAGATACGGGTGCGATATATCCGCATGATAAGACCCTGGAAAATTTTATCATTGTCAAAAAACCGCATAAAATAGTCCCTGGCTTATTGACAGTAACGTAACGTTATACCTTACATTGTAGTTACCCAATATTTTAATGATGCGTTCGACTGCAGCAGCCTAAGCGTCCGGAGCAATAGCAGGCTACGCGGCCCGGTTGTTGTGGAACGGAGACAAGAGGACGAGGCGGTAAACTACATAAGGGGGCATGTTGATGAAGTTGCAGAAGAGGGACGCCTACAAAGGGTATCAATCCTATTCGTACCTGGACGAAACCGATTTCCGGCATTTCAAGCTGGCGCCGGAGATCAACCGCGTGGAGCCGTATATCGTGGCGCTGGACGAGGGGCAGGAAGCGCGTTTTGAGCGGATCATGCGCGATGGTATCAATATCAACTTGCACGAGCATCCCAGCGTGATCACGGAGGATGTGACCGAGCTGATAGCCTACGAGAAGGTGGGCCGCGAGTTCACCGGCTACGAAGGCCTTGCCTATTCGTACTGGGACGCCATTTTCGATAACTGCATGGACGGCACCTGCGTCATGAGTTCCAACGCCGGCTGGAAGTGGCAGGACGTCGTCCACGATTTCGCCATGCGTTCCGCCGACATCGCCCATCAGGATTTCCTGTTCAAGGCCACCACGGTGGAGGACATTTACAAAGCCAAGCGCGAGAACCGCATCGCCTGGTTCCTCAGCATGGAAGGCTGCGCGCCCATCGAGAACGAGCTGGACAGGATCGATATCCTCTACGGCATCGGCGTGCGGATGATGGGCATCACCTACAGCGAGTCCAACGCCCTGGGTTCCGGCATCCGGGAGCCCCGGGACGGCGGCCTGACCCTGTTCGGCTGCCAGGCGGTGGAACGCATGAACAAGCTGGGCGTGGCCATCGACCTGTCCCATACCGGCGACCTGACCTCCATGGATGTGATCGAACTGAGCAGGAAGCCGGTATTCATTACGCATGTGGGCGCCAAGAGCCTGTGGAATTCCAAGCGCCTGAAGCCCGACGAAGTGCTGAAAGCCTGCGCCGAGCGGGGGGGCGTCATCGGCGTGGAAGCCGCGCCGCATACCACCATCACGGCGGCCCATCCCCGGCACAATCTGGATTCGATCATGGAGCATTTCGAATATATCGTGGACCTGTGCGGCATCGACCACGTGGCCTTCGGCCCGGATACCCTCTACGGCGATCATGTGGGCCTGCACAACGTGTTCAGCGCCAATATGTCCTCCAAATCCACCAATGCGGAGCAGTATGAGCACATCGACTACATCGAGGGCGTGGAAAATCCCACGGAGGCTTCCTACAATTTCGTGCGCTGGATGATCAAGCGCGGCTACGGCGACGAGGACATCATCAAGGCCATGGGCGGCAATACGCTGCGCGTCCTGAAAGAAGTCTGGTATTGAGCCGAAAAGGAGGCGGGATATGGCAACGATATTGTATCTGTTGGGCGGGCAGGGGAAATCCATTGCCGAGATCCGGCGCCGGGAAGCCATTGCCAATACGTTCCTGGCGGATCCGGTCCGTAACCGTGTGATCATGGAAGCGGTGGGCTACGGCCCCTCGGCCATTGAATCCTGCACGGAAGGGGAGATCAGCATCGTCGGCTCCCTGCGCAAGGCGCTGCAGGACAGCGACCACCGCCGTATGGACGCGGTGATTGTGGGCTGCGGCGACGATCCGGGCCTCTACGCGCTACGGGAACTGCTCGATATGCCGGTGATCGGCATGACCGAAACCTCCTGCGCCTTCGCCTCCCTGCTGGGCGAGCGCTTCTCCATGATCACCACCTCGGAGGAGTCCGTTCCCGAAACGCGGCAGCTGTTCCGCAAGTACGGTACGCTGGATAAGTGCGCTTCCATCCGCTATCTGAATTTTGCGGTGCTGGATATGCAGCAGGGCGTCGTTTCCCGCGAGGAGGTGGTGGACAAGTTCGTCCGCCAGGTGGAGCTGGCCCGGCAGGACGGCGCCGCCTCCTGCATCATGGGCTGCGCCACCATGGCGTTCCTGCTGCTGGACGAGGCGGCCAACGCCGTAGCCACGATCCCGGTGATCAACCCGGTCAAGGCGGCTGTCCGCGCCGCGGAAATGCTGCTCTCGCTGGGGATCCGCCACAGCGACACCGCCTATGTGAAGCCTCGCGACATGGCCCGCATCCGCAGGCTGCTGGAAGCGTAAGGGGGAAAAGAACATGTCAGTTATCCTGTATCTGATGCCCGGCGGCGGCATGGACCCGGCGGAAATCGCCCGCCGCGAACAGATCGCCAACACGTTTCTCGCCAACCCGGACAAGCATCAGGTGACCGTGGCTTCCGTGGGTTATGGCGCGGAGGCCGTCGAAAGCACCGTCGAAGCCGACTTCAGCGTCATGGGATTGGTCAAGCATGCCGTGGATCACCGGGGCGAGTACGACGCGCTGATCATCGGCTGCGGCGACGATCCGGGTCTGTTCTCCCTCCGCGAGATGCTGGACGTTCCGGTGGTCGGTCCCATGGAATGCTCCGTTGCCCTGACCCAGTTGCTGGGCGAGCGGTTTGCCCTGATCACCACCGGCGCGGAGGCCGTGGCGGAGAGCCGGGCCCTCTACCGCAAGTACGGCGTCATCAACCGCTGCGCGTCCATCCGCTATCTGGACGCCGGCGTTCTGGACATGCAGCAGGGCGGCGCTTCCCGGGCTTCCCTGGTCCAACGCTTCGCCGACGAGGTTGCGAAGGCGGCGGGCGAAGGAGCCGATTCGGCGGTGATGGGCTGCATGACCATGGCCTACCTGCTGCTGGACGAGGATGTGAACAAGCTTTCGCCCATCCCCATCGTCAACCCTGCCAAGGTAGCGGTCAAGACGGCGGAAACCCTGCTGGACCTGAACCTGAGGCACAGCGACGCCGGCTACCCCAAACCCAATTTTGCGCCCATCTATGCGTTGCTTCGTTAGCGGTTTGAGTATAACGCGGCATAAGCCCCTAAACAACATTCTGAAAGGAGCCTACTATGAACATGAAACTGAAAACCCTGCTGTGCCTGACGCTGATCGTCTGCATGGCCCTGGCGCTCTCGGCCTGCGCGAATCCTGAGACGCCCTCCTCCGCGGGCACCGGGACTGAAACCCCCTCCGCCTCCTCCGGCGGCGAGCCCAGCTACGTCACCATTATCGGCGAGGACGATCCGATGCTGTCCTGGGACCCCGCCGAAAGCTGGGCGGCCGAGATCCGCGTGTTGATGAACGTCTATGAGACCCTGGTCTTTATGAACGCCGACGGCGAGTTCGAGCCGCGCCTGGCCGAGAGTTGGACCACCAGCGAGGACGGCCTGACCTGGACCTTCAAAATCCGGGAAGGCGTGAAGTTCCACAGCGGCGCCGTGCTCACCGCCCAGATGGCCGCCGATTCCCTGAACCGCACCATTGAGATGGGTAAGAGCGCCACCTATATGTGGGACGGCGTGACCGACATCTACGCCGCCGACGATACCACGCTGGTGATCGAATGCGACCATCCGCTGGCCTTGCTGTACATGGTTTCCGCGTGCTATACCGCCTATATCTACAACCCCGAGTATGACACCGAATGGTATAATGCATGCAACTGCGACGGCACCGGCCCCTACAAGCTGGAGAGCTACACGCAGAACAGCGATGTGGTGCTGAAGAAGTTCGACGATTACTGGCGGGGCTGGGACGGCGATGAGTACGATTATTGCATCTTCAAGACCGTTTACGAAGCCGCAACGGCCCGCCAGATGATGCTGACCGGCGACGGCGACCTGTGGATCCAGTGCCCCTACGAGTACATCGAGGAGATGTCCCGCGACGAGAACATCAAGATTTCCAATACTGTGTCTTACCAGACGCTGTATGCCTATCTCAATTGCCTGAAGCCCCCGCTGAACGACGTCCGTGTCCGCCAGGCCCTGTCCTACCTGACCCCTTATGACGACATCATCGACCAGGTGGTCTGCGGCTACGGCACCCAGTGCTACGGCATCCTGCCTCCCAGCATCTGGGGATACAGCGAAGATGTGCTCCAGTACCATTATGATTACGACAAGGCGGTGGCGCTGCTCAAGGAAGCCGGTTATGAAAACGGCTTCACCATCAACTACACGTACAACACCGGCGACGGCAATTTACAGAAGGTCGGCGAGTTGCTCAAGGACTCGTTCGCCAAAGCCAATATTACGCTGGAACTGCAGGCCATGACTTCCGACGCCAAGTATGCCCTGGCCCGGGGCGAGGACCCCAACGAGCGCCAGGATATCGTGGTCATTTACTGGTGGCCGGATTATGTGGATCCGTCCAGCTACTTCTTCTCCTGCTTCCATTCCGAAGAGAACATCGGCTTCAACCTCTCCTATTACTATAATGAAGAAGTGGACGCGCTCATGGAAGCGGCCCAGGCCGTGACCGGCGAGTCCATCGAAGAAGCGAGCAAGCTGTATCAGCAGGCCCAGCAGATCATTATGGAGGACGCGGCCGTGCTGAGCCTCTATGCGCAGAACTACACCAAGCCTTACGCCGCTTCTCTGGAAGGCTTCGTTGATAACCCGGCCTATCCGACCGCGGTGTTCTGCTATGATCTCTCCAGAGCTGAATAAGGCCAATCCGGTAATCGCTTGCAGGCGGGGGCGGCGGGCAGCCGCCCCCGCGCAAGTGCCGTTACAGGCGCTGAGGATTAATCTCGAATTGAGGGAAGCGCATGAGTAAATTCGTTTTGCGCAGACTCATCACCGGCATTATGGTTTTGTTCTGCGTTGTTCTGATCACGTTTGTATTGTCCCGTGTGGTGCCGTCCGACCCCGCGTCCAAATGGGTGGGCGCCCATGCGACCCACGAGCAAAAAGAAGCGGCCATCATCGAACTTGGTCTCGATAAGCCCATCGGCGAACAGTTTGTGATTTATTTCAAGGATATGCTAAGGGGCGATCTGGGCGTTTCCATCACCTCACACCGGCCCGTCCTGGACGAACTGGTGGAAAGCATCCCCAATACGCTGGAACTGGTTTTGCTGTCTACCGTCTTCGCGTTTCTGTTCGGCCTGCCGATCGGCGTTTATTCGGCCGTACATGAAAACACCCTCTTTGACCATGTGGGGCGGTTTGTGTCCATCAGCGTGATTTCCATGCCCAATTTTTGGATCGCCCTGATGCTGCAGATGCTCTTTGCCACAAATCTGGGCTGGCTGCCCCTGGCCGGCCAGACAGGCACGCTGACCAATCTGCTGAACCCCATCCAAACAATCACAGGCCTGCCGTTGCTGGACAGCCTGCTGACCGGCAATTGGACAGCCTTCAAGGATGTGGCGGCTCACTCCGTGCTGCCCACCATGACGCTGATGACGTATAACCTGGGCATGACGGCCCGCCAGACGCGCTCCATCCTGCTGGAGGTCCTTAACGAGGACTATATCCGCGCCAGCCGCGCCTACGGCATCAAAGAAAATCTCGTGATCTGGAAATATGCCGTCAAGAATGTGATCGGTACGGTTTCGACGGTGTTGGCTTTGGCCATCGGCAACGCGCTGATCTCCACCTTCGTCATGGAATCCGTGTTCAGCTGGCCCGGCGTAGGCAGCTATATTTCCAACGCGGTAATCAACCTTGACTATCCCGCGATCATCGGCGTGACATTGTTTGCCGCCATTGCCTACGTGTTGCTGAACTTCCTGGCGGATCTGATCATTGCCTTGGATCCGAGAACAAGAATCGGCGAGGGGGGGAACTAAGGCATGGAAGCCAAGATCACCAAACAGCAAGAATTCAGGATCAAGATGAACAAGCGTCTGGACAGCGTCCGGTCCTTCTTCAAAATCCTGTTCCGGAACAAGCTGACCGGCTTTTCCGTTATTTTCATCGCCTTTTTGATCTTTGTAGCCATCTTCGCGCCGTATCTGGCGCCGTACCCGGATGAGGGCCAGGGCTGGATCAACCTGGGGAACAAATTTCTCAGCCCCGGTTGGGCACATCCCTTCGGCACGGATGAAATGGGCCGCGACCTGTTCAGCCGCATCATCTTCGGCGCCCGCATTTCGCTGGTGGTGTCCACCATCACCATTGCCGTGCGCTGATGGTGGCCATTCCCATCGGCCTCATTTCCGGCTACTTCGGCGGTGTGATCGACGACATCATGATGCGTGTGACGGATATCTTCCTGAGCTTTCCCACGCTGCTGATCGCCATCCTGATCGCCTCGTTCATGGGCCAGGGTATCGACAAGGCCTGCGCCGCCATTGCCATCGCCTGGTGGCCGTGGTACGCCCGGGTGATCCGGGCCCAGACCATCGCCATCAAGGAACGCCCCTTCATCAAGGCGTCCCAATGCATCGGTACCAGCGACTGGTACATTATGTTCCGCCATATCCTGCCCAACACGCTGGCGCCGGTGATCATCCAGGCTTCCATGGATATGGGCAGCGTGATCATTTCCTGCGCGTCGTTGAGCTTCATCGGCCTGGGCGCGCAGGTGCCCACGCCGGAATGGGGCCTGATCATCAGCTCTTCCAGAAAATACATTCTGGACGCCTGGTGGTACAGCACGATCCCCGGACTTGTGATCTTGTTCACGGTGCTGTCCTTCAACCTGCTGGGCGACGGACTGCGTGAAGTGATGGATCCGCGTACCAGAATGAGGTGATGGCGATGGATCATGGCAATATCGTATTGGAAATCAAGGACCTGGTTGTCCGCGCAAAGACGATCAAAGGTGAATCGGAGCTGCTGCGTATCGACCATCTCGTGGTGAACCGAGGCGAGATCCTGGGCATCGTGGGCGAGAGCGGCTCCGGAAAGAGCATCCTGGCTCTGACCATCCTGGGCCTGCTGCCCAGCAACGTGCGGATTGTCAGCGGCCAGGTGCTGTTCAACGGCGTTGACCTGGCAAAGAAATCCAGAAAACAGCTGACCGGCGAGTACCTTGGCAAGCAGATGACGATGATCTTTCAGGATCCCATGGCGTCCCTCAATCCCGTGTTTACCGTCAAGCAGCAGCTGGAGGGTGTGATCAAAGCCAATTCCCACGGCCTGTCCAGAAATGAGGTGACCCAAAAGGCCATCGGCATGCTGAACCTGGTCAAGCTCAGCGATCCGGAGATGACCTTGCGCAAGTATCCCCATGAGTTGTCCGGCGGCATGCGCCAGCGGGTGCTGATCGCCATGGCGCTGTCGGCGGGCGCCAACTTCCTGATCTCCGACGAGGCCACCCGCTCCCTGGACGTGACGATCCAGGCCGGTATCTTGAAGCTCATGGAAGAGCTGGCTTCGTCCCTGGGCTTAAGCGTCATGTTCATTACCAGCAATATCGCCCTGGCGGCTACCGTCTGCTACAACCTGGGTATCCTGTACTCCGGCGAAGTTGTGGAGATCGGGCCGGTGAAAGAGATCCTTCGCAACCCGAAGCACAGCTATACGCGGGCATTCCTGTCCTGCCTGCCTACCCCCCAGAAGAAGGGCAAGGTCATGGAAGCCGTTCCCGGCAGAATGCCCGATCCGCTGGATAAACCCAAGGGCTGCAAATTCCATCCCCGCTGCGCCATGTGCCAGGAAATCTGTATGCGCGACATCCCGCACCTGCACGGCGTCAGCGAAGATCACCGGATCGCCTGCCACGTGGTGGCGGCGGGTGAATGAGGGGAGATAATATGGAAAAGAAAGACGATATCGTCCTTAAAGTCGATCACCTGAAGAAGTACTTCCCGGTCAAGAACGGCTTGTTGGGTAAAAACGTCGATTACGTCCACGCCGTTGACGACGTGAGCTTCGAAATGATCCGCGGCACCGTGGTGGGTCTGGTGGGCGAGTCCGGCTGCGGCAAGAGTACGCTGGCCCAGACGGTCATGGGTATCTATAAGCCCACGGAAGGCTTCATCGAAATTTCCGGAATCGATACCGGCAAGAGCTTCAGCAAGAACAAGGAAATGAAGAAGCTGATCCAGATCGTGTTCCAGGACCCCTTTTGGTCGCTGAACCCACGCATGATGGTCAAGGACATCATTGCCGAGCCCATCAATGTGCACCGCCTGGCCAAGGGCGACGCCGTCAACGAGCGTGTGGGCGAGCTGCTGGAGATGGTGGGCATCGACAAGCAGCGGATGTATTCCTACCCCCACGAGTTCTCCGGCGGCGAACGTCAGCGGGTCGCCATCGCCCGTTCCCTGGCCATGAACCCGCAGATTCTGCTGCTGGACGAGCCCACCAGCTCCATCGATACCATTTCGCAGGTGGAAATACTGAACCTGCTGGTGGATATCAAAAAGCGTTTCAACCTCTCCTATATCCTGATCTCCCATGACCTGAGCGTCATTTACTATTTGTCCAACCAGATCGTTGTGATGTATCTGGGCGAAGTGGTGGAAATCGGCAATACGGAGGATGTGTTCAACAAACGGTATCATCCCTATACGCAGGCGCTGATGCGGGCCATCCCGGTCATCGCTGCCGACGGCACGGTGGAGCGGATCGACGCGTTGGAAGGCAATGTCCCCAGCGCCATCAACCCGCCGAAAGGATGCCGGTTCCATGACCGCTGCGAATTCTGCCAGGAACGGTGCCGCACGGAAAATCCGGCGCTCAGGGAAATTGAGCCCGGCCATAAGGTGGCTTGCCATTTCGCACATCTGCCGGAGAACTGAAACGCTTGCTATGTGCAGGCCACGCATCTTTTTTGTTCACACAAAACGGCTGGAAACGACCCGCCAAAGTTGATTTGGCGGGTCGTTTTTTTTGATCTGTTCCCGGAACGCGCCGGCTTGACGGTCCAGCGCCGGATCAGGAGATACCGGAGGGGTTCTACAGATATTACTTACTTATAGTTATCCTCATCGTAGTACAGTTCTGTGAAGGAATGGAATGCTTTCATGGACCCCAAGCTATAAAACATCCTGGCTAAATTGGTTAGTTCGGCGGGATCCCCGCTTTTCAGCCATTGTAACGTCATTTCGATCTCAGCCTTGCGGTGGTAGCGGTTAAAGAAGTTTGCGTATAATTCCTTATTCCGCACTTCCTGGCCTACGGTTTGGGCAATCAAAGTAAACATCGCGTCATAATTGGCCAAGACGACCTTATACATCAATTCGGAAAGCCCGTTTTCGTAGATTAAACAATAAAAATCGCGGTTTTGCAGCTGTAATTGCAGACGAACCAGCCAGTTGTGGTATTGGCTGTCATATTTCAAGGCCGTGAGATATTCAATTTCGTCCAGGTATAGCGTCTGAAGTTTTTCATAGATGATTTCATCTTTCGAGCAATAATGATTGTAAAAAGCGCTGCGGGATAAGTTCGCCCGCTCCACCAGCTCTTGTATGGTGATTTTGGCATAGGGTTTGGATTTCATTAAATCCAGCAAGGCTTCGGTTAGCCAGGCCTTTGTCCGGCGGACCTGCGGATTCTCCCTTTTGCCCGGCTCCATTTGATTCATACATTCTGACATCATCATCACCTGCTATGTAGTTTATTTTCTATTTGCCATACCCAGAATTATCACTGGTTCAAAAAGTATAACAAATACCCGGGAACGTTTTATTTATTCGGAATAGTTTACAAGGCTAAACCTGTATGCTATATTATACACAAAAATCAGAAAAATTACTAGTGTTTTATTTAAACTAATTGCTTTATTAAAAACAGATGTAATTTTCTATTATCGATCTGCGCTTTATATTTTTCGGGGAGGAATGACGATGGGCAAGAATTTAGTGGCAGCAGCACAACAACAACAAGCGACTTATGGTATCTATTTAACCGTGGCCGACCCGGCAATGGTTGAGCTGGCGGCTTATGCCGGCTTCGACTTTATCCGCGTGGATTGTGAACATATGTTGATGGATTATTCAGCCATCGCTAACCTGGTACGGGCCGGCAATGCCGCCGGCGTTACCATGCTGGTGCGTATCAATTCGCTGGCCGACGTTACCCGTATGCTGGACTATGGCGTAGACGGGTTTATTGTGCCCGGAATCAAAACCAGGGCGGAAGCGCAGCAAGCAGTGGAATTGATCAAATATGCGCCTTTGGGCATGCGGGGCATGATGCCTAACGCCCGTTGCGTGCGTTATGGCGTCGATTCCTTCAAGGAGTATTTACGGACAGCCAATGAGCGGGTTTCCTTCACAATACAATTAGAAAGCAAAGAAGCTTTGGAAAACATTGACGAAATCCTCTCCGTAGAAGGAATCGACATGGCGGCTTCCGGCAAGATGGACCTCTCCCAGGCACTGGGCGTGCCCGGGCAAAACAGCCATCCGCAGGTAATCGCCGCTGAAGATCTGATCGTCAAAAAGGCGGTGCAATACGGTAAACAGCCGACTATGCTGGTGGCAAACCCGCAACGGGCCCAAGCCTTGCGAACGATGGGCGTTTATTGCATGACCGTTTGTTACGACAGTGACTTTATTTATCATGCTTTCCGCAACTATCTGGCCACTTACCAAGTTTAACGGGGAGGACGATATGGACAAAGAACAATTGCTGGAACGCTACATAAAAGTGCCGACGGCCAATATTGTTGACGCTATGGACAGGCTGGGCGTTGCCCGCGGCGTTGTGCAGGGGTTGGCGCGGCTATCCGCCACGCAGCAAAGAGCGGCCGGTTTTGCTCTGACGGTGAAACAGATGCAACGTCATCAGACAGAGCAGGGACGGACTCTGGCGACGCATATGCAAGTGGTCGACGAGCTGGCCCAGCCGGGGGATTTATTGGTGATCGACGTTGGCGGCCGGCGCGATGTGTGCACGGGCGGCGCTTTGATTGCTCTCAGGGCCAAAATGCGCGGCGTTACCGGCTATCTGATTAACGGCTGCCTCCGTGATGTACAGGAAATTGCCGCTTTGGGCTTCCCGGTCTACTTTCTCGGTGCTTCGCCGGTGAAAAGCTCACCCGATTTGCAGACGGTGGCTGTCAACAGTACGGTGGAAATCGGCGGCGTACAAATCAGGCCCGGCGATTTGATCGTGCACGACGATACCGGCGTGGTCGTTATCCCGCCCGAGCAAGCGGCAGCCGTGCTGGCCGAGGCGGAGGCAATCATGGACAAGGAAAGCAAGGCGGAACAATTAATTAAGCAAGGCTATAGCGTTGCCGAAGCTTTCAAGGGAGCTTAACCCTATCGCTGCCCAATAATTATTAATCGGAAAGGAGGCGCAAGACAAACACCGTTTTGCAGCATGCATCCATAACAAGTATTGAGGAGGAACATACCATGGAGATTATTAACAGCCACATACATTTAGGCAACTCTTGGATTATCGACAGCGATTACAGCGAGCAGAGTCTGATTGACGACATGGACCGCAATCAGATCAGCGGTATGTGCATCCTGCCTTTGGCCGAACCGAAGCCCGATAATGTGGAAGCGCATAATCGCATCCGGCGCTTCATTGAAGCGCATCCGGACCGGAGGCTGTGGGGGATTGCCGATATGCATCCTAGGCATGATGATGAAACCTATAAAAAGGAAATCAGGCGCTGCATGGTGGACCTCGGTTTTAAAGCGGTCAAGCTGCACCCGCTACTGCATGCCGTCAACCCGAATGCGCATTGCGCGAAAAAGGCGTTCGACGCGGCCCGCGAATATGATGTGCCGATCATGATTCATACCGGCTTGGGCGTGCCCAGCGCTTTGCCTGCGCTCGTCATCCCGCGCGCCAAAGAATACGCCGATGTCAAGATTGTACTCTGTCATGCCGGCGGACAAATCTTTGCGCAGGAAGCAATGATCGTTGGCCAGATGTTTGACAACATCTATCTCGAGCCTTCCTGGGTTCCGTCGATCAGCTTAGCGGGTATGTTTGCCGCCGTGGGTAAGGAACGCGTGGTCTTCGGCAGCGACGGCGCCTGCAATACCATGACGGAAATTGCCAAGGCTGAAAGCGTTGGTTTATCAGAAGAACAAAAAGAATGGTATTTTGCCAAAACGGCTAAAGCCCTCTATAAACTGGATTAAAGAAACAAAATGATAGAATAAAAGGGGGATTATGACATGCAACGCAGCCATATCATAGTTATTTTAATCATGATTTTGCTCCTGACATCCTCCCTAGCGGCTTGTGCCAACCAGAACGCATCGTCCGACTCCACAGCGGCGGCGCCTGCCGCCGATCAAACGGCCGGCGCTTCCGAACCGGAAACCAGCGCCACGGATTGGCCGACCAAAGCCATCACCGTGCTGTGCCCATATCCGGCCGGTTCCTGGACAGACCTGTGCCTGCGCGCGCTGTGCGACCAGATGAGCGCCGATCTTGGGCAGCCGATGTCCGTATCCAACGTGGTTGGCGCCGACGGCGCAACCTGCTTCACACAATTGGCCGCCGCCGAGCCGGATGGCTACACCATCGGCAATTCGCATCACTCCAGCTTAACGATTGGCGTGTGGTTGGAAGATTTACCTTACAGCATCGACAGCTTTGATTATATCGGCACCTTTGGCGCTTATACCCACGGTATCGCCGTTGATGCCGACTCCGATATCTATACGCTGGATGATTTGGTGGCGTATGCTGAAGAGAAGGGCCGTATCGTTAACGGCTATTCCGGCTTTGTTAATGTCTTCAACGCCATGACTTTCATCAAAGCGGCCGGCCTGGACGCCAGCATGGTCTCGAATGTAGCCATGGATGACGGCCTGGCGCAGAGCCTGGCTGGCGGCTATGTCGATATGGCGACCTATGCGCAGTCCGGCCTGGCTTCCGCTCACGACGCGGGTGAAATCCGCATCATCGCGGCATTGGGCGATCATCGCTGGTCCGCCTACCCGGATATCCCTACCAGCGTCGAGCAGGGGTATGAGGTCTATTCTACTGGTCATCAGGGCCTTTGCGTGCCTAAAGGCGTGCCGGAAGATGTGAAGGCGAAAATCACCGAAGCCTATGAGCACGCCTTGTCTAATGAGGACTTTATCCAGATCCTAAAAAATATGGCCGTGGAAACCAGCGTGTTCCTTAATGGCGAGGAGTACTATGAGCACTTGAAATATGAGACGGAGCGTGCGGAGGGTCTGTTGAAAGAATTGGGATATCTGTAAGACGTAGCGATGCCAACAAATCGAGGTGAATAGTATGATCAGATTATCAAATGCGAGAGCAGCGCAAATCGTTTCCATCGTATTTTTCATCCTATCCATCCTTTTCTGTTTTGTCTTTACGCCTCGCTGGGTGCCGAAAGAAGTTTCTTTCGGCCCCAGCCCGCAGTTGATCCCAAATATCGTTTGGATTCTGATTGCGGTTTGTTGCCTTTCCCTGTTCGTCAGCAGCAGCCGTGAAATCAAACAGGCCAAACAGGCGGCCGCGGCTGCGGTGGGAAGGGCGCCGGACGAATCACTGACGCTGGCGGGTAAAGAGAAAGAAAAAAAAGAGGCGCTAAGTGAAACGGTTGCCCGCGGGCAGGCCGCCGTCGCCAACGCGGCGCAGGGGATAGCGGAAGATGTCGATGTTATGGAGCAATTAAAGGCGCTGGCTCTGGAAGAAAAAGCCGATTATTGTGAAATCGACGGCATGGGACTGAGCTATGTAGCCGCGGCGGCGCTGGCTGTCGTGTTTTACTCGATCATGGCGCCGGTCATCCATTTTATTCCCACAGTGGTGATCGTTGTTTTGGGTTTGATGCTGCTCTACGGTCAGCGTAAAATCCTTTACCTGATCCTTATCCCATGCTTCATGTCTTTCGGGTTTTATTATTTCTTCAACTCCCTGTTACGTATGGTGTTGCCATAGGTTGCCCTCTGCGGAACAATGCACAGAAAAGGGGTGTGATGGAATGCTTGCGCAATTAGCAGGCGGTTTCTACAATGCCGTAATTGCCGACTTTAACTTTCTTTACATGATCGGCGGTGTGATTCTTGGCGTGGTGTTGGGCGCCATTCCCGGTTTGACCTGCCTGACGGCTATCGCCCTGATCGTACCGCTGACCTATTATATGGATACGATCACCGCCATGGCGTTATTGATTGCCATCTATATCGGCGGTATTTACGGCGGTAGTATTTCGGCCATCTTGCTGGGCACGCCAGGCACGCCCGCTTCCGCCGCCACCACGCTGGACGGCTATCAAATGGCCAAGCAGGGAAGGGGCGGCAAGGCGCTGAAAGCGGCCGTAGTCGCTTCCTCAATCGGCATTTTGTTCAGCGCGCTGGTACTGACCTTTTTAGCAGGCCCGGTAGCCAGCCTTGCCCTGAAATTTGGTCCTGGCGAATATACCGTGCTGCTGATCCTGGCCTTATCCGTGATTGGTTCGGTGGCCGGTAAATCGCTGGCCCGCGGCATGCTTTGCGCTCTGGTGGGTATATTTTTCAGTACCATTGGCCTTGATCCGCTTGCCTATGCCTCTCGTTATAGCTTTGGCCGTACGGAGTTTTTAAGCGGCTTTGAGATGTCCGTGGTGCTCATCGGTTTGCTGGCCGTGTCGGAGCTGTTAGTCCAGATCGAGCAGCTTCATCGCAAGAATAAGAACAAAGAGCAAACCGTATTATTGCCGCCGCCCAAGACAGCGGACGATATGCGGTTTACATTAAAGGATCAAAAGAGCTGCGCCATGACGACGATCCGCGGTTCTATCATCGGCGTCATCGTGGGCATTTTACCGGCTATGGGCTCAGCCATTGCTTCCTATATGTCCTATGATTTTGCCAAGCGGGGCAGTAAACATCCGGAGCAGTTTGGTAAGGGCGCGGTGGAGGGCGTGGTGGCTTCGGAAGTGGCCAATAATGCGGTTTGCGGCGCAGCCATGGTGCCTTTATTGGCCTTTGGTATCCCAGGAGATGCCGTGGCGGCCGTCCTGATCGGCGTCTTTATGATCCAGGGCCTAAGCCCGGGGCCGGCTATCTTCAACCAAGCGCCGGAACTGGTTTATTCGATCTACGCTTCGTTTATCGTTGGCAGCCTGCTCCTGGTGGCGATCATGTTCATTTTGCTGCCGCTGTTTGTCAAAGTTGCCAAGGTACCGATGAGCATCGTCTTCCCCTGTGTCATCGTGGCTTGCATTATCGGCGCCTATGCGGCGCGGCAGAACCCCTTTGATATCCTGGTCATGCTGTTTTTTGCTTTGATCGGCTATCTGATGATCAAATTTGGTTTTCCCACCACGCCCATGCTGATCGGTTATATCCTGGGACCGATGCTGGAAAAATACTTTCGCCAGGCGCTGATTATCTCCCAGTATGATTTTATGATCTTTTTCAGCACGCCGGTTACCTGGATTTTATGGGCGCTTACCCTGTTTTCCGTGGTCAGCATTGTAAGCTCAAAAAAGAAGAACGCCATGCTGAAAATGAGTGAAGAATAACCCACCCAGAGAGGAGATACAAATATGGCAAATCCCGGATATCATTGGCAATTGATGGGTGAAATGGATAAAACCCTGCTGGAAAAATGGCAATCCTACGCCGCCGCCATCAACCGCGAAGAGGTCATCCCGGCCAAATATCAGGAGCTAATCATTTGCGGTATGGCCTATGTGTTGAAATCAGAACCGGCCACGCTGACGCATACGGCAAACGCTATGGAGAAATTCGGCGCCAGCAAAGATGAGATTTTTACGGTGCTGACCTTATCCCTGCTGCTGGCCGGCGCGCATACTTACCGTCAAGCATGCTTAACCTTAGAAGAATACTTATCTGACAAATAATATTATTTCTCTCTCATTTCGGGCTACTGCAGCATTCTGCAGTAGCCCTATGGATGCCCAAAGGAGAACGATTATGCATGAAATACAACTGCCTTCACATTGGGAGATTCTGAATACCATGGACGCGCAACTGAACGCCAAAATGACTGCCTGGCGCGAACATATCAACCGAAGCCCTTTATTGGAGCGTAAATACAAAGAATTGATCATGGTCTCGATGGCCTGCGTCTTGCGTTTTACCGTGGGTATTGAGATCCACGGCCAGTACGCGCTGGACTTTGGCGCCACCAAGGGAGAGCTGTTGGCAGCCGTCGAGCAAAGCTTTTTCATGGGCGGCATACCGGCTCTGCGCGAAGGTTTATTGGTGTTTTATACGCGGTTCGCCGATGAGGATGAGGGATAGGAGGGATAATTGTGCAGGATCTAAGCGGTTTCACGGTATTTGTCGCTGAGCCGATGGATTGTTTTGAGCATACCTATGAATGCATGGCTGAACGCGGCGCCAAACTGATCGTCGGCCCACCCGTTTCACAGGCAGACAAAAAATATACGGAAGCTGAGCTGATCGAATTGGGAAAAGAAGCCGATGCGATAATCGTCATGACACGTGACCCGGTCACGCCGGCTGTTTTGGATGGTTGCCCCAAGGTGCGCATTATTTCTAAATATGGGCGCGGCATCGATCATTTACCCTTGGACGCCGCAGCGGAGCGCGGCATTTTGATTACGAACACGCCAATCTCCCATAATGCTACCGTGGCCGAGACCACCTTTACCATCATGATGACCTGTATGCGCCGCACTCATGTTTCGGCGGCGCATCTGCTGCGCGGCGGCTGGCGTGACCCAGCCATCGGCGGTAATGAGTTGCGCTATAAAACTGTGGGCATCGTGGGCTTTGGCGGCATCGGCAAAGCCATGATCAAACGCTTGGCCGGCTGGGAGGTAACGGAAATCCTCGTTGCCGATCCTTTTGCCGAGCGCGCTGAAGTGGAGGCGATGGGTTGTCATCTGGTGGATCTGCCGGAGCTGTGCCGCCGGGCCAATGTCATCAGCCTGCATGTGCCCCTCTTCCCTGAAACCCGGCATATGATTGGTAAAGAGCAGTTCGCTATGATGCCAAAAGGCGCCTATATCGTCAATACCTCCCGGGGCGCTTTGATTGACGAAGCGGAGATGATCAAAGCGCTGGAGAGCGGGCATCTAGGCGGCGCGGCTTTGGATTGCTTCGAACAGGAGCCGGTCAGCCTTGACAATCCGCTGCTGAAGATGAAAAATGTGGTGGCCACACCGCATAACGCCGGCCTTTCCGACGAATCGACTCTGCGCATCTGCAGCCAGGCCAGCAAAAGCTGTATCGAGGCCCTGCTGGGGCAGGTTCCGGAATTTGTGTGCAATCCGGCCGGGATCGGTAAATTTAAGGAACGTTTCTGCAAATAATGGAGGAAAATTATGAAGAAAAAGGTGCTGATTACACAGCCCTGGCCGCCTAGCTATGTCAGCGAGTTTGACGCCCATGTTTCCTGGCTGGAAGCGCGCGGCCTGGAGGTTTTGCTGGATCCCAAACAAAACAGCTTGTCAGAAGAAGATGTGATCCAGCGTTTGCCCGGCCTTTTTGCACATATTTGCGGGGCCGACCGGCTCTCGGCCAAGGCGCTGGAATATGCTGATCAGCTAAAAATCATTTCGCGTATTGGCGTCGGTTACGATACCGTCGATATCGCGGCGGCAACTAAGAAGGGCATTGCCGTAACCATCACTCCCGGCGCCGGTTCGGAAACCGTGGCTGAATTTGCCTTTGCCTTAATGATGACAGCCAGCCGCAATATCATTGCCAATGCCGGACTGGTCAGGCAGGGCGGCTGGGCGCGCACCAACGGACATTCCCTGTATCGTAAAACGCTGGGCATCGCCGGGATGGGCCGCATCGGCAAACAGCTGGCCAAAATCGTGCAGGGCTTTGATATGGAGATCATCGCTTACGACGTGCAGCAGGACAACGCGTTTGCCGCCGCTCATCGTATCCGCTATGTTGGCAAGGATGAGTTGGTCCACAACAGTGATTATCTGAGCTTGCATATGGCCTTAAACGAGCAAACGGCTAATTTCATTGCCGCCCCGGAATTGCAGGCGATGAAGCGGAGCGCTATTCTGATTAATACCTCGCGCGGCGGTCTGGTCGATGAAATGGCGCTTTATGACGCCCTGAAAACAGGGGAGATTGCTTCCGCGGCCCTTGACGTTTTTGTTGAAGAGCCCGTGCCAATCGACCACCCGCTGCTTACCTTGGATAATTTCATCGGTACGGCGCATAATGCCGGCACGTCCCGTGAAGGGAAAAATAATGTGGTGCGCGCCGCTGTGCAAAACGTGCTGGATATCCTGGACGGCAAAATTCCCGAAGGCACGTTGAACGCCTCGGTTTTGCTAAACCATTGAACAAAACGGAAAGAGGGCGGTAAATCCAAATAAGTTTCCGGACTTTTCGGACCCGCTCGGACCCGCTCCCGTCTTATAATATGAAATGCCTGTAAATCAGGCATTTTTTATATGCGTAAACCACAGAATTGGACGTAAACGCGGAGATTTTGGGCGGTTACTGCCTGGACAATACATGCCTCACGGTATCGGCTTGCCTATACGAACCAATGGCGCCATCCAATTCAACAGTTCCAAGTCATTTTCGCCGGATGCGGTTCGCCCTCTACGGCAACGGCGCCTAAAGCCGCCTCCATCCGCCCGCACTCCTCAGCGGCAAGCCGCTCCAACTCAGGCCAAGCGGCGTCGATACCGGCCCTGTCATAGGCCGCTGCCAACGCGCCGTAAAGCGCCAGGCCGACGCAGTGCGACGCGGAGTGGATCGTTGCGGCGCATTGTCCGATGGCCCTGGCCGCGGCTTGCGCGGCGGGATGCGCCTCCGCTTCCCGCGCCGCCGCGTGGCATTGGAGAATCATTGCTTTTGCCTGCGGCAGCTTTATCTTGCCGTCCAGCCATTCCCTGGCCGCGTTAAGCGCTTCCCGCGGGCGCGGATCCGCCGGATATGCGGATTCGTAGATCGGCGACAGCCGCGATTCGGCATAGCCGATGCACCAGTTTGCCAGCGTCGTTTTGCTCTGGGTTTCCACAAGTTGGATCAGCGACTGGATATAAGGCGCTTCCCAATCGCCGAGCATTTTTCGGTATTTTGCCATCGTTCTCCCTCTCAAAGATTTTGTGGTCAACGGCGATGCGATCTGCCGGTTCCGCTACGCCTATCGGGCAAACATCCAGGAACGCCCCGATGGGGATCAACCCCGGCGCGTCGTCTGCAACAGGCCGGCGGAAAGGGTGATGATCCGCGGAACGATGGAGGGAATTCTATTCATCTGCATCAAGTTCCTCCAGGTCAAATAGCTTTTCTTCAAAATCCGCGACAAAATAGCCCTTGCCTTTTTGGACAATGGTATGCCCCTCCATCTCCAAGAGCGGCTTTTGCCCCTCCGGGTATTTTTCGTTGAGCTCGCCTTTGGCTTTCAGCGTACGCCACCAGGGTATGTGATCCGCCGACCGCTCCACGCTGGCGCGGGCGCAGATATTGGTGAAGATCCCCGCGGTCAACGGGCAGGTTACGTCCGCGTCGGCCTGTTTCGCCAGGTAGGCGCGGATGCGGTCAACAGTCGTCACCCTGCCGTAGGGGATCTTCGCCATAATCTCGTTATACTGCATCGGCGCGGCGATCAACATCTGCGGGCCTCCCAGCCGCTTGACCATTTCCGGTTTGTCGGACAGATCTTCTATCTTCGGGAGGTCGGCGGGGCTCAGCAGTTTTTCGTTATAGGTTTTCTTTGCCATGTGAAGTCGCTCCTTTTTCCTGAATCGTCACACGGACCGTATCCCCCGGCTGCTTGCCGATTTTAGCCCGGATATCCTTGCGGATGCCGATGATGTGGCAGACGCTGCCATCGGCATTCTTGACGCCCATATTAACGACGCTGCCGTCATAAGGCTCCCCGTCAAACGTCGCGCGGACTTTGACGCGCCCCCTGCCGAACTCGGCGCGGACGTCGTAGGGGAAAGCGACATACGCGCCGCCCTGGCCGCCCGGTTGGATGATTGCGTCGTATGCGTAAATTTTAGCCTTCAACCTGCGCCACCCGCCATTTTGTAATGTCCGCGATCAGTTCATAGTCGATGGGTTGGCCGAGGGGGAATTGGACCGTGCCTTTGCTGGTTTTGTAACCCGTCAGCCTTTCGGCAAAGGTTTCCGTTGCCTGGCCGCCGGGAAAAATGCTGACATGCTTTTTGAACGCGGCGAAATGGATGAGATTCTCGCCTTGCCAAAAAGCCGGCATCTGCCACGAGATTTTTTCAACGGCGTTGGGCGCGGCGCGGCGGATGGTTTCCCGGATTTCGGCAAGCAAGGGCTGAACCTCCCGGGGTTGCGCCAGGATGTATTCGCCTATCGTGCCGATCTTTGCGCAATAATGGTCTTGATTGATGTTTTTGAACGTACGGCCGCATTTCGGGCATTGCCACATGATTTTAACCGCCTCCCGCATTTTCTGTCAGAGCCTTTTATCCGGTCCAAACCGGCGCTGATCGCCGGTCATATCCCTGTGACAATCAGAGGCTTATCCATACTATATCATTACCGGCCCCCGAATACAATCGGACAGTAATAGTATTTAGGAAAAGGGCCTGGCGCGGGGGCTGCTGCGCAAACAAAACGGGATAGCCGTTGTTCCGGCTATCCCGTCCGCTGTTTTGCCTACATAATTTACTGCCTGCGCAGGATCATGGCGACAAAATTCAGGTATTTCCCGGCCCCTGCCGCCATGGACTTCCGGTCGCTCCGGGCGTAGTCATTGTCGCAGGCCAGCCAATCCTGCCAGACTTCCTCGTTGCTCTCCATCTCGTGGATGGAAAGGATATCCAGCCCCTGCGTCTGGCTGACAATACCGCGCCAATAGGTGGTATCGTGAAGATAATCCAGCTGCTCCGGGGTCCAGGAGAGCAGCAGTTCCGGCGGCAGCTCCCGGTGGCAGTCCCGCTTCATGCCGGGAACGCAGAGATAAAGATACCCCCCGTGCTTGATCAGCGGCAGCAGATGCCGGCCCAGATACGCCGGATCAAGCCCAAAAAAGTTGTAGGCGTCCGTACTGACGGCCGCATCGAAAAACTCCTCCGCGTAAGGCAGGTCGGTGGCGTCGGCGTGAATGGGAATGATCTCCTGCGTAGTCAGGCCCATCCGGTCAAAGAATTGCCGGTTTTCCGTGGCGCCGATCCAAAGGTCCGTGGCAAAGGTGCGAAAGCCGTACTCCCTGACCAGAAAAACCGAGGTCAGACCTTTGCCGCAGCCCAGATCCAACACAGTCGCGCCCGGGGGTATCTTATGGTTGAACAGCAGCTCTTCTTGCAGCTTCAGCGGATTCGGCCCCATCATCAGGGCGTTGAGTTCAGGTGTATCGTATTTTTCGGATTTGCTATAGTTCATTTTGAAAACTCCTTTTCTGTTAAATGGATAGGCTTGACGGTTATAGGTAGCCCGGTATCCATACAGAAAACGGATGTCGCATCAGACGACACCCGGCGGAACGCATAAGCCGCCTTTTCTGACGCTCTGTATGGAAACGCGTTGGTACAGCAAAGCTAAGCGGGGGCAAGCCGCTTGCTCCGGGCCGTGATCAATCATACGCATTCCTTACAGCACAGTCTCCAAAAAGGCACTCCCTATTTGTTTGTTGCGCTTATTATAGCATCGGGCGGCAGTTTTTGTCAACATCGCAACCGCTGCGGCCGGCGAGCTCGGCAGGGTTCTTCTGTTTTAATTAATATGATGTTTACTATTGACTTTAATATTATTAAAGTATAATATTAGTAATATTAAGGGGGGTCGTTATGGCAATCGATATTGTTCCTGAATGGATGGTTAACCTGGATGATGAAGATCTGTCTTTTATTAAAAAGTTTCTCTTGGCATCAGGTTCGCTGAAAGAAATCGCCAATCAATACGGCGTAACTTATCCGACGGTAAGGCTTCGGCTTGACAAGTTAATACAAAAAATCCGTATCAGCGAAGACGCCGCCAATGAGCCGTATATCGCCCTTGTCAAAAGGCTGGCCGTTAATGAAAAAATCGATTTTGAAACGGCAAAAATTTTAATCGCGGAATATAAGAAAATTCGCCGGGAGGATAACTAACATGCCGCGCAATGTGTTTGTGCTTTTGATTTTTGCGCTTGTTTTTTGTGTTGGAGCAACAATGCTTCAGATCTTCTTGTCCAAAAAGGAGAGCAAAATCTTGGGGCTTATTTTACCGTTCATCACATTTCTGTACTCACTGCTGTCGGTGTTGAATGTAGCGGTAACGGATGCGATGACCGCTTGGGACGTCTTTAGCCTGATCGCGGCTTCTTTCATCCTCACGAATATTCCTACCATTGTTTTGCTGGCCATCTATTTTGCCTGCAAAGAGAAGATGAAGAGAAAAAAGCAGCTGGAAAAAATGAATATTCAGGATTTAGTTTAACTGCCTGTTATGAGCGCCGGCGTCCCGCTCCGCTACCGGGTCCGGGAGCTGCCGCTGTTGGTCGTCGCAGGGGAGAAGCTGGAAATATTTGATCACGAGCGATCCCGCAAGGCGCCGGACCGCCGCGGCGGCGGGCAATGGGAGGCTGAAGGTGGTGTTTTCAGGGCAGGCTCTACGTTTATGCCATTGTGAGCGCCCCCTCAAAAGGCTTGACCGTTGGTCCGGTATCACGCCCGGGGCTTGACAAAGGCGTTTATGTATAATATTCTTTGATGGAGTAATTGGTTGTTTTTTAGATAAATTGCGGACAAAATGAGGAACTTTTATGAGACGATGCGATGGCAGGCCCCTGAAATCGATTGGACCGTTTATCAAAATGATGCCGTATATCATGACCCGGCGCAGCGATTCACAAATATTTTATAAACAACTCCTTCAGACGGATAGAATCAATGCTTATCTAAAGGAGAAACGGGAGCAAGGACATAGCGTAAACTACCTGGACTTTTTTATCTCGCTTTACGTGCGGATCATTGCCGAACGGCCGCAATTAAATCGCTTTGTAATGAACAACCGGTTATATGCGCGGGATAATATTTGTATCTCAATGGCTGTTAAACGTTTGCTGTACGATGATGCGGAGGAAACAACCGTAAAATTCGCCTTCACCGGGCAAGAAAACATTTTCGAAATAGCCCGGATTGTTGATCAGAAAATTTCCGAATGCACGCCGACCACAGCGCCGAACAACGTTGACAAGGTTGCCTCGCTGATTATGTTATTGCCCGGCAAAAAAATGCTGGTGGGAATACTTAAATTTATAGACAGGCATAATTTGTTGCCGCGGGCCCTTGTGGATACCAGCCCGTTTCATACGTCGCTTTTTTTAACCTACCTAAAATCAATCAAGCTGGATTACGTTTATCATCATATTTATGATTTTGGCACGACCAGTATTTTTGTCGCCCTCGGGAAAATCAAAAAGATTCCGGTAGTGGAAAATAACGATGTGGTTATCAGAAGTTGCTGTGAAATTGGCTATACTTTAGACGAGCGGATCTGTGACGGCCTGTATTTTTCCAACTCCTTGAAACTTGTCGAAAAATATGTCAAAGAGCCTTATCTTCTCGAAACAGGCTTGACAGAGCGCGTGCAGGATGTAAAGTAACGGTTGGGATAGTTTTCCATCGATGTTTGCGCGGCAGCTCATGGCACATACGGCTGTCTTAGGCGTCCAGCTTTGGCAACGCGTCCGGCTGGCACGAGAGCGGCAGGCGGCATACCGCCGGGCGCCCCGGATCAGCAAACAGCATCATAGCGACGAGGAACACCCGCTGTCGGCCAGGGTCACCTGCCAAACATGCGGGTGTGTTGTTGTTTCATGAGCCTGCAGCCGGGTAGGGGAGAAAGGCGGCAGGCGCCGAAAGCGGCGTGTTTATACATACGCCAGGATAGCTGGATCATTGATGGAATAAGTTTTTGCATTTTTCACCCATTCATGTTAAACTATCTTTAAATAGTATTCATATATCAAGGGAGGACAGCATGCCTAGATCAAATCGCCGCGCCATCCAGTCGCAGGTCACCAAACAGATGCTGTATGAGTCCGCCATGCGGCTGTTCCGGGCGAACGGCTATTATAACACCACGGTGGAAGATATCGCCTCGGCGGCGGGAATCTCCGTAGGCGCGTTCTATTATCATTTTAAATGCAAGGAAGACGTGATCTTCCTGATGGCTGACGAACTGGACAAAAGCTACGACGACTTCTACACCATGCAGTTGGCCACACCCCACCGTGGCAGCGCGCTGGATATGCTTCGCGCTACCTTGCTGTTCATGATCAGCCGCTACTGCAATTGGGGCCGGGAATTCGCGACCGTTTCCTATTCGTATATTATGCGGGAGCCGGAAGTGAGTAAGCGGATGCTTAACGAAGACCGCGCAGACCGCCGCATTCTCCGCAACCTTGTCGAAATGGGGCAAAAGGAGGGCTGTATCCGTTCCGACCGCACCCCGCGCCAGATCGCCAATGATCTCGTCAAAGTGATCCGCGGCGCCATACTTGACTGGTGCATCTCCGGCGGGGACTCGGACGTCAACGAATATAGCGGCAGCTATGTCGAGACTTTTCTCAACGGCCTGCGTACCGGCGCGACGGATTAACAAGCATAGCAAAGCCGCCTCCCGCCGGGGATTGTTGGCGGAAGGCGGCTTTGATTTTTTTTATTTTTTAGGCCGGATATAAATTTTGCCGTTCTTCATCAAGAAAGCAGCTTCGCCCACAGCATAGCGGGCGTTGATGACCGGTAGCCCGGCCGGCGGCGCGCCGAAAAGCTACCGCAGGCGATATATTTTCTGTTCATCCGCCCGTCCTAGCCCCGGTACTGTTTATATACCACGCCCTCCTTCATGACGAAAGAGCACTCGCTGAGGGCGTATTTATCGTTGATCAGGTCGCGGCCCCAGGCGGCGATATCCGCCAGTTTGCCGGGAGCCAGCTGGCCAACGTCCGCCAGGCCGCAGATCCTGGCATTGGCGCTGGTGCCGGCCACCAAAGCGCGCAAAGCGGGGATACCCAGGTCGCGCCAGGCTTTGAATTCGCGCCAGCCGTCGGTGTTCAGGTAGCCGGTGACGATATCGGACCCGAGACCGACGGTCAGTTTTTCGTCTTTGATCAGCTGCAGCACAACCTCGCGGCTTTCTTTCAGCTGCGCGTCATACTTTTTCAGCTTTCTTTGATAGGCCGGGGAACGCGGCGGCAGGGTGGCCGGATCAACGTCCGGATCGCCGATCAGTGAAAACAGGGTCGGCACGTAAAGGATATCGTGCTCTTCCATCAGCCGGGCGGTATGCTGTTGCATCAGCGTGCCGTGTTCGATCTCGTCTATCCCCTGCGCAATCAGCAGATCAATGCTTTCCGAGGTATAAGCGTGGGCCGCGACCGGTTTATTCAGATAATGGGCGGTATCGATAATTGCCTTTGTCTCGTCTTGATCCAGCTGCATTTCCCCCGGGTCGTCTCCGGGCGAAGCGAAGCCGCCGGCCGCCATGATCTTAATGAAATCCGCGCCGTATTTGATCTGCTTACGGACCAATTGCTTGAATTGATCCGCGCCGGAAGTCAGCGCGTATTCCTGTTCCAGCAGCTCGGACAGCCAGGGATGGCTGTCGGTGTGGAAGATGGAGAAGTCCCAATGCCCGCCGGGGATGCCGAGAGCGTGGGGGGCCGCCAGCAAACGGCTGCCGGGGAACAGGCCGCGGTCAATGGCGCGTTTGGCGTCGAAGCAGCCGAAACCGCGAAAAGCCATACCCGTGCAGCGGACCGTGGTGTAGCCGCTCTGCAAAGCGACCACACAATTATAGACGAGGTTGATGGCCTTCATTTCATCAGAGTCTGTGACGGCGAAATTATTGAAGGTGCGCGGGTCGATGAACTCATAATGCACGTGAGAGTCGATCATACCGGGGGTCGCGCTGAGCCTGGACAGATCGATAACCTGTGCGTCGTCCGGACAGATCAGGTCCTCCCCCACCGCTGTGATATAGCGGTCTTCCACCAGAATATTCACATTTTCTTTTAATTCTTGATGCACGCCATCAAAGAATTTACCGCAAACCAAAAAATATTTGCCCATTAGTTGCTCCTCTCTGAGCAGCTCCCAGGAGCTGCGCGGGTCAAACCGCAGTGGGACCCGGGACAGGGCCCCACTGCGGTTTTCTGTTTGAATACGGGTGGCTGACTACGAAACAGGGATCAGATCAGAACTGGATGGTGTTTTGCACTGCCTGACGCGAGCCCTGTGTGAGCGCAGAGACGACAATCAGCGTCAGGACGGAGGCCGGGAAAGCCACAATAATGGTGGTGATGCCGAAAGGCTGGTGCAGCAGTTCCCAAGTCAGGGTCAGGCCGGCGCCGACAATGATGGAAAGCAGGCCGCCGACGGGAGTGACCTTCTTGGAGATCAGGCAGCCTAAAAGGGCCGGCGTGATACCGGCGCCGATCATGGTGTAGGACCAGTTCTGCACGGCAAGGATGGTGGGGAAGAACTGGAGGATGATGAAGGCGATAACGCCCAGCACCGGGGTGGTCCAGCGCGTGATGCCCAGCGTCATCTTGTCGGACCGCTCCTGGTTGACGAACTCTTTGTAGAAGTCGTAGGTAATCGAGGTGGCGGAAGTCAACAAATAGGAAGTGCCGGTGGTGATGATGAATGCGGAAGCCGCTGCCAACAGCATGCCGCCGATCGCGGTCGGAACAATGGTGGTCATGGACATGAAGGCCATGCCGGCAGTGATGTTGGTGCCGAACATGGTATAGGCGGTGAAGGAGATCAAGCCGACACAGGGGATGGCCAAGGAGACAAGGACCAGCCAGCCGATGATGCCGATCCTGGAGGAACGGTCGTCTCTGCCGGCGGCAAGACGCTGATAGAAATTCTGGTCGCCGATCTCCAGGCAGATCAGCGGCATCAGGGAACCGAGTATCAGCAGGAAGGAGCGCCCGCCGGTGAAAGTCAGCATTTCGGGCTTGGAAGCAGCCGCGATAGCGGTGATATGCTCCCAGCCGCCGCCGGCTTGCAGGACGAAGGGCAGGCCCACCAGACAGCAGATGACAATGACGAAAGCGCCGATGGCGTCGGTATAGGCCACAGAAAATAAGCCGCCGAACATAGCGATCAGGGTGATCACCAAAACGGAGATAATGGTCGCGATGCCTACGTCGAGGCCAGTGGTGATATTCAGCACGTAAGCCAGGCCTTTATACTGATAGGAAACAATGCCTGCCAGGCCGATCAGGTTGATGACCGCGCCGACGATCATCGCGGTTTTACCGTAGGAGCGGCGTAACAGCTGCGGAACGGTATAACCGCCGTTGTGGCGGATGCGCTTGTACAGGAACAGATAGCCGACGCAGAATACAAAATACGGGATTACCCACATGATGCCGGCCCAATAGCCAAAATTGTAAGCAAGTGAGTTGCCGCCGCCGGTGACGGTGCCGGAGCCCACGGAGGTAGCCATCATGGTACCCATCAGCACGATCGGGCCCAGTTTGCGGCCGGCCAGCGCATAGTCGTCGGAGCTTTTGATTTTCTTGGAATAATAGACGCCAATGCCTAGCATCACGGCAAAATAAATGAATACGAACCACAACAATTCCGGTTTAGCTATGACTTGTAAGAAATCCATGTATAAACCCCCTTGCATAAATGTAATATTCCAATATTAGTTCACCAGGTAATAAGCACCCACAGGATACGCAATTTCCGCCATCGCCTCCTTCCGTAAAGCAAACTATGTATTAAAAACAACAGGAAACCACAAATAGGGAGCTTGATCCTGCCGATCATGGCAAATCATCGGATTGAAACAAAGACGGGAGGCTGGTCTATAACTGAATAGATTACGTAATGGATTCATCATAGCAAAATATTCTGCCATAGTCAATTGCAAAAACTAAACCTGCTTAAAATACGCACAGGGTTAATCGCTATGTGATCAAGAATAGGACTGCCTCATGGAACAGTCCTATTCTTGATGCGTTTTGCGGATTTATTCAGTTTATAGACCGATATAGCTCCAGGCCTCGTACTGCTTGCCTTCCTTCATCACAAAGGCGCAGTCGCGCAGCGCGTCCTCGTCGGTCAGCAGGTCGCGGCCCCAACCGGAGATGTCCGCATACTTGCCGGGCTCGATGGTGCCGATCAACTTGTCCAGGCCGCAGATCTCCGCGTTGGTTTTTGTGGCCGCTTCCAGGATGCGGAACGCGTCCACCTGGCCGTAGTACAGCTTCATGCTGCGCATCCAGGAGCTGTACTCCCAGCCGTTCTCGTAGTTGTTGTGCGCTGTGACGAAGTCCGTACCATAGCCCAGCTTGATTTTGCTGTCCAGGATGATCTGGCGGCCTTCGATCATCCGCTGCTGATAAAAATGCAGCTTATCGTGGAACGGTTTGGGTTTCTTCAGCATGCTTTCCTCGTCGTTCTCAATGCAGTCCTGGTAAGGGCATAAGGTGGGTACCAGATAGGTGCCGGTTTCCTCGAACTGGCGGGCCGTCTCTTTGTCCATCATGGAGCCGTGCTCCATGCCGTCGATGCCGAAGCCGATCAGCTTCTGCATCAGCTTCGGCCCGTAAACGTGGGCCGTAACCGGGATCTTCAGCTCATGCGCGGTATCGAAAACAGCCTTGAACTCTTCGTCGCTCATCTGGATATCTTCCGGATCGTCGTTGGGCGTGGCGTAGCCGCCGGTCGCCATGATCTTGATGAAGTCCGCGCCCAGCTTCTTGTCCCGCCGTACCGCGGCGCGGAAGAAGTCCGGCCCGTCGCCGGTACCCAAATACTGGACGTGTTCGAGAAAGTCCATCAGCATTGGATTGCTGCGGACCGTCTGCGTCATATCGCCGTGGCTGCCGGTGGTACCCAGAAGATGCGGGGCCACAACCATGCGGGCGCCGGGCAGATAGCCCTCGTTGATGGCCCGTTTCACGTCCAGCTCGTAGGATTCCTTGAACCAGCCGATGGAACGGATGGTGGTAAAGCCGCCGTGCAGGCATTTCTCCGCGCAGTGGTAAGCGGCCAGGGCGCGGTAGCCGTCGGAGTTAAACACCGTATCGGTATAGGTGTCGTGCCAGTCAAAAAACGGGGTGTGTACGTGTGCGTCGATCATACCCGGCGTAACGGTCAGGCGGGAAAGGTCAATGACCTCGGTATCCTCGGGGCAGGCCAGGTTATGGCCAACTTCCTTGATATATTTATCCTCAATCAGGATCTCCATGTCTTCCTGCAGCACAGCTTTTAGGCCGTCGTATAGCTTACCGCATTTGACCTTAGTATATTTCATGACAATCCTCCTTGTTTTTTATAATGGGAATGGAATATTGTAAAGTTCTTTGCCAAGACAATTTTTCCTTCCAGAATAGATTCGAAAACCGACTTAATTATAAAAGATAGAATATTCCCCTTTTTTCGACAACAGAAACTTCCCCCCATGCCTGTCTGGCGACGATGGTTTAAAGGCGTTTCGGTAAGCGCCGGATGGGGTTGTTTTTGCGATACCTTAACGTCTCCCGGCCGGATGAAGGCTGTATGGAAAAAGATAATTCGGCTTGCCGAAGCGGGGGAAACCCCCGCAGGCGCAAGATAGCATCCGCAGCCGGCGCGGCGTTATTCACCGGGACATTGCGCGGGTAAAGGCCGCCTGTTGACATCGTTTCCGGTATCATGTAAAATGACACCACAATGGAGATCGCGCTGTGACAAGAGAAGCAGCTTGCGCCGCCTGTTGGCGCAATGGGCCGGATTAATCTTCAGGAGTGGTGAATGATGAGTGCCTTCAGTCAGTCAGTCTCTCATATTTTCAAGGGAGCGCTTAAGGCCTTCCGGACTTTTCCGGCTGCTATCGGCTGCGCGCTGGCCTTCGCAATCGTTACCGCAATCAGAATACAGCTTGATTGGCCCCAGCAGGAGCCTTTCAACTTTCTCTTCAACTGCCTGCATTGGGCCTTCGCGCTGGGCGCGCTATTCAGTATGGCGTCGATCACAGCCGCGCAGAGCCGCTTTAACACTGCGGCGGCTTCTCTGTCCGCCAACCTGCTGGGCGTTGCGGCCGCGGCAGTAACTTTTCTGGCGCTATACCTGTTGAGCGGAGCCGAGCCCGTCGGATCGCGTTACGCGGTGATCACCGCCCTGGCCGCGGCCCGTGTGGTTGCGGCCATGTTCGCCTGCCTCGTTGCTTTTCTCCTTCTTGCCGGCTATGCGAAAGAGCGTTCCGGCTTTGCGTCAGCCTTTTTCATGGCCCATAAGGCATTCTTGATCGCGCTCATTTACGGCGCGGTGATTTTGGCCGGTGCCTCCGGTGTGGCCCGCGCCGTACAGTCTTTGCTGTATCACGCCATGAGCGATAAGGTTTATATGTATATCGGCACCCTGGCCGGCTTTTTGACGTTTACCGTCTTCCTCGGCTATTTCCCTGATTTCCGCAAGGGAGCGGCAGACCCGCATTGGGAAACCGCGCAGAAACAGCCCCGCTTCATCGAGGTGCTGTTCGGCTATATCATGATCCCCATCGTGCTGGCCTTAACCGTGGTGCTGCTCATTTGGGCGGGCAAAACCGTGTTCAGCGGCATGCAGGTGCCCTTTGAGCGGCTTTCCGCCATCGCCGCCTCGTATACGGTCGGCGGGCTGTGGCTCCATACGATGGTGGCCAGGTATGCCTCCCGGCTGGCCCAACTGTACCGCCGCGTCTATCCCCTCGCTTCCATCGTCATACTCGTCTTCGAGGCCTGGGCGGTGGTGAACCGCCTGCAAGGTTCGGGGCTCAAGCTGACGGAATATATCTTCATCCTCATCTGGGCCCTGGCAGCCGCCGGCGCTGTGTTGCTGCTGGTCAAGCAAACGAGGGCCTATCCCGTGATCGCTGTCCTGGCCTTCGCGCTGACAATTTTCTCAATATTGCCGGAAGTGGGCTATCAGGCGCTGCCGATCAGGGCCCAGGTCAGCCGGCTGGAAGCGCTGCTGATCAGTGAGGGCATGCTGAACAACGGCAAGCTTACGCCCGCCCCGGCCGAACCGGCGCAGGAGGCGCGCGCGGCGATCACCGACGCTGTGGATTATCTGGCCGCCGCCGGGGATGCCAAACTGCCGGCCTGGTTCGATACGGATTTTATTCAGAGCGATGTCTTCAAAGCTACCTTCGGCTTTGAAAAGACCTGGCCCCAACCGGGAGCAATCGACGGCGAAGCGCCCGGCGGATATCTCGGGACCTACCTGACGCTGCCGCCCGGGGCTGTGGATATCAGCGGGTACGATTGGGCGGTCAATCCGCTGGACAGCTACGGTAAGGACGGGGATCACGCGGCCGTTGCCGGCGACAGAGGCGTTTATCAGGTCTATTGGATTATCTCCGATGGCGGCGTCCCGCAGATCAGGATCCTCCTTGACGATCAGGTCATCCTCGAACAGGACCTGAACAGCTATGTCGACGCCATTGCTGAAAAGTATCCCCCGGGACAGACGGGAAGCATGGAGGCGGCTCCGGAAGACATGAGCCTGCTGCTGCAAACGCCTGAAGTAGAGGTGCTGCTGGTCTTCAGCTATCTTGATATCTCCCTTGACAAAGTAAACGACAACATGAACTACTATCTTAATCTGGACGGCCTGTATCTGAAAGAGAAACCGTGAACCCGCGGGCCGCATCATGCGCAAACCGCCACGGATTTGACCACCTTAAAAAGAAGCGCATCGTTACGATGCGCTTCTTACTATCTATATTATACTGTATTATACTGTTATATATTGAAAAATTTCGATACATATGTTATCATATCAGCAATCAGCTGGAAGAAAGGAGCTATGCGATGAAAAACGAGTATGTCCGCGTCTTCCGCGCCCTGACGGACGAAAGCCGGGTCCGGGTTTTGGAGCTGCTCTGCAATGGCGAACAATGCGCCTGCGTCTTACTGGAGGATCTGAAGATCAGCCAGCCCACGCTTTCACATCATATGAAAATCCTCTGCGATTCCGGCATCGTCAAAAGCCGCCGCGTCGGCAGGTGGAGCTACTATGCCATCAACACGGAAGGCTGCGAATATGCCGGCCGTTTGCTGCAGGCCATCGTGGAGCGGCATCTGGAGGGCACGCTCCGCATCATGAGCAACCTGCACCGGCTGCTGCGGCCCTTCCGCGTCCTGCTGGGTTTGCCGGTGCCGGCCAGGCGGGAGGAGCCCGGCTCTTGTTGCTGTACGCCCAAAAGTTAGGATATGATCGATATGGAGGGAGCTAAAACATGGACAAAAGAATATCGGACATTTTAAACCGCGCGCTGGAAGGCGCGCCGCCCTCAAGAGAGGACTGCGTTTATTTGCTGGGGTTTCCCGCCTTCGCGCCCGAGGCCACCTTTACCCGGGGCGTGGCCAACGATATCATGCGCTGGAAAAACGGCAACACCGGGCTGCTGTTCGGCCAGATCGGCCTGGAACTGTTCCCCTGCGACGTGGATTGCCAGTTCTGCGCCTTCGGCAAATCTCACACCGGTTTCACCGGCAAGCTCACCCTGGACGACGAGACCATCCGCCAAAAGGTGCACGATTTTACCAAGGACGGCGACCTCTATTGCCTGTGGCTGATGACCATGGCCGAATTTGACCTGGACTATTACGTCAACGCACTGAAAATCGCCAGGGCGGAGGCGCCGCCCCAGACGCTGCTCTATACCAATATCGGCGACACCGATTATGAAACCTTTGTTAAGCTCAAACAAGCCGGGGCGGACGGCGCCTACCATGTGATTCGCCTGGGGGAGGGGAGCTACACCACCATCAGCCCGGAGCGCCGCCAGGCAACCATCGACAACGCCCGCCGGGCCGGACTGATGCTGCAGGACTGCCTGGAGCCCATCGGCACGGAGCATACCCCGGAAGAGCTGGTGGACCACATTTTCAAGACCATTGAGAAAGGCGTGGATACGGCCGGCGTGATGAAGCGGACGCCGGTGCCGGGCACCATCTTCCGGGATGAGATCAGCAACAGCCGCCTGGCCCAGATCGTGGCGGTGAACGCTTTGGCCATGACGGCGCTGGAGCCCTACCCCTGGATCCCCGTGCACGAGGCGGACCCCATCAGCCTGGTCAGCGGCGCCAACAGCATCTGCGCGGAAACCGGCGTCAATCCGCGGGACACCGCGGCCGACACCTCCCGGGGGCGCGGCCTGGACGTCAGCGCCTGCCGGAAAACGCTCTGGCAGGCCGGCTTCCAATACCTGGCCAAGGGGGACGGCGCACGTATCGAATTGACGCCGGAATATATCGCCGCATGCGAGAAGACGCTCTGAGAGCCATGGCGGTTCCAGACCCCAGCCCAACGGTTCCTCAGCCGTGAGCGTCAGGTTAGACGGCGGACGATAAAAATGATACAGTCGTAGCCTGGCATCCTTTAGAGCGCCAGGGGCGGGCTTTACAAACCAAGCAGCCGGGCCGCGTTGCCATACGTCATTTGTTCTTTCGCGCCGGCCGGCAGCTGCATGTCCAGCGCCTCCATCATCCTGACGGAAACGCTCTGGTCGCTCCAGGGCGAATCCGTGCCGAAGAGGACCCGCTCATAGCCGTGCCGCGTCAGGATCTCCAGCAGCTTTTTGCTATTGATGGCTCCGGTGCTCAGGGCCATATCGATGGTGCAGGGCTGGCCGCAGATGTATTCCAGCACCTCGTCCCAGTATAAGTGGCCGCCCAGATGCGCCAGGATCAGGCGCTCCGACTGCATTTCGTCCACGACGCGGCGCACCATTTGCGGCGTGGAGTGCACCAGCTCCAGGCAGGCCGGATCCACACCCACATGCACCGTCACCAGCAGGCCGATCTCCAGCGCATAGGCGATCATGTCCAGGACCCGCTGCTCTTTGAAATAGAATTCCTGGAAATCGGGATGCAGCTTCAGGCCTGCCAGGCCGCTGCTTTTGATATAATCGATCTGCTCCCGCCAGCGCTCCTCCCTAGGGAAAACGGAACCGAAGGCCATGATGTCCGCGTTCTCCCGGGCGATCCGGGCCGCCCAGTCCGTGAGCTTGGGAAATTGGCTGATATTGGTGGCGACGGGCAGCACCACCGCCAGATTGATGCCGGCTTTGGCCATGCTTTCCCGCAAACCCTGCAGCGTGCCGTCGGCATGGGCGGCCACGCCGTTATTGCGGTAGAGATTATGTAAAGCCTTGGGCGCCACCTGGTCCGGGTAGCAATGGGTATGAAAATCAACGATCATTCCAAACGCTCCTCCTCCGCTTCAGGGCCGAGGACATCGGGCGGCGGCCCCGGCATCGGCCCATCCTGCAATAGTAATATAATATATATTACCATACTTCACAACCCGTCAATATCCTGCTTTTACCGCTTCATTCCGCTTCGGGCAAACCGTCTCCCCATGCCTGCGCCGCTCAAAAAGGATGCCGCCTCAATATTAGCCTGCTTTTGTTTATTGTCCAAAAGAAATATGGTATAATCTGAAAAAACACCGGCTATAAAAATGGGCCTGACAGGAGAGGTGGGGAGATATTTATGAAATACTATGTTGTCGACGCGTTTGCGGATCAGGTGTTCCACGGCAATCAAGCCGGGGTATGCCTTTTGGATGCCCCTCTTGACGATTGCGTCATGCAAAAGATCGCGGCGGAGAATAATCTGGCGGAAACAGCCTTTATTTTGCCTAAAGGCGATGATTTTGATTTGCGCTGGTTTACGCCGGAGATTGAAGTTGATTTATGCGGTCACGCGACCCTGGCCGGCGCCTATATCGTATTCACATATCTCAATCCGGATTTACAAACCGTACGCTTTCATACATTAAGCGGCGCGCTGGAAGTAACAAAGCAAGGCGATCTTTTGGAAATGGACTTTCCCGCCAGAAAACCAAGGGCGATCCCTATCACGCCGCTGATGGAACAGGCGATCGGACGCCCGGCGCTGGAGGCCTGGCTGGCCAGGGATCTGCTGCTGCTTGTCCGGGACGAACAGGCGGTTCAATCATTAACGCCGAATCTGGAGCTGCTGCGGCAAATCCCCGACTGCTTTGCGGTGATCGTTACGGCAAAAGGGAACACGGCCGACTTTGTCTCCAGGTTTTTTGCGCCGAAGGCGGGAGTGCCCGAAGACCCGGTTACCGGCTCTTCCCATGCCACGCTGATTCCTTTTTGGGCGGAGCGGCTTGGTAAAGATCAGATGACGGCGAAGCAATTGTCAAAACGCGGCGGCACTTTGTATTGTAAAGACTGCGGCGAACGCGTGAAAATCTCCGGAAAAGCGGCGCTCTATTTATGCGGTGAGATCTGCTGTTAGGCGCTCTGTTGGTCCAAGCAAAACCTGATTGACAATTTTTACCCGCGAGGCGTTTCCGCAGGACCGGGGACTTGCGGATCGGCCCGCATCATCCGGCTTGTCCGATGAAGAGAGGATTGGCAGATGCAGGATTGGATGATTCACTTTATGGATCAGTTTGGCTACTTTGGCGTGGCGCTGCTCATTGCAATTGAGAATATCTTTCCCCCCATCCCCTCCGAATTGATTTTGACCTTCGCTGGCTTTATGACTACATATACCGGCATGAATATCTGGATGGCGGCCTTGTTTGCCACCGTCGGTTCAGTAGCCGGCGCCATTGTCCTCTATAGCGTGGGGCGGCTGGTGCCGGTGGAGAAATTGGAAAGGATCATCGTCAAATGGGGGCATGTTCTCGGCTGCAAACCAGAGGATGTGCAACGCGCGGGGAACTGGTTCGTCCGGCGCGGCACTTCCGCCATCTTCTTTTGCCGGTTCATTCCCATTGTCCGAAGCCTGATCTCCATTCCCGCCGGAATGGCGCGTATGGGCAGGGGTGAATTCCTGCTCTACACGGCTTGCGGCGCGGCTATCTGGAATACGGTCTTAGTTTGCCTGGGCGCTTTTGCCGGAGCCGGATGGGAACGCGTCGTTAAATATACGGACGCTTATTCATACGCCGTGCTTGCTGTTCTGGTTATGGCCGGCGCAGGCTTTATCCTGTGGATGAGAAAGAAAAGGAGCGCCGGCACCAGGATGCGGAAAAGGAAGAGGGGTTAAGCGCTGCGATATCAGCAAAACGCAGCCCCGGTTGCACCGCCGTTTGCGGCGTTTTGCTTCCGTTATCTATGGGCGTTTACGGCGATAGCGCTCCGCAAATGCCGCCCCGCCCAGAATGAATGCCGTACCGATGAATTGCAGCGGCGTCAACCGTTCGTTTAACCAAACCGCGGAAAAAATTAACGCTGAAACAGGTTCCAGGTATCCCCAGATTGCCACTGATTGGGCAGGTAACCGCGGGATCGAAGAAAAATAAAGATAACACCCGGCCCCGGTATTGACAATGCCCAACAACAAAATGGGCAATATGCTTTGCGGGGGAATGGAAATCGTCACGCCCTGCTTCATCAAAGTGAAAAGGCCGACCGTAAGGAAACTGACCGCCAGTTGACACAGGGAATTTTCAAGCCCGGTTATCCCCGCGGCTTTCTTATTAAAAATCACCATAAAGGCATACATGACTGCCGACAGGATGCCGCAGAGCAGCCCCCAGGAAAATCCGCTTTGCCATAACGCTTGTTTATTGACGAAAAACATGCCGGCCAAAACCGCCAGAAAACCAAGTAATTTTCCAGCCGTTATGTTTTCATGAAACAAAGCGGGCGCAAGAGCCATGACGATCACCGGACCGCAATAGTAGGCCAGCGTGGCCACGCTGACGCCGATACGCGCGTAGGCCTCGTAGAGGAACATCCAGCCGGCGCCCATCGCAACGCCGGAGACGATTAAATACCCGAAATCCTTTTTATGCTTCCGGCTCTGAAACTTTTGCCTGGAAATGACGAAAACAACGACCAGGAACGCGCTTCCGATCAGCGTTCTCAATAATACGATTTCATAGCTGTTGAGCGAGATATAGCTGGCAACAATTCCATTGGAGCCAAAAAGCAGTAAGGCCGAGATGTACTTAAAATAGACAGTCTTCATGGTCGTTTTCTCGCTTGCGTTTTAGATGATTTTAGTGTACCATTGGTTTTGCCATTACAAAAGCGAATGTTTATCATATGTGTCATGATAATATGAGATGGATTGGACGTGAACCGCTATGGATATCAATATTCAGAAATTTCTGGCGTTCGTTAAAACGGTAGAATACGGGAGTTTTACGAAAGCGGCCGACATATTAAGCTATTCGCAGTCGGGCATCAGCCGTATGATTCATGATCTGGAGACGGAATGGCGCGTTTCCCTGCTGGAGCGCGCACGCTCCGGCGTGCGGCTGACTTCCGACGGGTTGAAATTGCTTCCCTACGCCAAAAATGTCTGTACTGAATATCAAAAACTGCAGATGCAGATTGACGAGCTGCACGGACTGCAATCGGGGTTGATCCGTATCGGCACGTTTTCCAGCGTGGCTACGCATTGGCTGCCCAATATCATCAGGGAATTTCAAAAGAGCTATCCCAATATCGACTATGAGCTTTTGCTGGGCGACTATACGGAAATCGAAAGCTGGGTTTTAGCAGGGCGCGTGGACTGCGGCTTTCTCAGGCTTCCCACCCGGCCGGAGCTGGAAACCGTCTTTTTGGAGCGGGACAAGCTGCTGGTCATCCTGCCGGAAAACCATTCGTTGGCAGGCTGCGAACGCTTTCCCGTCCAGGCGTTATGCGACGATTCATTCATGCTGCTGGAAAAAGGCGCCAGGGCAGAAATATCGGAAATCTTTGAGAAATACCGTCTGGAACCAAAGGTGCATTTTACCACCTGGGATGATTACGCGATCATGTCCATGGTCGAAAGCGGGCTGGGCATCAGTATTTTGCCGGAGCTGATTTTACAGCGCATCCCCTACCGCATTGTCGTCAAAGAGCTGGAGGTGCCCGCGTACCGCAACATCGGCCTTGCCATGCGGGACAAAAGGTCCTCGTCGCTGGCGCTCAAACGTTTTTTGGATTATCTGCCATACCGGAACAATCCGCAAAAGAAGGCGGACGGGGGAAGCGAGGCGTTTTGAATTTCTTTATCCGCATCACTTCCTCCGCTGACCGCGATATGCTTTTCCGCACGGCAAAGCGGCGTGGCGGGGCGGCTGGGGAATGGAAAAGCCGGGCGGATAGCCCGGCGGTGTTTATGAAGCCGATCTGCTGATCTGTTATTTTTTCGGTTCCGGGTCGCCGTCCAGGGTGCTGAAATAGCGGTAATAAGGCGCCAGAAAGCTAAATCCCTCCACCAGCCGTGCTGCCAGGGCGGGGGCGAACAGGGCTGCGCCGGTCTTTTCCTCATGGATGAGGGAGAAGGTCTTTTTGTTATACCAGTCGAACAGCAGCGGACCGGGGTCGCCCTTGGGCCGGGCGTATGTTTCGCCCTCCAGTACGAACTCTGTTTGACGCTGCAAGGCGCGGGCCAGCTTCTCCAGCGCTTGGGGCTTTTGCTCAATGCGCGCGCGATGCCTGGCCATCGTGGATGGCTTGGCGCAATAATAGCCCATGCCGTAGGACCAGGTTTCCGGCGCCAGTTCGAACCAAAATACCGGTTGATCCGTCCACTCGTCCTCGGCCGGCCGCCGCAGGGTGAACCACAGATAATCCTTGTAGGGGCCGCGGCCGCGGGCGCGCCGGGCGTCCCGGTAAATACGGGATACATGGGGCTGGAGCGCGAACTCCGGATATTTTGCCGTAAAACTTTCATACACATCCCAGGCCAGCTCTTTCATGGGCTGAGCCAGCACGGTCCGGTATTCTTCCCGATGCGCCTCGAACCAGGTTTTTTCATTGTAGAAACGGATATTCCACATAAAATCGATGGTCTGTTGGGAAAAGCCCTGAAACATCCCTGTCACTCCTCAGTTGTTTGAATGATCGGCCGGCCGTGAATGTTCTTTGGCCGCTGGCGGACAGATCAAACCGTCAGGCTGGCTGTGCATTTATTCTACCATATAAAGCCGGCAAAGCATAGAGGGTGACGAAAATCCTTCGGTAATAATTATTGCTGCTATCCAGCCGGTCTTTCCGTTGCAAGAACATGGTGTAGCCGCCGCCCAAATTCCTGATACCGCATGCCGGGCGCCGCGTCCGGCGCGCAGGCCGCCCAAACCCGCGGGTTCAGCCGCCCGGGCTGCCGCCGGTCATAGCAGCTCCGCGGACAGCGCTTTTAGTTCAGGGTCGATAAAATTGCCCCGCTCCATGATCTGCTTCCCATCCAGCCACAGGGAAACGGTCAGCGATACCGCGTCCGAATGGGAGGGAGCCGTAACGCCGTCAGGCGGGATAAGCGCGGCCCCGATGCCGCCCACAGCCCAGGTGGCCGAACCCCAGACGCGCTGGTCCTCCATGACGTCGCCTGCCAGGCGCGCGCCCGGATTGAACCCCAGGCCGGTATGGGAGACGCGGAACATCTGAGGGTGATGGAAGGACGCCATCCATTGCTGGTACTCCTCGGCCTCCTGGCCGCCGTCGACGGATACGACGCGGCCCTTTTCCAGCCGCAGCCGCACCGGTTCCCTGATCAGGCCCACCGCCGGCGCGATCGAGCCGTCCAGCGCCACAACGCCGTTGATGCTTGCAAGCTCCGGCGTCCACGTGAGCTGGCCGGCGATAAAGTGCGTGCCCGGAACGTCCGCCCGGCCGTGGCCGCGAAACATGGGCCGGCCGGGGACCTGGTCAAATTCCACATCGCAGCCTGCGGCTGAGGTCATACGGACATGGCCGGCTGCGGCCAGCCGGTCTGCCAGCGCCTGCTCCAGCAGGCGCAAGGCGGGATAATTAATGCGGCCGATACA
>Ga0228535_1000636_pt1 | contig 87276 bp, 75 predicted proteins | sample SJ1metagenome_FD_168457 | JGI IMG/M metagenome (GOLD analysis project Ga0228535, IMG submission 168457) | Enriched culture of PCE-dechlorinating microbial communities from Ithaca, New York, USA - SJ1 | ecosystem: Engineered > Modeled > Simulated communities (microbial... > Unclassified | place...
TGAAGGGCTCGATCCAGATGGTGACGGCGCCCCATACGCCGTCTCCTTTCAGCGGCGCACTGGAAGACCTCTACCTCCCCAGCCCCGCCAAGATCGAAGCAGCCGTTAAAGCTACCATGTAGTACGAGGCAGAAGGGGGAGCCGCTCCGGCTCCCCCTTTTCCTCAAGGGGAAGTTTCCCGCCAGGGTGAAGAAATCGCGGCATGAGCACGCAATGGAGAACAGCAATGCAACACGAGCAGGGTAGAAACCCTTGCGGGACGGCAAGTCATCAGGAATCCGCCGGCGACGCCGGACCAGAGAAAACCGCGAAAAAGCCCGAGTGGCTCCGGGCGCGCTACTCCTGCTGCCCGGAAGTGGAGCAGGTGCGGCGGATACTCCGGAGCAACGGGCTGCACACCGTCTGCGAGGAGGCCACTTGCCCCAACCTGGGGGAGTGCTTCCGCCAAGGGACCGCCACCTTTCTTATTCTGGGTGACACCTGCACCAGAAACTGCCCGTTCTGCGACGTGAGTCACGGGCTTCCCTCGCCGCCCGACCCGGCTGAGCCGGAAAAACTAGCCCGGGCTGCGGCCGCCATGGGACTGCGCTACGTGGTCATCACCTCGGTGACACGGGACGACCTCCCCGACGGCGGTGCCGGTCACTACGCTGCCTGCATCGAGGCACTGAGGACCGGGGAAGCGGGACCGCGGGTGGAGATCCTGGTGCCCGATTTCCGCGGCAGCGAGGAGCGGGCGCTGGAGCTGCTCAGCCGGCAGTCGCCCGACGTATTCAACCATAACCTGGAGACGGTCAGCGACCTGTACGGCACCGTCCGCCCCGAAGCCGACTATGACGACTCGCTTCGGCTGCTGCGCCGCTACAAGGAGCTGAGTCCGTCAGTGCCGACCAAATCCGGCATCATGCTCGGCTTCGGCGAGACGGGCGAACAGATCTATCGGACCATGCAGGATCTGATCGAGCACCACTGCGACATGCTGACACTGGGGCAGTACCTGCGGCCCAGCGCCAGCCACCTTCCGGTCAGGCGCTACGTCCCGCCGGAAGAGTTCGATCACTACCGGGAGGTAGGTCTCTCCATGGGCTTCAGCCACGTGGAGGCCGGTCCGCTGGTCAGGTCTTCCTACCATGCGGCCCTCCAGTCGGAAAGCAGCATTCACTGAGAGAATTCCCGGCAGCCTGCCGCATCGTCGGTCGGCCGCCGGTTTCCAGATAGCCAAAACTACAACAAAAGAGGAGTCTGAGTATGAGTGAGGAAATTTTCGATCTGATAGTTCTGGGCGCGGGACCGGGCGGCTACGTGGCCGCCATCCGCGCCTCGCAATTGGGCCAGAAGGTGCTGGTCGTGGAACCGCGCGCCACCATGGGAGGGGTCTGCCTCAACGAGGGATGCATCCCCAGCAAGGCGCTGCTGGATTCCAGCGAGCACTTTGCCCTGGCGCGTGACAAGTTCGCCCACCACGGCATCGAGATCAACCCGCCGACCATGAACGTGGCCAGGATGGTGGCGCGTAAGGACGACGTGGTCAAGAAGCTCACCGACGGCATCGCCTATCTGTTCAAGAAAAACAAGGTGCAGGTGCTCAAGGGGGCCGGCAAACTGACCGCGCCCAAGGGTGACGGCGTCCATCGGGTCGAGGTTTCCCAGAATGGGACCGTCACGGTCGCGTCGGCCAGGCGGGTTCTGCTGGCCACCGGCGGCGTGCCGGTGGAGGTGCCGAGCCTTCCGTTCGACGGCGAAACCATAGTCAGCTCCAAAGAGGCGCTCTGCTTCGGCGCCGTTCCCGAGCACCTGGTGGTGGTCGGCGCGGGGTATATCGGGCTTGAGCTGGGCTCGGTCTGGAGAAGGCTCGGCGCCAAAGTCACGGTGGTCGAGATGCTCCCGAAGATGCTCCCCTTCACCGATGTCGAGGTGACCGACGCCCTGATGAAGATCCTGACGAAGCAGGGTATCGCGTTCCGGATGGGCACCCAGGTGACCGGGGTGGAGAAGCGGGACGGCAAGGCCGTGCTGCAGTTGAAGGCCGGCGACAAGACAGAGGCGCTGGAATGCGACAAGGTGCTGGTGGCCGTCGGCAGGAAGCCGGTGCTGACCGGGCTCGGCCTCGAGGAGGCCGGGGTGGTCACCAACGGTGACGGCAGGATTGCGGTGAATGAAAATTACGAGACCTCGGCGCCCGGCATTTATGCCATCGGCGACATCGTGCCGGGTCCACTGCTGGCCCACAAGGCATCCGAGGAGGGTGTGGCGTTCGCCGAGCGGCTGGCAGGCATTGACGCCAAGGTGCACTACGAGACCATCCCCGGCATTGCCTACACCTGGCCCGAGGCGGCATCGGTCGGCAAGACCGAGCAGGCGCTCAAGGAGGAAGGGATCCCGTACGCCGTGGGCAGGTTCAGCTTCATGGCAAACGGCCGGGCCCGCTGCATGGACGAGACCGAAGGGTTCGTGAAGATCCTGGCCCACCGGGATACCGACAAGGTGCTCGGCGTGCACATCGTCGGCCCCCGGGCCTCGGACATGATCGCCGAAGCGGTCGCGGTCATGAGCTACGGCGGCACGGCCCACGACATCGGCGCCATGTTCCACGCCCACCCGACCCTTGCGGAAGCGGTCAAGGAAGCGGCCCTGGACGTGCACAAGGCGGTCATCCACGCCTGACGGGCCGGTGAAAAACAACTGCGGAGGCCGTCTGCCGTGTTGCACGGCGCCCGCACCCTCGCCTGTCCCATGCCCATCCGGAAGGTGCCGGTTGGGGACGGACCGGAACTTCCCCGAAGCCCCTCGTAATCGGATGCCGGACTTCACCGGTATAATAGCCGTCATATCGAAATCGGCCGTTATCCCTCGAACATGCAATGGTTCCGCACGAGAGTCTCCGTGGAAGTCCCGGCCCGTCCCTGACGGGCATTTTTCAGGGGGTTCCGGATATGATGTGATATGTCCCGGGTGCGGCGTTCCGCCGGCACCGGAGCATGAGGAAGAACGGGAGAGAGACCATGGTGGTGAAAGATCTGGGTAAGATGGACTATGCCGAGTCCTTCGGTCTCCAGGAGGAGCTTGCCGCGGCCGTGCATGCGGACAGGGAACCTGAGACGCTGCTCCTGGTGGAGCACCCTCTGGTCTATACCATGGGGAGGAGCGGTTCCGACGGTAATGTCCTCGATCCTTCGATCCCGGTGGTCCGCATCAACCGGGGCGGCGACGTCACCTGCCACAGTCCCGGCCAGCTGGTCGGCTATCCCATCGTCAACCTGGGGCGCCGGGGTAAGGACCTGCGTCGCCACCTCCGCTTCCTGGAGGAGCTGCTGATCCGGACCGCCGCCGATTTCGGCGTGGAGGGGTACCGGGTCGAAGGGAAAACCGGTGTCTGGACAGACTCGGGCAAGCTGGCCTCCATCGGGGTCGGCGTGCGCCACTGGGTCACCATGCACGGCTTCGCCCTCAACGTCAACAATGACCTGACGGCGTTCACCCGCATCAATCCCTGTGGAATGAGCAGATGCCCCATCGCTTCCCTGCAGTCGGAGGTGGGGACGCCGGTGTCGCTCGAGCGTGTCTCCGCGGCCATTGCCGCACGTTTTGAAGGACTGCTGGACGAGTGGCTGCCGGCCGCCGTATGAACAACGTCATGAATTTATGGAGAAGTATTCCGGCAGGGAAGATCGGTCCAGAGGATGAACGAATACAAGATCGGATTAAAACTCAAGGAGTTGCGCAAGGCCGGCAACCTGACGCTGCAGCAGGTCGCCGAGGGAACCACGGTATCCGTGGCGCTGCTCTCGCAAATAGAGAACGGCAACGTCACGCCCAGCCTGAAAACGCTGCTGAAGCTCGCCTCGTATTTCAAGATAAGCATAGGGAAGCTGTTCGAAGAACCTGCCGAGAAACCGCGATACACCCTGTTTCGCGGGAGCGGGCACGAGTCCGCGGGTCCGGACGGAAAAACCCGTACGTCTCTGGCCGGGGGCTGCTCCACCATGGTGGAGCTGGCAACCCGTGACCGGATGCGTTGCTACCTGATGGACCTGAAGACCGACACCAGCATCAAAATGATCGGTTCGCGCTCCGCGGAAACCTTCCTCTACATAATCGACGGAAAGATTGAAATTATCGACGACCAGGAAAGATGCTCCGTTGAAACGGGCGACGGTGTCTACCTGTACGATGCAGGAGGAATCAGCTTGAAGCCGCTGGGATGCCCGGTCGCGAGAGTGATGAGGATTGAGGCTGCCTAGTGTCCTGTGCGGTGAACTAACCGCACAGGACACTAGCGGGTGGCTGCCGAGGCGGCCGGGCTCACTTCCGGTCGAACCGGTGCGGCGGCACGATGCCGTACAGCTTCATCTTCTTGTAGATGGTCGGACGGCTGACGCGGAGTTCGCCGGCGGCCCGCGAGATATTCCACTGCTGCCGCCCCAGTGCGGCCAGCAGCGCCGCACGCTCGTCAAGCCAGGGGAATGCCGCGCAGTCGGGGGGGGAGTCGGTTGCGAAGGGCTCCCCCCTTGTCGTTGCCGTCGCCGCGCCTTCCTGCGCCGCGGCCGTGGTGATCCCGAACGGCAGGTCCCCGCTTCCGATGGTACCGCTCTCGTTCACTGCCTGCGCATAGCGCAGCGCATTGCGCAGCTCACGGATATTGCCCGGCCAGGGGGCCTGCATCAGCAGTTCCAGCGCCTCCTCCGCGAGTTCCAGTCGCCTGCCCCCGGCTTCTGCCTGGAGAATGCCCCGAATCAGTTCCTCCTTGTCGTCCCGCTCCCGCAGCGGCGGCAGGACGATGGTGATGCCGTTGAGGCGGAAGTAGAGGTCCTCCCTGAACCTGCCTGTGCGCACCAGTTCCTCCAGGTTGCGCAGGGTGGCGCAGATGACGTTCAGGTCGACCTTGACCGGCGTCTCGCAGCCCAGCGGGACGATCTCCTTTTCGGCCAGGACCCGCAGCAGCCTGGTCTGGAGATTGAGCGGCATGTCGCCGATCTCGTCCAGGAACAGGGTACCACCGTCCGACTGCAGTATCTTTCCCCGCATCCCCTTGATGTGTGCGCCGGTAAAGGCGCCCGGCTTGTAGCCGAACAGCTCGCTCTCGATCAGCGACTCCGGGATCGAGGCGCAGTTCAGGGCCACGAACGGCTTTGCCGCCCGATCGCTCGCCTCGTGCACCGCGCGCGCAAACACCTCTTTGCCGGTACCGGTCTCGCCGATCAGCAGTATCGGGATCCCTTTGTTCATGACCCGCCGGACGCAGTCGATATTCTGCTGCATCTTCGGATCGCCGAGGGCAAGGTTCTGCAGGCCGAGGGGAGCGGCCGGCCCGGCCTTGCCCGCCGCCCGGTCGGCGGCGTTCCGCGGCTGCCAGGGATGGTTCTTGCGCGCCTCCGGAGCCGTGAAGGTCGCGAAATACTGCCGCCCGGTCGCAGGGGCACGGACCGTGCAGATCATGGCTGCCTTGTTGATGGCGTGATTCACCAGGTCTTCGAAGGTCAGCTCGAAGACATCGCTCAGGGGCCGGTTCAGGGGGTTGCACCCTCCCTGCCTGCTCAATTCGCAGATGGCGCTGTGATTGGCGGCAACGATGTAGCCGTCCGGGTTGACTGCCAGCATGCTTTCGGTGCTTACCTCGACGAAGGCCTGCATGCCGCTGAAGCGGATGATCCAGTTGTCCCGGCACTTCCTGACAAAGTAGGCATTTTCGATCAGGCGGGCGTGTGAATTGAGCAGAAGCAGGGCGACTGTCTGGGAGTCCTTTGCCTCCGGCGGATGCAGCAGGGAGGCGTCGAGGGCGCCGAGCAGGGTCCCGTCGGGGAAATAGAGAGGAGCCGCCGAGCAGCTGAGGCCGATGAACGGTGCGGAGAAGTGGTCTTCCCGATGGACCGTCACTGCTCTCCGGTCCGCGATGCAGGTGCCGACACCACAGGTGCCGGCAAGCGATTCCAGCCAGACCGATCCCGCGCAGAGCCCGGCTGCCCGGTGCCCCCGCTCGTCGTGAGGATTGCCGAGATACTCGACCGTTACGCCGTTTGCGTCGCACAGCATGAACACGTAGCCGACTGTGGACAGCATCCGGTAGAGCTTCTGCATGCCCGATTGGGCGAAAAACAGGAATTCCTCCAGCGGCTCACGGTAGTCCGTGAGGGACTTCTCGCCGAGCATGATCGGCTTGACGACCGTGGAGGGGGTCAGGTTGTGCTGGGTCAGGCAGCGCTCCCAGGACCTGATGATCTGCGGCTGGAAATCGTTTTCCGGGGACGGGCTGATGACCCCCGTGCTTCCCCCGCCCGCCAGTTGCATCACCGTCCTGCTGTGCCTGGTCTGCTCGTTTTCCGACATACACACCCCCGGCGGAAAAGAGTTAATTCCGGCAAAGTATAGCACTTTGGCGGGGCGGAGTACAGCGACATCCGACCTGCGGCGCCGCGGCTTTGCGTTGTGGCGGGACGGTGTCGGCGGTAACGGCTGCGAGCCGGCAGATTCCCCCGGAATCTGGGGAATCTGCCGGCGTGTTACCGCGACCGCATGCTTGTAACGGGTGCTAATTCAACACGATCCCGCCGTCGATCATGACCGATTGACCGGTCATGTAGTCCGCATCCTCGGAGCAGAGGTAGGAGACATAACCGGCAACCTGTTCCGGTTTTCCGACTTCCTTGGCGAGAATGGCGCTGTCGACGTATGCCTTGAGAGTTTCGCCCTTCTTCGCGCCGGTATACGCGCCGATTTTTTCATCGATGAGGTCCCACATGTCGGTGCCGACGATACCCGGGCAATATCCGTTGACCGTGATTTTGTAGGGAGCCATTTCCTTGGCAAACCCGTGGGTGTATCCTCTGACGGCGAACTTGGAGGCGCTGTAGACGGGCAGGTAGGCAAAACCCGAGTGCCCGGCGATGCTGCAGCAGTTGATGATTTTGCCCCCGCTGCCCAGATAGCCTTTATGCCCTTGCTTGACCATCTGCCGTGCCGCCGCGTTGTCGCACAGGATAACACCTTTTACGTTCACTGCCAGTTGCTTGTCGATGTCTTCAGGTGTGTGATCACAACCCAGCTTGACGATGCCGATCCCTGCGTTTGCCACCATGACGTCCAGTTTTCCGAATTTTTCCACGGTCTTCGCCACGAGGTCATTGACTTCCGCTTCAACGGTAACATCGGTCTTGACAGCCATTGTCTTGCCGCCTGCGGCTTCGATCTCGGCTGCGACCTTTTGCGCGTTGTCGAACATGATGTCGCTGACCACGACCGCTGCCCCGTCCTGGGCCAACCGCAGTGCGATTGCCCTCCCGATTCCGCGACCTGCTCCTGTTACGATTGCAATTTTGCCATTCAATTTGGACATCTGACTCTCTCCTTCCACATAGTAATTCCGTCTTCCTTGACGGTCCGGCGCGATGGTTTGCGCCCATGGCATGAACACTGTTGCGCGATGTCTGTCGTATCAACCCGGATCGGGTTGCAGGTTTGTCGATTGGTCATCCCCCTGCGCGGCTCTGCTTGCCCAAGCCCTGCTTGCGGTGCATAAACTGGTGTAAGAGCAACCATAGTTTGTATATTGTTTAAGCTTTGAAAGCTTAAACTGTAGTTAGTTAAGTCACAAAAAACACACAACTCATGTAGTATTTCTTTAAAGCATTATTTATGTCGTTACCATGACAGGAATTTGTCATGGTTTGCTAGGATTACATCCAGTATTGACTTATCAACAGCCTTGTAATGTATAACAGTATTTTACTGAGATTGTATCAGCAACAAACATGCCAGTTTTATTGTGTGGGCTGTTATGATGAAAAAAGCCAGTTAATTCAAGAGAATTAGCTTTTTGTTGGTTATCGAACTGCTTTTGATAAACTGTGGCGGGGTAAAAAAGTGTAAAAGATGTAAAATTATCTTTACAGTGAGTGATTTACAAGTTTTACAAGAAATCGTCGCATGAGGTACCGTACGGTGGTGTGCGGAGCGGGTCGCTAGGGCTGGGAGAGCGGAGGTGCGGGAGATATGCGGGGGACGCGGAACGGCTCGCCGCAGATTCAGAGTCCGCTGTCCCCGGCATCCAGTATGGAATTGAGAATTTTGTCCGTATAAGCCCGCGATTCCAGGATGTTCCTGTTGACCTTCTCACGGGCCTCGATTTCCTGCATGAGCTTGAGCTTCTTCATGCCCATTTCCGTTATGATGTTCATCAGGTTGGTGTAGAGCTCCAGAGCATTGCGCATCTGCTCGCGGGAATAGATGGGGACCCGCGCCAGGGCTTGCAGGTATCGCTCTTCGTCGAAGCCGAATTCTTTGGCCTGCTGGCGGAACTGTTCCGGATCCGGTTTGTCGTCTTCATTGAAGCACTGGCCGAAGAAGAAGGTGGCGATGTGTACACCGTCGAAAAAGATCGGCATGGCCATGTCCCACAGTCCGTTTTTACAGCGGTACTCGAGAAACCTTCCTTCGTATTCGTGCAGGCGGCTTTTTATGGTCGCCTCGCTTTCCTTGCAGCGCGCGAGGGTTACGGGGTGCTGGCGATGAAAGCGCACGCAGATATCCTGCCAGCCCGCGGCTACCAAGACCTTTTCGTTGGTGTCGAGGATGGCCGAGAGCAGGCCGGTGACCTTGTTGTAGGACTCCATCAGGGTCTGGATCTGCCTGATGTCGAACAGTTGTGAGAAGCTGCGGTTCTTCATGGGTACGAGATCGCTTCTTGTTCATGGCTGCGGAGCGTTCCTGGACATAGAGGTGTTATGGAAATTATGCAAAAAACGTACGAGTATGTGAGCTCTTCAGTCTGGTTAAATGATTCCGGGCGGTTACACGCAAATGTTGCAGGCAGTCCTGCGGGCGGGGCACACGCTGGTGCGACAGTTGTCGCACGACCCGGACAGATCGTTCTCGCCGTCGCAGGCGGGCGCCAATTGATTGTAAATAATTTTCAATATCAATTTTGGCCAAAGCTGGTATAATTTAATTCACGCGAAACAGCGAAAGCATAATCCATCGCAAAGGAGGATGGGAAATGGAATCCAGACTTTTCCATGGAATGCTTCGACCCGAGGACTGCTCGCTGGCGCTGGTGGACTACCAGCCGGCGATGTTCGCGGGGGTGCATTCCCATGACCGGACCAGCATAGTCCAGAACGTGCAGATCGTCGCCAAGGCGGCGAAACTGTTCAAGGTTCCCACCATACTGTCTACCGTCGCCGCCAAGAGCTTCAGCGGAGACATGATCCCCGAGGTCACCTCGATCTTTCCCGGATCCGGACCCATAGACCGGACTTCCATAAATGCCTGGCTTGACAGCGGCTTCAGGGACGCGATCGAGAAGACGGGAAGGAAGAAGGTGCTGGTCGCCGGGCTCTGGACCGAGGCCTGCGTGCTGTTCCCGGCGCTCGACATGCTGCGGGAAGGCTACGAGGTGTTCGTGCCCACCGATGCCTGCGGCGACATAAGCGTGGAGGCCCACGAACGCGCGGTGCAGCGGCTTGTGCAGGCAGGCGCGGTGCCGATGACCTCGCTCCAGTTCCTGTTCGAGTTGCAGCAGGATTGGGGCAGGAGCGAGACCTACGAAGGGTGCATGAAGATCATGGAGGCCCACTCGCCCTATGGTATCGAGGAACGGTTCATCAAGGACTTCCTCAAAGGGCGCGGAGAGGGAAGGAAGTATCGCCGGGCCGCCTGACCGGAGGAGATCCCGCGGCAGACGGCTCATGGATTAAGGAGGTTGATTATGGATACTACCGTGACATGGGAATCCGATTTGAGTAAATCACTGGCCAGGGGCCAGGCGGAGCAGAAGCCGGTATTGCTCGATTTCTTCAACCCGGGATGAATCGGCTGCAAACAGATGGGTGCGGTTACGTATCCCGATAAAAGAGTCGCCGAGTTCATCACCGGCCGGATGGTGCCGGTTCAGGTGGTTTCAGACCATCCGCTGGCGGGCGAATTCGACATCAAGTGGACGCCGACCATTATCGTGCTGGACTACTACGGCAAGGAACACCAGCGTACGGTCGGGTTCCTTCCGCCTGAGGAGTTCGTTCCGGCACTGATGCTTGGGATGGGCAAGATAGATTTCGAGACCGGACAGTTCGAAGCGGCGATACGTCATTTCGACACGCTCCTGGCCGAATATCCCGGAAGTCATGCGGCCCCCGAGGCCATATACCTGCGGGGGGTGAGCGGCTACAAGGCCAGCCATGATCCGGCCCCGCTCAAGGAGGCCTACGAGAGGCTCAAAGCAGGTTATCCGACGAGCGAGTGGGTCAAGCGGGCGGAGCCGTACGGACTGCTGTGACATCCCGCTTGCGGTATGCAGTCAAAAAAGGAAGGGGGACTTTTCCCGGTGAAAAGTCCTCCTTCCTTTTTTGCTTTCCATGCTCGCTCAGAGGTCGAACAACTCCTTCAGCAGTGACTTTTTCTTGTAGTGCTTATTGTGGTTCAGGTCATGTGGCCATGCTCTCCAGCCGTGCGATCCGTTCCTCCATGGGGGGATGGGTGGAGAAGAGCGACAGTAGGCCGCCGCCGGTCAGGGGGTTGACGATGAACAGGTGTGCCGAGGCGGGCCGGGCCTCGGCCATGGGGATCATCCGGGACGCCGACTGGAGCTTGCGCAGTGCGTTGGCCAGTGAAAGGGGCCTGCCGCAGATCCTCGCGCCGGTTTCGTCCGCCAGGTATTCACGCGAGCGGGAGACGGCCATCTGAATAAGCAGGGCCGCCAGGGGCGCGATGATGGCCATGGCCAGGGAGCCGATCAGGCCGCCGGCCCCTTCGCCGTCCTCGTCGCTCCGGCCGGCACCGATCAGGGCGCCCCACTGGAGCATGCTGCCGAGCATGGAGATGGCGCCGGCAAAGGTGGCTGCGATGGTGGAGACCAGGATGTCCCGGTTCCGGACGTGGGCCAGCTCGTGGGCCATGACCCCTTCCAGTTCGTCCGGAGTCAGGATGCGGAGTATCCCTTCCGTGGCCGCCACTGCCGCGTGGGCGGGGTTCCTGCCGGTGGCGAAGGCGTTCGGGCTGTCGGACGGGATGATGTAGACCCGCGGCATGGGGAGCCCGGCCTGCTGCGCGAGCCTCCTGACCATGCCGTAAAAGGAAGGGTGGTCGTTCTCGCCGATTTCCCGCGCACCGTACATCCGGAGCACGATCTTGTCGGAGAACCAGTAGGAAAAGAAGTTCATGGCGCAGGCCATGAAGAAGGCGAAGACCATGCCGGACTTGCCGCCGATGGCGCTCCCCATTGCCACCATGAGGAGGGTGAGGCAGGTGAGAAGCAGGGTTGTCTTGAACCGGTTCATCATGTGGAATACCTCCCTATGTTAATTCTGGCGCAAGGGTAATAAAAAAGACCTTTATCCTCGGCGCAACGCACACGGGATAAAGGTCTTGCATACGAGTCATCGTCCCCTGCCCGGACCCTGAGGTCGTATTGACGGGCCAGGGGTCAGCCTTTTCTCCGGCTGATTGCTACTCCCCTTTAACGTAGGAGCAGGTTATCGTGGATCCCGGAAAAATGTCAAGATATTTATCGGGCTGCCTGACAGCGCGTGCCGTGGACCCGTGCCGGGCGGGCAATCACGCGGAACAACGACGGTTTTCCCACAGAACCCGTCAGCCCTTTCGCCTTGACAAATCGGGCTCCGCTCTATATCGTATCCGTTTGTCTTTTCACTGAAACCGTGAAGGCCTCAGTAATTTACCGGGTTTTCGGAATTGTCAGGCCTATACACACACGGTACATCCGCGGCAGCCGGGAGCCAATCTGGGCCGCGCCGATTTTCAGGAGTCGAAGCATGAAACCGTTATTTCTCAATCCGCCCACCTTCGAGGATTTCGACGGAGGGGCGGGCGCCCGCTATCAGGCCTCCCGCGAGGTCACCTCATTCTGGTATCCCACCTGGCTCTGCTTCCCGGCCGGCATGATCGAGGGGAGCCGGGTGGTTGATGCGCCGGTCCAGAAATATACCCTGGAGGACTGCATCACCATCGCCGCCGACTACGACCTGGTGGTGATGTACACCTCCACCCCGACCTTCGCCATCGACGTGGAGACCGCCCGCCGCATCAAGGAGAGCAAGCCCGGCATCGTGACCGTCCTGACCGGCCCCCACGTGAGCGTGCTGCCGGAGGAGTCGCTCCGGCGTGCCTCCGGCGCGGTGGACATCGTCTGCCGTGGCGAGTTCGACTACTCGGTCAAGGAGCTGGCCGAGGGATGGGAATGGGAGCGGGTGGACGGCATCAGCTTCCTGAAGGACGGCAAGGTCTTTTCCACTCCCGACCGGGAACCCATCGCCGACCTGGATGCGCTCCCCTTTGCCAGCCAGGTCTACCGGCGCGACCTCCCCATCAGGGAATACATCATCCCCCACTTCCTGCACCCCTATGTTTCCATCTACTCCAGCCGCGGCTGCCCGTCGCGCTGCATCTACTGCCTCTGGCCCCAGACCTTTTCCGGCCGCACCATGCGCACCCGCAGCCCGGAGAACGTCTACCGGGAGGTGAAGTGGATCAAGGAGAACATCGCCGGCGTGCGGGAGATCTCCTTTGACGACGATACCTTCACCGCCAACCGGGAGCACGCCCGGGCCGTTGCCGAGAAGATCCGCCCGCTGGGGGTGTCCTGGACCATCAATGCCCGGGCCAACTGCGACTACGAGACCCTGAAGATCATGCGCGAGGCCGGTCTGCGTCACGTGGTGGTGGGGTACGAGTCGGGTAACGACCAGATCCTGAAAAACGTGAAGAAGGGGGTCACCAAGGCCCAGGCCCTGGAGTTCACCAGGAACTGCAAGAAGCTGGGTCTGTCGGTGCACGGCGCATTCGTCATGGGGCTGCCCGGCGAGACCCGCGAGACCATCAGGGAGACCATCGAATTCGCCAGGCGGCTGGACATCAACTCCATCCAGGCCTCGCTGGCCTCCCCCTATCCCGGGACCGAGTTCTACGACCTGGCGAAAAAGGAGGGGTGGATCGCCTCGGACAGCTTCCTGGACGAGACCGGCCACCAGACCTGCGTCATCAACTACCCGGAGCTCTCCAACCGGGAGATCTTCGACGCGGTGGAGACCATGTACAACAAGTTCTATTTCCGGCCCAAGTACATCGCCCGCAGTGTGCTGAAGATGATCACCAGCAGCGAGGACCGGAAGAAGCTCCTCAGGGAGGGGGCCCAGTACCTGGCCTACATGAAGAAGCGCAAAGAGGGGAAGTGCTGCTCGCAGTGCTGACCCCGCTCCGGTTTTCAGCATGAAAGAGCTTATCATCAACGCCGACGACTTCGGCCTCTCGGCCGGGGCCAACCGGGCCGTGATCCGGGCCTGGCACGAGGGGATCCTGACCGGCGCCTCCCTGATGGTGGGGGGAAGGGGTTTCGACGAGGCGGTATCCCTGGCCCGGGAGAACCCGGGGCTGCAGGTCGGCCTGCACCTGACGCTGGTGCAGGGTCGGGCCGTGCTTCCACCGGATGATATTCCCGGGCTCACGGATCCGGAGGGGAACTTTCCGCTGGATCCGGTAGCGGCAGGGATGCGCTACTTCTTCAGCCCCCCGGCGAAAAGGTCGCTCAGGCGGGAGATCGAGGCCCAGATCCTCAGGTTCCGGGAGACCGGTCTCCCCCTTTCCCACCTGGACGGCCACCTGAACATCCACATGCACCCCACCGTGTTCGACATCCTGGCCGATCTGATGCCGGGGTACGGCATCACCAGCTTCCGGCTGACCCGGGAGGACCTTTCCCGGGACCCGGCCGACCCGGGCCGGAGAAGGATCGGGCGGATGCTCGACGCTTTCATTTTCGGCAGCCTGGCGAACAGGTGTCGGCCGGTGCTGGAACGGCTCGGCATCTTCCATGCCGGCGAGGTCAAGGGGCTGCTCAACTCCGGCAGGATGACCGAGGAGTACCTGCTGAAGGTCCTCGATCGGCTGCGGGACGGCGTGACCGAGATCTACTTCCATCCCGGCTGCAGACCAGACCCCGACCTGGCCTCCCGGATGCCCGACTATCTCCACGAGGAGGAGCTGGCGGCCCTGACCAGTGAAAAGGTGGGGAAGCGGATAACGGCGCTCGGGATCAGACTGAGAAACTATCGGGGAGAGGTAAAGAACCATGCTTAAGACCGTCATTATGATGCTGCTGGCCGTCACCGCCGGTACGGTGGGCGACATCCTGCTGACCAAGGGGATGAAGGAACTGGGCGACCTCTCGGCCATGAACCTGCGGGGAATTCTGTCGGCTGCGTTCCAGGCCCTGACCAGCCCCAAGCTGATCTTCGGGACCGCCATGCTGGCCGTGTTCTTCTTCCTCTGGCTGGCGGTCCTCTCCTGGGAAGACCTGTCCGTGGCCCTGCCGATGCAGGCGCTCAACTACGTGCTGGTCGCCTTCCTTTCCCAGTACTTCCTGGGCGAGGTGGTGACCCCCATGCGCTGGGCCGGGACCGTCCTGGTCTGCATCGGGGTCATTCTCATCACCAAGAGCAGCTCCGGTTGAGGCGCGGCCCGGATCTGCCCGCTCCTCACCTTGTCCCACCCTGTTACGCCTATCTTCTTCATGAATCGATATTTCATTTTTTTGTGATAGACTATGTCCGCCTGAGCACACCATCGAAACCCCTCTTGCCCTCCCTTTCGGCTCTGGCCGGTGAGCAACGGAGAAACCTTTTTCTCCCTTCGAGAAAGGGGGACGGAGGGGGATTTTCAACAAGGAGGTTCCATGTCCAAGCCGGTTACCGTAGAAATCCTGGTGGTGGGGAATGAAATCCTCATCGGTGATATCCAGGACACCAACACCAACTGGATCTGCAAGCTGATCAACGGCCGGGCGGGGTACGTGGCCCGGGCGACCATGCTGCGCGACATCCCGGAGGAGATCGCCGCCGCGGTCCGGTCCGCCGTGGAGCGGGAGGTGGACGTGCTGTTCACTTCCGGGGGGCTCGGCCCCACCGCCGACGATCTCACCGTGGCCGCGGTCGCCGAAGGGGCCGGAGTGGAACTGAGGCTTGACGAGCAGGCCCGTCGGATGGTGAAGGAGAGCTACGACGACTTCTTTGCGCGGGGGATCATGGCGGAAGGGGGGCTCAATCCGGCCCGGGAGAAGATGGCCTGGCTGCCTGTGGGCGCCGAGCCGTTGCGCAATCCGGTCGGAACGGCACCGGGCGTGCTGTTCCGGGCGGGGAAGACAGCCATCATCTGCCTCCCCGGCGTCCCTTCGGAGTTGAAGGGGATCATCACCACGTCGCTTCAATCATTCCTGGACGCGACACTGGGTGGCGGCGGTTCGCTCACCCGGGCCATCACGGTCCGCTGCAACGACGAGTCCGTCATGGAACCGGTCCTGAGCCGGGTGGCGCCGGAGCATCCGCGGGTCTACATCAAGTCCCTGGCCAGGACCCTGGGGGAGACACCCGAGCTGGACATCAGCCTGACCGTGACCGGGGGCGACCCGGGGGAGCGGGAGCAACTCCTCGACGAGGCCTGCCGCGATCTGCGGGAGGGGCTGACCGGCATAGGGATCGAGAACTGGGACAAGTTGAAAGGGTGAAGGGCGGGGAGGCCGTGCGGGGTTATGCGTCGGATTGAGGTTTCCGCGGTTTTTCGATTCTAAACCGGAAGACAGCCGTCGTCCCCCGGTCCGGATTGCCTTCACAGGTCCGCTCTGCAAAGGTGACGTTTGCGTCCCGGTCGATGAGCAGGACGGTGGAGGAGCGGGTGGCGTAGCCCGGGCCGCTGATGAACAGGGGCGACAGCAGCCGTTCGGTTTCGATCCCGGCCCCGGTGTCGGGGAGGAGGTAATCGTCGGGGATGTGCCTGTCCGCCAGCATGGCAAACAGGTCCTCGATGGGAGGGTCCTTGGCGGTCGAGAGAATCTGTTCGAGAATTTTCTTCCCCCGCACCACCTTGGGCCATGGGGAGTCGAGCAGATGATTGCTCACTCCGTGAATTCCGGGCTCGACCCGGGGCTGTGACTTGCCCCTGTTGGAAAAGCAGAACAGGCGTTCCACATCCCCGAACAGGAAGGTGAAACCGTTATAAAGCCCGGATCGCCTTTTCAAGGTCTCCAGGTAATCGTCGGCAGAGGCGCGGGTCAGAAGAAATTCCGTGACAAGGCGACCCCGGGACGGCGCGTCACTTTTCGGCGGGCACGGATCACGGTAATTCACCACGGCGGCGAACCTTCCGTCCGGGGCCACGGCAAGCCAAGTCCCTCCGCACCTCAGGTCCCTGCCGCCGAGCAGCTTCGGTTCCGTGTTCCAGAAGGCCGCCGGGAGGGTGGCCCGGTCGAGGAACTCGTCACGGTTTGCGGCCAGTACCAGCGGATAGCGCGGGTGTGACCGGTATGCGAACAGTATGAGACACACGTTTGTCGAAGTCCTTCCCGGATTAACCGTTTACTCCAGTATACCAGCAGGGCGCAGGAGAGTCAAAACCGGCGCCGGCCGACTGAAAATCATCCCAGAACCAAGCGGGGTAACATCGCATGCACGTAGTGACGGCGGTCTTTCATCTCCATCTTCCGAGCAGGTCCCTCAAGGTGAAGCGGGGCATCGTCAAAAGCATCCTGGCCAGGGCGCGAAACAACTTCAATGTGGCATCGGCCGAGGTGGACCTCCACGATAAGCACGGCGCTGCCATCCTTGCCTTCGTCACCGTCAGCGACAGCCGCTCTCTGGGGCGCAGACTCCTGGAGCAGTTGGAAGAGTGGCTGGTCGGGGAGCGGCCGGACGTGGACGTGGTGAGCGTCGAGATTGAGGAGAGGTAGGCGACTGGTTGCGCTTTTCTCCACGCATGCTACGCTTCCAGTAGGTCCAGCCGATACTCTCCGGATGGAAACCGAGCAAAGATTTCAGACTGGAGGTGCGCAAAGATGTTAAGATACCGAATGCTCTGCGTAGCGGCCCTTTTCACCATGCTGCTCACACCTTTCGCCATTGCGGGAGAGGAACCCTATCGCGCGGCCCCTGACGAGGACGGAGTGCAGCGGGTGGAGATTCTGGGGGGTGGCTATTTCTACAAGCCGAACCACATCATCGTCAAGGTCAACGTGCCGGTGGAGTTCAAGGTCAGGAAGGAAGGGGGGATCGTACCGCACGATCTCGTGATCGACTCCCCCGAAGCGGGAATCACGGTGCGGGAGAACCTGTCCACCGATACGAAGGTCATCCGGTTTACCCCGACCAGGGTAGGGAAATACCCGTTCTACTGCAGCAAGAAACCGCCCTTATTCAAGAGTCACCGGGAAAAGGGGATGGAGGGTGTCCTGGAGGTGGTGGAGTAGCCTTTTACCCTGGGTCCGTGTGGGATGGAATTTCTTCACAAGGCAGGATAATGATGATAACTTGATTATCCGGCTGCCGGCGCTAACCCGCCGCCAGCCGGATTTTGCGTATGGGGATGAGGGAGGACCAGGGGAGCCATGGCGCAGGAAGACCTCTCGCAGCTGAAGATCGACAAGACGGCCTTTGCCGCCCGTCCCGCCCGGCGGAGGACCAGGCTCTACTGGGGGGGCGGCCTGCTGCTGGCCCTTGCGGTAGCGGTGCTGTTCTTCAGCGGCGTGCTGCGGCCGGCCATGGAGGTCGAGGTCGTAACTGTCCAGCAGACCTACCCCTCTCAGGCGTTCACCCTGCTGAACGCCAGCGGCTACGTGGTGGCCCAGCGCAAGGCGGCAGTCGCCTCCAAGGCCACCGGCAGCCTGGTCTGGCTGGGGGTGGAGGAGGGGAGCCGGGTGCGCAGGGGGGAGGTGCTGGCCAGGCTGGAGGACGCCGACGTGCTCGCCCAGCAGTCCCAGGCCGAGGCGAACCTGCGGAGCTCACGGGCGACCCTGGAGCAGGCCAGGGCCGAGTTGCGGGACGCGGGCTTCTCCTTTGACCGCAACAGAACCCTCCTGGGGGAAGGCATCGTCTCCAGGGCCGACTACGACGCCGCCGATGCGCGCTACCGCAAGGCCCGGGCCGCGGTTGCCGGGGCCGAGGCGGGCATCAGGGCCTCAGAGGCGGCGCTGGAAGGCGCCAGGGTGGCGGTGGAGTTCACCCGGATCCGGGCGCCCTTCGACGGTGTGGTGCTGACCAAGAACGCCGACGTGGGGGACATCGTCACCCCGCTGGGCGCCGCGGCCAACGCCAAGGCCGCGGTGGTCACCATGGCGGACCTGGGTTCCCTCCAGGTTGAGGCCGACGTCTCCGAGTCCAACCTGGAGCAGGTCAGGGTGGGGCAGCCGTGCGAGATACAGCTGGACGCCCTGCCGGAGACCCGGTTCCTCGGGGAAGTGCACATGGTGGTCCCCACGGCCGACCGGAGCAAGGCCACCGTGCTGGTCAAGGTGCGTTTCCTGGACAGGGACTCACGTATCCTGCCGGAGATGAGCGCCAAGGTGGCGTTCCTCTCGCGGCCGGTGGAAACGGGCGAGCGGGCGCCGGTCGTAACGGTCTCCCCGGCTGCCGTGGCCGAGCGGAACGGGCGCAGGGTGGTCTTCCTGGTGGAGGATGATCGGGTCAGGGAAACGCAGGTTCAACCGGGCGCCCGGCTCGGCGACCTGGTCCGGGTGACGAGCGGCCTCAAGGCCGGCGACAAGGTGGTCGCCAGCCCCCCGGATAAACTCAGGGACGGCGCCAGGGTCAAAGTCAAAGAAAAATAATGCCTTGTTGCGTCAGTCAGGCGGCTGAGTTCCCCCTCCCTCGACCCCCTGTGGGAAGGGAATTTTTTGGCGACGATTTCATGTGATGAGGTGCCAGATGGAACCGGAAAAGGAGCCCATAGTCCGGATACGCAACCTCTCCAAGTCCTACCGGAGGGGGAGTCAGGTCATCCCGGTGCTGGAGGACATCAGCTTCGACATCCCGGACGGGGAATTCCTGGCACTGATGGGTCCGTCGGGCTCGGGTAAAAGCACCCTGCTCAACCTGCTGGCCGGGATCGACAAGGCAGACAGCGGGAGCATCCGGGTGGGAGGGGTCGAGATCACCACCCTGGACGAGACCGCGCTGGCCGGCTGGCGGGCCGTGAACGTGGGCTTCATCTTCCAGTTCTACAACCTGATCCCGGTGTTGACCGCATTCGAGAACGTGGAGCTCCCCCTGCTGCTGACCCGCCTCACCAGGAAGGAGCGTCGGACTCACGTGGAGACCGCCCTGCGGGTGGTGGGGCTCGCCGACCGGATGGACCACTACCCCGGTCAGCTCTCCGGGGGGCAGCAGCAGCGGGTCGCTATCGCACGGGCCGTGGTGACCGACCCGACCATACTGGTGGCGGACGAGCCCACCGGGGACCTGGACCGCCAGTCGGCCGGGGAGATCCTGAACCTGATGGACCGGCTCAACCGCGAATCGGGCAAGACCGTGGTCATGGTGACCCACGACCCCCGGGCCGCGGACAAGGCCCGCTCCATCAGGCACCTGGAAAAGGGCGTGCTGACCGATGCTGATACTTAGGCTCATGTGGAGAAACGCCCTGCGTCACCGGCTCCGGACGTTCCTCACCATCCTGGGCATAACCATCGCCATCCTGGCGTTCGGGTTGCTCAGGACCGTCATCGGCGCCTGGTATGCCGGGGTTGAAGCCTCCTCTGCCAGCCGCCTGGTAACCAGGAACGCCATCTCCCTCATCTTTCCGCTCCCCATCTCCTACAAGGACCGCATCCGCCAGGTGGACGGCGTCAGCATCGTCTCCTGGGGGAACTGGTTCGGCGGCTACTACATCGAACAGAAGAACTTCTTTGCCAACTTTGCCGTGGACATGCCGAGCTACCTCAGGCTCTACCCCGAGTTCGTCCTGCCGCCCGATCAGGCTGCGGCGGCCATGCGCGACCGCAGGGCGTGCGTGGTGGGGCGCAAGCTGGCGGAGCGGTTCGGCTGGAAGATCGGCGACACCATCGTGCTCAAGGGGACTGCCTTTCCGGGCGAATGGGAGTTCGTGCTGCGGGGTGTCTACCACGGCAGGGACCGGAGCACCGACGAGTCGCAGCTGTTCTTCCACTGGGACTATCTCAACGAGACCGTGAAGAAGTTGATCCCCCGCCGGGCCGACCAGGCGGGCTTCTACATGATAGGGGTCGTCAACCCGTCCCTGGCGGCGGAGGTGGCGACCGAGATCGACCGTACCTTCAAGAACTCCCTGGCCGAGACCATGACCGAGACCGAAAAGGCGTTCACCCTCGGGTTCATCGCCATGACCGAGGCCATCGTCATCGCCATCCGGCTGGTCTCGTTCGTGGTGATCGTCATCATCATGGCGGTGGTGGCCAACACCATGGCCATGACCGCCAGGGAGCGGATAGGGGAGTACGCGGTCATGAAGACCCTCGGCTTCGGCGGTCCCCACATCGCCCTGCTCATCTTCGGCGAGTCTCTCGTCATCTCCATGACCGGCTGCGCCATCGGCATAGTTCTCACCTTTCCCACGGCCGCGGCCTTTGCCGACGCCATGTCCCAGTACTTCCCCATCTTCAACGTGGAGGCCCGCACCGTCTGGCTGGACCTGGCTGCCGCCCTGCTGGTGGGGACGGTGGCGGCAATCTTTCCCGCCTGGCGGGCGGTGCGCATCGGTATCGCCGAAGGTTTGAGGCGGATCGGGTGAACCATGGGCATCCCTTTCTCCTACAGCTTCCGCAACCTGCTGACCCGGCGTCTCACCACCGTCCTGACCGTGTCGGGCATGGCCCTGGTGGTGTTCGTGTTCGCCGCCATCCTGATGCTGGCCGAGGGGCTGCGCAAGACCCTGGTGCAATCCGGCTCCTACGACAACGTGCTGGTGATCCGTAAGGGGGCCGAGACCGACGTGCAGAGCGGCGTGGAACGGAGCCAGGCCGCCATCGTGGAGACCCGGCCCGAGGTGGCCGTGGGGGTGGACGGACGCCGGTTGCTGGCCAAGGAGATGGTGGTCCTGATAAACCTCACCAAGCGGGGGAGCAACAAACCGGCCCACGTGGTGATCCGCGGGACAAGCCCGGCATCCTTCCGGCTGCGGCCCCAGGTGAGGCTGGTGAAGGGGAGGATGCCCCGGCCCGGGTCGTCGGAGATCATCGCCGGCTCCGGCATCGCCAGACGGTTCCAGGGGGGCGGGGTGGGGGAGACCCTCCGCTTCGGCATGCGCGACTGGGCCGTGACCGGGGTGTTCGACGCCGGCAACAGCGCCTTCAACTCCGAGATCTGGGGGGACGCGGACCAGCTCATGCAGGCGTTCCGCAGACCGGTCTATTCTCTGGTCGTCTTCAAGCTGGCCGACCCTGCCTCCTTCGACCGGGTGAAGCGGCGCATCGAGGGCGACCCCCGCCTGACCCTGGAGGCGAGGCGTGAGACCCGGTACTACGAGGACCAGTCCGCCATGATGGCCAAGTTCCTCCGGATACTGGGGGTGTCCCTGACGGTGATCTTCTCCCTGGGTGCGGTGATCGGCGCCATGATCACCATGTACGCGGCGGTGGCCAACCGGACCAACGAGATCGGCACCCTCCGGGCGCTCGGCTTCCGGCGACGCGACATCCTGGCCGCGTTCCTGATGGAGTCTCTGCTGCTCGGCTTCATCGGTGGCTGCCTGGGGCTTTTCCTGGCATCCTTTCTCCAGTTGTTCACCATCTCCACCATGAATTTCCAGACCTTTTCCGAGCTTGCCTTCAACTTTGCGCTCAGTTTCGAAATCTTCTGGCAGGGGATGGGCTTTGCCCTGGTGATGGGGTTCGTGGGCGGGGTCTTGCCGGCCTTCCGGGCCGCTCGAATGAACATCGTGGAGGCGTTGCGGGTGACCTGACCGAACCGGCCGGTTCTGGATTGCCTATCCCAGCTCGAAGCTGGTGATGCCGTAGATCTCCGGAAGCGGCAACTCCGGCGCCCCACGGGTGTAGATGCGGGCGGTCTCGAACACCGGCGTCATGCCGTGGCGGCCGGCCAGCTCCAGGGCGGCGGCGTTGGGCTCGGGCACGTCCAGATAGACCGGTGCGCCGGGCGCCAGTCCGGCCAGGGCGATGAACAGCTCTTCCGCCCCCTTTGGATCATCGGCGAACAGGGGGGCGATCTTGAATCCGCTGTGGCAGGCTCGGATCACCCCATAGCCCGCCAGCCTGCCGTTACGGAGCAGGGCGCGGCTGCCCCCTTCGGGCTGAACGATCCAGCGTGCCAGGAACTCCGGCCGGGGCGCGGGGAAGTGGGACCGGTCGTAGCGGAGCAGCTCCGGGAACGGTACCTGAGAGGTGTCCACGATATCGGCAGAGCCGGTGGCAGCGGCTCCGGTCCCCTGGAAGCGGATGTTTCTGTGGGCGATGGAGAAACCCGATTTCCTGTACTTGTCCAGCATCGCCACTACGCCGTCCCCGCCGACGTTCCGCTCACCCATGTGGTCCATGGCCGCCTTCCAGAGCGCCATGCCGATCCCCTGCCCGCGCAGCCCCGGTCTCACGATGTAGAACCCCATGAAGCCGAAGGAGCCGTCGTAGGCCACCGCCGAGATGCTTCCCGCCGGCCGGTCCCCCTGGTACGCCATAAAGAAACCCTCCGGATCGGCGGCATGGAAGCAGACCGCGTCGCGGATGCCCGGGTTCCACCCCTCCGCGGCGGCCCAGGCCGCCGCCAGTTCCAGATCTTGCTCCGTCATGGTCCTGATGGTAATCCCATCCTGCAGTTTCATTGCGCGCGTCTCCTTTCGGCGGGGCGGTCCCGACTCAAACCCCTGCATCTGTCCGGTCCCGCCCGGATGCTTTTCTATGCAGCATACAATTAGTATGGTTTTCCGGCAAGGTGAAGGGTGCGTGTGCTCAATCAGCAATGAGAAAATAATATGAATAGAAACGTTGACATGTTTTGCTGTGGTAGGGTAATTAATTTCAACCCTTGTGGGTTTAATGAAGCAGAGATTTATCTTTCAACCCGGGACATTCCCGGAATCGAGGGAATCCGATGCAGCTACGAAACTGGGTCTTACCGGCGATGGTTCTCCTGCTCGCAGCCGGATGCTCCGGGAAAAGAGTGCGCATGTACCAGGATGAAGCGTGGCGCATGTATTGCGAAAAGGTGGGACCTTGCGAGAAGCGATATGAACCTGCCCAACTATCGAGCTTCGAGCAGTATGCGTCCGAACGCGAAGCTGTTATGAAAAGAGACGGGGCACTTCGGGACGAAAGGGGAATCCCGCGCTGGAAAGAGGACGAATGGTTTACGCCCCGTGCAAAGGCGGGAGAACTCCCGGCAATGGGATTTCCCGTAACGGAACCATGAGACAGCCGCGCTGGTGATGGGAGAGGGTGGAAGATGCGAGAAAGGAAAGGTATGAAAGAATTTTGGGAACACGCTTCAACGTCCGACAGGGGGAATTCGAGATGGCCGTCGTTGTAGGAATTGTAGACTCCGATCCAGAGCGCCGTCGGCAGTTCATACAGGCGACTGAAACCCATGTGGCCTCATATGGGGAACTGACCAGGCACCGCTGGGATCACGCAGACCTGACGCTGCTTGCCGCGGCAGCCGACTCAACCCCGGTCGAGCACGCCCACGGAAGAAATGGCTTTACCTGGATCATGGGTGACGTATATTCCGCTGAAAACCGGTCCCCCGCCACTTTCATTACTACGCTTATCGAAACGTCGGGCTCCCTGGCGCTTCATGGGCAAAGCGGTTACTACCTGGCCTGCACCGTCGAGGTATCCGGCCGGGTTACCCTTGGCACGGACATCCTGGGCATGTTTCCACTTTATTACTGGTCAGACGGCAAGGTATTGCTGTTCTCCACCCTGCCCGGCCTCATCCACCGCCACCCGAACTTTCGCAAACGAATCAGCGCAGAGGGCCTTGCCGGCATCCTGGTGCAATCCCACATGGTCAACTGCCAGACCATATGGGAGGGCATCCGCCGGCCTGAGCCCGGCCATGCCCTGCAATGGCAGGCAGGCACCACGGTACGAACCGTGCCGGCCAACCCGCTGCAAGCTACCGAAGAGCACTTCGGCCTGGAATACGGTCGTGCGCGCCAGTTGTTCAACGCCAATCTCCACAGTGCCGTCACCCGATGTGCGCGCGGTTCCCGGCAGGGCATGATGCTCTCGGGAGGCATGGATTCGCGCCTCGTGGCGGCCCACCTGCACACTCTCAGGCCCGGGGCCACCACGGCCTTTGTTTTCGGCGACTCCGGGGACAATGAATTCCGCTGCGCCAGGGGCGTGGCAAAGACCCTGGGGATGCCGACCCTGCGGCTCCCCGCACGCTTCGAATGTTTCCAGGAGTTGGCCCTGGCCGTAGTGGAAGAGGAGCATATGTCCAACACCTTCCACGACTTCACCTGGCTCTCCGGCAGGGAGGGTCTCAAGGCCCATTGCAGGGAACTGCTCAACGGCTTCTTCGGCGATGCGGTAATGGGGGGCAGCCAGATCCGTTACGCCTACGACCATCGGCGAGGGGTGTACGATTTCGACGGCCTGTTTGCCAATAACAGCGTGTGGGGTTTCGCCCCGGAGGAGATCTCTTTCCTGGTCAAGGCCATGCCCCTGGCCGAGGCGACGGCGTCCTGCGTCGAAAAGATGCGCGCCACCTTCGATGCTCTTCCCGGCCTGCCCTTCCAGAAAGCCACCCTGTGGAGTCTGTACCACCGTTGCCGTTACCATGTCGGCCCTTACATCTGGAGGCTGTCAAAATACGTGTGGCCGGTGATGCCCTACCTGGACCGGACCATGCTTGAAACCTGCCTGGGAATGCCTCTTGATTACCTGGGACAACGGCGGATCCAGGTCGATACCCTTAAATCCGACTACCGCCACCTGGCGCTACTGCCCCTTGACTGCAGCTCCTTCGACACGCGCCCTCTCATCGAAACCCGTACCTCCAGGGCCAAACGGATGCTGAGCAGATGGCGGCGGAAGCTGTTGCCGGATCGGACGGAGCGACGCACCTACCACCGGGTATTCGATATCAACAATCCAGGTTGGCGCGCCATTCGCCAACTGGCCTCCACCCGGCAGGCATCCGCTTACCGCCTGTTCAATCCGGAAGCCCTGCGGAAATACATCCTTTCTCCCGAAGAGAAAATCATTTGCGCGGATGCGATCACCAATTCGGCCCGGCTGAAGACCCTGGTGGGCTTGATGCTCCTCTCGGAACAGCTCACGGAGTGAGCATGGACGTCTCGTCATACGGTGCCCGGAAGCGGGCCGTAAGCGGAAACATCTCATCGGACCTGATTGAACTTAGGAAAGTTGAGGCCAATCTCAGAGCTGTTGACAAGTGGAACGGCATTCTTCCCCAGATAACCGGAGGTGGGGCTGTTCCGTTCATAGGCGTCAGCTCTCTCGAAAAGAATAAATAAGTTACGAGAAGTGCCTGCCCATATTGGTTTCAATATTGGGGGCGAGCGACAGGATGAAAGGAGAGATGCGTGGATAGCTGGAAATTCCTCGATTTAGACTTATGGAAAAATTTCGGGACTTCAGCCGCTTTCTTGTCTGCGGCCTTTGTCCTAGGGTTAGTCCTTCACAGAATCATTTTTGGAATTACAGGACGACTAGTCCGAAATCTGCCCTGGGGAGAAAAGGGCCTCGCTTATATTCGCAAACCCAGCCGCTTCCTGTTCCCCCTTCTAGCAGTCAATCTGGTTGCGCCTTCTCTCGACATGCCCGAGCGGTTGCTGCGAATTTTACAGCACGTCATTGCCATTCTCTTCATTGTTATTTTTACTTGCCTCGTCATAGGTTTAATTCGCCTTCTTCGGGATTACTTGCTTTCACGTCACGATATTTCAGCGATCGACAATCTTCAGGCGCGCAAGATTTCCACCCAGGTCCGTGTGCTGGAAAAGGTGCTGTTGACCATAATGGTCATTGCTTCGCTTTCCTTTATTCTCATGACATTCGACAGCATACGACAAATAGGTATCAGCCTGCTGGCTTCAGCGGGCATTGCCGGCATCATCATCGGCTTCGCAGCCCAAAAAAGCCTGGGGACACTGCTGGCTGGGATTCAGGTGGCACTGACTCAACCTATTCGTCTGGATGACGTGGTGATTGTTGAAGGCGAATGGGGCCGGATTGAGGAAATTACGCTGACATATGTGGTGGTGCGTATCTGGGATTTGCGAAGGCTTGTCCTTCCGATCACGTACTTCATTGAGAAACCGTTTCAAAACTGGACACGCACCTCTTCCGATATCTTAGGATCGGTTTTTATTCACACGGACTATACTGTTCCGGTTGATGCCATCCGCCGGGAACTGGAGCGGATCGTAAAGCCGCATCCCCTTTGGGATGGACAGGTCTGTGTAACGCATGTTACCAATTGCACCCCACAAAACCTGGAAACAAGGCTGCTTGTGAGCACCCGCTCTTCTGGCGACGGTTGGGAGTTGCGCTGCCATGTGCGTGAAAAAATGGTGGAGTTCCTTCAAAAGAACTATCCCGAAAGTTTGCCGAAGGTACGAGTTCAACTGGGCAACTCAGTCGATGCAGCTGCGGAAGAGACGACAACATGAGGTCGGTGCGCCTTGAGCCGTTAGCTGTCAGAAAAAGAGGTGATTATGAAAAGGATCGCGAGGATCGTCGTGTTTCTGGCGGGATTCCCGGCATTGCCGTCACTTCTTGCGGGAAATGCCCTGGCCGTCGATCTCGTCTTCAAGGATAAACACTTTGAGGCCCTCAAAACAAAAAAAGATTTCCTGCTCTTTACCAGAGAAGAAGGCGCGGAAGAGCACCGTCAGATGGGTGCCATTTCAATATCGAACGCGCGGATCCTTGATTGGCTGGATGGGATCGTGAACGAGGAATTCTGACCGGTCCGCAGGCTCGCATCCAGGGGAAACGAGAAGAAGGACATTCTTCTTGACGCACAAGAAACGTCCCGGTATTCTCCGACCACGCGAAAGCAAGTAAAGGTTACCCCTTTGCTCAATTCAGAGATTATCGTAAATCGCCCGCTTTACCTCGGACGGAAAGCTGCCCGACATCCCTTCAACGGCGGTATTTGTAAGGATTATCACCGTCAGCCCCGCGACCGGATCAACCCACCACGTATGTCCGTAGACACCACCCCATCCGATGGTGCCCTTGTTCTGGGGACTTTGGGCCGCTTTCGGATCAATCAGGATAGCTGACATGAGTGCCCATCCCCACCCCGGCTCTTCTATCTGAATGCTCGTCCTGCCGGTACTGCTTTCAAAGACAGCCTTACTCGATTCAGGCTTCAGAACGGAGATATCTTTTGTTCGGACGGCTTCAAGAAACCACAGGTAATCGGCCGCGGTTCCAACCATGCCCGCTCCTCCGGAGAAATAGGCGTTCCTGTTGACGGCGCGGGACGGAGAAAAATTTATCGTGCTGGAACCGAAAGGGAATCGATAGAGCGGCGGCATTCTTACGGGAACCGGTTTTCCATCGGCATAGGGGGTTGCGAGACGTTCCGGATGCGAAGCCACGAATTCGGTGTCCTTCATGGCCAGCGGTCCGGTTATCAGCTTTCTTATCACGGAATCGAGGTCCATATTGGTTACCTTTTCTATAACCCTTCCCAGCACATCAGTGGCAAGCGAATAGTGCCAGGACGTTCCGGGTGCGAAGAGGAGAGGAGCACGGGAGATGCGGCGCAGGTTTTCATCCAGTGAAATACCGCTGTCATCGAGCCCGTCGGAAACACCAAACTTGTGATACGGGCCGCCTTTGGCTTCGAAAAAGGTATAGTTTAGTCCTGACGTATGGGTCAGCAGATGCCGAATCGTAATTATCGGAACCTTGCCGTCGGCTGTACGGGGCCTGAAGTCCGGAAGCCATTTCGTTACCGGGTCGTCAAGCTTGAGGAGATTCTGATCAGCGAGGCGGAGAACCGCGACCGACGTAATCGGTTTTGTCATTGAAGCAAGTCGGAATACCGTATCCTTTTGCATCGGCAGATTGCGCTCACGATCGGCAAGTCCGGATGCCTTTTCATAAAGCACCTTTCCGTCCCGGGACACGATCACGACCGCGCCGACAATCCGGTTTTCCGAGATCGCCTTGGCCACAACCCGGTCAATCCGCTCGCTGAAAGCGCTTTCTGTTGGCAAAGAAGCCGCTGACGCAGTCCGGCCCATTAACAATACAAATAATACTAATCCCATTTTTCTCAACATATTCCCTCCCTTGCTCATTTATCAACAAAACCGATACGAAGGGGGTCACTTCTCAATATTTGCGTTCGTGACCCTTCAAGCATTTTTTGTGGATCATCTGCCACACCTTGGGCTGGTTCCCTGCGCTTTGTATCGGCAATCCGGAGCCATATCGCGTCTGGCGCCACCCGCACGCTCTTGAGGCGTGAATTGAGGAGCATGTGTAGTGAGGCCGGCCGTGCCTTCGGACGGAATCTCAAAGCTTCTAACCCGCCGGGACCTCGTCCTCCGGGCTCCACCAGCCGTGGTAGCTGAAGGGCGCGTGGTGGGCGAGGCGTATCCTGGCCAGCGGTCCGTCCCCAATCCGTTCGGCCCGGAGCACGGCCAGGCAGCTGGTCCTGGTCGTGCTGTCGTAGACCTCGGTCAGCAGCCAGCCCGGCTCCTCCGGATCGGCCGGGTCGTAGCGTCTGCCGGGGATCGGGATGAAGACCGGCTCGCAGCAGAACTCGTGCCGGCCAAAGTCGTAGCTGGTGCTCTTCCCGCTTGTCATGTCCACCCTGGTGACGATGGACCAGAAGAATTCCCCCGGATGTCCCTGGCAGATATAGGTGAAGCGGTAGTCATGGCAGAGGTTCCGGCCGTTTATCCGGGGCCACTCGAAGTTTTCCCCGGCCACGAGCTCTTCCCTGACGCTCTTCCCTGGCGGATCGATCAGGTAGCGCCGCAGCTTGCCGCTGTAGCTGAACGTTCCCTTCTCCCCCCGCATCATGGCGAAGGCTGCCGAGTCCGGTCCGATAAGGTGATCCGGATTGTCGTAGCCGACAAAGTCGGCGACTATCCCGCCTCCCCTGGTGTAGGCGTTCACCGAGTGCCACATGAAGCGGGCACTGGTCTCGATGAAGACGGGAGGCGCGTTTCCGTCCCGTTCCAGCAGCATGAGGAGGTTACCCTCGGCGGGGCGCCACCGCAGGGAGTCCACCATGCTCCTGAGGCCCAGCAGAAAGCCCCAGACCCGGATTTCCACCGGCTGGAAGTTCAGCACCAGCCAGCGGTCGGTGACGAACCAGTCGTGCATGTAGACGTTGCGGGGAAGAGGGAGGGAGCGGTGGCCGGCCGGCTTTCCTTGCCGGTCGAAGATGGTGAGGTGGAGTTGCGGGGAACGGCCGAACCGTATGCCGAAGTGGAGCCAGTGGCCGCTCTCTTCATCGACCTTGGAATGGGCCGCATAGACGGTCAGGTCGTGTTCCATGCCCAGGCCGCTCTCCCCCACCGTGGCCAGGGTGACCGGGTCCAGCTCGTAGGGGAGGCTCCCCTCGTCAAAGGCGTACAGCCGGCCGTTCATCAGGTAGACGGTAACGCTCGCCTGGCTGGTGACCTCACCGGCCCGCCAGATGTTGGCCAGAAGGCCGCCCGGCGCCTGGGTGCACCAAGTTGGGTAGAGGAACCGCCCGGCAGCCTCCTCGTCCATGAACCGTTGCGTCCGGACGAAGCGGTTGCGGTAGCGCACCCCCCGGTCGTGGAAGGTGAAGGACTGCACCATGCCGTCACCGTCCAGCATCGTGCGCCTTCGCAGGCCGTCCCGGTCAAACAGGCCCGGGCCGATGCGGTAGAAGATTCCTCGCAACCCCTGCGGCACCGTTCCCTCCACCCGGGCTTCGTAGTCGTGCTCCTGCCTGAGGGTGGTGGCAAGCCCAAGGTAGGGGGTGTCGGGGTCGCCGAAATCGGGGAACAGGTCCCGTTTGAGCGGCGGACTCAGGCCGCACCCCGGCACGGCCAGGGAGAGCCCGGCGCACGTCGCCAGGCGGAGAAAATCGCGGCGGGTCAGCATGGGAGGTCCTCTTACCCGATCCAGACCGTCTGGATGTTGACGAATTCCCGGATGCCGAACCCGGCCAGCTCACGGCCGTAGCCGGATTCCTTGACCCCGCCGAAGGGGAGGCGGGGGTCGCTCTTCACCATGCCATTGACGAACACCGCTCCCGCCTCGATGCGGGCCGCGACGGCGGCCCCTTTCTCCGGGTCGCCGGTCCAGACCGAGCCGCCAAGGCCGAACAGGGTGTCGTTGGCCAAGGCGACCGCCTGGTCCGGGTCCCGCGCAGCCATGACCACGGCCACCGGGCCGAACAGCTCCTCCGAGAAGGCCCGCATCCCCGGCCTCACACCGGTCAGGACGGTGGGTTGATAGTAAAATCCAGGGCCATTCATGGGTGTTCCTCCAAGGGTGGTTTCAGCCCCCTTGTTGACGGCATCGGTAACTTGGCCGTGCAACTCCTCCACCAGGTCCTGCCTGGCGAGCGGCCCAACCTGGGTTGCCGGATCCAGCGGGTCTCCAACCCTGAGGGCCGCCATTTCCCTGGCGAACAGCTCCAGGAACCGGTCGTAGACCGGCTGCTCCACGATGAACCGCTTGGCCGCGATGCAGCTCTGGCCCGAGTTGACGCAGCGGGCCACAGCCCCGACCCGGGCCGCCTGCTCCAGGTCGGCGTCCGCCAGGACGATGAACGGGTCGCTGCCGCCCAGTTCCAGCACGGTCTTCTTCAGCATCCGCCCGGCGACGGCGGCCACCCTCCGCCCGGCCTCGCAGCTCCCGGTCAGGGCCACCCCCTTCACCCTGCTGCTCTCGATCACCGCGTCCACTTTGCCGGAGCCGATCAGCAGGGTCCTGAAGACGTTTTCCGGAAAGCCTGCGCTCCGGAAGACCTCCTCGATGGCCAGGGCGCAGCCGGGCACGTTGGAGGAATGCTTCAGGACAACGGTATTGCCGGCCATCAGGGCCGGCACCGCGCAGCGGAACACCTGCCAGAAGGGGAAGTTCCACGGCATGACCGCAAGCACCGTGCCCAGGGGGCGGAAGGCCACCCAGGCCTTCGAGCCGTCGCTCTCGGCCGGCTGGTCTGCCAGGTGAACGGCGGCGTGCTCCGCGTAGTAGTCGCACGCCCAGGCGCACTTCTCAGCCTCGGCCCTGCCCTGGGTCACCGGCTTGCCCATCTCCCGGGCCATGAGCCCGGCATATTCGTCCGCCCGGCCGCGCAGCACCTCTCCCGCCTCCCTCATCAGTACGGCACGCTCTGAAATCGCGGTGTCGCGCCACCCAGGCCAGGCGGCGTGCACCTGCCCGACGACCCGGTCGGCCGCCTCGGCGGTCCACTCCTCGAATACCTCCGTCACCTCGCCGGTGGCGGGATTTATCGATTCTATCGGCATCGTGTCAGCTTCCTCTCTCGCCCATTATCTCACCAGGTAGATATATTCACGGGCTCCGGAAAGTTGTCGTCATCGGGCCGGAAGCCCTACGAAACCAGCCGCAGGTACTCCTTCTCGCTCATGAGATCCAGGGAGCTCTTCACCCGGTCGATGAACAGCAAGCCGTTGATGTGGTCGTACTCGTGCTGGAACACCCGGGCCACGAATCCCTCCAACTCCTTCTCGTGCAGCTTGCCGCGGCGGTCCAGGTAGCGTACCGCGATGCGCCGGTGCCTGTGCACCAGCCCGCGGAGGCCGGGGACGCTCAGGCACCCCTCCCACCCCTCTTCCCGCCCCGTGGAAGCCGTGACGATTTCGGGGTTTATCATGGCCGTGGGCTCCATTGCCGGGGCGTCGGGATAGCGCAGATTGGGCCTTGAGGCGACAATGAACAGGGCCAGCGGCTCGTAGACCTGGGGCGCGGCGATGCCGACGCCGTTGACGTCGGCCACCGTGACCAGCAGGTCGTCGATGAGCGACTGCACGACCGGGTCGTGCGGGTCTTCAATCAGACGGGCCGACCCCCGCAGGACCGGATGCCCCAACTGGGCTATCTGGCGATAGATGGGCATGCCGTGCCTCCCTTCAATGGCGAACGACGAGCCGACGGCGGCTCCAGCTTGATTATACCTCAATCACCCCCGGTCGGTCCCGATTCCGACGTTCCGTCAGCCCTGCTCCCGCGAGTTGTAGATTGTGCCGCCCCCCAGGGAGTAGTCCCGCAGGACCCGGATGGCGGCGTCCCGCTCCACATCGCGGATGACAGCAATCCCCCGCTGCTCCAGTTCGGCCCGCCACTCCGCCGTTTTCGGCCCTTCATCGAAGCCGATGGCCCTGACATCCCCGTCGCGGGCGCCGGTGACGAGCCTCCTGACCCCGGACCAGGGTATGGCGCCCAGGCACATGGCGCACGGTTCGGCCGAGGTGACCAGTTCGTGGGCCGGGAGGCCGGGCCCTCCCAGGTCGTAGCTGCCGAGTTTCGTCTGGGCCAGCACCAGCGCCACCATTTCCGCGTGCAGGATGGACAGGCCCGCCGAGGTGACCAGGTTCACGCCCAGTGAGAGCAGTTTCCCGGACCCGGTCTCGAAAACCGCGGCCGCGAACGGCCCGCCGGTAGCGTTCGTCACATTGAGCCGCGCCGCCTCGATGACCAATGACATCCGCGCTTCAAGTGACGGGAAATGCGCGGGATATCTCCGCAGGAAGGGATGAATCCATTCCGGGAATTGAATTGTAAGAACGCTCGGTTGAAACGGCATCGTGATTTACCTCGGGAAATACGCTGCTCTCTTTTTCCCCTGCTGCTTTCAAGCGTCTGACGCCAGGTCTCTCCCCAGGTTGTAGGCCTGCTTCATCAACACGTCGTTATCGGCCGCCTCGCCCGGTGCGAGTGCGCTCCCGTAGACGAGCCCGGCTATCTCCGACCCCAGGAAGCGCGCCATGTCCTGGAAGGTACGGATGGCGTTGACGGCCCCCGAGGCAAACGGGTCGACATCGCCGTAACTGAGGACCACACCGAACTTTTTGCCGCCCAGGTCGGTCTCCACGGTGTAGACCGGTTCGCCGTCCTCTCCCGGCACGGTTCCCAGATAGTTGAGCGCGTAGCACCGGTCCATGAACAGCTTCATCTGGCCGGAAACGGTGAACCAGTAGATGGGGGTGGCGTAGACGACGGCGTCCGCGGCCCGCAGGCGGGGATAGAGCGTCCGCATGTCGTCAGGGATGAGGCAGTCCTGTTCCAGAGTTCCCTGACAGGCGTCGCAGGCGGTACAGGGGCGTATGTCCATGCCGTGGAGATGCACGGTCTCCACCTCGGCGCCGAGGCTGCGCGCGCCGGAGGCGACCTCCTGTGCCAGGATCGTGCTGTTGCCGTTGTCCCGCGGACTTGCCTCGATGATGATGATTTTCCTGGTAGCCATGCTGTTTCTCCTTTCAATGGTCGTCGGAGCGTCGGTTTTTCCCCGTAAGGTACCGACGGTCTCGTTCTGGGCAATTATACGCGAAAATCCGGACTTCGTCACAATGCGGCACCTCGAGGGCCCACGGGTAATGCCCGCTTTTCGGGTGCGCGGTAAACAACGGGCCAGGAATGCGGGCACATCCCTGCAGGCGTCGCGATTCCGGCCCGTCATGAGTCATGCCATATAGCTCTAGGTTGCCGCTGGTGAGAAGCTTTGCGCCGGCTTCATCCGGAGCGGCTCTTTACTTGCCCGTATCGCGGGCGCCGGTGATAAGCCTCCTCACCCCTGACCAGGGTATGGCGCCCAGGCACATGGCGGACGGTTCCGTGACGGTGACCAGTTCGTGGGCCGGCAGGTCGTATCTGCCAAGGTCGTAGGTACCGGGTTTGTGCTGCGCAAGCGCAAGAGCCAGCGTTTCCGCATGGAGGATTGACAGTCCCTCGGAGGTGACCAGGTTCACCCCCCCCAGCGACACCAGTCTGCCGGATTCGCTCTCAAATATCGCCGCTGCCAACGGACCTCCGGTTCCGTTGGCGACATTGAGTCAGGCTGCTTCTATGACGAGCAGCATGCGATCCCGCGGTGACGGAAAATGCCGCGGAAAGCCCTACATGAAACGTTCAGTCCATTCGGGAATCCGTATGTTCAGGACGCTGGGTCGCAATGGCATGGTGAGTGCTCCATCTGGGTGGCCGGGATGGTTATAACCATATCCTGTTTTCCAGCGGATACTACTCGCCGACGCAAGGTTTTCGGGGAGTGTACGGAAAAGTTCGATTTACGGGAACATGCAAAGACAGGATCAACACGCCTTTCTGCGACTTCATGTTATATCAGCGTGGCCGGCCTTCTCTTTCGCAGCGACCTGCACACTGGATATTACGGGCGGGCCGGAGCGGTCAGCACCTGGTCGATCTCAGACACCGGGAGTGTAGGCATCAACGTGGGAGGACGCTTGCGGAAGGGGCTCCAGAGCAGCTTCAGTATATCCGCTCTTCTCATGTGCCGGCCGAACCTGCGCAGCAACCTGATGGTCTGGAAAGGGCGCAGCACGATCCTGCTGATGAACAGCAGCAGGTATCCTTTCCGTCTGGACCGAATCACTGTCTCTCCCGGAAGGGTGGTCGGGTCGATGTCCGTGCACGTGAAGCACTTATTCCAATCACGCACATCGTCAAGAATGCCTTGCTCGACGTATTCCCGCCACAGGGGAGTGCCGCGGTAGACGCGGAGGCGATTGAAGCCGAACGTGTCCAGCTTGAGCCGGGCCGCAAAACGGAAGCTTTTCAATATCTCCTTCTCGGTCTCTTCCGGCGAACCAACCAGAAAAAAGCCATGGATGTTTTCTATCCTGCAGCGTTTGGCCTCGCTTACCGCCCGTTCTACCTGCTCAAGCGTCTGTTTCTTCTTGAGGCGGTCGAGCACCTTCTGGCTACCGGCCTCAACGCCAAAGGCGAGAAAGTTGCAGTTGGCCCTGGCCATGATGGGAAACTGGTCGGTGGCGACCGAGTCGACCCGGCCTTCACAACCCCAGTTGAACTTTAGCTTGCGGTCAATGATCCCCTGGCAGATTGTGCTGATGCGGGTGCGGTTCAGCAGAAACTGGTCGTCGGTGAGATAGATGGACCGGTAGCCTTCGTCGTTCAACTGCTGCATCTCACCCAGCACATGTTCGGGGGAACGGTGACGCCATTTGCGATCGGCCAGGGAGGGTATGCCGCAGTAAACGCACTGATGGGGACAGCCGCGCGAGGTCTGCATGGTGCAGAAGCGGTCCAGAGAGAGCACGGCGGGAACGTCGAGCGGCATGGATTCGATGTAGTCGATGGGAAGGCTCTTGCGGTCGGGGTAGGGGAACTGGTCAAGGTCCTCGATGATGGGACGGGGCGGGTTTTCGATGATTTCGCTCCCCGAGCGCCACGTAAGGCCGCCGACCGTGCCGGGAGATGCCAGATTGTCCAGGAACTCCGGCAGCAACTCTTCACCTTCACCCCTGGCAACGTAGTCTATGTCGGGACAATCCGCTAGGATCTCCCTGGCGTTGATGGTTGCGAACACGCCGCCGACGATAACCGGCGTGCCGGGCGCGGTTTGCTTAAGCCGCTGCGCCATGCCGCGGGTGGCGGGATAGGCGGTGGTCGACAGGAACGATAGCGCTATCACGTCCGGTTTTTCGACGCTGACCGCTTCGGCTAGGTGCTCCTCTTTCATCAGCGGGTGGCAGGTGTCGAACATCCGCACCTCGTGACCGTGCCGGCGCAGGATCGGCGCCAGGGTTTCGATGCCGAGGGGCGGGAATGCCATCACCTGGACCCGCCCCTCGTGGAAGCGTGATTCACCCAGCTTGGGTGGGAGCAGCCGATAGAAATCCTCATCCCGGATATAGATCAGAAAAACTTTCATAGACGGGAAACGGTGCGGAACGTCTCGGGAATAGCTGCTGAGAGCACTATTGTTCTCCTTTTGCGCAGTCCAGAGGATTGTTAATCACCTGTATGTACAGGTTCGGTTAAATGGCAGGTCTTGAAAATTAATTAATTTCAAATTAAACCTGTGAGGGTAACAAGTCAAGAAGGATGTGGTGCACGCAGGCACGTCAATGGAGAGGTAGACATTTTGCGAGAGCATCTATTTTTTCTCGCCGATGAAAACAAAAAGGGCGGCCTTGCGGGCCACCCTTCTGCAAAATTGTTCTAATTATACCGTTTCAGCTATTCCCCGCCCACGATGCCCTTTCCCTCGGCCACCATAAGCTCGCTGATCAGCTTCGTGAAGCGGAGCGGGTCCCTGACCGGCGACCCCTCGGTGAGGAGGGCCTGGTCGAACAGCAGTTCGCAGTAGTCGTCGAGCTTCTTGTTCCCCTTGTCCCTGTCGAACAGCTGCTGCATGATGCGGGTGATGGGGTGGTCCGGGTTCAGCTCCAGGATGCGCTTGGATTCGGGCACCTCCTGGTTCATGGCCTTGAGGATCCGCTCCATGTTGGCGTCCATGCCGTACTCGTCGGCCACCAGACAGCAGGCGCTGTCGGTCAGTCGGCCGGAGAGCCGCACCTCCTTGACCCGGTCTCCCAGCTTCTCCTTGACCAAGCCGAGCAGGTCGCCGTACTGCTTCTCTGCCTCCTTCTTCTTCTCTTCCTGCTCCTTCTTCTCTGCCTCGGTCTCCACCTCGAGCTCGCCTTTCAGGACCGATTTCAGCTTCTTGCCGCCGTATTCGATCATGGACTGCACCACCCATTCGTCGATGGGGTCGGTGAGGAACAGCACCTCGTACCCCTTCTTGCGGCAGATCTCCAGGTGGGGGGAGTTCTCCACCATGGCCCGGCTGTTGCCGGTGATGTAGTAGATCTCCTTCTGTCCCTCGGGCATCCGTTCCACGTACTCCTTGAGGGAGACGTACTCGCCCGCCGCGGTGGCGGTGCTTTCGAACAGGACCAGCTCCTGGATCTTCTCCCGGTTGGCGTGGTCGAAGTGGATCCCCTCCTTCAGCACCGGCCCGAACTCCCTGTAGAACTTCAGGTAGTCGTCCCGCTCCTTCTCCTTGGTCTCGGTCAGGGTGCCGAGGATCTTGCCCACCAGGTTCTTCTCGATCTTCCGGATCTGGGCGTCCTCCTGGAGGATCTCGCGGGAGACGTTGAGCGGCAGGTCGCTGGAGTCCACCACACCCTTGACGAAGCGGAGGTATTCGGGCAGCAGGTGCTCGCACTTGTCGGTGATGAAGACCCGCTTCACGTAGAGGTGCACCCCCTTCTTGTGCTCGGGCATGAACAGGTCGAAGGGGCGGTGTTCCGGTATGAACAGCAGGGCCTTGAACTCGCTGGTCCCCTCGGCCGAGTAGTGGATGGTCCGGAACGGCTTGCCGTAGTCGTGGGAGATGTGGTTGTAGAACTCGTGGTACTCCTCCTCGGTGATCTCGTTCTTCGGCCGGGTCCAGATGGCCTTCATGGAGTTGAGGGTCTCTTCCTCGGTCTTCTTGATCTTCTCGGCCCCCTCGATGGGCTTGCCGTCAACGCCCCGGGGGTACTCCTCCCGGGTCACGTCCATGACTATGGGGTACTGGACGTAGTCGGAGTACTTCTTGACGACGGATCGGAGCCGCCACTCGTCCAGGAACTCCTTCATCTCGTCCTTCAGGTGGAGGATGACGTCGGTGCCGCGGGTCTCCTTTTCGCACTCCTCGATGGTGTAGGTGCCGTCGCCGGTCGATTCCCATCGGGTGCCGCCGGTCTTGTCTCCGGCCCGGCGGGTGACCAGGGTCACCTTGTCGGCGGCCATGAACGAGGCGTAGAAGCCGACCCCGAACTGGCCGATCATTTCAGGGTGATCCTTGATGTTCTGCTCCTTGAGCCCCTGGAGGAATGCCTTGGTGCCTGACTGGGCGATGGTACCGATGTTGTTTTCCACCTCTTCCATGCCCATGCCGATGCCATTGTCGCGGATGGTGAGCGTGCCGGCCTCCTTGTCCGGGATCAGCTTGATCTTCCACTCCGGGTCGTTCTCCAGGATGGCCTTGTCCAGGTGGGACTCGAAGCGCGCCTTGTCCACGGCGTCCGAGGCGTTGGAGATCAGCTCGCGCAGGAAGATCTCCTTGTTGGAATAGAGCGAATGGATGACCAGGTCGAGCAGCTGCTGCACCTCGGTCCGGAAATGCTTCGTGGTCTTGGTCATGGGTGGCGGTTCTCCTCTTTCGTATGGTGAATGGTTGGATGATTTTCCATCGTCCGGTAAAATAATCATTCATCCCCGAATTTGCAAGTGCCGGGGCGGATTTTTTCTTCAGAGGGATATTCTTCGGAGTCGCTGACCCCCGCTTTTCCTTCCTTATCCCCGGTTTCCGGAGTCCTGACCGCCTCCCATTCCTTGACACCTCTGATGGGGCTATGGTACTGTGATCCACTTGAATTACCTTGGAATTCCCTTGTCCATAAGTTCTCGGATCTGGAATACAAACCACTTCTGGAAATATCCGCGTGCAGGATTTGTATTCGATGTCATATCTACCCGGGTTGCCGCTCCGAGTCGCAGGCGCGTCACCCCGCCCCAGCCGGAGAAGCCATGTATCAACCCGACTTCGAAACCTTCCGTTCCCTCGCCGCCGAGGGGAACCTGATACCCGTGTATCGAGAGATACTGGCCGACATGGATACGCCGGTCAGCGCCTTCAGGAAGATTGACGACGGACGCTACTCCTTCCTGCTGGAGAGTATCGAGGGGGGTGAGAAGTGGGCACGGTACAGCTTTCTCGGTTCCAGTCCCGAGGTCATCATCCGCTCCAAAGGAAACATCGTCGAGACCGTGGCCGCGGACGGCTCCCTGACCAGCGCGGAGGTGCCGGACCCGCTCGGTTTCGTCCGCGACCACCTGGCCCGCTACAACCCGGTGGAAGTGGACGGTCTGCCCCGCTTTTTCGGCGGCGCCGTGGGGTACGTGGGCTACGACATGGTGCGCTACTTCGAGCGGCTTTCCCTCTCCAGGCCCGCGGAACTGGACGCCTATGACAGCTACTTCGTCATCACCGACACGATTCTCATCTTTGACACGGTCCGCCAGAAGATCAAGGTGGTCTCCAACGCCCACCTGGAGGCCGGCACGACCCCCGAGGCCGCCTATGAAGCGGCCAAGGCCAAGATCGACGCCATTATAGCCAGGTTGCGTACGCCACTCAATCCCGCGGCAACGCCGCCGTCGCCGGGCAGGACCGAGTTCGTCTCCAATGTCCGCCGGGAGGAGTTCGAGCAGGCGGTGCTGAGGGCCAAGGAGTACGTGAAGGCCGGCGACATCATCCAGGTGGTGCTTTCCCAGCGCTTCTCCGCCGGCCTCGCGGTGGAGCCCCTGGACATCTACCGGGTCCTCCGCACCCTGAACCCTTCCCCCTACATGTTCTTCCTCCGCCTGGACGACACCCTGGTGGTGGGGGCCTCCCCGGAGGTCATGGTCCGCAAGGAAGGTGGCCAGGTGGAACTGCGTCCCATCGCCGGAACACGTCCCCGGGGCAGGACCCGGGACGAGGACGCGCGTCTGGAACTGGAGCTGCTGGGCGACCCCAAGGAGCGGGCCGAGCACGTCATGCTGGTGGACCTGGGGCGGAACGACCTGGGACGGGTCTGCCGCACCGGCACGGTGAAGGTCTCCGAGCTCATGGTGGTGGAGCGCTACTCCCACGTGATGCACATCGTCTCCAATGTGCAGGGCGAGCTGGCAGGGGATATGGACGCCTTCGACGTGCTTCGGGCCACCTTCCCGGCCGGCACCCTGTCGGGCGCGCCCAAGGTCCGGGCCATGGAGATCATCGAGGAGCTGGAGCCGGTGCGGCGCGAGGTCTACGGCGGGGCCGTCGGTTACTTCTCCTTCTCCGGCAACATGGACATGGCCATCGCCATCCGCACCCTGGTGGTCAGGGACGGCCGGATCCACCTCCAGGCCGGGGCCGGCATCGTGGCCGACTCGGACCCGGCGGCCGAGTACCAGGAGACGGTCAACAAGGCGCGGGCCGTGGTCAAGGCCATTGAGATGGTGGAGCAGGGGCTGGATTAGTTTCTGTTCGGAAAGGGTGCTTTTCCTCCCTGGCTGTGTCAATCTGCGGGATTGCTTGTGCGACGTACTTCGTGTACGCCTCCGCGCAATCCCTTGATCTCCTTGCCAGGAAGAAAAATCCCCGCTTTCCGAACCAGAAACCGGTGGTCTACCCTTCAGGTTCCGGGCGAGAACAAGGGTTCGCCCCAACAATGTTAGTCACGAGGCTCACATGCTGTTGATGATCGACAATTACGACTCCTTTACCTACAACCTGGTCCAGTATTTCGGCCAGCTGGGCGAGGAGGTACAGGTATTCCGCAACGACCGCGTCACCCTGGAGGAGATAGAGACCCTGGCTCCGGAACGGATCGTGGTCTCGCCCGGTCCCTGCTCCCCCAACGAGGCCGGGATCTCGGTGCCGGCCATCAGGCATTTCGCGGGCAGGATACCGATCCTGGGGGTCTGTCTCGGCCACCAGGGCATCGGCGCGGCCTTTGGCGGGAACGTCATCCGGAGTTGCTCCCTGATGCACGGCAAGACCTCCCCCATCCACCACGACGGCAAGGGGCTGTTCAGGGGGCTGCCGAACCCGTTCGAGGCGACCCGCTACCATTCCCTGATCGTGGAGCGCTCCACGCTTCCGGAATGCCTGGAGGTCACCGCCTGGGTGGAGAACGGCGAGATCATGGGCATGGCCCACCGGGACCTGCCGCTCTGGGGGGTGCAGTTCCATCCGGAATCGATCCTTACGGTCGGGGGAATGGATATCCTGAAGAATTTTCTGGAAATGTCGAAATGATCAAGAAAGCCATCGCCAAGGTCGTCGAGCGGGAGGATCTCACCGAATCCGAGATGATCGACGTTATGGATCAGATCATGTCCGGCGAGGCGACCCCGGCCCAGACCGCCGCGTTCATTACGGCCCTGCGGATGAAGGGGGAGACGGTGGAGGAGATCACCGGCGCGGCGCGGGTGATGCGCGACCGCGCGACCCGCATACAGGTCGGCAGGAACGTGCTGGACCTGGACCGGGAAGACATCAACCTGGACCTGGAGACCATCCTGGACACCTGCGGCACCGGCGGGAGCGGCACCAACACCTTCAACATCTCCACTACCACGGCCTTCGTGGTGTCGGCCTGCGGGGTCAGGGTCGCCAAGCACGGCAACCGCTCGGTCTCCTCCGCCTGTGGCAGCGCCGACGTGCTGGAGGCCCTGGGCGTGAGCCTGGACGTGACCCCGGAGCAGGTGGAGCGCTGTCTGGCGGAGATCGGCATCGGTTTCCTGTTCGCCCCGGCCCTGCACGGCGCCATGAAGCACGCCATCGGCCCCCGCAGGGAGATCGGAATCCGCACCATCTTCAACATTCTGGGGCCACTCACCAATCCGGCCGGCGCCCAGTGCCAGGTCCTGGGGGTATACCGGGAGGAACTGGCCGAAAAACTCGCCCAGGTGCTGCTCAGGCTCGGCTGCAAGCGCGGGTTCGTGGTCCACGGCCTGGACGGCATGGACGAGATAACCACTACCACCGGGACCCGGATAGCCGAAGTAAGCCCGGACGGCGTTTCCTCGCGCCTGTTCACGCCCGAGGAACTCGGGATTCCGCGTGCGGCCATGGCGGATCTCCGGGGGGGCGACGCGCAGGCCAATGCGGCCATCGTCAGGGGAGTCCTGTCCGGGGAAAAGGGGCCGAGAAGAGACATCGTGCTGCTGAACGCCGCTTTCGGCCTGGTGGCGGCCGACAGGGCCGCGGACCCGGCCGAAGGGCTTGCCCTGGCGGCCGACGCCATCGACTCTGGTCGGGCCATGCGGCAATTGGAATGGCTTGTGGAGTTGACCAACGAGTAAGGGAAAATGGAGGTGACCCCATGGGACCTCTTGCGGAAGATCTGAAGAAGCGCTTCACTTACGCGCAATACTTGACCTGGGACGATGACCAGCGCTGGGAGCTCATCGACGGCATTCCCTACAACATGACCCCTGCGCCGACCACCAGGCACCAGAGAATCTCAAGCAATCTGCATCTGGTGATCTCTGAATTTCTGCGTGGAAAACAATGCCGGCCGTTTTACGCGCCGACCGACGTGGTCTTCGATGACCACAACGTGGTGCAGCCGGACCTGCTGGTGGTCTGCGACCGGGAAAAGATAACCGACGCCTGCATCCAGGGCGCTCCCGACGTAGTCGTCGAGATCCTGTCGCCCGCAACCGGGCGGAAGGACCGGAGGGAGAAGAGGGTGCTCTATGAGCGGTTCGGGGTGCGGGAGTACATCGTGCTGGACCCGCTCAACGAGACCGTGGAGCGCCTGGTCCTGAGCGACGGACGTTACGGCCAGCCTGACGTGTTCGGCTGGGACGAGACCATGACGTTTCACGTTTTTCCCGAGCTGGAACTGAAGCTCTGGGAAGTGTTCGAAAAGGAAAGGACAGAGGCGGTTCATGAGCGGTACCCCGGATATATTGCGGAAAATCGTTGAGTACAAGCAGGGTGAGCTGGCTGCGGCCGTTTCCCAGACCCCGCTGGCCGCGGTGAAGGCGCGGGTGCCGGACCTGCCGCCGGTCCGGGGATTCGAGTCTGTTCTCAGGAAAACGGCCGGCGCCGGCGCCACGGCGATCATCGCCGAGGTCAAGAAAGGCTCGCCCAGCAAGGGGATCATCCGGCAGGACTTCGATCCCGTCGCCATTGCCGGGCAGTACGAGAGCAACGGGGCCGCCTGCCTTTCGGTCCTCACCGACGAGCGCTTTTTCCACGGGCATCTCGGCTACCTCTCCGCAATCCGGCAGAAGGTGGAGATCCCCCTGCTCCGCAAGGACTTCATCTTTGACGAGTACCAGATCTGGGAGGCACGGGTCGCCGGCGCCGACGCGGTCCTGCTGATCGCCGCCATGCTCGACCTGCCGCGGCTGCGGGAATTCCACGCCGTTGCCCTGGACCTCTCCCTGGACGTGCTGCTGGAGGTCCACGACGAACGGGAGCTGGAGACCGCGCTGGAGACCGGCTGCGGACTCATCGGCATCAACAACCGGGACCTCCGCACCTTTGTCACCGACCTGGGCACAACGGTGAGACTCTGCAGGATGATCCCGCCCGACAGGCTGGTGGTAGCCGAAAGCGGCATCAACACCAGGGACGACGTGCTCCGGCTGCTCGATGCCGGGGCCGGTGCGTTCCTGGTGGGCGAGTCCCTCATGCGGGAGCCTGACATCGGGAAGAAGCTGCGGGAACTGCGAGGAGAGGGTATATCCTGATCATCCCTGCCGCATTAATTTTGTATTTTCCATTCAAGGAGAGGCCATGACGACCAAGATTCTGCTCAACGAAGAACAGATCCCCAGGCAGTGGTACAACATAATCCCGGACATGCCCGGCCCCCTGGAGCCGGTCATCAACCCCCGGACCCTGCAGCCCGTGACACCCGACGATCTCCTCCCCATCTTCCCCATGTCGCTCATCGAGCAGGAGGTGTCGCGGCAGCGCTGGATAGACATCCCGGACGAGGTCCGGGACATCTACCGTCTCTGGCGTCCCTCGCCCCTCTACCGGGCCAGGCGTCTGGAGCTGGCTCTGGGCACTCCGGCACGGATCTACTACAAGTACGAAGGCGGATCCCCGGCCGGCTCCCACAAACCCAACAGCGCCATCCCGCAGGCCTGGTACAACAAGCAGGCCGGCATCCGGCGGCTGGCCACCGAGACCGGGGCCGGGCAGTGGGGAAGCTCCCTGGCGCTGGCCTGCAGCTTCTTCGGCATGGAGTGCACGGTTTACATGGTCAAGGTCTCCTACGGCCAGAAGCCGTACCGCAAGAGCATGATGCAGCTCTGGGGTGCCCAGGTGATCCCGTCTCCGTCCGAGTTCACCAACGCCGGTCGCTCCATCCTGGCCCACGACCCGGACAACCTGGGGAGCCTGGGGATCGCCATCTCCGAGGCGGTGGAGGACGCCGCCACCCACGACGACACCAACTACGCCCTGGGGAGCGTGCTGAACCACGTCTGTCTGCACCAGACCGTCATCGGCCAGGAGGCCAAAGCACAACTGGAGATCGCCGGACATTACCCGGACGTGGTCATCGCCTGCTGCGGCGGCGGCTCCAACTTTGCCGGGATCTCGTTCCCCTTCATCGCCGACCGGGCCGCAGGCAAGAAGGTCCGCTGCGTTGCCGTCGAGCCCGCCTCCTGTCCGACCCTGACCAAGGGGGTCTACGCCTTCGATTACGGCGACACGGCCAAGGTGGCGCCAATCGCCAAGATGTACACCCTGGGACACGACTTCATGCCTCCCGGGATCCATGCCGGAGGCCTCCGTTACCACGGCGAGTCTCCCCTCGTCTCCCAGTTGTTCAACGCCGGCGAGATCGAGGCCAAAGCTTACAGCCAGAACGCCTGCTTCGAGGGGGCCGTGCTGTTTGCCAGGAGCGAGGGGATCGTCCCGGCGCCGGAATCGTCCCACGCCATCCGGGCCGCCATCGACGAGGCCGTCGCGGCCAAGGAAGAAGGGAAGGAGAAGACCATCCTGTTCGGTCTGTCGGGACACGGCCAGGTGGACATGGGCGCCTACGACGCCTATCTTTCCGGCGCGCTGGAGGACTACGAGTACCCCGAGGAGAAGATCCGGGCCGCCCTGGACAGGCTGCCGAAGGTGTCGTTCTAAAGGTCAAATAATCGAAGCCACGGATTACGCGGATTGAAGGCTTCGGCAATAGTCTGTATAATCCGTGGATTATAAAGGGTTTTGACGTGGTTAAAGTCAAGGTATGCGGCATAACCAACCTGGACGACGCCCTGCAGGCCGTCGACGCGGGCGCCGACGCTCTTGGTTTCGTGTTCTACGACCTGTCCCCCCGCTGTATTTCCTTTGAGACCGCTGAGCGGATCATCAGGAAGCTCCCCCCCTACATGTCGACCTCGGGGGTGTTCGTCAACAACCCCGCCAGCTTCATTGACACCGCGGTGGAGCGCTGCGGCATCAACGTGGTGCAGCTGCACGGCGACGAGACCCCCACGTTCTGCGCCGGCATCCGGCATACCGTGGTCAAGGCCTTCCGGATCCGGAACGTGGCCAGCATCGAGACCATCCGGAACTACTCCGTTGCCGGTTATCTGCTCGACGCCTACGTGCCGGGCATCTACGGCGGCACCGGTCTCACCTTCAACTGGGAGACCGCCAGGGTGGCCAAACAGTTCGGCCCGGTCATCCTGGCCGGCGGGCTCAGGGTCGAGAACGTCCGGAAGGCGGTGGAAACGGTGGAGCCCTATGCTCTGGACGTCTCCAGCGGCGTCGAGGAAGCTCCCGGTAAAAAGGACCACGTAAAAGTGAGCGAATTCATCAGGCTGGCCAAGGGGCTCCAGGATCCGTTGCGGCCGTGACATGTGGAGGATCAATGAAATTACCAGATAAACAGGGCCATTTCGGCCAATTCGGCGGCAGGTACGTGCCGGAGACCCTCATGCCGATCCTGACCGAACTGGAAAAGGCCTATGCGCACTACAAGGGGGACAGGGAGTTCAAGGAGGAGTTCGCCTACTACCTGAAGGAGTACGTGGGGAGACCCAATCCGCTCTATTTCGCCGAAAAGCTGACCAAGAGGCTCGGTGGCGCCAGGATTTACCTCAAACGCGAGGATCTGAACCACACCGGGGCCCACAAGATCAACAACACCATCGGCCAGGGGCTGCTGGCGAAGCGGATGGGGAAGAAGCGGGTCATTGCCGAGACCGGCGCCGGCCAGCACGGTGTTGCCACGGCCACCATCGCGGCCCTGTTCGGCATGGAGTGCGAGGTCTTCATGGGGGAGGAGGACATCCGGCGCCAGTCGCTGAACGTGTTCCGGATGAAGCTGCTGGGCGCCACGGTGACGCCGGTCACCGCCGGCACGGCCACCCTGAAGGACGCCATGAACGAGGCCCTGCGCAACTGGGTCACGTACGTACAGACCACTTTCTACGTCATCGGAACCACCGCCGGCCCGCACCCTTATCCCATGATGGTGCGGGACTTCCAGTCGGTCATCGGCAAGGAGGCCAAGCTCCAGCACGAGCGGGCCGAAAAAAGGCTCCCCGACTACCTGGTGGCCGCAGTCGGCGGCGGCAGCAACTCCCTGGGGCTGTTCTACCCGTTCCTCGACGACGAGGAGGTTAAACTGATCGGGGTCGAGGCCGCCGGCTACGGGATCGAGACCGGCAAACACGCCGCGCCCCTGTGCGCCGGCCGGGTCGGGGTGCTGCACGGCAACAAGACCTACCTGCTCCAGGACGACGACGGCCAGATAGCCTTCGCCCACTCCATATCGGCAGGGCTCGACTATCCCGGCGTTGGACCCGAGCATGCCTGGCTCAAGGACACCGGCCGGGCCGACTACGTCTCCGTCACCGACGAGGAGGCCATGGAAGGGTTCCGGGTTCTCACCCAGGAGGAGGGGATCCTGCCGGCCCTGGAGTCGTCCCACGCCATCGCCCACGTGCTCAAGCTGGCCCCGACCCTGCCCCAAGACAAGACCATCGTGGTCTGCCTCTCCGGCCGCGGCGACAAGGACATCCACACCGTCGCCGACCAGATGGGGGTGAAGCTGTAGGGGCGGGGTCCTCACGCCCCCACCGTCCCGCTATTCCCTGTCCATTCTCTTCAGACCGGTGAACGGCACCGCGTCGGAGGTCACTTGCAGCACTGCCTGTGCGGTCGTGCCCGGATGCACTCCACGGCACTCTCCAGCGCGGAGAACAGCTCCTTCAGCATGATAGGTTTGATGATGTTGCGGGTGATTCCGATGCGGCGGGTCTCTTCGAAGAATTCCGGGTCCTCGTTGGCGGTGGTGAAGATGATCGGAAGATTCGGGTGGGTCTCGCGAATCGCCCAGGACATCTTGAGCCCGTCCATGATCGGCATGCGGGTGTCGGTGATGACGATGTCCGGCTGGTGTTGCCTGAACAGCTCCAGCCCTTCCTTGCCGTCCCCGGCCAGAAGGATGGTCTTGTAGCGTGCCTTCAGCATTCTGTGGATGGTAGCCCTGGTGATCAGTTCGTCTTCCACGTAGAGTATCGATATGTCCAGCGGCTCACTCCGTGCGCTGTCCATTTCCGTTCTCCGGTTCCGGAACGGTTGTGGCCGGAACTGTTTTTCATTTACTCAGATGAAATGAGCTAGCATGTTCCGTGCCCCATGTCAAGAAAACAAAAGTAGCCATAATGGCTAGTGTCCAGTGCGGCTAATTCCTTCCTTACAATTCCGGTCCTTTTGGCCCCTGTCCGCGTTCCGGCTCCTCGGCTTAGACCCGGCTAGGCCTGTGTCGCCGCGCCTTGCCAGGAACCAAAATTCCTCGGAATTCTTGCGGTGAACTAACCGCACAGGACACTAGAGGGTCTTCCGGAACCGTCCCACCGCGATCCGGAGGATGACTACGCCCAGGACGAGCAGGGCCAGGAACTGGGGCCAGAGGATGTCCAGCCCCACGCCCTTGAGGAAGATGCCCCGGATGATGACCATGTAGTAGCGGAGCGGGTTGCCGTAGGTGAACCACTGGACCGGCTCCGGCATGTTCTCGATGGGAAAGGCGAACCCCGACAGGAGCATGGCCGGGAAGATGAAGAAGAAGGCGCTCATCATGGCCTGCTGCTGGGTCCGGCACATGGTGGAGATCAGGAGCCCGAACCCGAGGCTGCTCATGAGGAAGAGGGCAGTGGCGCCGAACAGGAGGGGGACGCTCCCCCTGATGGGGATCTGGAACCAGAAGACCGCCACCAGGATGATGAGGGCCACGTCCATGAAGCCGATGAGCACGAACGGGACGGTCTTGCCCAGGATGAATTCGCTCCTGCGGATGGGTGTCACGATGATCTGCTCCATGGTGCCGATCTCGGTCTCCCTTACCACGGCCATGCTGGAGAGAAGCATGGTGATGATGAAGACGATGCTGGCTATCACCGCGGGCACGTAGAAGTTGCGGCTTTCCAGGTTTTCGTTGAACCAGGCCCGGCTGCGCAGCTCCACGCCCCCAACCCGCACGCCGCCGCCGAATGCGCGGGCCGCCTGTTCCGCCCTCACCCCGTCGTTGTATCCGGCCGCGATCCTGCCGGCATAGTTCAGGACGATCCCGGCGGTGTTGGAATCCGAGCCGTCCAGGATGATCTGCAGCGGCGCGTCCCGTCCGGCGGCAAGCGCCTCCCCGAATCCCCGGTTCATGCGGAGCACCGCCTTGACCCGGCTGCGGTCGATCAGCTCGCGGACCCGGGCCTCCCCATTCACGTACTCGATGATCCTGAAATAGCCCGAGCCCGCGAAGCGGGCTGCCAGGTCCCGGCTCTCGGGGCTGTTGTCCAGGTCATAAACGGCGGTCCTGATGTCCCGCACGTCGGTATTGACCGCGTAGCCGAACACCACGGTCTGGAACATGGGAACCACGAACAGGATAAACCGCATCGGCGGGTCGCGGAAGACCTGGATGAACTCCTTTATCAGCATTGATTTGAGACGTTCGAACATGGATAACCTTCCCCCGCCTACTCAATCCTCTTCCGGAATTTCCGCACGGACAACGCCAACACCAGGACTGCGAAAGCGACCAGCAGGGCCGCCTCGCCGGCCATGACGCCCAGTCCCACGTCCTTGAGGTAGATCCCCCGCAGGATGGAGACGAAATAGCGGGCCGTGACCACATGGGTGATGGCCCGGATCGGCGCCGGCATGTTGTCGATGGGGAAGATGAATCCGGAGAGGAGGAAGGCCGGGAGCATGGTCGCCACCAGGGCCACCTGGCTGGCCGCCAGCTGGCTCCTGACCGTGATGCTGATGAGCATCCCGAGCGACAGGGCGCCGGCCAGGAAGACGCATGACATGAGGAACAGGAGCCCGATGCTTCCCCTGAGCGGGATGCCGAACGCCAGTTGGCCTACCAACACCGACAGGATCAGGTCGAGGATGCCGATGACGAAATAGGGGGCCAGCTTCCCGGCGATCATCTCAGGGCCGGTGACCGGGGTGGAGATGAGCTGCTCCATGGTGCCGGTCTCCCATTCACGGGCAACGGTAAGGGAGGTGAGCAGGGCGGCGATGATCATCATGATCACTGCGATGAGTCCCGGGAAGATGTAATTCCTGGAGACCATGTCGGTGTTGAACCAGACCCTGGGCCGGACGTCGAGGCGGGCGAGCCGCGGCTCGTTCCCGGTGCGGAGACGTATCTGTCTGAGCGCGATGTCCCGCGAAAAGCCGGCTGCCACGTTCTCGGCGTAGCCCAGGGCAAAGGTCGCGGTATTCGGGTCGCTCCCGTCCAGAATGACCTGCACCGGCACGTTGCGGCCCGCGCCCAGCCGCCGGGCGAAATCGGTCGGGATGATCAGCGCAATCAGTGCCTGCCTGGCGTCGATGTCCCGTTCGATGTCCCGGTAGTTGTCGGTATGGCGCCGCAGGGAAAAATAGCGCGAGCCGGTGAAACGGCTGGTGAATTCCCTGCTCAGTTCGGTACCACTCCGGTCCCAGACCACGAGGGGGACCCGGTCCACGTCCAGGGTCAGTGCGTAGCCGAACAGGAACAGGAGGAGCATGGGTATGGCGATCCCCATGCCAAGACTCCTGGGGTCCCGGACGATGTGAAGCGCTTCCTTTTTCGCGATTGCCTTGACGCGTCGAAGGTTCATATCACTTCTCGAAGACCTGCAAAGGCCCTTCCGCCCGGTCCCGTGCTTCGATGAGGGAAACGAACACGTCTTCCAGGGAAGGGGTGATCCGTGCGATCCGGCTCGCGGCGATACCCCTTTCCCGCAGGGCGCTGGCCAGTGCGGGGACGACCCGGTGCGCGTCCTCGGCCGTCACGTGCAGTCCCGCCCCGAACAGGGCCGCGTTCCCGACCCCCTCGACTCCCTCGGCGCACGGCAGCGCGTCCTGGGGGCGTTCGCAGAGGACCTCGATGACCTCTTCATGCATGAAGCCGGTCTTCAACTCCTCGGGGGTGCCGACGGCTATCAGCTCGCCGCGGTAAATCAGGCCGAGCCGGTCACAGTATTCGGCCTCGTCCATGTAGTGAGTGGTGACGAACACCGTGGTCCCCTGCTCGGCCAGCCGGTAGATGAGGTCCCAGAAATGCCTGCGGCTGACGGGATCGACCCCGGAGGTGGGCTCGTCGAGAAAGACCACCGGCGGCTCGTGAAGCAGGGCGCAGCCGAGCGCCAGACGCTGCTTCCAGCCGCCGGACAGGATGGAGGTCCGCGTGGAACGGTGCCCGCCGAGCCCTGCCATGCGGATGACCCATTCCCTGCGCTCTGCCTTCCGGTTCGCCTGGATCCGGTAGATTCCGCTGTAGAAGTCGATGTTCTCCTCCACGGTCAGGTCCTCGTAGAGGGAGAACTTCTGGCTCATGTAGCCGATGCGGGCCTTGATCGACTCGGGCTCCCGGCGGATGTCGAAACCGGCCACCGTGCCGGAGCCGCCGCTCGGGGCGAGGATGCCGCACAGCATGCGGATGGTGGTGGACTTGCCGGCGCCGTTGGGCCCCAGAAAGCCGAATATCTCGCCGGACCGCACGTCGAGACTTACCCGGTTTACCGCCACGAAGGCGCCGAAGCGTTTGGACAGGTCCCTGAGGGAAACCGCAAAGCCGTAATTCTCCAAGGGTTCTATGTCCTCCTGGTCAACGGGTCTCCGGGGTCGTACCGGGTGAGCCGCCGCTCAGCACCGACACGAACACGTCCTCCAGGCTCGGCTCAATGACCCGGATTCCCGCAAGTGTCGTTCCATCCCCCCGGCAGAGCGCCTCCACGGTATTTCCGGTCTTTTCGGGATCTGTCGTCACCACGTGCACCCTGTCGCCGAACAACCCCACCGATGCGTCCGTCAGCCGTCCGGAAAGCATGCGCGCCGTTGCGCGCGGCGCGTCGGTCCTCACCTCCAGGATCGTGCCGCGCATGAGCCTCTTCAACCCGGCGGGCGTGTCACAGGCGAGGAGTTTCCCCTTGTGTATCAGCCCGACCCTGTTGCACCGGTCCGCTTCGTCGAGATAGGCGGTGGAGACGAAAATGGTGACCCCTTCAGCCAGCAGGCGGTACAGGATGCGCCAGAAATCGCGGCGCGAGACCGGATCAACCCCGTTGGTCGGCTCGTCGAGGAACAGGACCCGGGGCGTGTGGACCAGGGCGCAGGCGAGCCCCAGCTTCTGCTTCATGCCGCCGGAGAGGTTGCCCGCCCGCCTGTTGGCGAAGGGGGTCAGGTTGCTGAAGGCGAGCAGGTCCTCCACCCGGCTCTTCCGTTCCCTGCGCGTCAGACCGAAAATGTCGGCATAGAAGTGGATGTTTTCCAGCACGGTGAGATCGGGGTAGAGGCCGAAGCGCTGGCTCATGTAACCGATGCACTTCTTTACGGCCTCCGGCTCCCGGGTGGTATGGAGGCCGACAATCCGGGCCTCGCCCGAGGTCGGCTCCATTATGGCGCTGAGCATGCGGATGGTGGTGGTCTTGCCGGCTCCGTCGGAGCCGACCAGGCCGAACAGCTCACCCTCGGCCACGGAGAGAGTCAGCGCATCCACCGCGGTCAGTTCGCCGAACTTCCTGGTCAGGTTTTCGGTCTGAATGGCAGGCATGGGAAATCCTGGCACAAGGCGCAAAACATAAGGCGAAAGGCGAAAGGCACAGGGCGCAAGGTACAAGATATAAGGCGTAAGGCACAAAACATAAGAATAAGGCGCAAGGCAGAATGTGCCGTCTCTGGATTTGGGGCGACATGCGGAGCAGCGCCGGTAACAAGGATCATGGCAAAAACAGGCTCAAAGAGAATCATCGGTCAACGTGCAAACCGGTCACCCTTGTGCCCCGTGCCCTGCGCCTTGCGCCTGGTTTGTTTCTATCTCCACGTCTGCGGGCATGCCGGGCTTCAACTCCCGCTCCAGGTTGGGGACGACCACCTTGATACGGTAGACCAGCTTGACCCGCTCCTTTTCGGTCTGCACGTTCCTCGGCGTGAATTCGGCCTCCTGGGAGATGAAGGAGACGGTGCCCCGGTATTTCTTCCCCGGAAAGCTGTCGGTGGTCACGGTCGCCCCCTGACCGACTTTGACCCTTCCCAGGTCGGTTTCGCTGATATATGCCCGCACCCAGGTATCGTCCAGGAGACCTACGGTGATCACCGGGGTTCCGGCGGCCACCTGCTCGCCCGGCTCGATGTTTTTGGACAGCACCAGACCCGAGACCGGGGAGACCAGCTCGGTATGGCTGAGCCTGGTTTTCGCCAGATCCAGCATCGCCTCCGCTTCGCGCAGCCGTGCCCTGGCCTGATCGATGGTCTCCCTGCGCGGGCCGCTCCGCAGCAGCTTCAGCCGCTCCCTTGCCTCCCGGACGCTTGCCTGGGCAGCCTTGTGGGCGGCTTTGGACGCATCGTAGTCCCGGCCGGATATTACCTCCTTCCGGTAGAGCCGCTGCTGCCGGTTGAAATCCACCCGGATGCGCTCGGCCTCGGCGTCGACGCGCCGCAGGGCCGCCTCGGCCTGGGCGATCTCCTCCTTCCGGTAGCCGGTCTCCAGCTCGCTCAGGGCCGACCGGGCCGCCTCGACCTCGGCCCTGCGGATCGCAACCTCGTGGCGCAGGTCCTCGGGATCCAGCCGGGCCACGGTCTGGCCCGCTTTTACCGTCTCCCCTTCGTCAACCGGGCGTTCGCGGACCCGCCCGGGCACCTTGAAGCTCAGTTCGACAGTGGTAATCTCTATGTTGCCCGAGACCCGGATGCTCCCCTCCGTCTTGCCGGAACGGATGACCCCGAAATATACGGCAACGGCCGCCGCCAGCAGAACCACGGCCCCGATGATGAGCACGCCCTTACTTTTCACTGACCGGACCTCCAGGGTTGCGGCGGGCGCAGGACGTCCGGTATCTACGTCTCGCCCTGCCCGTGGGGCAAGTATGGCCCTGTTTGTCGGGCCTGTCAATGCCATGCGACCACTGGAACGTTTTATGCTGACTGAAACTGCATACGCGGCCGTATCATGCGTAAATGCCATTGTAAGGTGGTGAAATCATTGAGAAGCGTCCTCATTTGCGATGATGAGCCGATTATCCTGAGAAGTCTAAAAAATAAGCTGAAGGAACTCGGGTTTGATGAAATTTTGGAATGCGGCGATGGAGCGAGGGCTGTGGAGATTGCCCTGGGGAAGCTCCCCGACATCGCCATCCTCGATGTTGCCATGCCCGGAATGGACGGGATCTCCGCTGCCACGGAGATAAGGAAGAAGCTGAAGATCCCCATAATTCTCCTCACCGCCTGCTATGACCCGGATACGGTCAGGCGGGCCGGGGAGTGCGGCATTGCGGCCTTCCTGGCCAAACCGCTCCGCGACCAGGACCTGTGGCCTGCCATCGAGCTGGCCTTTGCCCACGCTGAAGAGGTCGAGGCCCTCAAGGAGCAGGTGGAGGACCTGAAAGAGAGCATTGAGACCCGCAAGGTGATCGAAAAGGCCAAAGGAGTGCTGATGCGGAACCATGGGTTATCCGAACCGGAGGCGTTCCGGAAGATGCAGAAACTGGCCATGGACAAGCGCAAGAACATGCGCCGGATTGCGGAGGCGATCCTGCTGACGGAATCGTAACGACGGCCTCGGGGGCGTGCCGCCCAGGCTGTGGGGAGGGTAGCGTTCAGCCGGCAGCAGCGCCGGATAAACGGATGTCACGCGTCATTCCGAGAAAACCATGCCGTGCAGCTCGTCTTCCGACGATACGATCAACCTGCCGAAATCCTCGTCCTTCATGGCCGCCATCTCGCCCAGGGTGATGGTGCTCAGGGTGTCGATCTCGTAACCGCTGGTATTGTAGGTGGTGGCGTAGAAGGATAGACGCTTGTCATGCTTCAGCCCCATCTTCAGCAGTTGCCATGCACCCTTGTGGATGAGTCCCAGCCGGCCGCGCAGGTCTTCCAGGCTCGCCACCGTCCAGACCCCCAGCCAGACCGGGCTCGGGAGATTCATGAGGTCGCCCGCGAATTCCCCCCTGAGCAGCCGGTCTCGGTTCCCGTGGAGATACGGCACGAAATCCAGGTGTTCGGCCAGTTTCCGGTCACAGGCCAGGAACCTCCCGGTTTCGGGGTCCATGGTGAAGATGGTGGTGCGTCCGAGCGCCTGGCCGTAGCTCTTGAACAGGAACCCCTTGTATTCATCGAAGTCGAAATTCTCTTCCAGGAAGGTTTCGTTTCTCTTGATGCGCCTCAGGGTTCCCATCAGCCAGGACCTTACGACCTCGGTGTCGATGCGGTACTTCTTCAGCTCCGCCTTGAGGAACTGGAAGTCCCTGCCGCCGTACCGGTAGAGGAGGATGTTGCGGAAGATGTCGCGCACGTTGTTGTATCTGCTGAAATGGAAGACCAGGTCGTAGCTGAAGATCTCCATCTCGCGCAGGTGCCAGATGAAGGCGGCCACGCTCGATCGCGAACTGGCCTCGGTGATGCCGATCTTTTCCGTAGACTTGATGAACGCCACGTACCTGGTCTTCATCTCGGCCAGCAGGAGGCTATCCTTCTGGGTGTTCTTGCGGAGGGTGATGGTCCAGCTGGTGAATTCGCCATGCCTGCTTGCCACGTCGATGTTGCCCGACCCGAAGGTTGAGAATATCTGCCTGGTGCCGATCCCTTCCCCGATCTTTCCCTTTTTGGTGGTCTTTCCCACAAACAGGGGGAGCATGTCCGGACCCTTTGCCATCCTTTCCTCATCGATACCGATGCCGTTGTCCCGGATCGACAGGATGACCGAATCATCCTTCTCCGCCAGATCTATTTCGATGCAGCCGTGCCTCCCGGCCTCCCTGATGGCGTCCAGGGAATTAGAGACGATGTTTATCAGCGCGCGGCTGAAGCTCAGGTAGTTCCCGCTGACCGGGGCCACCCTGGACCCGAGGGTGAGGCGGATTTCGCACGGGACGTCGGACGCCTCGATCACGGGGATGACGCGGTCGGTGATGAGCTCCTTGATGTTCACCTCGTGCAACGTTGCCAGCTTGTCCTCGTAGGTGTTGAGCGTGTTGAGCAGAGCCGTGGTTTCCCGGTTGATGTCCTCGATGACCTTGTTGAAGTTGTCCACCGAGAGCATGGAGACCATGTCGAACAGGATCTTCAGGGCCTTCTTGGCGTCGTGGCGGACCTTGCCCAGTTCCTCGGCCCCGGTGAAGTCCTTGCCCTTCAGGGCGGTGACCCGCTTGGTTATGGCCCTGGCCTCGGCCGACATGAGGTGGAACCTCATCTTGCGGTAGACGATGGTGTCCTCGAAGTTGAAACCCTTGCTGAGGAAGAAGTCCACCGAGCTGATCAGCTTTTCCCAGACATACAGGTAGATGCGGGAATCGGGAGGTACCTCGCCGGCCAGGGTCTCGATGAAGGCGGAGCCGATCCCCTTGCCCCGCCCGAAGGGGCTGGTGACCTGCTTGTAGAGATGGAACCTGGTCTTGTCGGGATCGGAATAGATGAGAAAGTAGCCCAGCAGCTCCCCTTCCTCATCCCAGACATAGCTGTGCTCGTAATCGATATCCAGGGATTTGTCCCTGATGTAGGGGGACGGGATCAGCAGCGAATCTATGTTCAGGAAAGGGATCCGCCGGATCCGCTTTTCATCGTTCGGGCTCAGACGCCTTATGTATGGATACTCACCGATCTGTCCGACCATATGCGATAGTCCCTCTTTACGTGGTGATTTTACACAAACAGGATTTTCGGGTGTTCAGAAGAAAACCGCCTGACGGCTATTGTAGCGCGGAATGGAAATTTCCGCACCCGGTGCGTCGCCGGGGAAGCCGGGAAAGAAAAACGGGGAGGTTCCCGTGCCGGAAACGTCCCCGTTTTTCAGAAGAAGGCCTGTGAATGAAGCGGTTACCAGTTTTCACCCAGCAGCTCGAAATGGTCTGTCGGATGGGCACAGGCCGGGCAAAGCTCCGGGGCGCCCTTGGCCTGGTGGAGGTAGCCACAGTTGCGGCAGCGCCAGACAACCTCCTGGTCGCGCTTGAAGACCCGGTCGTTCTCCAGGTTGGCCAGCAGGTCGCGGTAGCGCTTCTCGTGCTGCTTCTCCGCTACCGAGATGGCGTTCCAGACAGCGGCGATCTCGAGGAAGCCCTCCTGTTCGGCAACGGCGGCGAATTCGGGATAGAGGACCGAGTACTCCTCGTGTTCGCCGGTGGCTGCCGCCAGAAGGTTTTCAGCTGTGGTGCCGATCTTGCCGGCAGGGAAGCAGGCGGTAATCTCCAGGTCTCCTCCTTCGAGAAACTTGAAGAAGCGTTTGGCGTGCTCCTTTTCCTGGTTGGCGGTTTCGTCGAAAATGTCCGCGATCTGCACGTACCCCTCTTTGCGGGCGGCAGAGGAAAAATAGGTATAACGATTGCGCGCTTGGCTCTCGCCTGAGAAGGATTTCAGCAGGTTCTGTTCGGTCTTGGTACCTTTAACGCTTTCCATTGTTTGCCTCCATGTTGGTGGGTTGGTTTCTCGCAAGAGGTTCTTTGAATAGCCATAATAATGAAGATTTTAAGTGCCACACCTGATGTGATTTGTCAATAGAGGGGTTTCCCGGGCACGTTGGTGCACAAAAAATGTGCGTTTTCGCCCCTGTTGTGATTCCCCCGTGCGACAAAAACCCCGGAAATCGCTCTATTTTATCTCTGATCGGGCTTGGCACGGCACGTGCAAACCACTAACTCATTCTTGGAAGTCACCTGAAGTTTCAGGCAAAGGCGCCTGTCATTCCCCTGGATGGCAGGCGCCTTTGTTACTTGGGAGGAATCATGGCAATGCCCGACTACTACGAAGTTACCGAATGCGAAACCCACGACAAGGGCGCTCCCAAGTTCTGCAAGAAATCGGAACCGGGCGAGGGTGCCGAGCGGAGCTGTGCCTACGACGGCGCCCGGGTGGTGCTGATGCCGATCACCGACGTCATCCACCTGGTGCACGGACCCATCGCCTGCGCCGGCAACTCCTGGGACAACCGGGGCGCCCGCTCCTCGGGCTCCCAGCTGTTCCGGCGCGGCTTCACCACCGAGGTGCTGGAGAACGACGTGGTGTTCGGCGGCGAGAAGAAGCTCTACAAGGCGATCCGCGAGCTGGCGGAACGCTACCCCGAGGCCAAGGCCATCTTTGTCTACGCCACCTGCGTCACCGCCATGACCGGCGACGACATCGAGGCGGTCTGCAAGGCGGCCCGGGACAAGGTGCCCATGCCGGTCATCCCGGTGAACACCCCGGGTTTCATCGGCGACAAGAACATCGGCAACCGCCTGGCGGGCGAGGTCATGTTCAAGTACGTCATCGGCACGGCGGAGCCTGAATACACCACCGACTACGACATCAACCTGATCGGCGAATACAACATCGCCGGCGACCTGTGGGGGATGCTACCCCTGTTCGACCGGCTCGGCATCCGGGTCCTTTCCTGTTTCAGCGGTGACGCCCGCTTCGCGGACCTGCGCTACGCCCACCGTGCCAAGCTGAACGTGATCATCTGCTCCAAGAGCCTCACCAACCTGGCCAGGAAGATGCAGAAGAAATACGGCATGCCCTACCTGGAGGAGTCGTTCTACGGTATGACCGACACCGCCAAGGCCCTGCGCGACATTGCCCGGGAGCTGGACGATATCGTGGGTGGTCTGGAGAAGCGGACCATGCAGGAGCGGGTGGAGAAGCTCATCGCCGAGGAGGAGGAGAAGTGCCGGGCCCGGCTGGTCCCGTACCGTACCGGGCTGGAAGGGAAGCGCGCGGTCCTCTTTACCGGCGGGGTAAAGACCTGGTCCATGGTGAACGCCCTGAGGGAGCTGGGGGTGGAGATCCTGGCCGCCGGCACCCAGAACTCCACCCTCGAGGACTTCTACCGGATGAAGGCCCTGATGCACGAGGACGCGAGGATTATCGAGGACACCAGCAGCGCCGGGCTGCTGCAGGTCATGTACGAAAAGATGCCCGACCTGATCGTGGCCGGCGGCAAGACCAAGTTCCTGGCCCTGAAGACCAGGACCCCGTTCCTGGACATCAACCACGGCCGCTCCCACCCCTATGCCGGCTACGAGGGGATGGTGACCTTCGCGAAGCAGCTTGATTTGACGGTCAACAGCCCCATCTGGCCGGTTCTGAACGCCAAGGCGCCGTGGGAGAAGAACCAGGCCGAGCTGGCTGAGGACCTGGTCCGCACGGCAGGCCACGCCGAGGCGTTCCTGAGCGGTCCGTTGAAGGACTCCAGGGTGAAGGTACCGACAAAAGCGGCAACGGTCAATCCGCAGAAGAACTCGCCGGCCCTGGGCGCGACCCTGGCGTTCCTCGGCATCGACCGGATGCTCGGCCTGCTGCACGGCGCCCAGGGGTGCTCCACCTTCATCCGGCTCCAGCTGTCGCGCCACTTCAAGGAGCCCATCGCCCTCAACTGTACCAGCATGAGCGAGGACACGGCCATCTTCGGCGGCTGGGAGAACCTCAAGAAAGGGCTGAAAAAGGTTATCGAGAAGTTCGAGCCGGGCGTGGTGGGGGTGATGACCTCGGGTCTCACCGAAACCATGGGGGACGACGTCAGGAGCGCCGTGGTCCACTTCCGGGAGGAGAACCCGGAGCTCGCCCATGTGCCGGTGATACACGCCGCCACTCCCGACTACTGCGGCTCGCTCCAGGAGGGGTATGCCGCGGCCGTGGAGGCAATCGTCGCCACCCTTCCCGAGGGGGGCGAACCAATTGTGAACCAGGTGACGGTGCTGCCGGGCGCCTTTCTCACCCCGGCCGACGTGGAGGAACTGAAGGAGACCTGCGAGGCATTCGGCCTGGAGCCCCTCGTGATACCGGATATCTCCTGCGCCCTGGACGGCCACGTTGACGACACCGTCTCGGCCCTTTCGGTTGGCGGCATCCCGGCGGAACGGATCCGCCTGGCCGGCGGGAGCATCGCCACCCTGTACGTGGGCGACTCCCTGGCCAAGGCGGCCCGGAAGCTGACGGAACGCTTCGGCGCCCCGAGCTACGGCTTCACCTCCGTCACCGGCATGGCCGAGACCGACCTGCTCATAGAGACCCTGAGCGCGCTCTCCGGGCGGCCGGTGCCCGAGAGGTTCCGCCGTCAGCGGAGCAGGCTCATGGACGCCATGGTCGACTCCCACTACCAGTTCGGTACCAGGAAGGTGACCCTGGCCCTGGAGGGGGACCTGCTCAAGGTACTGACCAACTTCCTGGCCGGCATGGGATGCCGAATCCAGGCCGCCATCTCGGCCACCAGGGTACGCGGCCTGGACGCGTTGCCTGCCGACACGGTTTTCGTCGGCGACCTGGAGGACCTGGAAACCGCCGCCGAGGGGAGCGCCATGCTGGTGGCCAACAGCAACGGCCGCCAGGCCGCCGCCAGGCTGGGGATCGGCTGTCACCTGCGCGCCGGGCTGCCGGTGTTCGACCGGCTCGGCGCCCACCAGAAGATGTGGGTCGGCTACCGGGGGACCATGAACCTTCTGTTCGAGACCGCCAACATCTTCCAGGCCAATGCCAGGGAGGCGCAGAAACTGGCGCATAACTGATTGATAGATTCTAAGGGACATAAAGGACACAAAGGACGAAAAGGACATAAGAATAAAAACCCCGGAAAATGCATCCAATAGATTTTTTGTCTTTTATGTCCTTTAAGTCCTTTTGGTCCCTTGATTGCTCTGTTCCAACAGAAAGGCGGTGTCACATGAAAGTAGCGTTTACCAGCTCGACCGGAGAGATGATCGACCAGCATTTCGGCATGTCCGACAGCTTCTGCGTCTGGGAGATCGGCCCCGACGAGGCCCGTTTCCTGGAGACCGTGCAGGTGGGCACGGGAGGTGACGACGAGGAGGACAAGATAGCCTTGAGGGCGGCCGCCCTGGGCGATTGCGCCATCGTCTACACCATGCAGATCGGCGGACCGGCCGCGGCCAAGGTCGTAGCCCGAAAGATCCACCCGATGAAGACGGGCTCCGAGGTGCGCGTCGAGGAGATCGTGGGCAAGCTCCAGGAAGTCCTGCGGGGAACCCCCCCGCCGTGGCTGCGCAAGGCCATGAACAAGGGCAGCATGCCCTCCTTCCTGGAAGATTGACAAAAAGTGGCCGGCAGGTCGGGAGCCGGGAAGTAGAGTTGCATCGCACTTTCCTCATCCCTCAATCGCCTGGCCTTATACCTGACAACGGAGGAATATGGAAATGGCGTACATTACCGGACTGACGAAAGACAAACACGAGTGGACCCCCCGGTTCATCATGTCCATCGACGAGGAGACCTGCATCGGCTGTGGCCGCTGCTACAAGGTCTGCGCCCACGATGTACTCGGTTTCGAGGAAGTGGATGAGGACGACTCCGCAAAGATGTTCATGAAGCTGGAAAACCCCGGCAACTGCATCGGCTGCCAGGCCTGCGGCAGAACCTGCTCCAAGAAGGCGTTCACCTTCGCGCCGCTGGAGCTGTAAAAGCGGGGATGAAGCATGAGGATAAGGAGATGAACCTCCCGCGCATTCCACCCCTCTCCCCCGGTGGGGGGCGGAATGTGGGGCCGTAATATCGGGTGGATGGCGTCCGGCCGAATAAGGGCCTGGGCAGGAAAGACGGAGAGAGGATCCGGATATGATTATTGCCGTGGCATCCAGCGATGGAAAAGAGATAAACCAGCACTTCGGCCAGGCGGAACGTTTTCTCGTTTACGAGGTGAGTGAAACCGAAGTCGTTTTCAAGGGGGAGGAGAAGGTCGAACGTTACTGCACCGACGACCCGGACCATGCACGGCGCAAGCCCCTCATCGAGACCGTTGCCGGGAAGCTGAAGGATTGCCGGGCCGTGGTCTGCTCCCAGATCGGACCTTCGCCCCAGATGGAGCTCGAAAGCCTCGGGATCGAGGTCTACACGGCTGAAGGCCCCATCGACCGGGTCCTGACGGAAATCGCAAAGGTCCTGTAGCCGCCGAAAGTCGAAAATCCAACCGTCCAATCACAACGGGGTGATGTCCTCATGCCCAGCATTTCCTACAACCACTGCAACCTCCCCCCGTGGGTCATCGCATCGCGTCATTTCAACGAAAATCCCCAGCCCATCGAGCTGATGGGGGTGCGGCAGGCCAACCGGTTCCTGTTCCAGCGGCTGGATGAGATGGTCTCGGCCGAGGAGAGGGCCGCATTCTTCAACGATTACATGTCGGTCAAGTTCCAGCTCCACCAGTGGGACCGGCAGGCCACCGAGAAGGCCAGGAAGAGCCTGAAGAACAGCTATCTTCGCTTTCTCCGGGGGTGGGGCATGGAATCCAACTCCATCGAGGGCGCGGTCCTGAAGGGTTGGGTGGAAAGCAGGATCGGCCTTCCCCCCACCTTCCACAAGGGAAGGATCCGGGGGGTCCATTCGGAAGAGTACCTCACCTTCGCCATCGACCGGACCAAGGGGAGCGCGCGGACCAGTGCCATCAATTCCCAGCTCGACCTTCTGTTCGAATTCTCCCAGAACGAGCTGGCAAAGCGGTTTCCCGGCGAGCGGTGGCTCACCCTCTACCGCGGGGTATTCGCCGAGGACGAGCACGAGCTCCTGGAGACCATGGGCAAGCGGGAACGGATCGTCCGCCTCAACAACCTCTCTTCCTTCACCTCCCACGAGGAGCGGGCCTGGGAGTTCGGTTTCACGGTCTGGGAGGTGCGGGTCCCCATCAGCAAGATCTTCTTTTTCAACGAGCTCCTCCCCAACCGAATCCTCAAGGGGGAGGGGGAATTCATCGTCATCGGCGGGGATTACCGGGTCAAGGTGATTCCCTGCACCGTGTAGCCAACAAAACGATTGCCAATGGCCGATACCTAGGGAGCGGAAATGAACGGGAGAGCCTGGCGGACCAGGCGCTTTTACCGGAAAAGGGGAGGGATCGCAGCTATTCCCGCGCCGTCTGGGGAGCGTGTCGACGGGGGGGCTTTGCGCTAAAATACTGTTATAAATCTGTTGACAATGAAGGATATATTAAGGTAATAGGTTAATTCAATTAGTTCGGGTAAACGATAATACTAAACCACCCGCGAGGGTGGGGCGGAAAGCCTACAGGGTCTCGCAGAGACAGCCGGGTTGCCGAAATGCCTTGCAAGGTATGACGCCCCGGCTTTTTGGTGTGTAAAACAGGCGAGCTTGTCCGTCGATAAGGCATTCCGGGCACGATCACTCGGAACGTTCTTTACGGACACGGACAAGCCCTTAATGCCGTGGATTGACCGTAATTGATGTAAATGAACGGCAGTAGCTACTGCATAGCTGAAATTTTTACTAAATAAATTAATTATATTGATAATTAAGATAATTTTGATATCATGTGAACCCGCCGGAGGTGCGTGCAGGGCGCCCGTTCGCAGACTATCATCAAGCATGAAAGGTGGAGGGAAAAATGAACAAACTGGCTTGGCTGACATTGGTCTTCCTTTTGTGTGCATCACCAGTGAGTGCCGAAATCAAGGGGGGTGATTTATCAGTTACACTGGGCGGGTTGGGATATCTCTCCGACGGGGTCCAGCACCAGCACATGGCCCCGGGCTTTACTGCAAAGCTCGGTTACGACATCACCAGGCACTTCGGCCTTGAAGGGTCATTTGATTACATAATTTCCGAATCGACCCTGACCAACTCGTACTGGGGGAGCCGGTTCGGTTTCAGGCTCGACGCCGTGGTCAACCTTCTGCCCGACAGCAGGTTCGTGCCGTATGTCTCCGGCGGGGTGGGGTTCATGTACACCGAGGACTTGTATCCGCGTCTGAACACGACTCAGAACCACACCGATTTCCTCCTCTCGGCCGGGGGAGGGGCCAAGTTTTTCCTGACCGACTCCATCGCGCTCCGGGCCGATGTGCGTCCCATCGTCACATTCGATGAGGATGCGTTCGTCAACTACGAAGTCATGCTGGGTGTCAGCTACTATTTCGGTCGTCCCAGGAAGCAGGCCGCCCCGACGCCGGTTGCGGCAACGGTTCCGGTCGAGGAGCCGCGGGTGATCGTGCAGGAAGATGCGTCTGTTCCACCCCCCGCGGCAGCGCCGGTCCCTCTGCCGGCCCCGGTGGATGAAGGGCCCACCAGCTGGGAAGGGACCGTCGCCAGGGTGCCTGCGGGCAAGATAATGATAACCTCCATGAAAATCGAGGGTAATGCCCTGGTGTTGACCACCACCGGACGGGTCGCCAATTACCGGGTCTTCTCCCTGGCACAGCCGTCACGGTTGATCCTCGACATGGCCAACGCGGTGAACGGCATGGGAACGGACACTATCGCGGTCCATAGGCTCGGCATCGCGGCGGTCCGTTTCGGAAGTTACCCGGACACCCTCCGGGTCGTGCTCGACGCGGAGCAGAGCGAGCTTCTCCCCTACAGGGTTGAAGAAATGGAGAATGGTCTGAAGATTGTCATGACCGCTTCCCAGAGGCAGTAAACCGCGGGAACAGACCCCGGCGAGAGTCCCGTTTCGGGCTTTTCCGCCAGTTCTTTTTTGTTCTCCGGTCCCATGGACCTGCCCCGTGGCGCGGGGGGCAGGTCGCACTCATACCCGGTAACATCGAGCAAGGTTACTTTCATCAGCCGAATCAACTATAAACTAAGTGCGTACAGGGGTTTGTCTATGAACGAAAGGATTGGTTTCATTCCAAGGACACAGGCAGCGGTTCTGACCATGGCGCTGTCACTGCTCATTTCCTTCGGCAGCGCTCGCGCGGAAGGTCCGGTCGAGGACAGCAGGACGGCGCTGCTCCCGCCCCCGGCCCAGGAGGATCAGCTGATACTCAAGCGTCGCCTCCAGGCCGTCAAGGGGGACATCGAGGCATTCCGGGTCTTTGCCGAGAATTTCCGCAAGAACGGCGACATGAAGACCCTGTCCCAACTGCAGACGCCGGTGGACGATTTTCTGAAAAAGCACGTGGACAATCTCCTGGTGCAGAACGCCGGGCATTCCACCCTGGAGACCGCCAGGCTTACGGCTGAGATCATGTTCATAAAGACCCGCCTCTTCATGAGCATGAACAGGGATGATGACGCACGGAGCACGGTCGCGGATATCAAGAAGCGCTTCGGCGCCTTTCAGGGGATCTCGGTGGAGCTTCCCGACAGGACCACCACCCTTGACGAGGGAATCAGGCAGTTGGATGCGGAATTGTCTAAAACCGCAAAGGTAAAGTAAGGAGTATTCAGATTATGGAATTCATGGGAATTATCACGATTGATCCCGCAGCCTTCAACGTCTGGTCGCTCCGGATATCCATGTCGCTGACTACCATCATCTTCATCCTGGGCTGTTTTCTGGCCCTTCGGGCGCTCCTGTACATGAGGTCGGCCGACCCGGCCTATCTCGACAGGATCAAGGACCAGGACATGTCGCCTGACGACGGGTTCTCCGAGAGTGTGGCCAAGATGCTCTGGTCCACGGTGCAGACCGAGGAGAAGGAAGGGAATCTCGCTCCGAAGCCCTTCCTCCACGACGCCACGCGCCAGGTGGCCGAGAACATGTTCCATGGAAAATTCATCAACAAGATCTCCATGTGCTCGAACCTGCTCCCACCCATAGGTCTCTGGGGAACGGTCGCCGGCATGATAGTCATCTTTCTCTACACCGGCGACCCGGGCAATGCCCTGAACAAGGGGGCTGTCGGCACCAAGCTCTGGTCCACCTTCCTGGCCCTCATCTACTATGTCTCCCTCGAGGGGATCACTCTGCTGCTGGTCATGAGGTCCAGGAGATGCATCGACCGCGGCCTGAGTGTGAAACACTGACGAGAGGAAGCCATGGCAACGAAACATTTACGACGACATACCTGGCTGTTCTCCTTCACTGATGTCGCATTCCTTTTGTTGCTCATCTACACCCAGCTGGCGAGAATGAGCTCGGACAACACCCCCGTGGCCGAGATGCGCCTGCCCGCGCCGACGGTTGCGAACAACCCCGAACTGATCAACATGCGTGCGGCAAGCGACTACCGCCAGATACTGGTCGACAAGCATTCCGCTAAACCGTTCCTGCTGACCAGGATTGTGCGCGGTGACGAGGTGTCCCGCAGCAGGCCCATGGACCTGGAAGAACTTACCGCTTCCCTGCGGGGCTATTACGCCGAGAAAAAGGGACAGCCGCGGCCGGTGATCGTACCGCTTCCCGAGTCGTTCAGCAGCGACCTCCTGCAGGCGACCGCGCTGGTCGGCAGGTTGTGGAGCGAAGGAGCCAACCCGGTGGTTCACATCAACGAAGAAAAGAAAAAGTCATGAACAGCCTGCTCCGCATGTCCTACGGAAGGAGCGGCAGCCGGCTGGGACGGGTCATGGTCTCGGCACCCTGCCGCGAGACCGCCCCGGACCCCCGCTGGCTGAGGGCCCTGGAGGTGCTGTTCTGGATCCTGATACCCGTGCTGGTTATACGCTATGCAGTCCCCCCCACCCCCAGCCAGACGACGGTAATCGACGTCAGCCGCCTGATGGAAAAGCCCGTAATCGAGGTGAAGAAACCCGTCCTTCACGAACCTGAGCCGATACCGCGGATCAAGCCTCAGGTGAAGCCGGAAAAGCCCGAGGTGGAAACGGCGCGTCCGTCCGCGCCTCCGCAGGATGTCGCGCCGCCCGCCATTGTCAGGCCTTCCGCCCCGAGGGTCGCGGATGCCCTGGACTACCAGCCACGCATCTCCAGGGAGCGGGTACAGCCGGGGACCGAGGGCGCATACTCCGCCGCGACCCCCATCAGGCGCGCGGCCGCAAGGGGCGATGCTCCGGCCGGAGGGGTCACCATAACCAGGACCAGGGGCGCCGCGGCGGTTGACGTGCCGGTTGCCTCCGGATACCGGGTGGCGGCCCTGAGAAGGACGCCGGTGGCCGGAGACGCCGCGTCGGGGGGGACCGGAGGAGGGGGCGTGGTCCTCAGCCCGGTGAAGCGCAGCGGACGCTCTTACGGTTACCCGGGAGCCTCGGAGGGTGGAGGACCGATCGTCACCGCCACCAGGGGCAGGGCAAGCGCGACGGGGAGCGGGGGAGGCGAGGGCTCTTCCTCCGTAGGGCTTGTCCGCGGCGTCTCGCTCATGAGCCTTGAAATATGCTCCAGCCCGCAGGAAGAGGAAGACCATATCCGGGCGGTCCTGGGCGTCGTAGGCTCACGGCAGAGCTGCACAAGCGATAAAGGTGAGTTTCAATTCAAGGGGACGAAACGTATTTCGTCCTTCAATCTCATGATCTACCCTGCAAAAGGCCGAAGACCATCCAACAGATGCGAGGAACTGGAATATGCTTACAGGTGCCTTACGACCCACTGACTTACGGTTTGTTTCTTTAGCCATTATCTTCAGCCTGCTGATGGGCACGGCCGTTGCGCAGGCGGCAGCCCCTAAAAAGAAAAAGAAGCCCGCCGTCACGGCATCGTCCGGGAAACCAGACCGGCCATCCCCCGCGGAGTCGTCCTCCAGGGCGCCGGCCCCGGTCAGGGACTGGGGACCCTATCTGGACGCGGCCCATCAACTGACCTACTGGGACACGTCCGAGATAAAGGAGTGGAGGGAGAAGCGTGAGAAGGAACTCGGCGAGACCCTGGTCGCCTACATTTCCGCCTGGTCCGGGAAACTCACGGTTCCCGCGGCCGGCGCGACGGTCCTGCGCGGCGACGACCGTCAACCCATGTTCAAGGAGCGGGACTATCTCAGGCTTGCAATCGCCCAGACGGTTGACTACCTCGAGAACGATGACCGCGACAGTCTGGACGGGGCCGGGCAGATGATGGACAAGCTTTCGGACAAGTTGTCCATGCCCGAGATTGCCTATTGGACCAGCTTCGTCAAGGCGCTGCAGGCGATGGAAAACAACGACTCCCGCCAGTTCGTGACTCAGGTCTACGGCATATGGAACAACGGCGTCCTGTACATCGAGCAGGGGGCAATGGCCGGCAAGGGCGCGGAGCCCGGCAAGGTAAGAAGCGCCCCGTATCATTACCGCAACCTGGTCAACCTGGTGGTCAGCCGGGCAATCATCGACCGGAAGCTGGCGGACCTTAACGCGTTGGGGCCGCTGTTCCTGATGCTGAAGCAGCGCGACCTGGAGGAAAAGGAGCAGGAAGGCAAATACCTGACCACGCTGGTTGAGCGGATCAACGAAGGCTTTGTCGCTCCGGACTCCGACCGATACCGGCTCAACTACACCGTTGCGGCCATCGAGGCAAAGCGCCTGCAGCAGATGGCCGCGGCGAAGCTCGACGCGGAAGGGATGACCGAGGAGTCGCGCAGGCTTTTCGAGGATTCGAGGACCTTCAACGACTACGCCGTCAAGTGGGCAGATTCACGCCGAAGCAGCGGTGCCGTTACGGCGATAATCGATTACCTGGATACCACCAGTTTTGCCATTGAACGCCTCAGGGAGAACGAGAACGCCCCGGCCTACAAGTACTTTGTCATGCTCCCGACCCATGACGGGCTTTCCACGGTCCTGAAGGCAATGGCCGTCTACAACGACGTGGCGGTCTACACCGACGGCGGGTGGCAGAGGGCCGGATACGCGGACCGAGAATCCTATCTCAAGGCGGTCCACCGCCTCTGGCGCGCCATCATGGAGCTGTCCCTCTGGACCGGGGATTACTATCTGACGAAGCTCGGCAGTACGACCGAGCCGCGCACTATTTACGCCATGGTGCCTCCCATGCAGGTTGTTCTGAATTCGTACCTGGATTTCCTTTCCACGCAGAGAAAGCGGAATCTGCCGGAAGTCATCCCCGACTTTGCCTATTTCGGTGCAGCCGAGGCATCGGAAAAACTTGCCTTCAGCTACATGAAGACCTACACCTACAGTACCGACAGCGCGGCCTATAACCTCTGGTTCCTCCACAGGCTCCAGGCGACCGAGATGTTCCCTCTCAATCCGGGGGAGATAACCCAGACCGCCACCATGCTCAAGCGGGACGGGCGCTACAACCTCTTCCTCGATTACTATCTGCCCCTGGCGGAGCGGTTCAAGCATTCGAACGCCGTCAAGAAATGGCTGGATCAGGAGAAGCCGGATGGAACGGTGGCGGCGGTACAGGAGTATGCAACCTCCATCGACAAGCTGTTCGTAGAGATCCCCGCTGATGCGCAGACCTCCGAAGCTGTTTCAAAGGAGCAACCGGCCTATATGGCTTCCTTCCGGAAGCTTCGCGAGGAACTCCAGAGGAAGCCGGACCACCCGGTGCACAGACTCCTGAAGGATTTCTACACCGAGGAGCTTCGAAAGGACACCAACTATACTCTTCTGCTGCAGGATTCGAGCAGTCTGAACCGGGGACTGTAAGACCGGCTTCAACATCTTGAGGTGAGGAACATTTATGCGAATTATCCGTATCTTTCCGCTTGTTGCGATGATTACGTGCTTTCTCCCCTTTGCCGTTCCGGCCGCGGAAAATGCTCCGGCCCAGGAATGGGACAAGGTTCTTGACGGGATCTATTCCCATACCTGGCGCGGCCGGGACGACCTGTCCGCCGAGGTCAAACGGCAGGAGTCACGGATCCGGCAGGACCTCCCCGACTATATCGCCGCCTGGGAAAGGCGTATGGCTGCACCCGCCGTATCTACGGGCGCAGAGACCGCGGGAGGTGAGTGCGGTCCCCTCCGTTACTGCGCCGGAGACTTCCTGGACATCAAGGGGTTCATGTCCAAGTTGCGGGAGAAAAGGGAGCCCATGGCGCGCTCATTGTTCGAAAAGCTGTCGCCCGCGGCCCAAAGGGCCGTCAACGGGCTCGACCCCGCGGCAGGCGGTCAGCCTGATCAGGCAGCTCCGCTCCTGGCCGGCGAACTGAGCAGGATCGTCGGAGAAAACACCTTTTACGGACAGGGACGGCTGGAGGACCTGAAGCTTTCACCCGCCACCAGCGCCCTGGTGCAGGATCCCAACAGCGCCATGAACCGCGTTTGCATCAACAAGACCATAATCGCCGAGGCGTTTCCGGCCGAGCTCGCGCGCAACTTCAAGTGCGTCCTCCAGAAGGATGAGACCTACCGGAGGGTGGCAGTCGCCAAAACGGTCCAGTACCTGCGGACCGGCGACCGCAAGAGCCTGGACGAGGCGGTGGCCCTGGGGGATACCTTCGCCAACAAGCTCATGTATACCGATTTTGCCTTCTGGTACTACTATCCAAGGGCTCTGGCCGATATCGAGAACGGAAATCCGGCTGCCCTGCAGAAAGACGCCTATGAGATCCTGAACGAGGTGGTCCTGTGGGAGGAACCGCTGGAAGCCGGCAAGACCTCGCCGGCCGAGATGGAGCGACGCCATTACGCCTGGAACCTGGCCGATGTGATCCTGATCCGGGGGATCCTGCAAAAGAAGATGGCGGGACTGGAAGCACTCGGTCCGGCGGTCTGGGTTCTCGGTTCCCGGAGCACGGCGCAGGCCATAGGCGAGCGGGAAAGGGATCTGCTGCGGCTCTTAACCGACGTGAGGAAATACCTGTCCGGGCCGGAGTCGGACAACTACCGCCTGAACTATGCGGTGGCCATGAGCGAGGGGAAAAGGCTCAATGCGCTGCTGCTGCGTGCCCTCGATGCCAGGGAAAAGGGCGAGCCGGTCGTGCAGCTCTTCAACGGTTCAGGCGAGAATCTGAGACTTGCCGGATCATGGGCCGGTACCTGGCAGGGGAAAGCGGCGGCCGTAACCGCCTACCTCGAACTGGTCAACACCGGTCTGTCAAGAATGAAGGATGTACTTCCCCCGGCCGCCATGGCTTCACTGGCGGCGCCCCGGGACAAGGAAAACCTCGGCATGGCCCTGGCCCTGTACCGTGGTATGGCGGAGCGGGAAGCCGGCGGATGGGAGCAGCTCCGGTTCAGCGACCGGAAGGTTTACCTGAACAGCGCACAGGGCCTGTGGAACTCAATGCGGAGGAACGCGCTGCTTACGGCGGATTATTATCTTGACAGGATGGACAGGGACGATTTCCAGAGCGTCATGGACAATTCCGTCCCGGCTGAAAAAGCGCTCCTCAGGTATGTGACCCTGTTCGAAGCCCATGCGTCAACTGACGGACCAAGGGAGACAATCCCGGATTCGGCGTACTTTGCCTATGCGGAAGCACTGAAGAGGCTTTCACGGCTGGAAAGGAACATATACTCTTTCAACAGGAACATGCAACTGCACAACCAGGCCGTTGACTATCTTCTGAAGGGGATCCTGGTGTATCCCTACGACGACAGTCTGAGCGAATACGCCGCACTCAGCAGGAACATCAATACCGGATCCGTCAGGACCTATCCGGACGTTGTGGTCCGGTCGGTGGTGTCCAACAATGTGGTCGCCAAATGCCTCCAGGGAAACAAGAGCTATTGTGACCCGCACACCAGGCAGGCCCTCGAATGGAACATCTACAAGGTCAGAAACAGGTTGTACAGCAGCACCATCGGCAACGTGCCCGACGAAATGAAGCAACTCGTACAGGACATGAGGCGTAACGCGAATTCCTCCGCCAAAGTGAAGACAAAGGGGGACAACGCACGGCCGAATATCCTGGCCGCCGCCGACAGATATAGTGCACTGTGCGCCGAGATCTCCCCGCTTACCGCCGCCGCCGGGGCGGCACTCGACAAGTGCTTTTCCGAAGATGCCGGCTGCGAGAATCTGGATGCCGCAACCGGGCGACTGCTGGCGAAGCGGGCGGAACTGGAGAAGCTCAAGAATGAGCTGGTTGCCGCCGCCGGCAACTGGGTGCAACCGCAGGGTGCCGTGTCGGACAATCCCGGACCGGACCGCGATCTGGAAAACGTGAGAAATCTGTCCAATCTGGTTATCGACGAGTATGTAAACCAGACCGACCGCATAGTGGAAGTGCTGGTTCAACGGAAACTGCACGAGTTGACCGTCGCGGATAATCACCCAATGCACAAGGTTATAAAGTCGGGATACTACGCACCGAAATAGTTTCTGGCCGGAAAGGGTGCTGTTTGAATTGACTCCGTCCCATCCGGAATCCCTGGAAAAACGTTATGAGGGACGGGTCGGAATTTTCCGCAACGCGGAGATTCCACCGGAATGCGGTGCGTGCCGGCTCATCCAACTTCATGATTATGGATTGCGGCTTGAACAATTTGATTGAGTATTTTGTACACACTCTTCTGTATATATCACTTATCCATCACCCTTCTGCTCATCTGCTCGATTGATGAAATCATATGGGCCATGTGCCCAGAATTCCCTTAATTTCCTGAATTGCAAAAACATAATTCAGTTATAGTAACACACCCGCGAGACAATCGTATTTTTTGGCACTATGCTTGCTTTTGTTTATCACTCCAACGTTACTACTTGTTTGCAACCAATCCCTGGACCGAGACAGTTCCAAACAGAGACGGCAAGACCGAGAAGCTCCCATGGCAGCGCGCATGGCCCGAGGGAAGAGAGGCGGTTGAGACCGCGTCACTACCGGGAGGGATGCCGTGACCTTTTCCGGGAGCTTTTTTGGAAGTCGCTATTACCGCGCGTACCGCGTTTTGTGGAGGTATTCGTTCATGTGTCGCATCGGCGCCATAAAAAGTCTTAACTATGTGCACCCGAGCAAGGCCCTGCAGCTGATGAATTCCCAGCAGAAGGGGCACGACAACTCGGGATTCGCCATGGTCATGCAGGACCTGGGAGGGATCTTCGCCGACTACAAGCAGTTCCCGACCCTCTCCCTCGCCTGTACCGACGAAGGCCTGAAAATTGCCGAGGCCATCCTTGATGCACTGGGGTTCCGGCAGGTGTTCCAGTGGCTCCCGGAAACCAGCTGGAAGCCCGGCATGGACATCAAGAAGATGCCCAACTATGTTTTCCGTACCTTCGACTACCCGGAGCAGTGCAAAAGCCTTCCACAGAGGGAAAGGGAAGAGCTGCTGACCAGCACCAGGCTGCGGATCCGGGCGGCGCTGGAAAAGGATGAGACCGGATTCGCCTACTCCTTCTGGCCCGACGTCATCACCCTCAAGGAGATCGGCGATCCGCGCGATATCGGAACCTTCTTCGGCCTGTGGGAGCCGGACGATTCCTTCACGGCCAGGACCATTACCGCCCAGTGTCGCCAGAACACCAACTACGCCATCGTGCGCTATGCGGCCCACCCGTTTTTCCTCCAGGGGTACGTGACGCTGACCAACGGCGAGAACACTTTCTACCAGAAGAACAAGGAGTTCCAGTCCACCCTGCACCCCGGTTACATCGGTTTCGAGTCCGATTCCCAGTGCTTCCTCTACACCATGCACTACATGCACCGCCAGCTGGGCTGGCCGCTCCAGTACTACAAGCACATCATCACGCCGCTCCCCTTCGAAGAGGTGGTGAAACGTGACGACAGGGAAGAGCTGCTTGCAATCCGCCAGTCTCTTGCCCACCTGGAGATAAACGGCCCCAATACCATCATCGGCACCCTCCCGGACTTCACCATGTGGGTGGTATGCGACGCCAAGAAACTTCGTCCCATTGTGGTGGGACATACCAGGGACACCGTGGTCTTCTCCTCCGAGGTGTGCGGGATCAACGAGATCCTGCCCGAGCGCGACTGGGAGGCCGACATCTACCCCAACGAACGTGAAATCGTAGTCGTGGACAACAACTTGGAGGTCCAGAGATGGAAACAGTGAAGATAAACGACCTGGCCTGCAACGACCTTCCCTGGAAGGTGCTATACGATACCAAGCGCTGCACCCTGTGCGGCTCCTGCGTCGCGGCCTGCACCTTCGGCGCCATCAAGCCCAAGGTCGAGCGCCGCCGCAAGTCCTTCTCCGACACCGAGACCCCGGAGCCGAAGATCACGTTCAGCGCCACCCCGGTCATTACCCAGGTGAACATCCTGAAGCATTTCTGCCGCGGTTGCGGCGTCTGTGAGCGGGTCTGTCCCAACAACGCCATCCGTTCGGAGCGCAACCCCGATTCCCGCTTCAACGTGGTCTACCAGGCCACTACCGCCTCCGGCCCCAAGCGCGGCGGCCGCAACAACTTGGAGGTCCAGGCCCGCACCCTCGACACCATCCGCGTGGGCCGCATCTCCCAGATGACCGACCCGAGCCTGGATGCCGAGCGCCACACCTTCGACTGTCTGGCGCCGCTGGGCCGCGTATTGCCCGCCACCAAGCTTCCGTTCACCCTGGGTCCGGACGGCAAGCTGACCAAGAGCGGCCAGACCCCGCCGCTGCACTGGATCTACCCGATCATCATAGGCGACATGTCCATCGGCGCTCTCTCCTGGAGGATGTGGGAGGCGGTCTCCATGGCGGTTGCCTACCTGAACGAGGAGTGCGGCCTGCCGGTGCGCCAGTGCTCGGGTGAGGGGGGCATGCCGGTGCGGCTGCTGAAGAGCAAGTACCTGAAGTACGTGATCCTGCAGATAGCCTCCGGCCACTTCGGCTGGAACCGCATCATCAAGGCCATGCCCCACATGGTCGAGGACCCGGGCGGCGTGCTGATCAAGATCGGCCAGGGCGCCAAGCCGGGCGACGGCGGCCTCCTCATGGCGGCCAAGGTGGCCTCGCACATCCAGTCGATCCGCGGCGTGCCCAAGACCGACCTGCTGTCGCCCCCCAACCACCAGGGGCTCTACTCCATCGAGGAGAGCGTGCAGAAGATGTTCCTATCCTTCAACGCGGCGTTCAAGTTCCGCGTGCCGGTTGCCATCAAGGTGGCTGCCAGCGCCACCTCTGTCTCGGTGTTCAACAACCTGGTGCGCGACCCGTACAACATCGTGGGAGGCTTCTTCCTGGACGGCATCGACGGCGGCACTGGCGCGGCCCACGACATCTCCCTGGACCATACCGGCCACCCGGTGGTCAGCAAGCTGCGCGATTGCTACCTGGCCGCCTGCGCCCAGGGGCGTCAGGGACAGATACCGCTCTGGGCCGCCGGCGGCCTGGGCAAGACCGGCAACCTGGCCGCCGATGCCTTCAAGATGTTCTGCCTCGGCGCCAACGGCGTGTTCACCGGCAAGCTGATGCTTCAGTTGGCCGGTTGCCTGGGCAACGAGCACAGCCGCTGCAACGCCTGCAACACCGGTCTCTGCCCCGCGGGCATCACCACCCAGGAACCGCTGCTGGTCAGGCGCCTCGACCCCGACCGGGTGGCGGAAAACATCGTCAACTACTTTCTGGGAGTGGACAAGGAGCTGCGCAAGCTCATGGCGCCCATCGGCAACTCGTCGCTGCCGGTCGGCCGTTCCGACTGCCTGATCTCCACCGACAAGGCCGTGGCGGACCGTCTCCAGGTCCAGTACGTCTGCTAAGGAGGAACTCGATACATGCCAGCTTTTATTTCAGGTTTTGATGAACAAAACAAACGCATCTCCACGCAGCATCTGCTGCAGAAGATATACGCGGCCCTGGACCGGGGCGAGACCGAGTTCGAGGTCCTGGCCTCGGGCCACCACGACATCGGCGGCCCCCTCTGGACCACCGACGGCAGGCCGCTCAAGTTCACGGTAAGGAACCCGGGCCAGCGGGTCGGCTCCTTCGGCCTGGAAGGGACCGAGATAGTCGTCGAAGGCCCGGCGCCTGCCGACGTGGGATGGCTCAACGCCGGCGCCACCCTGACCCTGAAGGGGGACGGCGGCGACACCACCGGTCACTGCTCGGCCAGCGGCAAGATCTACGTGGGCGGCCGGGCCGGTACCCGTACCGGCTCCCTCATGAAGCACGACCCGTCCTATGACGCGCCCGAGCTCTGGATCCTCAAGAACACCGGCTCCTTCTCCTTCGAGTTCATGGGGGGCGGCATCGCGGTGGTCTGCGGCTACGACTCCGAACAGTTCGAGTCGGTCCTGGGCGACCGGGCCTGCATCGGCATGGTGGGAGGCACCATCTACGTCCGTGGGCCGGTCGAGGGGCTGTCCAAGCAGGTATGGCTCCTGGACCTGGACGAGGCGGATCGGGAGTTCCTCCTCTCCAATATGCCGGTTTTCCTGGAAAAGATAGGGCGTCCCCAACTGCTTGCCGAGCTGACCGATCTCTCCCGGTGGAAGAAGATTGTGGCCATGACCTGGGAGGAGCGTCAGCGCCAGGACCGGATCACCATGAAGGAGTTCCGGACCAGGAAATGGGTCGAGGGGGGCATCTTCGGCGACGTGGTTGAAGACGACTACGAGCGCGTGGTCAACTTCGTAAACGCCGGCGAAGACCGGCTCAAGGTACCCCACTGGCAGAACAAGCTGTTCGGCGCCCCCTGTCAGACCGCCTGCCCGACCGGCATCCCGACCCAGGACCGCATCAACCTGCTCCGCCAGGGCAAGGTCAAGGAGGCGCTGGAGCTGGTGCTGACCTATTCGCCGTTTCCGGCCAGCGTCTGCGGCCAGGTGTGCCCCAACCTGTGCAAGGACGCATGCAGCCGCCAGTTCATCGATCACCCGGTGGCCATGCAGGAACTGGGTCGTCTGTCCCAGGAAGCTGCGGCTCCGGAGAAGAAGCCCGCGACCGGCAAGAAGGTGGCCATCATCGGCGGCGGCCCCGGCGGCCTGTCCGCGGCCTGGCAGCTCAGCCTGCTCGGTCACGGAGTGACCCTGTTCGAGGGTGACAGGGAGGTGGGCGGCAAGCTGCGCCAGGCCATCCCCATGGAGCGTCTCCCCCGCGAGATCCTGGACAGCGAGATCAACCGCATCAAGAAGATGGGCACGGACATCCGCACCTCCCAGAAGATCGACAAGGAGACCTTCGAGTCACTGCAGGCCGACTACGACGTGCTGGTCATCGCCAGCGGCGCCCACAACCCGGTGGTGATTCCCTTTCCCGGTCACGAGCGGCTGAAGAAGGGGCTCGACTTCCTCAAGGCCATCAACAACGGCGAGAAGCCGAAGGTCGGCAGGAAGGTCGTGGTCATCGGCGCTGGCAACGCGGGCATGGACGTGGCCCTGGGCGCCTATGCCATGGGAGCGGACAAGGTCGTCGCCATCGACGTGCAGCGTCCGGCCGCCTACCAGAAGGAGATCGACCACTTTACCGCCCTTGGCGGCGAGATCCAGTGGCCGGTGTTCACCGAGCGGATCGACGGGAATGGCCTGCACACCAAGGACGGCCGCCTCATCGAGGCCGACACGGTCATCATCTCCATCGGCGAGCGCCCCGACCTCTCCTATGTGCCGCGTGAGTGGCTGACCGACCGCGGCATGATGGACGTGTCCGAGTGCTGGCAGTCGGTCAGGAACGCCAAGGTGTTCGCCATCGGCGATACCATCAAGCCGGGCCTCCTGACCCACGCCATTGCCGGCGGCCGCGAGGTGGCCGAATACATTGACGCCTACCTCAACGGCTGGGAGCTGGTTCCCAGGAAAAAGCCGGAGATGATTCCCCAGGAGAAGCTGAGCCGCGAGCTGTTCATGCCCCAGAACAGAGGCAGGTTCAGGGTCACGGACGCGAAGAACGAGGTGCACCGCTGCCTCTCCTGTGGCACCTGCCGCGACTGCTCCATGTGCCTGGAAACCTGCCCAGAAGGGGCCATCGTCAGGACCGAGAAGGAAGACGGCACGGCGGAGTACACCTCCGACGACAGGTACTGTATCGGCTGCGGCATCTGCGCCGGCATCTGTCCGTGCGGCGTCTGGGCCATGGAAAAGATGATAGTTTAGAAAAAACGGGCGCCTGGAATGGAAGCGAAAAGAGGGGCGGAACCTACCGGTTCCGCCCCTCTTGTTGTTAGTGTGCCGCGACGACAGGTGGTCATCGTCCAGCCGGGACGATTATCCGGTTCCCTGCAAGCCACCACCCCAGTATACCTGCTTGACCCCGTTTTTATCATGAAAAGGCAGACGAACGGTGCGGGGGTTGAGGGCCGGGTTGCCGTGCCGTATCACGATGCGGGCGTTCTGGCAGAGGGGGTAGGCGGCGAGGATGGGCTCGATGAGCGAGAACAACTGTTCTGTATCAGGAGCAAAGAGGTAGATGGCGGTCTCTGAACGCCCGACCCATGAGCCTCGAATTTCCCCGCCGAGGAACGTAAGGGCCTCCAGGATCAGGGCGGCCAAGCCGTCGCATGAACAGGTATCGTACACCTCGTCGGGCAGGTTGATCCCGTCGAGATAGATGGCCAGCCCTTCCTTCCTGCCGAAACGGACCACCTCGTCCTTTCCGTCACGGATGAAGCTGAGCTCGGAACCGGCCGGGGCACCCGCCTCTTCGAGGACGAGCCTGACAAGCTCGATGGATTTTTCCAGATCGGCCAGGCGTATCTCAAATTCGGCGTGCTCGATCTCCAGTTCCCTGGTCATCACGGCAGTGACATCGGTAATCTCCCCTGACCCATGCGACAGCAGGGCCGAGGCGAGAGGAATCTCATACCTGGTTCTCCGATACGCCTGATGTATCGGATCCCATAGTCTGACAGTCACGTAGTGGCTCATTTGCTTGTCCTCCCATTCCCCCCTTGGTGCAACGCATGACCGTATGAATGGACGCATGACAATATCGAGAAAAAATCCGAGAATCGATGGAAATCGACTGTCATAATATTTTCAAGTATATTTTACTCTTGTTTGTAGTGGCGACAAGTATAAATATTTTTATTTTTGAAAGGATTTGACAGACAATTTTTAATATTGGACCATGACTTGTGGCTTGGTACAAAAACTTTTCTGTTGATCCATTAACTTGAAGAGGAAGTTTTTGCGTTATTTATATTGTTATATAACGCCAGATCGATTTCATTGTTATTGTTGGTAATGTTTCACATTGTAAGCCGGTACTCTATGTTGTTACCATTAAACCAATAGCCGGCGTCGTAATAAAAAACGCCGTGAACCTTGACGCTTCAAGGATGCACGGCGCTTTTTCTATGGTTATGTCTGGAAAGCACGCGGATCCCATTATGACCCGGCTTTGACCGAGTTCAGGATGCACCCGTCCTTGTATTTTCCGCATTTCAAAGGCATTGTTCTTGACAAGCGTACTTAACGCTGTTAAATCATTTAACGCCATAATTTTCAAGCAGGTCGGCTCAGGTGAACACATGGGCATTGTTGAACGCAAAGAACGTCAGAAGGAATCGCTTCGTCAGGATATTCTTGATGCTTCGAGAGACATTCTGCTTGCCGAGGGCTATGCGAAGCTCTCGATGCGCGGCATTGCGGAGCGTATCGAGTATTCCCCGACGACGATTTACAGCTATTTCAAGAACAAGGACGAGATTCTCTATCACCTCTGCGAAGAGGCTCTGGAGCGTCAATTCGAAGTCATCCACGCAGCCGGCCGCGACGAACCGTCCCCGCTCCTCCGTCTGCGCGCCGCTCTGCACGCCTATATCGATTTCGGTCTCTGCGAACCGGGTCGCTACCAGATCCTCTACATGGCGGACATCTCCCCCTATGTCAGTATGGCAAGCATCCTGGAAAAGGGCAGCCCTGCATTCAAACTGCGTGAGCTGATATGTCACAGAGTGAATGAGGCTCTGATTGGGTCGGAATGCGCCCGTGACATGGAAAGCGTTTCCCAGGCGCTCTGGGCGCATTGTCATGGAATCGTATCGCTCCTGATAGGCCGCCCCGATTTTCCATGGGTGGAGCGTGAAAGGCTCATTGAAACAGGCCTTGACATTGTTCTGAACGGGCTGGTTTCTCCAAAGAACCGGTAGCCGGTACGTTTTTGATAACCTGAGCATCGGTTCGTATCCATAACGGTACCGGGAGCGCACCGGTCGAATGCATACGGAACGGCAAAAGGGGTGGTGTATGAGAAAAACGGTTATCTGCCTGGCAGGTCTTCTGGTCATGACAATTCCGGCCTGCTCCCCGAATAAAACAGATGAACAGTCCGCCGGATCGCCGATACCGGTGAAGATCGGCAAGCCGCAGATGAGAGAGGATCATGAGGCCGTTTCGGTCAGCGGAACCGTTGCGTCTCCCGATGCCCCTTCCAATGTTTCCTTTCTCGTATCCGGCAGGGTGGTCCAAGTCGGCCCGCGGGAAGGCGATTCCATCAGGAAAGGGCAGTTCCTGGCATCCATCGACCCGACCGATTACAGCCTGGCGCTGGCGACGGCCGTGGCCCAGACCGGCATGGCCCGGACCGCGTATCAACGCGCCGAGGATGAGCATCGACGGATGAAGATGCTGTACGACGCCAAGAGCCTGGCGCCGAACGATTACCAGAAATTCAGGGCCGCCTATGAATCCGCCGGCCGACAACTGGAGCAGGCCGTTGCCTCTGAGGAGCTTTCCAGGAAGCGCCTGGCGGACGCGACGCTCCATGCTCCGGTGAACGGCTTTGTCGCAAGGCGTTCCGTGGAGCCCGGACAGATGACTGGTCCCGGCCAACCCGCCTTCGAGATCGTGAAACTGGATACCGTGGAGGTGAACGTCGGCGTGCCCGAGACCGACGTCCCTCTCGTTCGCGCCGGGCAGAAGGCCGCTGTTACGCTCCCGGCCCTGCCGGGGGAAACCTTCGAGGGGATCGTGCGGATTGTCAATGTTTCGGCCGATCCCCAGACCCGCACCTTCATGACGCGCATCAGCGTCCCGAACCCGAAGCACACGCTCCGCATCGGCATGATCGCGGAAGCCCGGATTCGCGGCGACAGGACGGTGAAGATGCTCACCCTGCCGGTCGAGGCGGTCGTGCGCGATCCCCAGGGCGCAACCATGGTCTATGTCTTCTTTCCCGACCGGAAGCGGGTGTATGCGAAACGGGTTGCAACAGGAGCCCTGTACGGAAGGGAGATCGAAATCAGACAGGGTCTTACCGGGGATGACCTTGTCATCCTGGCCGGCCAGGAGCGGCTCCGGGACGGTGCCGTCGTTTCCCCGGCACCGGCTGGATCTCCCGCGGACAAGGCGGCCGCGGCCGGGAAGGGAACCCGGCAATGAATCTGATCAAGGTCTCGTTACGGTATCCCACGGTGACGGTGATCCTGACGGTGCTGCTTGTTCTTGTCGGCTTTCGCGCCTTCTTCAACATGCCGCGCACCGAGGACCCCACGATAACGATACGCACCGGGCTGGTTATCGCCCTCTATCCGGGCGCCACCTCCGAACAGGTGGAAAAGCAGGTCACCAAAACCATAGAGAAACATATCTTCAAGTTTCCCGAAGTCAGGAAAGGAAAGACCTTTTCCACCAGCCGCCCGGGAGTGGTGGTCATCAATGTGGAACTGGAAGAATATGTGAAAAACACCGATGTGTTCTGGGCCAAGCTGCGCAACGAAATGAACGAGGCCCGGGCCACCGAATTGCCCGAGGGGGTGCGTGGCCCGATCGTGAACTCGGACTTCGGCGATACCGTTGCCATGCTGATCGCGGTGAAGGGGAAGCGGTACGGCTACCGGGAACTGCGCGAGTACACGGACCGGATCCAGGATGAACTCCGGACGGTCCGGGACGTGGGGAAGCTGGCCACCTATGGCGGCCAGAGCGAAGAGATATGGATCACCAGCAGCCTTGCGCGGGTTTCTCAGTACTTTGGCGAACCTCTGCGGGTTGTCCAGGCACTGAGGCAGCGAAATGTCATCGAAGGGTCCGGGAAGTTCGAGGCGGATACCGCCGCGATCCCCATGAGAACGACCGGTTTTTTCACCACCGAGGACCAGATCCGCAATGTCCTGGTGGATGTGTCCCGTACCGGGCAGCCGGTCTATATCCGGGACTTCGCCGACGTGGAGCGCCGCTACCAGGACCCGACGTTCCTGGTGCGCCATGACGGCGAGCCGAGCGTCCTCCTTTCCGTGGAGATGCAGAAGGGGAGGAACATCGTGCAACTGGGCGAGCAGCTTGACCTTGTGTTCGCCCGTCTGAAAAACATTCTCCCGCCGGACATTCAGCTCGAACTGGTGGCCGATCAGCCGAAGGTCGTGAAGAGCCGCATGTCCAGCCTGAGCCATGAGTTCATGCTGGCAATCGGCGCGGTCATCCTGGTGACGATGCTCCTCCTGCCGATCCGTGTCGCTGTGGTGGCCGCGCTGGCAATCCCGGTCACCCTCTGCGCAACGCTGGGCGTGATGAACGCCCTGGGGATCGCGCTTCATCAGGTATCAATCGCGGCCTTGATAGTGGTGCTCGGTATTGTCGTGGATGACGCCATCGTCATCGCGGACAACTACGTTGAGCTTCTCGACAGGAAAGTTCCGAGGCTCGATGCGGCCTGGCGGTCGGCCACCGAGGTGGTCGTTCCGGTCTTCACCGCGACCATGACCATCGTCTGCTCATTTCTGCCGCTCCTCGTCATTACCGGGTCGGTCGGGGAATTCGTCATGGCGCTCCCCCTCACCGTTGCCATCGCGCTGACGGTTTCGTTCGTCGTGGCCGTGATGCTCACGCCCATTCTATGCCGGTTTTTCATAAAAAAAGGGCTGCACGACCACGAAAAAGGGGAGACAAGGGTAAAGAAAAAGACCCTCAGCGTCCTGGACAGGCTCCAGACATGCTACAAGGTCCTGATTGTCTGGTTCATGGCCAGAAAACGGCTTGCCGTGCTGCTCGGTGTCGTTGCCGTTGTCTCGGGCGCCCTGCTTTTCACGACCGTCCGGGAGCAGTTTTTCCCTTCGGCGGAGCGCAACCAGTTCGTCATCGACGTCTGGATGCCCCAGGGCAGCCGCATCGAGAGCACCGACACGGTGATGCGCAGGATTGAGAAACGGCTCGCCGGTACAAGCGACATCGCCCATTACGCCACGTTCGTCGGGCAAAGCGCGCCCCGCTTTTACTACAATGTCAATCCCCAGCAGCCGGATCCGGCGTACGGCCAGTTTATCGTCAACACGAAGTCGGTGGAGGATACCTCCCGGCTCGTGGGCGAACTGCGCGCCGACCTGCCGAAACTGACGCCTGAAGCGCTGGTCATCGTCAAGGAACTGCAGCAGGGGCAGCAGATGGAAGCGCCGGTGGAAGTCCGCATCTCCGGCGATGACATCGTCGAACTGAAGCGACTTGGCGACCGGGTTCAGGAAATCCTTTCCGCCGTGCCGTTTTCCCTCTACGTCCACCAGGATTTTTTCAACGATTCGTGCATGCTGGACGTGAACATCAACAATGAAATGGCCAACCGGCTCGGCATAACCAACTCCTCGGTTTCCGGTCTGCTCAGGGGCGCATTCGACGGCGCGCCGGTGAGCACCTTCTGGGAGGGCGACCGGCCGGTCACCATCATGCTTCGCCTCGACCAGGAATCCCGTTCGTCCTTCTCCGGTGTGCGAAATGCCTACATGACCTCCCAGCTTACCCATGCCAGCGTGCCGCTCCGCTCCATCGCCACCCTGGAACCGGACTGGCAGACCAGCCGCATCGTGAGGCGCAATGGCATGCGCACCATTACCGTGCGCGGTTTCGTGGAGCAGGGGTGGTACGGCTCCGACCTGCTGAAAGCGGCTCAAACCGATATCGAGGCAATCCGGCTCCCGCTCGGGTACCGCATGGAATACGGCGGAGAAAAGATGAACCGTGACGAGACCTTTCCGCAGATGACGGTGGCCCTGGGGATCAGTCTGCTGGCCATCTTCCTGGTGATGCTCATCCAATTCAGGACCATCTCCGACCCCCTGGTGGTGATGTCTTCCATACCGCTGGCATTGCCGGGCGCGGCGCTCGGGCTGGTGATCACCAATAACCCGTTCGGATTCACCGCATTCATCGGCATGATCAGCCTGTCCGGCATCGTGGTGCGTAACGCCATCATCCTGGTCGACTACATCAAAGAAAGAATCGCCGCAGGCGAGACACTGGAACAGGCGGCGACGGATGCCGGAGAGCGCCGTCTGCGGCCGATCTTCCTGACCTCCATGGCCGCGGCGGTCGGGGTGACGCCCATGATACTCTCGGGTTCCAGCCTCTGGAGCCCTCTGGCGAGCGTGATCGCCGTCGGGCTGATCTTTTCCATGTTTTTCACCCTGCTGGTGGTGCCGGTCCTGTACGTGCTGGTCAAGTCGCGCACGGGTAAACCGGGTGCCGCCCGCGCTGCGCTGGTGGCAATCTGCCTCCTGGCCGCAGCCGGAGAGGCGTCGGCGGAGCAGATGAAACTCACGCTGCCTGAAGCCGTCGATCTCGCCCGGCGCCGGAACAGCGCGCTGAAAATCTCCAGGGAGAAGATCGAGGAAAGCCGGCAGAGGATTGTGTCGGCCAGATCGAGATACTATCCCCAGTTGTCCAACGAAACCTCCTTGCTGGGCGTATCCGACAAGAACCTGGTGACCGTTCCGGCGGGCAGCCTGGGGACCATTCCGGGGCTTGGTCCCTTTCCGACGCGGGACACCTCAATCAATCAGGGGTCCGACGTGCTGCTGCTCAGCAGCACCACCCTGACCCAGCCGCTGACGCAGCTCTTCAAGGTACACGAGTCCCATCAAATCGCGAAGGCCGACCGCGCCATCGCGGAATCGGATGCGCGCAAGACCGAGAACGAGGTCGTCTTCGTCGTGCACCAGCTCTACTACGGCCTGCTCATCGCCCAGAAACAGAAAGAGGCGGCGCAGGCGGCGGTGGAGGCGGCAAAGGAGGGGCTGCGGGAAAGCGAGGACGCCGTGAGGTCCGGAAACGTGCTCGAGGTGGCTGCAACGGGAAGTCGTGTCCAGCTCCTGCAAGGCAGGCAGGCCCTTCTTGCGGCTGAAATTCAGCAATCCGACGTGATGACGGAACTGAACGATCTCCTGGGGCTGCCGCTGGATACGGAACTGGAGCCCGCGCCGATCACGGATGCGTTCCCTGCTCCGCGAACCCTGCCGGAATATCTCGGGGAGGCCCTGTCCCGCAATCCTGAACTGACGGGAGCGCGGGAGGCCGCGGTAAAGGCAGGCCATGCCGTCGATGCGGCCTATGATGAATACATCCCGGATATCAGCCTGTTTGCCCGCTACACCTATCAGGACGGCGCTCCTTTTGTCGCGCACAACATCGGGACGTTCGGCGCGCAGATGACCTGGAACATCTTCGACTGGGGGACGCGCAGCGGCGTCGTCGGTCAGAGGAGGTCGCAACTGGCCCAGGCCCGGGAGAACCAGAAACGGATTGAACAGCGTATCACGGTTGAGATCACCAAGGCGTACCGGAAGCTGGAGCGCACCATGACCATGCTGGATGTTGCCGGGGAAGCACTGATGCTGCAAAGGGAGAATTTACGCCTGAGCGCCGACCGGGTGAAAGCCGGAACCACAACGGGCGCCCGGCATGCCGCATCCGTTGCCGCGGTCAGGAAGGCGGAGGCGGACGAACTCCAGGCTGTCTTGGGGTATCGGCTCGCCTTTGCGGAACTCGACCGGATCGCCGGGGCTTTCGCCCGTTGAAGCCCGTGTTTCGGCCGGCTAACGTCTCCTCCGTGGGCGGAAGAGATGACGTACCGGTATCCTTTCCTTCAGGAACCTTCACTGCGCCGTTTGTGCTGCTCTGGGCCTGATGGGGGTCAGATGAGGAGGCCAGGCTTCCAAGTCGTCAACTTGCCTCTTCAAGCTCTGCCTTCAGTAAACGCACCCGATCCGCCAACTCAGCTTCTTCCTGCATGCGGTATGACAAGCGGCGAACTGACGAACTGATACTCCCCACGTCCCGGTTCACATGCTTGCCCACATCGGAAAGGGTGGAGCAACCAAGTTCACGCGCCAGCCAGCCTATGACTGCGCGCGCCTCTGAGGCTACCCTCTGCTGTGGCTTCGTCTTCAACGTGGCCTCGTTGATTTGATACGAGCCACATACCTTGTCAACTATCTGTTGTAGCGACAATCGGAGAGGCACTTTCCCTGTGCTCGAAAGGCATTTGTCCACAAAGCCGTCGTCACCGAGTAGTCTCGGATCTTCCTGCCCACCATGAAACTCAGGCCGGTATTCCTCACCCAAGCCGTCCATTACGAAAGCTCTATAGCCGGAGCGTGCCTTTGCGAGCGATTTCCCGAATTGCCCGAGCAACCAGTCCGTGGTCAACCAGGAGAGGAACTCCTTGCCGAGGTAGGCTTTGTGACTGCTCCAGGGATATTCCTCGGGGTCATTCACCATGCCGCACCGCACCGGATTGAGGTGTATGTAGCGGACCAGTTCCGGCAGATAGCTGTCGCCATCTACCAGGACGGCCTTGTAGCGCCCTTGGAAAAGGTGTCCGGCTCTCTTTTCCCGCCGGTTGATCCAGCGGGTATAGCGGAATGAGAGATTTTGCATGCCGTGTGACAATGGGAGGTCGCCTGCCTGTAAGGCAATATGGATGTGGTTGGTCATGAGACAGAAAGCGTGAACGCGGTAGCCGAACCGACAGGACCCTTCCTGGAGAAGGAGGTAGAAACGGTACCTGTCGCTGTCAGTCAGAAAGACGGGCTGGCCGCCGTTACCTCGAAGAATCACGTGGTAGAGTCCACCGGGGAGATGGATGCGTGGTTTGCGAGCCATGGTGAGATGATACTCTTGATATTCATGTTGTCAGCTTGGAAGCTTGGCACCAATAGCCCCAATAGCCTCAATTTGGAAGGGGTGAATTCAAATTGCAAGTGCACCACTAAGAGCAAGCCTCATGATCTCTGCAGGCGTCCGGTAGTCGAGACACTTTCGTGGTCGATTGTTTAGATTCTTCACCACTCGCTCAAGCTCTTCGTCGGAGATTGTGGTAAAGTCGAATAGTGGCGCAGGATTCCGTTCGTATTCTCATTCGTTCCCCGTTGCCACGCTGCATATGGATCGGCGAAATAGACCGTCAGGCCTGTCTTTGCTTCCAGTTCTTTGAATTGCGAAAATTCTTTTCCGTTATCAACGGTGAGCGTCTGCCGAAGAGACTTCGGAAGCCGCCAGAAAGAGGTAGTCGTGGCCCGCGTCATAGTTGCCGCCTTCTTGTCGGCAAGCTTTGCGGCCACAAGGAATCTGCTCTTGCGCTCGACATGCGTTGCAAGGTGTCCGCAGCCTTTCTTGCCTTCGAGTGTGTCCCCCTCCCAGTCTCCGAAGCGCTCGCGGATTTCACCGATTGACGGACGCTCTGAAATTGGCACGCGCCCAGGAATGAAGCGCCTTCCCCGGCGTCAAGGTAGATCCAGCGGTAGACCGTCTCATGACTGACTCGCATCCGCTCGTCATGCGGGTGCTCAAGTTTCAGCCTTGCAGATATCGCCTCCGGCGGCCAATCAAGCCTGAGTTTGTCCTCGACATACTCGATAAGCGGAAGATGACTCTGGCGGCGAAAGCAGCGCGCCCTGTGACGCTTGCGTTCCACGTCACGTTCGATGAAGTAGTACCAGTACGTGGAGTATGGCGGCTTGTTGCGTTTGATCTCGCGACTGATAGTCGTGTGATGTCGCCCGAGGCGAGGAGCAATCTCACGATAGCTCAAATGGCCGTTCAAATGACTGATGACATACCGGTCTCTTGCGGTAAGATGCGTGTAGGACATGGTGGGCTCCTCCTGGGGTATGTGTTGGTCGCGCTTCAGACACTACCAGATTTGCCTGCCATGTCCTCTGCTTACCTCATCTGGTGCACTTACGAATAGAATCTACCCAGCCTGACACCAATAATCACGGGGGTTGCCCAGGGGTCGTGGTCGGAGTAGCTGGTGGTTCCTATAATGGGCCAGGTGACCGAGGTGATAAAGCCGGTTACCGGGGCGTAGGCGTAGGTGGTTACGTCCTGCACGTCGGTCCTGGGGCCGTCTGTCTTTTGGAGCCGGTGGGAAAGGCAGAAAGTCATGCCTGACCCCGACCCCAGTGGATTGCGTGGGTTACCCCCATGGGTTGCCACAATTTCAAGGCACCTCCCCTTTTTCCCCAGCTCATCTTGTTTATTCCATTTTTCTAGAATACCTTGCGCTTGTTGTCTTAAATCTCTCTTTTTTGGTTCATTGGTATTTATGTAAGCAATATATTTTTGCTTATTTGACTTTCTGTGTTTATACACCAATCGCATATACGTATTTGCCAATTCATACGATTCTTTGTTCCGTGGATTTGCGATATTATCAACCAGCAATATTGCGATATCTTGTTCCGTTAGCAGGAGCTCTCTAGCTTTTTCTAGCTCCTCGTCTTCTAATAAGTTTAACAAAACAAAAGAATCAAGGTATTTTTGGAACTGATTTTTTATCAAGGAGTCATTTGAAAAAGAATTACAATAGCTTCCACCCAAATAAAACCCAGTTCCAAAAATCAACAGTGAGCCGCTAATAACAATAATATAAATCAGAATTTTTTTGCCCATTATGCCACCTCTTTACTGTTTAAATTAAGCCTTCAGTGTTTTTTACCTCTCCCTGGCGGAGAAGGGTATCTATCGGAACCGGGTGGCGGTTCTAATTTATTTCTTGGCCTTGTAGAGCCCTGATTGCCCGAAGAAGTGTCACATCCATGCTTTACATCGCTTGGAAAATCAAAACCTTGCCATTTAAGACATTTATCCATGGCAGACCCACACTTTATAACGCACATTTCATATTCTTGTCTTGAATGATCGACCAATAGAAGGTAACAATTCTGCTTGCAAGTATTACCGGCTTGTGCGCAAGTGCGATCTTTGACCCACGGCAACCACCGAGGTGCATTACAGGCTGCATTTTCTTGATCTTTCATCCTCTCACAGTCATTTGGATCAACAGTATGCAATCCCCACTGGTCCCGCAAGTCCAAAGGTTTATTTTGGACATTAAATATAGACATGATTTAAACCTTTCAAAATCCCGATCGGGTCGGCCTCCAGATACCTGCCAATCCCCGGATGATAATCCCTGAAGTAATTATAGTTGAGACCTGATTCGGCATCATAGTACTGCCCTGGAA
>Ga0228535_1000637_pt1 | contig 87258 bp, 66 predicted proteins | sample SJ1metagenome_FD_168457 | JGI IMG/M metagenome (GOLD analysis project Ga0228535, IMG submission 168457) | Enriched culture of PCE-dechlorinating microbial communities from Ithaca, New York, USA - SJ1 | ecosystem: Engineered > Modeled > Simulated communities (microbial... > Unclassified | place...
GACCTCTTCGGTAGGTTCAGGAGTCATCGTAGGCTCTGGAGTGACCTCTTCGGTAGGTTCAGGAGTCATCGTAGGCTCTGGAGTGACCTCTTCGGTAGGTTCAGGAGTCATCGTAGGCTCTGGAGTGTCCTCTTCGGTAGGTTCAGGAGTCATCGTAGGCTCTGGAGTGACCTCTTCGGTAGGTTCAGGAGTCAACGTAGGCTCAGGGGTGACTTCTTCACCTAACTCTGGAGTGACTGTTGGCTCTGGAGTAACTTCTTCTGTAGATTCAGGAGTCAACGTAGGCTCAGGGGTGACTTCTTCACCTAACTCCGGAGTAACCGTGGGTTCAGGAGTAATCTCTTCGCCTAACTCCGGAGTGACTGTCGGTTCAGGGGTAACCTCTTCGCCTAACTCCGGAGTGACCGTGGGTTCAGCAGTAACCTCTTTACCGAATTCCGGAGTGACTGTCGGTTCAACAGTGACCTCTTCGGTGGGTTCGGGACTGACCGTAGGTTCAGGGGTGACTTCTTCACCTAACTCTGGAGTGACTGTCGGTTCAGCAGTAACCTCTTTACCGAATTCCGGAGTGACTGTCGGTTCAACAGTGACCTCTTCGGTGGGTTCGGGACTGACCGTAGGTTCAGGAGTAATCTCTTCGCCTACTTCAGGAGTGACTGTTGGCTCAGGAGTAAACTCTTCACCGATTTCGGGAGTGACCGTGGGTTCAGCAGTAACCTCTTCACCTACTTCAGGAGTGACCGTGGGTTCAGCAGTAACCTCTTCACCTACTTCAGGAGTGACCGTGGGTTCAGCAGTAACCTCTTCACCTACTTCAGGAGTGACTGTTGGCTCAGGAGTAAACTCTTTACCGATTTCGGGAGTGACCGTGGGTTCAGCAGTAACCTCTTCACCTAACTCGGGAGTGACTGTTGGTTCAGGAGTAACCTCTTCGCCTAACTCCGGAGTGACCGTAGGTTCAGGGGTAACCTCTTCGCCTAACTCCGGAGTGACCGTAGGTTCAGGGGTAACCTCTTCGCCTAACTCCGGAGTGACTGTCGGTTCAGGGGTAACTTCTTCACCATACTCCGGAGTAACCGTAGGTTCAGGGGTAACCTCTTCGCCTAACTCCGGAGTGACCGTAGGTTCAGGGGTAACCTCTTCGCCTAACTCCGGAGTGACTGTCGGTTCAGGGGTAACTTCTTCACCATACTCCGGAGTAACCGTAGGTTCAGGGGTGACTTCTTCACCTAACTCCGGAGTAACTGTCGGTTCAGGGGTGACCTCTTCGCCTAACTCCGGAGTAACTGTCGGTTCAGGGGTGACCTCTTCGCCTAACTCCGGAGTGACTGTCGGTTCAGGGGTGACTTCTTCACCTAACTCCGGAGTGACCGTGGGTTCAGGAGTAACTTCTTCACCTAACTCTGGAGTAACCGTAGGTTCGGGGGTAACTTCTTCACCTAACTCCGGAGTCACTGTCGGTTCAGGGGTGACCTCTTCGCCTACTTCAGGAGTCACTGTCGGTTCAGGGGTGACCTCTTCGCCTACTTCAGGAGTGACTGTTGGCTCAGGAGTAACCTCTTCACCGAATTCAGGAGTGACTGTTGGCTCAGGGGTGACTTCTTCGCCTAACTCTGAAGTGACCGTAGGTTCAGGGGTGACTTCTTCGCCTAATTCAGGAGTGACTGTTGGCTCAGGGGTGACTTCTTCGCCTAATTCAGGAGTGACTGTTGGCTCAGGAGTATCCTCTTCACCGATTACGGGAGTGACCGTAGGTTCAGGGGTGACTTCTTCGCCTACTTCAGGAGTGACTGTTGGCTCAGGAGTATCCTCTTCACCGATTACGGGAGTGACCGTAGGTTCAGGGGTGACCTCTTCGCCTACTTCAGGAGTGACTGTTGGCTCAGGAGTAACCTCTTCACCGAATTCAGGAGTGACTGTTGGCTCAGGGGTGACTTCTTCGCCTAACTCTGAAGTGACCGTAGGTTCAGGGGTGACTTCTTCGCCTAATTCAGGAGTGACTGTTGGCTCAGGAGTAACCACTTCACCGAATTCAGGAGTGACTGTTGGCTCAGGGGTGACTTCTTCGCCTAACTCTGGAGTGACCGTAGGTTCAGGGGTGACTTCTTCGCCTACTTCAGGAGTGACTGTTGGCTCAGGAGTATCCTCTTCACCGATTACGGGAGTGACCGTAGGTTCAGGGGTGACTTCTTCACCTAAATCCGGAGTGACCGTAGGTTCAGGGGTGACTTCTTCACCATACTCTGGAGTGACTGTCGGTTCAGGGGTGACTTCTTCACCATACTCTGGAGTGACTGTCGGTTCGGGGGTGACTTCTTCACCATACTCTGGAGTGACTGTCGGTTCGGGGGTGACTTCTTCACCGAATTCAGGAGTGACTGTCGGTTCGGGGGTGACTTCTTCACCGAATTCAGGAGTGACTGTTGGTTCAGGGGTAACATCTTCGCCTAACTCCGGAGTGACCGTAGGTTCAACAGTGACCTCTTCGCCTACTTCAGGAGTGACCGTAGGTTCAACAGTGACCTCTTCGCTGAGTTCAGGAGTCAACATAGGCTCTGGAGTAACTTCTTCGCCTACTTCAGGAGTGACTGTCGGTTCAGGAGTAACTTCTTCGCCAAATTCCGGAGTAACTGTCGGTTCGGGGGTAACTTCTTCACCGATTTCAGGAGTAACCGTAGGCTCAGGGGTGACTACTTCGCCTAATTCATGAATGACCGCGGGCGTACTAGTAACGGTGGGCATTACAGTCGGAGTGGCAGTCCTCTGACTGTTGACATTAGCATTGTCATTCAATTTCCCGGAATTGCCAGTAGTGATTACGGGAGTAGAGGTTGGAGACACAGTGGCTACAACAACTGGTGTTGGAAGAGTGACCACGGGTGTACTTGTAACGGTGGGCATTACAGTCGGAGTGGCAGTCCTTTGACTGTTGACATTGGCTTTGTCATTCAATTTCCCGGAATTGCCAGTAGTGATTACGGGAGTAGAGGTTGGAGACACAGTGGCTACAACAACTGGTGTTGTAGGAGTGACCACGGGTGTACTTGTAACGGTGGGCATTACAGTCGGAGTGGCAGTCCTCTGACTGTTGATATTGGCTTTGTCATTCAATTTCCCGGAATTGCCAGTAGTGATTACGGGAGTAGAGGTTGGAGACACAGTGGCTACAACAACTGGTGTTGTAGGAGTGACCACGGGTGTACTTGTAACGGTGGGCATTACAGTCGGAGTGGCAGTCCTCTGACTGTTGACATTGGCTTTGTCATTCAATTTCCCGGAATTGCCAGTAGTGATTACGGGAGTAGAGGTTGGAGACACAGTGGCTACAACAACTGGTGTTGTAGTTGTGACCACTGGAATGACAGTTACAACTGGCTCGACACTGGAGGTCTTTTCAGATTCTGGTTTCTCTTTCTTGTCCTTATCTGGCAGTAAAACCTGAGCACCGGGCTTGGTTCCAGTTGTACCGTCATAATTCGGAGTGGCAAGAGTTGCACCTTCATCAGTGATCTCCTGAGAACCGGAAGGAGTAGTGACCTGGGCTCCTTTCTTCTCCTTATCTTCCTCAGTCTCCTGAACGGTAACAGGAGTCGGAGTGACATCAGGACTAATAGTTACAACTGGCTCGACACTTGATGACTTATCAGATTCTGGTTTCTCTTTCTTATCCTTATCGGGCAGTAAAACCTGAGCACCAGGCTTGGTACCGGTTGTGCCGTCATAATTCGGAGTGGCAAGAGTGGAACCTTCACCAGTGATCTCCTGAGAACCGGAAGGACTAGTAACCTGGGCACCTTTTTTCTCCTTCTCTTCCTCTGTCTCCTGATCAGGGACAATAATCGGGGTGGCTTCGGGACTGACAGTTACAACTGGCTCGACATCGGAAGCCTTTTCAGATTCTGGTTTCTCTTTCTTGTCCTTATCTGGCAGTAAAACCTGAGCACCAGGCTTGGTACCGGTTGTGCCGTCATAATTCGGAGTGGTAAGAGTTGTACCTTCATCAGTGATCTCCTGAGAACCGGAAGGAGTAGTAACCTGGGCACCTTTCTTCTCCTTCTCTTCCTCAGTCTCCTGAACAGGGATTATAGTTGACGTGGGCTCAGGACTAACAGTTACAACTGGCTCGATATCCGAAGTCTTTTCGGATTCTGGTTTCTCTTTCTTGTCCTTATCTGGAAGTAAAACCTGTGCACCAGGCTTGGTACCGGTTGTACCATCATAATTCGGGGTAGCAAGAGTTGTACCTTCATCGGTGATCTCCTGAGAACCGGAAGGAGTAGTGACCTGGGCGCCTTTCTTCTCCTTCTCTTCCTCAGTCTCCTGAATAGGGACAGTAGTCGGGGTGACTTCAGGACTGATAGTTACAACAGGCTCGACATCGGAAGTCTTTTCTGTTTCTGATTTATCTTTCTTGCCCTTATCGGGCAGCAAAACCTGAGCACCAGGCTTGGTACCGGTTGTACCATCATGATTCGGGGTGGCAAGAGTTTGACCTTCATCAGTGATCTCCTGAGAACCGGAAGGAGTTGTGACCTGGGCACCTTTCTTATCCTTCTCTTCCTCTGTCTCCTGAACCGGGACAGTAGTCGGGGTGACTTCAGGACTGACAGTTACAACAGGCTCGACATCAGAAGTCTTTTCTGTTTCTGGTTTCTCTTTCTTGTCCTTATTGGGCAGTAAAACCTGAGCACCAGGCTTAGTCCCGGTTATGCCGTCATAATTGGGGGTGGCAAGAGTTTGACCTTCATCGCTGATCTCCTGAGAACCGGAAGGAGTAGTAACCTGGGCACCTTTCTTCTCCTTATCTTCCTCTGTCTCCTGAACAGGGACAGTAGTCGGGGTGACTTCGGGAATGACCGTTACAACAGGTTCTACCTCGGAAATCTTTTCGGATTCTGGTTTCTCTTTCTTATCCTTATCGGGCAGTAAAACCTGAGCACCGGGCTTAGTACCGGTTGCACCATCATAATTCGGGGTAGCTAGAGTTGGACCTTCATCGGTTATCTCCTGAGAACCGGAAGGAGTAGTAACCTGGGCACCTTTCTTTTCTATTTCACTTACAGGCTCTTCAACCTGAAGCATGAACGGAGAAATTCCGCTTTGAAACTCTTCTTCCAGTATTGAGAGAGATTCGCCAAAAATTGCTCCATTGGCTGTTGAAAATTCAAAGTTATCCTGCTCTATTTCATTTTCACTCTTTTCAACAATCAAAACCGGCTCAATCGTCGATAGAGCTTCTATTACAGGGGGACCCTCTTCGGATGCCAGTCCTTCTCCAAATATCGCCCCATTCGCAGTAGAGAGCTCAAAATCAATATCGAAATCAGCCCATGAACCAAAAAAATCCTCTTCAACAGACTCAATGGAAGAAATTGATTCAAATTCCAGCAATCCTTCTTCCTCATTCAGTCCGACCCCATAAACTGCACCATTAGCAAGAGAGATTTCATACTCAAGATTTTCTACAGGAGCAGTATCAGTTTCCGGAGCGGGTTCTGTTTCTGGAGAAGGAACTGGTTCATCCCAGTCGAGAGATTCGGAAATATCTATCTCCTCCCAATCGACTGGTTCTTCAAACTCTTCCTCTATTAATTCATTCCAATCAAATTGACCTTCAGGTTCTATTGGTTCGGGCGTAGGAACATCAGTAAAATTATCAGCACATGCATAACTACCGATTAATAAAAATAAGAATATTAATAGCGGACCTGATAATTTGTAATAATTTATTTTCATTTTGGTCACCCCTTCCGTTTCCTTTGCCATCATCCTATTTGTCTATTCATTTCTGTAGAACTTACTTCGAATAAAAAAATTATCATTTTCACACGATATGACCATGGGATAGAGAGATTTCATGATACAAGGTTGGTCATGGATGGAAAAACAAGAGGATGAAATCTCATAAACTTTCGATAACTGTTAGTAGGCTATCAATCCATAAATACATATCGACAATTTTTGAAAATTTGCTAAAAATGAGCTGAATGGTTTTTAATTATTTATTTTTATATTATCTTTTTATTGCTATGTGAGCGATATGAATTTATATGACCTATTCTAACAATACCATATGAAAGTAATAACCCTGTTTGCGACATTATTTTTTTTTGCGAGTCTTGTGGTAACAGGGACTACTGTTGAAATAGACACAGACAACCCCCCTGAATGGAAAGAAGGGTATTTTCCAACGTATCCATTGGATCCACAGATTACCTGGATTGGAAATTTATCCCTGGAAGCAGGATATCCCCTTGTCGATCATGCATTTGGACCGTTTACTGAAAAAGACTGGGAGATGTATGGTGTTGGAAAAGAACATGTCATTCGAATAATTGCATACGAAAACCCACCACTCTTCCCAAACAAAACAGCATATGCGATTTATCATGAGGGGATTGAAACGATGCCATGGTTAATCGAGATGAAAAATCCGGTGACTGGAGATGATATGTTGGCTCAGGTTGCTTCAACCCCCAAGGGAAAATATAATCCTAATTTAACTCCTCATGAAAATGATCTTGCAAATAATATTGGCTGGTATGTTGTTGATGGAACACTATATCCACGAACCTGGATAAGTGGTCACTTGGCAGAAGGACAGACCTGGGTTGAGTACTGGGGGCCATTTAATCCGGACAAAGATGGATCTAAACTGAGAAAAAGAACCTATACCATATCAGAAGAACCTGTTCCTTTTGCTGGAAAAACGTATGATGGCTATAAGGTAAGAATTGTCGGACCTCATGTTATCGCAAATGTACCAGTAGAATCAGTTGAGGAATTAACCTTGGTAGACGGTATCGGAGTCACATCACGGTTATTGACGCACACTGCAACCGAACCATTTGTTAGAAATTCGTCAATCACCGGAAAACAAACAATGCCGAAAGGAACTATGATATTCCGTCATCTGGTGACGATGCACTCAATGGAGAATAAAACATCATAAATGCTTTTTTATATATTATCATTTATGAACAAATGCTAAAAAAGGAAAAACACAATAAAAGAACATACAGAATCGATCAATTATCAATTGGAAACCTAATCATGAGAATAAGAAGAATATCATGAAAATAATTTCTGTCTGTTTATTTTTTTTAGTAGGATTAAACCTCTTTTTTTTTGCCAGTGCTGACCGATTGCCAACAGAAACTGATGAAAACCAGATATTTTCTATTGATACTGAAATCAAAGCAATTGGAATAATAAGTGAGGAGAGTTCAGTTGACTGGATAATTGATTATCAGCGGTTGTTTGTGAATGGAACATACGATTATGGAAATATCCATGATGGAAAACTCAATCGAACCGAGAGCATTGCAATACTCCAATGGGATGATTCACTCCGTAGTTCTGGCGGGAGTATCGCAATGGGTAAAAAAATCTCCTATAATTCGAAAAATAAGGCATCCTCGCGATATAATCTGCAAGCTGAAAAAGTTCTGACATACCGGACAAAAGAAGGATCACATCTTTTCGGTGAGGAGTCGTGGTCGCTCGATGTTGCTGGCGACTGGGATCTGAAGCGTGAAAATATCCGATGTGTCTTCGCAGATATAGAACCGAATTATTTCCCTGCATTCTGTACCATTGTCAAAGCAGGAAGCAGCATTGTAAATCTGAACACCGGACAACTTACCACAAAAGGAGTATCTAGAGCGGTGACGTATTATGCACAATACCCGGCGGCTCTGAATTATCTCATAGCAGTCAGACCAGATTCCAGCATGAATAGTCCGGCAACGGGCACGATTAAGACAAACTTTGGAGGGGCCATTATGGAGGCAAGGAATCAGTCCAATAATGTTTCTGCTACGAATTCCTGGAAAGACTCAACAACTGCAACCGGTGGAATAGAGAAGTTCCAGAAGAAATTCACCTATGAATCGGGATTAAAAATTTGATTTATATGGAAAGGGATCATAAGAAGAAGGATCGATAAGAACCCTGATTCTATTTTTTTGAGGGCATAATAACTCGGATATCTCACAGAGCAGATTTCTTCAGGATAATTCCACTATAAAAAAGGGTTCAGGTAAGACCTCTTCCCAGGTAGATCCCAGACCCAACAAACCAGTCCTCCCCTGCCGGAAGAACATAACAGAGTTTCAGTTCATTGTTCCCCGAATCCGGATTGTAATACACAACATAAACAAATCCTCCACCCCGCTCAGCAGCTCGTACCTCCTGAGTTATTATCGGAACTCCATAGACATCAGTTAAGTTCATCCGGTTCGTACCAATAAGTTCAGGCTGATGGGGAAGAGCCAGGGTAGTCCCATCATACCCATAGGCAAAGATGTATGACCCGCCATCTGCAAAGGACTGGTTCAGGTCATTAAAGTCCATAATCGCTTGTTCCTTTCCGACCAGATCTGCATGACGGACGGCTTGTCTCACCCTGCTTATAAGGGCATCAATCTCTTCAGATCCGAATTCTGCCTGAATCCAAGGGATATATAATCCGGAGCCAATAAACCAGTCTGAATCTACCGGTTCAACATAATAGATTTTCAACTGGTTCTGAAAATCCTGATCAGGATTAGGGTAAACCCCATACATAAAGCCCCCTCCTTGCCCAGCGGTATCAATCAGGGCAGGCATGATGGAAAAGCCATTCATATCGAAAAGATCAGGCCGATCCTTTCCTAACAGTCCCTGCTGATAAGGTAGGGCGAGGGTGGTACTATTCATCGTATAAGCAAAGATATACCGATCTCCGGAGACATATGGACCTGAAAGATTGTTAAAAGCAGCACAGGCAGATTCCTGCCCTGTTGTCCGCGCAAATATGGCTGCATCCTGAACAAACTGAGTGAGATTGGTCAGGCTTGCATTCAGATTATCTGACCCTAATTCCTGGTCTTCGGCCCCCTTCTGTTTCTCTGCCTCTTCTAGGTTTCTGACGACAGCTACTCGCCATTCCTGATTATCAAGGGAAAGGGTATCCCAGATTGCCTGACGGGGGACCTGTCGGTTCGAGTTTTTATCCCAGAACGTATAGGTGACGGTTCCATCCTCATTCTCTAGTACAGCATGCGATACATTTCGCATCTCCGGGATATCATAGATGGGATCGGTCAGGAAATTTTTCCCAACCTCAAATTCATTTGTTGCATAGACCGTCATACCATCTGTCTGAAGGATAAAAACTTCATAGCCGGTCTGCTCAGTAAAGGGACCGATAACCGGTCTGAAGAACTCTTCAGGACGGATGGTAACATCAGTATAACCAAGATATTCATCGCCTTCTGAAAAAATGGGATAGCTGATAGAGATTCCATAAAATCCTTCTTCAAGGTAGAAAATATTGCTTATGACTGGTTCTTGTCTTTCGTTCGCAAAGCTGGTTTCTGGCTGATAACTCAGATCAGTACCGATAAGACCTGAAAACGTGACCGGAGCTGCAGCAGTAACGATATTATCTGGAGAAATAATAAGAGAGGAATGTCCATAGTGAACGGATTCTAACTTTCTTTCCAATACAGAGGTTGCATTTTCTCCCGATATTCCAATGGTCCGGAGAGATTCAGCACTTTTTTGGTTCTCTTCTCTGATAATTGCCAGATCATTCGATATCTCACCAGTAATTCGATCCAGTGCTGAAAGCATATCCGAAGGGGGAACCAGGTTCTGGTTTAATGAAGAATCTGGGGCAATATCATCTGCATACGCGGGATTCAGAAAGATCAATATGAGAAAGATGAGTACGGACCATCGTTTCATACTCATCCATCTTCTGATCAGGAGATAAAAACTTCGATTCAGATCACAGGGATGAAAAGGACATGTGGGCATAAATGAAGATTGAAGCCCATATCATCCGGAAAAATGAGGAGGCTCCCCATGTAGATTATAAATGATGCAGCCATTTCCATATCGTTTGGCTACCCAAAAAATTTTTTTTCCCAATTCCCTGAACGAAGGTTTTCATCATTTCACGTGCAAAGAGGGAAGTATGACGCTTGATCACAGGGAAGGATTCGTGGAATTTCAGGGGCGAAATATCTGGTTCAGAATGGATGGAGCACGTAATTCCGGGATTCCACTTCTCATTCTTCATGGAGGACCGGGTGTTCCCCATGATTACCTTACCCCCCTCTCGGCCCTCTCTGGAGATCGACCGGTCATCCTATATGATCAACTGGGATGTGGAAATTCTGATAAACCAACAGACGTATCACTGTATACCCTGGACTATTTCACGCAGGAACTTGAAGCGATTCGCCGGGCACTTGATTTGAAAGAAGTTCATATTCTGGGTCAGTCCTGGGGTACCATGCTGGCGGTTCATTATATCCTGACTATGGATCCGCAGGGAGTTCGTTCACTTATCCTATCAGCCCCCTGTCTTTCAGCGTCCCGGTGGCATGATGATCAACGTCGGTACATCAATGAACTTCCAGCAGATGTCCGGGAGATAATTCTGACAAGTGAAAGAGAGGGAACCTGTGATACCCCGGAATACCAGGAAGCGATGATGGTATTTTACCGGAAACATGTCTGCCGGATGGATTCCTGGCCCGAATGTCTTCAAAAGTCCATGGAAAAAATGGCTTTTGATGTGTATGAACATATGTGGGCCGAGTGAATATACCATAACCGGAACTCTGAAAAATTATGAGCGGGCTAATGACTTAAAAAACATAACAATACCCACTCTCTTTACGTGTGGCCGTTATGATGAAGCATCCCCAGAATCAACCACGTATTATCAGAGTATGCTCCCAGGCTCCAGAATTGTCATTTTTGAGGATGCATCCCATTCCCACCATCTTGAACAGGAGGCCGCATATCTCAATACGGTCAGGGAATTTTTGTCATCCGGAGAATGATGCTTATATTGTTCACATTCCCATGTATCATTTCCTTGGCCTTCCCTGGGAGTTCTTATTGAATCCAAAAAAAGTAATCACTTTCCGAAGGCTGCCATAAACAAAATCCGATTCACTTCATCCCGGCATTTCAGCCATCGGAACATGAGAGGCTGGGACCTCATACCAGGTCCACTCTCCGTCAGACAATGCAATTTTTTCTTTAACAGCATGAGAAAGAATGGAGAAATTACTGTTTGAACAATACACATGCGTTTTTGGTATTGATGCAATCGTTTGGGGATCAAATACAATTCTCTACATAGGGGGGATCCGGGACAAAACCCGCGTATGATGAGGGATCCTGACCGCCTGAAAGCATCATATCATAAAGCGATTGTCCGGATTCCGGGTATGCTGCATCAATATAGACCAGGTGGGAGATTTTTTCAGGCATTCTGGCTGCAACCCCAGTTATGATCATCCCTCCATAACTATGACCGACCAGGATAATGGTATCCAGATCATGCTCATGAACAAGCGAACAGATCTGGGTTATATGATCAGTGAGGTTGGAAATCTTCTCATCTCCAAGGGTGGGAGCATATCCCTGAATGCCCTGATCAGCAAGGGCAGATAGTGCTGTATCCCAGATCCTACCTCCCATCAGGCCATCGGAAGTATGTACCGGATCTCAGGTGGTGCGTTCATTCCAGGCCTCTGTGGATATATTCCCCCCATGAACACAGATGAATGATACCATATTGTCTCCTGTATGCATTCAATGATGCCTTCAGTTATATAAATCGGTTTTGATTCCCCGATTATATTCAAAATTTCCCATCGGATTATTTTCATGTGGAAACCTGAATATCAAACACTGAATATGGGGAAGAGAGTGAGTGAGTGATGGCACTTGATTATGAGAGAGGACCATCTGGCATGAAAAAAACAACCTGATTTCAGAAATTGGGTCAATGAACCATAGATATAGTGCTCATTACTAATGAGAAACGATATATCATTTTACTAATTAGTAATTAGTATGGTTTCTAAGGAGCTTCTGAGACATCTGGTTCGCCAGCAGAAGACACGGATTGATCAGAAAGATGATTCAGTTCGCCGTAATATCCTTGATCAGCTCCTTAATTCGTTTGAGGATAACCGGGTAATCATTCTTACCGGTATTAGGAGATGCGGGAAATCAACGCTCCTGAAACAGATCATGCAGACAAAATCCACTCCTGTTATGTGAATTTTGATGATGAACGACTCCTTACATTTCCTGCAGAAGAGTTCGAAATTCTAAACGAAGTTCTGATAGAGGTATATGGACCATCTGATATCTATTTTTTTGATGAAATCCAAAATATTGCCGGTTTTGAGACATTCGTGCGGCGGCTTTTCGACGAGGGAAAAAAGATAGTTATCACCGGTTCAAACGCATCCCTTCTCAGCAGGGAATTTGGAACCAGGCTCACAGGGAGATATAAACTCTTCGAAATATTTCCATTCTCTTTTGCTGAATACCTCTGCTTTCAAAAGGTAAACGTGAGAAAGGACTCCCTGTACATACCAAATGAACGGGTCACCCTGATTACATCATTCGCAAAATATGTTGAGAATGGTGGAATGCCGGAATATCTCATTCATTATGACCCTGAATATATTAAAACACTCTATGATAATATCCTGTATCGGGACATTATTGCCAGGTATGCAATTCGGAGACAACGACTCATTCGTGAACTCGTGGGAATTCTGATATCGAACATCTCACTCCCCTTTACGTATAACTCACTTAAAAAAACTCTGGGGCTGACAAATGCCATTACAGTCAAGGAATACATCACCTACCTGCATAGTGCGTACATTTTCTTTGAACTGTCTCGATTTGATTATTCAGTAAAAAAACAACTCAATTCACCAAGAAAATGCTATTGTATTGATACTGCATTTGGGATACTTGGGGGTTTCTCACTTTCACCTAATAAAGGGTGGCTTTTAGAAAATATTGTCTATGTGGAGCTGCTTCGACGCGGAATGGACGTGTATTATTTTCAGGAAAAACGAGAATGTGATTTTATCACAAAAGATGGCCCACATATTACTGGAGCACTTCAGGTATGCTTCGAACTGACGAATGAAAACCGGGACCGGGAGATTGGAGGGATATTGGAGGCTATAGAATTCTTTGGTTTAAAAGAAGGGTTTATTCTGACCAACGATGAAGAGGATCTTCTGGTAATGGGTGAGGTTAGAATAATTATTATGCCAGTCTGGCGGTGGCTCCTGAACTATATTCCCGAGTAAAAAAGAATGGATCTGTTATCCTTTCTATTACCGCCCCAATTATATAACAGGTTATTTCAAGTCCATTTCATGTCCCGGTATTCATCGAATGCCAGAGGGTTCATCATTCACTCTTTGAACACCATAATCTATCACTTACCAATCAAATATCGATATAAATAACTTGGATATTAACTCATTTACTAAGCAGCAATCATAACAGTTATAGCACATGGTCGAATTTTAAAATTTTCTATGCATAACATGAATGAAAAATTGAGATTCAAGATTCGCGATTTATTGCTTTTCGCGTGAAATTTATACACGCTCTCCATGAAGATGATGTTCCATTTTATTTTGCCAATAATAAGGGGGAAAAATTGACAGAAGAGATTGCTTTTGATAAAAACAATGATGAATCCTATGGAATTAGCTCATTGGAGATTATATCTCCAAATGTTGCTCTCAAAACACTTGACAAATCAACTTTTTTTGCAGGTGGCCTAGCAATACCTAAAAAGTCGTATAAATATTTTGGAATTGAAAATTTACAATCAAATCAGAGAAAACCAACCACAATAATCTATAGAAATAAAAAATTTGAAGCATATTTTACTGCACAAAAAAGTTACAAGGCTTTACAATATTATAACGACTTCATGGTAGAAATAAGAAACAAATATCCCTATGCTGCGAAAAAATTAAGAGAATATCGAGGGAAAATTGACAACGGCCCAAAAATGGAAATTACCATAAATCTTGAAAAAAATGAATTGAACATTGACTTCATTGGAGATGATATTATGAATGATTACATCCCCTTTTCTTCAGAAGACTTTTTAAAACTTTTTTCAGACATTAAAAAGTTCGTTGCGCAATCTCATTCGCATGATCTTACCACAAAAAGTTATATTGAATATTTTGGAGAATTCCAAGTAACAAAATCATTTGGACAAGGAACTCCTGCTAAGGTTTCATGGTTATCACTAAGTGTTTCTTCAGAACAACAGAAGCGATATTTTGTTTCTTTTTATTATGATAAATTCGGTAAACTTTTTCTTGTTCTAGGCATTAAAGAAGACATCCAAGAAAAATACGATTGGCCTAGCGATATTCAAAAAATTTATCCAAGATTTTCTGACATTAATGTATCTGATGCAATAGCAAATCGATATCCAAAATCAAGAATTTTCAAAGAATTCTCTGTTGATATTAAAAATATTGATACCTCTTTAGAGGCTCTCAAAGAGGATATAGAGCAAAGCCTCTCTAATGCCCTACAATTATTATTTCAGGTTATTAATAGCAGTGAAAAACCTAAAATTATTTGGAGATTGTCTCCGGGTAAAAAGGGAATTTATTGGGAAGAATGGAGAAATGCGAATATTTGTTCTTTAAACATACCTGAATACAAACCATATTTCAATGAACTGGACCAAATAACTGACAGGGACTCATTTAAAACTCGCTTGAAAGAATTAGCAAGAATAGTTCATCCTGAAAATTCAAATTTTGATCTCTCTATTAGTCACCAAAATACAATTTGGTCTTATTTTCATGAAATGAAAATCGGAGACACTATTATCGCATCTACTGGAAAAAGTAGAATATATGGCATTGGAACAATAAAATCGAATGTCTTATTTCAAGATTCTGAAGATTGTCCTGTGATTAGAGAAGTGCATTGGGAATATGATGATCTAAATATTCCGATCCCTTCAGAAGTAAGTGGTAATTTTCTTAGTGCGTTAAATAAACTATCATTAGATGATTACTCAAAAATTATTACATCTATTGAGAGCGGTTTTTCTACTAATCTAGATTCAATAATTCAGTTATTAGAGAGAAAGGGACAGATTATACTTTATGGGCCTCCTGGAACTGGAAAAACTTATTCGGTTCAATCATTAATTAAAAAAACAGCATCAACACCCTATATATCAACTACAAAGGATTATGGAAATATCCAATTCTTTTGGCTAATTACCTATAAAGACAAATATGACGATATTTCTACGATAAATTCTAAATCAATTTACACCTATCAATGGAAATCAAATTATAATTATTCCAAATATTTCTACATGATTAATGAGGGAGACTATTTTGCAATTTACCTTTGGGATGAGAATAAAATTATTGGATATGCAAAATGTATCAAAAAAGATGAAGAATCTTTTCAATATCAATTTATCACCTTACTTGATGGACCGAAATATGGAATACTTAAGTCAGATCCTGAATTTAGCAAAGGAAAGATAATCCGCACCAAAGGGAATGCACGCATCACCATATTAGAGAATGAAGAATTTGAAAGACTCATTTTCCTTTCTGGAATAAAATATGAAGAATTAGGAATCAAGATAACTGGAAATGAAATTATTCAATATCCTTCAGAGTTCATTACATTTCATCAATCATTCTCCTATGAAGAATTTATTGAAGGCTTACGACCCATAACCGATGCGGATGGCCGGATCAGTTATTCGGTGAAAGAAGGAATATTCAAGGATTTATGTAGAACTGCATACAACACCTTACTTACGCTTGCAAACATTGATAAAAGGTGGAATGAAGATCAGGACGTTCCACATCTGACTGATGAAGAGACTCAATATGCACTTTCTCTCGCACCAAAAGTCCCATTTTACCTTGTTATCGATGAGATTAACCGGGGAGATATCTCCAGAATCTTTGGCGAACTCATCACATTGCTTGAAAAAGATAAACGCTTACTTGCCCCACATGAGATCACGACAAAACTTCCCTCATCCCGGACGAGATTTGGAATCCCCCCTAACCTTTTCCTGATCGGAACGATGAATACCGCTGACAAATCTATTGCCCTCATTGACATCGCATTACGGAGAAGATTCGGATTTATTGAAATGATGCCGGATTATGATCTCCTCTATCGGACCTTATCCAGCGATGATGAAAGTCTTCTTGAAGTATATTCCATCGCAATTGCACTCCTTCGAACAATCAATCAAAGGATTCTTGAAGAGCATGATAGAGAGCACCAGATAGGGCATAGTTTCCTCCTGAAACTCAAAGATGCCAGGACAAGGGACCAGGCTATATCAGAATTGTCCATGATCTGGTATCATGAAATCATCCCCCTCCTCCATGAATATTTTTACGATGCTCCCAGGAAATTATTCAAGGTCATAGGACCTGAGTTTATGAAGTCAGATCCAAAATGCATCTACTTTTACCCGGAAAAAGAAGGTGAATCCTTCCTGTCTGCATGCAAATCGATCTCAAAGGGTTATGATCTGAATGGGTTATCCTCCACTGACGCTCTTTGAATGGGTGGAATATCCGGTCACCATTGGATCCCACCCAAAGATTACTGATGGAGTTCTAACTCTTCCCCAGGAATTTTTTGATATTCTGGATGAATGTGATCCAAAGCAGCAAATATTTGCAAGAACGACAAAAACGCTTACCCCCATCAATATGGTAGGAGTAATTCGGATTGGTGACGTAACTATCCAGATTTTACCAAAGTTATTTCGCGACCATCTGAATGAGCATAAAGGGACCATATTTCGAAACCTTGCAGTCATGCTCAGTTATACCAATCTCAAACCCTTATCGAGCGATCTTACATCCATGGATCAGGAGGATATAGACATGCTTGAATTATTCCTCCGGATCTTTTCAGAGCAACTCCACCATCTTCTCTTTCGGTGTCAACACCGGCAATATCTGAACAGGGATGAACATCTGAAGTTTATTAAGGGTCGAATTCAGGTCAATAAATATTGGAATCCCGCACAGTTGGAGAGAATTCCCTGCACTTTTAAAGAACTGACACAGGATACTCTTCTCAACAGGATCTTTAAGTTTTGCGCCACTCTGATGTCCCGGCACACACAAAATGAGGAGACGAAGGAGCATCTAAAGGGAATTTTACAGATCCTGGAACCAGTTACGTATACTCATGTTACCTCATCAGAAACCAGATTCGTCATTCTTGACCGGTTGACAGAACAGTTTGCCCCTTTGCTCCGGTTTTGTGAGATTTATCTCAGGCATAGCACCATTACCTTACAGGCATCACAGGTTGAGATCTTCTCTCTTCTTATCCCAATGGAAAGAGTCTTTGAACAATTCATTTCAGGAGTTTTATCAGAGCAGTCACACCTCCTTCCTGAAGGAGCAACTGTTTATTCACAATACCCAGGGGGACATCTCGCTCAAACCCTTGACGGAAGAGGTATTTTTGAATTGAGGCCTGATATCTTTATTGATCATCCTCGCATTCCGGTCATCATTGACACGAAATATAAAATGCCTAAAAAATCATCTTCGAATTCTGGTATTAAACAATCCGACATTTACCAGATGTTTGGATATGGAGCGAAAAAGAATGTTCCAGCCCTGATGCTCCTCTACCCGGACATTGGAGAGAAAATTGATATTGACTTGGAATTTTCATATGACAATTGCCGGTTATCTGCATTATTGATACGGTCCATAACACTGACGTATGATCTCGCTGACCCAGTGCAATGGGAAATGTGGTTAGAGGAACTGAGAGGAATTATGCATGATATGTATGATCGGGCTTCCCACTATGCACAGGTGGATACATCAATTCCAGTCCAGATCCATGTATGACATGAAATCCTATTGACCACGATTAACCCATAATTTTTACAGATTTTTACTTTTTTCCGCAATCATCTCAATCTCAACCAGTGCCCCTTTCGGAAGGCTCGCCACCCCAACCGTTGATCGTGACGGAGTTTCATTTCCCATATAGCCGGAATATATCGCATTCACCGTCGGAAAGTCAGAGATATTCGTCAGGTAGATATGAGTATTGACAACATCATCAAACTCCAGCCCTGATACAGCAAGAATTGCCCGGAGGTTTTTCATAACCTGATGAGTCTGATCCTCTAATGTATCCAGGAGAACTCCCGTCTGTGGATCAATCCCGATCTGACCTGATGTATATTCATAATCATTCACGGCAACCCCCTGACTATACGGCCCGATTGGTTTTGGAGCCTGATCGGTGTAGATAGTCTCCTTATGTGGCATATTGATCAGTACCATAATCAGACTCATAAGAACCATTCCAAGGATAATACATGCAATTGCGAGCAGGAAAGTATTTTTATCGTTTTTCAAATCCATAAAGAATGTCATATTTCTTTCATAATATACATACTCTGTCACTCAAGAACCATGCAGAAATGATGTGAGTATCATCATATCAGAAAACTCATCATGAAAAGGGATTTATCTACCGGACTGAAGATTTTCAGTTCATTAGGAGTGGAGAAGGGAGTACCACAGAAAAGACTATCTGGATGCATCGGGATCAATACTATGATTGATTGTTTCATTGCCATAATTGTGTATACGAACCAATCAACCAAACCAGGGGAATAAAGGTAATTCCATGAATTATCAGGATCAATCCGGTATTGACGGGATCAAGACAGACCATCTCCTGTAGAAAGATCCGGTAAAACACAGCACCCCGGTATACCGAAAGCAGCACAATGATAATGCTTAACAGATGGAGAATACCCGGAACCCTGTACCACCCAGTGGTCAAAAATGGATTCTTTGAATGTTTCTGGTGATACCACAGGAGCATTGATTAAGAATTCCCAAAAGCCAGGAAAGAAAGACGAGAGGCGAAAGATTGAATTTGAAGACCTCAACCAAAGAATACATGAAAAGGAGACAGATTAAAATGAGAAGAACTACCCCTCAAAAAAAACCATCAACCTAACTGGTATTCAGGAGATGGGGCATAATTTCTGATGTTGCATAGACGAACTGAACCTCAGGCTGCATAAACGTCAGACTCACAACACTAACGAAAAAAAGACATATCCAAATACTAGAGAGATAAGGATAAGGAAACAGATCAGAGGAAGATACCTGATCCTCATTTCAAGTATAGCCCTAATCCATATTTACCAGTACTCTCATCTGAAGTATCGTCGCGTAACATGCAAAATATCAGAAAAAATTCATGAACCAACGATATTATGTCACAAAAGCAAATATTTTATTGATTGAGAACTGACACTCTGATTTAAAAAGAAGGCTAAATTAAGATAGGCCGAGGCCGTTTGATAGCCAGTCTATCTCTTCACTCACCTTTCTCAGCTGATTTGGATACGTTGTCATATGATGAGGCTGATCCTTGAAGAGAATCATCCGTACATCCGCTTTACTTGCCATCTTATATGCCCGGTACGTGGACAGAGCACTTGCCGGAGCAACAGCATTATCCTCTGTTCCCTGAAGCATAAGAAGAGGAGTCTGTACATGCTCTGCTTTATACACCCCCATGATCGGAATATAATATTCAGGATTCTCAAAGGGCGTATATTCATGATACATCAGGTTCATCACAATACCATTGGTATTTGAGACCTGTGAGTTCTCATCTGCATATCCGGCACCAGCAACCGCTACCTTGAGGGATGGATCCTGGGTAATCCAATAGAGAGTGAGAATTCCTCCATTTGACCATCCGGTCACACCAACCCGGTTCTTATCAATAATCCCCTGTTCTGAGAGATATTCAATACCCTTCATGAAATCTTCTGTCGGGTAATCGTGGATATGACCGCCCTCAATGGACTGTGCAAACTCAAAGCCCCAGTTACTGCTTCCATGATAATTCGTAGATAGGGTAATTGCTCCCCGGTCGGTGATCAGATGGTACGGAAACTCCCAGGTATCACGCCAACTGTCAAAATCAGTATAAGTCGGTCCGCCATGGATTACAAAGACGAGCGGATACGGTGTTCCTGGTGTGTAACCCGGAGGGAACCGGAGAATACCCTGAACCGTATCACCCCTTGCACCGGTCCATTCAATAACCTCCGAGGTTCCGAGCGGTTTCTTCAGAAGGTCTTCATTCAGGCTTGTCATTCTTTTCAGATTCCGTATCTCCCCTGCGATAACATCCGCTGCATAGATCTGTGGCGGCACTGATGCTGAATTAAAATTATAGAGGATCCGTGAACCATCTCTGCTTGATTCCAGGGCAAAGATGTTCCCCTGATGCTCACCGGAAAGCAGGGTCTTTGTCCAGCCCGTATCGTTCTTATCATACCGTCCCAACTGTGGATTTGTTCCGTCAGCGAGAAGGACATACACACCTCCGTCAAAAGGTCTCATCTCTACATCATCATTGAAGAGATCTTTGTGCATTTTTTTCTCCCATTGGAGAGGGATCTCTTCCAATATCCGGGTTGCAGGAGTATATACCACGATATCACTCGCATACGAAACAGGATATCGAAGGCCGCCATTCAGATTTCGTCCGATATAGACCATTGAACTATCCGGAGACCAAGCAAACTCATTCTCATCCTGGTATCCCTCAATACGGGTCATGACCTCATCTTCAGTCCCGGTCGTCGTGTCAAGCACATAATAGGAAAATGATGGTTTCTCTGTCCAGACTTCAGGATAGATGGACGATTTATATGCAATATACCTCCCGTCAGGAGACGGATGATATGCGTAGATAATATCAGTATTGGATGTCAGCTCTGTTACTGCTCCGCTCCTGATATCATAGGACTTCAAAATCACCGGGTCAGGGATCTCATCCATGATGATGACATCACCAGGCCGGGTATCCTCCGGAGTATCAGGAGAAGCTCCTGCATATACCAGAGAATGATCTCCGAGCCATGCAAAACCGGAGAGGAGCTCATCAGATACCTTTTGTTTCTTCTCCCGCTGCATCGTGGAGAGATCAAGGAGAGTCAATATCTCTTTCCCGCCATTCCGGGGCATTGATGCGTAGGCAAGAAGCGGTCTCAATGAAGATAATGCCCATACCGTAACCGATTCATCAGGACCGGTAAGGGTGACCACTTTTCCGGTTGATGTATTCACCATCATCAGGGTCCCGTTATCAGCCGGGGGTGTAAGATCATCTCCGGTTATGAGCATGAACACAATATTTTCTTCATCAGATGTGAGTGCAAAATGACGAAGAGAATCCATCTTCAGGATATCATCATAGTCGAGATTTCCAAAAGGCTCAGCTGAAACAACCGGGAATACCACCGCTCCACAACCAATTATTACCATCAGGATAAAAATTACGTTCAGTCTGGACATGCCATAACCTCGGTTTCATGATAATACGATACCTTCCACCCTACCCTCTTGTTGAGTGATACATTACTACTCCATCATGGTATCATTTATAAGTATCAGGGGGAGAGGGATCTCATATTTGAAGACCTTATCACCATATAAGGTTCAATCGTCAGATATACTGCCTGAAAAAGAAGAGTTTCAGTCCGAATCCGCTCAGGTTCAAAGGATCGGAGGAGGGCATCCCCTGCAACCAGGCCATCGTATTCAGCCGGAAGGCGTAAAATTATATGCCAAAGTGTCCAGAAAAAGACTTTCCCAAACCGGCGGGGGCGTGATAAAAAGTAATATTTTCCTGAAGAAACGAGATCTGCCAGAAATGGAGTTTTATCAACATATACATAGCCACCAGTACGTATTTCGGAGTAAGACTGGATACCGATCGGAAGTTTATGGAGTACCATGCACGTTTTGGATGATATAGAAAGTATGAGAATATATCAGCTTGCAATGAAGAACCAAAGCAAACTCCACCATGGATGCACATACACCATTCACAGAACCATGGCATTACCCATCAGGAGCCAGAATTAGTACTCACAAGAAAAAGGGTACTGGTCAGTATCCTGAAACCAACGTCCCAATCCGGTCAACAAACTGCTGATATTCTCCCAGACTTCCTGAACTCAATGCCTGCTGTGCCTGCTTGTACAGTCCAGATATCTGCCCGAGAATCGAGGATGACTGATCATCACCCGGTTGTTCCACTCGTTTGGTGATATCCTGCCTGGCTTGTCTTCCCCCAAAGATGACCTGCAGGGCTTCACTCAATGTTGGCTGCATTGTCAGCTTATCCCCGTATGAGACAATAACTCGTTGGAGTTGGGGAAGGGTCCCTTTCTGGGTAGCTTCAAGATAGAGGGGCTCTACATACAACAGCGACTGCTCTACCGGGATGATCAGGGTATTTCCTCTGACGACTGAAGAGCCGGCCTGTGACCAGAGCGTAATACTTTGTGAAATCTCTGTATCCTGATCAATCCGTGCCTCAATCTGCATCGGCCCATAAGTCAGTTCCTGCTTTGAGAACTGGTATACTATCATCTCGCCATATCGATCAGGATCGCATCTCACTGCCATCCATCCCATGAGGTTCTGCTTATTCCTGGGTGTGAAGGGGAGCATGAGAATAAACTCTTCTTTCTCTTCACCCGGCAGTTTCATGATAACATAGTATGGCTCGAACCGCTGCTGTGACTCTCGATAGATCTCATCAGGAATAACCCAGGCATCCTCCCGGTTGTAAAATACACGGGGGTCAGTCATGTGATATATTGCATAAATCTCTGCCTGAATGTTAAATAATCCATGTGGATACCGTAAATGGGAACGGAGATCATCAGATATATCATCAACCGGACGGAATAGACCCGGGAACATCTTTGCATAGGTCTGAATGACCGGGTCATTTGGATCAACGATATAGTACCCAATCTCTCCGGTATATGCATCAACAATTACTTTTACACTGTTCCGTACATAATTCATGGATTTGGCAGACAATTCACCGGTTCTGACCGGTTCAGAATAAGGGTACCGATCAGATGTGGTATAGGCATCTATGATCCAGGATAATTTTCCATCACTCATGACGACATACGGATCAGAGTCATAGGTAAGGAAGGGAGCGATTTTAGAAGTCCGTTCCAGAATATTCCGATACAGGTGAAGTTTACTATCCGGTGTCAAAGAGCCGGAAACAAGGAGCTCTACTGATCCCAACTGAATGGCATACACGAGCCGGGGAAGGAGCGAAAGTTCGACCCCTGCATTCCCGTCATACAAACTATAGATGTTTTCATCGCCGGATGGGTAATCAAACTCTTCAGTCCGGGTATTGGTAATGCAATAAGGGATGTCTCCTTCCCCATAGTAGATCTGTGGATGATCAAGGGAAAGGGACGGGAACGGAGATGATGGGGGTATATCTTTCACAAAAAATTCAGGAAGACCATTGGCCGTTATCCGGTCAACCGGGCTCATAACCGCCCCATACCCATGAGTATAGACAAGATAACGATTCACCCAGGTCTGTGCCTGCTGTGGAAGATTGTATGAATTCATCTCACGGGCAGAGATATGGACCTGTTTATAATTACCATCCAGCCAGTACCGGTCCACATCCACGTCATTAAAAGTGTAATAGGTCCTGAAGAGCTGGAGTTGCTCAAGGGTTGTTTTCATCGGTCTCCAGTCCCAAAGACGGATATTCGAGATTGTGGCATTATTATTCCGGATATCTGTCTCGGTGAGATTGTAAAGAACGGGAAAATCCTGTGCATTGACATTTGCAAGATTGTATCCGTCAAGCGTGCTGTTGATATTGTATCCAAGATAGGTTCGTTCAAGATTGAATTCATTCGGTTCAACGATGAGGCTCTGAACCAGAAATCCTGCCCCGGCTGAAAGAATGGCGATTAGGAAAAATCCTCCTATTCCATAGGCTATCATCTCCGGGCGGCGGATCTTCTCATTCAAAAGGAAGAGAAGCCCGATAAGGAAGGCTATGACGGTCAGGATAGTAAGTGCTGGGATGGTTATGGTAACATCGGTATATCCTGCACCCATTACAGTCCCTTTCGAAGTATACAGGGTTGAATATCTGGAAAGCCAGAGAAATGCTGCAAGGGTGGTGAAGATGAGAAATAACAGGCAGTTCACCAGGGGAAGGAATCTCCCGACCGTATCTTTCCATGATAATCCGAACGGAAAAGGTCCGGGGATATACTGGAAAACACCGTACTCATCAATTCTGACACCTGCACGATGAGCAGCATACATGACAGAAGAGATGATGAGAGTAAAGACAAAAAGAGCCAGGAGATACTGGATTAAAATGGTATAGAATGGAAGTGAGAAGATGTAGAAACTGATATCCAGGCCAAACACCGGGTCTGATATCTGGAAAGGGGTCTGATCCAGATATGCCAGAATAATCTCCCATGAAGATGAGAGGGAGAGACCGGTAATACCGGCTGCAACAGCACAAGCAATTCCTCCAAGATACTGGATCTCTTTTTCCACTCCGAATGCCCCTGCTCCAGTTCTGGCGGCCAGGATGACATTTCCATAACTGAATGCGAAAAAGAGCAGTGTTCCGATCACAAAGAGGGCTGCCGATGTGATCAGGATGGTCAGGAAGACAGGAGTGTATCCAACTGACGCATACCAGAAGAGATCGGAGAGCAGATCGGTGAGCAGGAAAAAGAGCAGGATGACTGCTGCCGGGATGAATATCAGAAGTTTTCGAAGTCGCATAATGACGTATGCATCTTCCCTTTCAGATGAAATAAGGTTTTTGGAAAACCCCCTCCCCAATTACCAGGTACGGTTACCCTGACCCGGCCTTCCAAAAAAATATTATGCAATTTTTACCGGAATCAGCGTCGTCTATCTGTCCTCCATTACACAGGACAATCATTCACCATCTCTATGCCTATCTGGAAAGGTTCATGACATCGTGTACCTTTTTATTTTGATAATTTTAGCTCAACACATAGTGTACCTCAAATGCCATTTTTTGGCTCAGGACATCGTGAACTTTTTTTAAGCATTCATCGTCACAATGGTCTCATCGGTGAATCATTTTGGATGATACTGAAGAGGATATGAGAAAAGAAGCCATAAAACGCTTCATTGAAGGAGAAAAGCAAGTAATTATCTGCAGAAACCTTGGAAAGTCAAAATCATGGTTGAATAAATGGGTTAAAAGATATTCATTTGGATCAAATGATTGGTATAAAGACCTCTCGAAAAGACCTAAAACAATCCCTAACAAGTTAGATGATCAGTTAGTAAATGTTGTCATCAGAATCAGAGAATCTCTCATGGAAGGAGATAGTGAATACGCTCAATATGGTTTTGTGGGGGCAGAAGCTATTCAATTTCATATGGAAGAACTCAATTATGATCCAGAATCAATTCCCAGTCTCTCTACTATTAAACGAATAATTAAGCGGCATAACTTACGTGTAAATAAGAAAGAACGCTACAAACGAGTGAAATCTAAGAGGAGATATTCTCTCATTAAACCAGAATATATCGATGAAATGCACCAGATTGATTTCGTCGGTCCTAGATATATCAGAGGCTACGGGCCTGTGAATTCTCTCCACCTAAAAGATGTCATTGGTCGTCAGGTCGCAGGAAAACAATACTCTGGTAAAAGCATGGATAATGTGATGGAATTTTTATTAGGGTATTGGAAATCAGATCAAATACCCAAATACATCCAGGTAGACAATGGAATGTCTTTTACAGGTGATTTTATCCATCCAAGATCTATCAGTCGGTTCGTTAAATTGTGCTTATATGTGGGGATTGAAGTGATATTCATTGCTCCAGCGAAACCATGGATGAATGGCACAATAGAAGAGTTCAATAAGAATTTTGATCGGCTGTTTTGGAGAAGAGAAATATTTTCTAGTCTAACAGACATTCGGAAAAAGTTTAAAGTGTTTTGTGAAAGTCAGAACAGATTTAATGCCTGGAAATTAGAGAAAAAAGATCTTCAATGCTTACCCCAAAAACGAATTTTGAAACGTGGATTTAAGTTGGATTTGAATAATATTCCCCTCCTTCCAGGTAAGATTCATTTCATAAGAATGGTTGACGGTAATGGAAATGTAAGTATATTAAATGAATCATTCCACGTTGGTGTAGAATATATCGGTGAATACACATGGGTAACTATTGATATTGGGTTACAATTACTTACTATCCTTTACAATGACGAAGAAATGATAGTTCACGAGATAATAAGATATAATTATAAAATCGATTAACTAGTCCACGATGTCCTGAGCCGGAATTGACCATTTGAGGTACACTATGTGTTGAGCTTTCCGCAGTTCACTATGTGCTGAGCCTTTCCACCTATCAAAAAGATAGGTACGTCATAGGATAGTTTCAGATCCTTTCATCAGGATCCAGTACCCCTGATAGGGGACTAATGACCGGTTATCACTGGTATTGCCATAGTGTTCACGCAGAATGGGCTCATCATACCATTGAACAGATGCATTATACCCGGTTACCATTGTCCAGTTATTGCCAAGACAGGAGAGTGCATCTATTACCGGAACAGGAGTTCTTGACTTTAATCCGATAAGGTTCCAGCCATCTTCAAGATCCTTGCTGATGGATGGATCTGATTGAAACCTGACAGGAACATCCATCAAAGAAAGACTGTAGATCCAATACCCGTTCAGAGGTCGTATTCTGTCAGTTTCGTTCACTCTCACATATCCGGCTTTCGGATGATATGAATAGAGGGCATGCCCTCCGCTTGGAACATGTAAAAATATGCCGGCGGTATCAAAGCCCGGTTCGAGGACATCAGGAACTGATATCTGGTTCCATCCGGGCTTAAGCGATAATACCCCGGTATCAGGCTCCGGAGTATACTGTATTGCTGCAGAAGCGTTGATCCTCCCCCCCGACAGCGTTTTTCCTTTCAGTTCATCTTTCAGATCAACGGTCTTCATGAGAGTCTCCCTCAGTTCTGCAGGGGTAAGATTCTGTCGTTCTGACTTGACAAGACCAGCAACACCTGCAACAAGAGGAGCAGCCATCGATGTTCCATTCACATGCCGGTATGACGGGGTATATGCTTCGGTTTTATTTGAAAACCGTACATCATCTATCCATAACTGGAGGGTTTTATTCACACCTTCTGGGGGGTACTGTTCCTGAACGATGAATCGCACCAAAATATCAGAATCCCTCATTTCATCAGGGATATCACAATGGATGTCATCAAAATCTAAAAATGCCCCGGCCCATTCTCCAATCCGTTTCCACTCAAATTTTTTATCCACACAGGCATCAACGGATAGTTTTGAGGATAAAGGCCAGAGAATTGCTCCTCCTAAGCTGAATACCAGTTCCGGCCTTGAATACCCGGAGATATTCACTGGTGTATGGAGCACCAGATAATGTTGAAGGGAAGGGTTCTGAAATGTAATATTTACGCACACACTGGAGGGAGAGGTGTTATATTCCTGGTGATCCAGGTGCCAGTCCCCGATGTATGACCAGTTTGTGAGAGATTCAAAAGAGTCATACCAGAAGACATCAGATCCGGACTGACCTTTCCAGGTGCTGTATATGTCTACTCCGGGAGCACCTACATCAACGGTTTCAGCCCCATAATTTGAGAAATCTGCAAGGGTATCGGAGGGGCTTGTTGCAGCTACAGAGATGACATTGGGCAGATCATACGAGGCAGGATAGTATGGTTTTTGATCAATGTCAGTCTCTGCATTCCCCGCAGCACACACAAACAGTGCATCTGTGTTAGCAATAACCTCCTCAAGTGCCCGGCTGGGTTTTGATTCCCCCCAGGAACAACTCATGATATCAGCACCATGCTGAGCTGCCCAGAGAATTCCGTAGATAGAACCACTAATCGTTCCTTCCCAGCTCTCCCCGACTTTCACCCCCATAATACTCACATTCCAGCATGCACCAGTTCCCCCAATGGAATTATTGCCAGCAGCTCCGATAATACCGGCACAATGAGTCCCATGACCCCAGAGATCCAGAGGATCATAACTCCCGTCAAGAACATTATATCCATGTGCTCCGGTCACCGGGTCGGTCCACAGGTTTACAGATAGGTCAGGGTGATAATAATCAATGCCGGTATCCAGAACTGCAATCACCACATCTTTTGTTCCCGTGGAGACATCCCAGGCATCAGGAGCCTTCACATCAGCACCAGGGATCCCAGGGGTACCATTTGGTTTGTACACCTGGCCAGTATTGTATAATCCCCATTGATGCATGAACTCTGGATCATTTGGGATCCGATCAAACCAGATTGGGTAATCTGGTTCTGCATACGAAACACCGGGCTGACTCTCAAAAAAACTCACCGAATCCAGAACATCTCTTTCACCAGGCACACGGACGAGGTACAAACCAGGATAATTCAGATCAGCATAGTCAGTTATTACTTCTGCTTGAATTTCTGTTGCCAAGGAATGAATGTCGGGAACGGTATTTGTATGCGAAGTATCATATTTTACGAGAATTTGAGAGTATTCCGGTACATTATCTGCCTGCCGATAAAGATGGTCAGGTGATCCTTCATCTGCAACAAGGCCAGGAATGAAGCACGAAAAAAGCAAAAAAAGTATGATGAACCGTTTCATATTTTTCTTTTCGTGATTAAGATCTTAATTCTTTCGGTTTCTTTCAATCAGGAGATGCATGACAATCTCGTCGTGAAAACTTCATCGGATAGGGAAGGGAAGGCAAAGAGGGTTCATGGTTTTCATTCTCCCTCATCATGTAAAAATTAAGAACTCATGAGCCGATGTATAATGATGAATATATACACCACATCATTTCATCCGGAAAGCCCTGATGAACCGGTTCCGTGGTATGAAATTGTAGAGAACGAGATTTATACAACCCTGTACCATCCGACTCATCCCCAGGAACCAGTCTCCTGGTATGTGATCCGTGACCAGGAAATTTTTACAACGCCTGATCACCCGACACATCCGGATGAACCTGTTCCATGGTTTGAAATTAAAAAGAATCTTATTTACCCTTCAGAAAACCATCCGACCCATGCAGATAATGATCTGCCCTGGTTTGAGATGAGAGAGATCTAAAACCCCCTTTCCTTTTGTTTTCGCTCTATTAGTTACTCACAGCAAGAAATGGGATCCATCGACGATATGAATCGATGAAATTTATTGCATGGTCATTGGACCATCCAGGATCTGACGTTCCCTGGAAAAAAGAAGAGAATTAATATCCACGGAGTTCTGCCCTGACTTTTTCAAGGTTTTCAATCCGCTTTTCAAGAGCCGGGTGAGTTGAGAAGAGCCCTGCAAGAGTTTTTCCAGACAGAGCGGGGATGATATAAAATGCATTTGCTCCTTCTGCCTGAACTTTTGCCTGTGTTGGCAGACGTTCCATCTTACCGCTGATCTTCTGAAGAGCTGAGATCAGGGCATCGGGATTATTGGTGATATATGCTGATCCCCGGTCGGCTGCGAATTCCCGGTACCTGGAGAGTGCCATCATCAGCATTGTTGCAATAACCCATACCATTGCGGCAACAATACCTGCAATGATCCATGCTCCTCCCTGTTCCCGGTTACTGAATATTGATGCGAACAGGAAATTGTTCATGATCATGGATGCGATCATGGCAACAAAACTTGCAACCGTCATGGTAAGGATATCACGGTTTTTTACATGGGAGAGTTCATGTGCCAGGACCGCCTCAAGTTCATCGCGGTTTAATGTCTGCATGATGGAATCCGTTACTGCCACAACTGCATGATTCGGGCTTCTGCCGGTTGCAAATGCATTTGGCATCGGGGAGTGCATGACCGCAATCCGTGGCTTTGGAAGATCTGCTTCAGTGCATAACTTCTCGATCATGCGGTGGAGATCCGGAGCTTCATCATATTCAACAATCTTCGAACCGGTGGTCATGAGCACCAGTCTGTCAGAGAAGAAGTACTGGACAAGCCCCATGACTACTGCTATCAGAATAATAAATCCGGATGGTAGGCCAAGGGCAAAAAGAATACCCATGAACACCAGATACACGAGTAAGAGCAGTGCCCATGTCAGGAAAATTCGTCCTGTCAGGCCTGCATCACGTTTCCACTTCATATCGGTCTAAGGTACTTTTATCTTTGAGGATAAAGAGTTATACCATCCAAAAGGGGATTCCTGCCGGAACAAAAGAAGAAAGGATTTATTCAGGGATCAGAAGTCGCCCGATGCACTGCTTCATCAGGGTTTTCGCAGGGTATCACTCCGGGAATATCCCAGGTTGATATTCCGTATACCGGGATCCCGGATTTGAGAGCAAAAGCAATCTCCGACAGTGTCCCGTATTCTCCGCCGATGGCAATAACCGCATCTGCTGATCCAACAAGGATGACATTGCGAGCATGATCCATCCGGGTTTTTACTATTGCTGAAAGATAGGAATTGCCTTCTGAACCGGGAACAATCCCGACCACCATGCCTCCTGCATTGTAAGCACCACGACATGAGGCTTCCATAACCCCTCCCCTTCCTCCGGAAAGAAGAACAATTCCTTTTTGTGCAAGAAGCAAACCGACCCGTTCTGCATGGTTCAGCTCCTGCTCTCCCGCCAGGGATCCTCCGATTACGGCAACCTGTTTTCCAGGAATTCCTGTCCCGTCACCCATATACAACCATTACTCCTCCAGATGGTAGAGGATATGACCTCTATCCGGTTTACAAACGTAAAATATCGCCGATGCACTACCAGAAAATGTACCCACAAACCATCTTTCTCTGGATATCAGAAAACTATACCATAACCGGTGATGCAATCGCATCTGCATAGACACCGTTTGGAATACTGATATCAAACCTGGCACCTTTCCCTTCTGTTCCCGTTTCAGTAATCGATATCCCGGTCAAAGCAAGGATCTCCCTGACTAGAAAGAGTCCAAGACCTGTGTGTTTCCCATGTCCACGTTCAAAAATTGCCTCTTTCTCATCATCTCTGACACCGGTCCCGTTATCCTCCCACGAAATGGTGTACCCATCAGGATGTCTGATTCCGGAAATCAGGATATGAGATACCGTTCCCCCATGACGAAGGGAATTGTCTAGGAGGTTGAAAAAGACTTTTTCCAGCATCGGATCAGCAAAAACAGAAATATCTTCCAGAGTGACATCCAATGTCAGCCCCTCGGGGATCTGCAGCCCCTTAATGATCATGGCCGGGGATTGCCAGGCAGGTTCATGGATTCCCAGATCCTGGTAGAGCCGGGTAAATTCAATCTGCTTTTGAATTGCTGTGGTGGCTGCTTCAAGGATTTTGAAATAGTGGGAAATTGTGGGATCACTACATTCCATCTCTGCTATCTCGATTGCACCCAGTATGATGGTAACCTTGTTCAGAATATCATGCCGGGTGATGCTATTCATGAGATTAATCTGCCGTGAAGCCTTCCGGAGAGATTTTTCTATCTGTTTCCGGTCAGTAATATCACGAAGTGAGAGAAGGATTGCAGGTTTATCCTCATATTGAATCAGTTTTCCAATACTCTCTACCGTGACAGACCGGCCATGAGACGTAACCGCTTCATATTCGGCAATATAGGAATCATGCCCCTGTGCAACTTCAGAAAAATCACGAATGACCGCTTCATGTGATTCAGGCGAGATGAATTCCATGACATTCCTGCCTAGATTGCCGGGGATATCTGCCACTTCAATCATCTTTGCAGCGGCATTATTCGCAAAAAGAAGCCTTCCGTGCATATTAACAATAAGAATGGGCTCTAAGGCATGGGTTACCAGGAACCGGTATTTTTCCTCACTCTCAAATAGGTCTTTTTTTGTTTTGTATCGTTCTACGACCTTATCAATGGTATATGCAAGGTCAGAAAAAACCGTTATTGGGTCATTGCCTTTCCTGACGTAATAATCCGCTTTCTGCTCAATGGCACGGATTACAATCTCCTCATCCCCTTTTCCGGTGAAGAGAATAAAAGGGATATCTCCATGGTTCTTTCTGACTTCGGTAAGAAGAGAGATTCCGTCCATTCCCGGCATCATGTAGTCGGAAACGATGACATCATAAGTGGTCTGTGAAAGAGAATCCAATGCTTCTTTTGCTGAAGAACAAGTCGTTACAGAAAACCCCTTCCGGGTCAGAAAAAGAGATGAGGCAATGCAGAGATCCTCTTCGTCATCTACATATAATACCGAAACCAAAAGACTCCCCCCACCGTATTCTCATTTATCCGGCCTGGTGATCCCTTCATCCCCCTGTATTGTGTTCACAAGCCCGGATTTTATAATGAATTATCCATCTTTTTCCTTCATAATATATATGCATATGCCTACCAAACAAGGGAGAGGAGATTCGGATAAATAATATTGGATAAGGGTTTTTTCGAATTCATCATGATTCTGATCTCACACATCCCTTATGCAGGGCAAATACTTATTGCTCTCGTATTCCTCTTAATGCAGGAAGATATCATGATCAAGAAGATCTTATCAACCGATAAGGAATCATTTGAATGTACAATTCTTAATCCGATTGAGTACTGGCTCTGGAAATTCAGGTATGTATCATTCCTCGCAGTCATTTTTTGTGCCATTGCGTCAGTGGCCCTGTTTATCATGGGCACTCTGGAGATCATCCACCCGGTGAAGGAAATATTACTGAGTATTGCGGGTGTTGCAACAGAACAAGCAAGTCTGGAAAATGAAGAGATACTCAAAGGTTTTATCGGTGCACTTGATCTGTACCTGATAGCAGTATTCTTCCTGATCTTCAGTTTCGGATTATACGAATTGATTATTTCAAAGATAGATGTTGCACGTGATGCATGTGATGACGTCGAGCACCCGCTTCTTCAGATTACGTCACTGGATGAACTGAAAAGTAAAATCATCAAAGTTATCATCATCATCCTCATGGTTGCATTCTTCAAGAATGTCATCTCAATGAAGATGATTGCAGTCAGTGATGCCCTGCTTCTTGCACTTGCGATACTTGCCCTCTGTATCGGGTCATACTTCCTGACAAAAGAGCATTAAAAGGGGGTGAATACCCTCCATTTTCAGACTCTCACGACTTATCAGGGCATTTCACCTGCCCGGGTGGAGATATATCTATGTTTTGAAAGCTTCTGATTCAAAAAACAGAGTTATTTAAAGGGATAAAAAAGAAATTTAATAGTTATCGCACCAGAGTTCAAAGTGTGCCTGTGCATGTGCACAAACCGGGCAGGGATTTGGTGCTTCTGATCCCTCGTGGACATACCCACAGTTTCTGCATTTCCATCTGGTGGGAGTGTTCCGCTTAAACACGGTTCCCTGCTCAACCGCTGCCAGGAGTTTGCGGAACCGTTGCTCATGAGATACTTCCACTTTCGCAATGTGACGGAACGTCTCTGCAATTTCTTTAAAGCCTTCCTTCTCTGCGGTTTCTGCAAAACCAGGATAGAGGGCCCCCCACTCATGACTCTCACCATCTGCTGCAGCCTTGAGATTCTCCGGGGTTGTTTTTATCATTCCTGACGGATAGGATGCAGTTATTTCCGCGTCTCCACCGGGCAGAAGTTTAAAAAAGAGTTTTGCATGTTCCTTCTCGTTATCCGCAGTCTCGGTGAATATTGCAGATATCTGTTCATATCCTTCTTTCTTTGCAACACTTGCAAAGTAGTTGTATCGCATCCGGGCCTGAGATTCCCCTGCAAATGCTGCAAGGAGATTCTTTTCGGTCTGGCTTCCTTTTAACTCCATATTGATCTGCCTCTGCCATAACGTGATCTGTTATGTCGTACAGATAATACTCTGCTCTGGGTCAATAAATAGATGACAGATAAAGATAAACAATAGAGGTTATATGACAGCCGATCCATTCTTCTATATAATCGCCCCTTTTTTTATTGTCCTTTCCATACTGGTGATCGTCCTCTTTCTCGTTGTTTTCTATATGTTAAAAAACCTTGATAAATCGGGTGGATATGGAATGTTGGTTGAGCAATGGCCAGCAAATCAGGAGCCTGCGGGCACGGTGTTTTCTCATCAGAACATTGGGCTTGGGAAAGTCTGGTATAAGAACTGTGTGAAGATAGTGATCTCCCGGGAAGGACTCTACATCTCATTAGGGTTTCCTTTCAGACTTTTCTCCCTCATTCATTCAGAGAGTGGAAAGAGTGCCCTCATCCCTTGGGGATATTTCCGGTACCGCCAAAAAATTAGTGCATTCTGGACACATGTGTATGAATATGAGGTTCAAAGTGAAAAGCCAGTCATTCTTACCGTTTCAAAACAGATCGCTCACTCATTCCCTGAATATTTAAAACCGCCAACGTGAGTGATGATGGAAGGTTCAGTCTTTTTTCAGGACTAATTTTTCAAAACGCTTTTTCAGGGCAGGATCTGTACAACATTCCTCAATAAATGCGACGACTCCCAGGAGCTTCGTATAAGATTCCGGTGATAATCCATGTTCCATGATACAGGCATCACGATCTGCAACGGTTCCATCTACCCCGATGAGCTCAAGAAGAGTGCGAAGAATGGTGTGAGACTGTCTGGTTCTCTCTGCAATACACCGCCCTTCATCAGTCAGGGTCACTCCCCCGTATGGCTCGTAATTTACAAGTCCTGCATCCTGTAACCGCTTGAATCCGTCGGTTACGGTGGCAGGGGTGATATGTAATGCCTGGGCGATGTCCCGTGATTTTGCATATCCTTTCTCTTCGGAGATTTCAAAGATCACTTCCAGGAGATCCTCATGCCGTCTCGTAACTTTCTCTTCAGCCATGTCATATATTATATGTGAAAATGCTCTGATACTACTCAGTCACGTTTGACTCGGTAAACTATGTGTTCTAATCTACCATATAATAATAAGAATCAGAGCACAATCACATTTAAGTTTAATGGAGAAAGCATCACTATTATGAGAAGAGGTATGCGATAAGAAAGAGCAATAAGACCGGTTACAATGGTACGAAAAGCATGGTATTACCGGTCAGGCTGATGCTCATATGCAAAGGCGATTTTTTCGAGGAATCATATTATGTTTGACCTTGTTATTCTGTAACCTCCAGACAGATCCGGACATACCGGTTGTCTGATCAATACTTCCTTTTTTGGTTGATATGAGAGGTTCCCAAACCTTTTTTCAAAAAGCCTGCCAGGCATTAAATTTCAAGGTCAATGAAAACAGTTCTCAGAAATTCGCAGAAGAATCACAATTTGAATGAGGTTCACCATCGGCTACCAAATTTTCCACAAAAACCCCTTTTTTGGGCAACCAGATTTCTTCACGAAGTCATCCATTTAAAACCTTCAATTTGACCCTTATTACTAAAAATACGGCCATTTGATCTATCAGACTACCTGTGAGTCAGGGTTGCACCAGATACGCGAAATTAATCGATTATTTTGATGAATAAAGGCAGACTCATAGAGCTATAGAAGCACGCTATCATGCATGAAATCTACCCATGAGTTAGTATACCTGAAGGTGAGATCCTGCAATAGAGAGTAGATATACGAATGATAAATTTGAATAAATAAATATATATAATTTAATGTGAATGCGATAATAATGATTGCCCGGGCTTTTGCACAGGAAAGTAAAGTCCTCCTCTTTGATGAACCGACATCTCAACTTGATATCAAACATCAGCTTGAGATCATGGATCTGGTGAAAGAAACGGTCCGGATGAAAAAAATCCTTGCTATTCTTGTGGTCCATGATCTTAACCTTGCATCCAGATATGCTGATCGAATAATCATGCTAAAAGACGGGAGGATCCATGCAGTCGGCGATCCAAAGAACGTGCTTACCGAGGATAATATCAGGGCAGTCTATGATGTTGAAAGTCTGATCATGCATGACGGGGAAGTGCCGTGTGTTGTGGCGAAAAAGAGGTTACATGCCGAATAAATCTTTTCACCCGGATATTTTTCTTTTTTTATGCAGATCATGCGCATCCAGCCAGATTAGGTCAGAGTAAATTAAAGGCTCATGAAAATTATCTCATGAACATTAAAAGGATAATATTTGAGATCCAATGATACGAGAGAAATAAGGAAGCCGGAGATGACCATCAGACCAGACATATATTCAGAGATTCAGCAATATATCGATATCCTCCATATCGAACCGGTTCGGAAGGGGTACTCTGAAGATATGAAATATCTTCTCACGGCAAAAACCGGTGAAAGATTCCTGCTTCGGATAACAGAATCTGACAATACCCAAATCCTCTCCGGAAGGAAGGAGATGTATTCCCTGATGAACATCCTCGCCAGATATTCATCATTGGTTCCCCGGTCTCGGGCATGTTGGATATCAGAGGACGCTCATTCCTGCATTATGATCCATAAGTACATGGAAGGTGATGATGGAGAAGCGTCATTGCATCGGTATAGTAAGGAAACCCAGTATGAAATCGGATATCATGCAGGAATAGAACTAAAAAAACTCCACCTGTTAGCAGCTCCGGCCACTCTTTCTTCATGGTATGACAGAAAAAAGCAGAAACATGAACGGTACTGTGATGCATGTAACCGGGAGCATCTGACACCGGAAGAACTGGATTTGGAACCGGTTCATAGATATATCGCTGATAACATCCACCTGATGAAAGATGTCAGCCAGACATTTCAGCATGATGATTACCATCCTGCAAACCTGATCATCAATAATGGACAATTAACCGGTATTATCGATTTTAACCGGTATGACTGGGGAGATCCCATTCACGATTTTTATAAACTGGCATTTTTCTCCCGTGAAATTAGTATTCCTTTCTCACGGGGCCAGATAGATGGTTATTTTATGGGAAATGTCCCTTCTGATTTCTGGAAGAGATATGCCCTGTATAATGCAATGAGCATTGTCCCTTCAATTGTCTGGTTCTCGCGAATGGCATCCCGGAAAGAATTCAGGGATGAACTAAAAAGAGCAATTACTCTTATACGAACCCTGATAGATGACCATAAAGGGTTTACTTCAGCAATTCCGCAGTGGTACCAGTAGGATACCACTCCTGAAAAATGATGGAAAAGTGATACTCTCCTTTATTGGTGAGGTGATCCCGGACTGGAAAATGCCAGGAGTCTGACTCCGGTAACCTGCTGAAATGTCGCACCCTGTCCGATGGCATTGAGCACAGCATTCTCGTCAATAATTTTGGATCCGGCAATGATGTTTGCTCCATGATCAAAGAGAACCGGAGATATGGGCGTACTTGGACCAAGAATGACAACAAGCGCTTCCGGTTTACATAGCCCAAGCAGATCATCAAGGGTGTGATTAATCAGAGAACTACCAGTAATTGCTACCACATCAGCCTGGGGGATTAAATCAGAAGCTGCATGAGCCGGATGATCTCCTTCTAACGGGTTTTGTTCTATCACCCAGAGATTCTTTACGGCCTTTTTTACCTTCGGAATGAATGGGAAATGACCAACGATTGCCACATTCTTTCCTGCACCCCGCTCGATCAGAACTTCAGACGCATTTATCTCGACAGCATCATTTTCATTATACTCCATCAATGAATTAATCGCAGCTATTCCAATTCCTGCCTCTATGGTATTTTCAGATAGGGCATACTGTGCCAGTTCCTGAGCACTCTTCTGGTGAAGAGTTCCTACATTCCGGACATGAGTGGTTTGATCATGGGGTTTATCCGGAGCAAAGGTTGTCGCGAGACCGCAATGACTGCTGCATACAGCGGTCCAATGAACACCAACCATCACTGATCGGACAGGAACATCTTTCTTTGGCAGATTAGACAATAATTCTTCAATAATGTGAGTACTCATAATAACCTCAATACGAATAATAAGAAACCCGAAATATCGAACATTGAAAGTTGAAGCCCGAATTTTTCTGATTTCAGGAATAATAAGATCTGATGTGCAGACATAAAGCAATTACTCAAAACCAGGTGATAATTAATATATATTACACCGCGTTGAAATTTCTCACTCCCCTTTAGTACAATTATTTTAGTCATTTTGGGTTTTTTAGGTATGTCAAAACTGTTTTGGAAAAATTTATTATGACCGAATAGAGATACATAGTATTAGTTAGAATTAAACCGTTAAATTATAACTATACGAATTTGTGGATTCAAGGAATCCGAAACGAAAACTTCTGTATTTCATGGTTTTCAGACTTATGACTGGCCGATAAAACAAAAAGGATTGAACATATGATGGAAAAGAGAACATCACCAAGAAATGAAGATCTGCTGGAAGAAATTTATAGGATCTCACTAGAGAAGGGATATGCCAAATCCCGCGACATTGCAGGTGCACTCATTATCTCTCCGGCAACCGTGACTGAACGGTTTAAAAAATTAGAGGAAGCAGGCTATGTAAATTATGAAAGGTACGGCGGAGTGACCCTGACACCCGAAGGAATACGTATTGCCGAACGGACGATTCAGTCCCACTATGCAATCCGAAGACTTCTTGAACTGGCCGGAGTTGAAACAACAATCGCCAACCGGGATGCATGCATCATGGAGCATGGCCTTTCACCTGATTCGTATAAAAAACTGGTCCCATTTATTAAATTCATTGAGGAAAGATGCAAAGGTATGGAGATGAAAAAGCAATTATCCTGATCTTTTTCTTAGTACAATAATCCCCACCCTTCAGTATCTGCTCGCTGTCTGGTATTCTAACATTCTGACAGAACTCAAAAACTCTTTGATTCAGATTTCGGGAAACTCCGGTTTTTCGAAAAAAGTTGGGCCATCATCTAAATATGCCATCGTTGCGTAATTGTAATAGTTTAAAATAAACCGTTGAGAAGTAAGTATGAACACATTAACATCCCAAATGAAATCAGATCCGGACCATTCGGATCTCGCTGATGAAAAGATAAACCCAGAAACATACAGTATCGGTATTGATATCGGATACTCATCGATCAAAATCGGCCTGGTGAACAGTTCTTTGCAACCAGTATATGCAGATTACATCCTTCATAAAGGAAAAATCAAAGAAACCCTGCAGAAAATACTTGCAACGCTTGCAGGGCAGTATGATCCAACATCAATAACACATGGGGCGGTAACCGGAAGTGAATCAAAATGGATATCCAAAGATCAGACCATTCATCACGTCAATGATGTATCGGCACTCCTTGAAGGGAGCCTGTGCCTGGATGATTCGGTTCATTCAATCATTGATATCGGGGGACAGACCGCCAGGTATATTACCGGATTTACGAGCAGGGAAAAATCATGCATCGAAATTTCTATGAACTCCAATTGTGCTGCAGGGACGGGTTCATTTCTTGAAGAACAGGTGTCACGGCTGAATCTGTCTATTGAGGATTATGCAGCCTATGCGGCTAAAAGTTCAAGCATTCCACGAATTGCCGGGAGATGCAGTGTATTTGCCAAAACCGACATCATCCATCACCAGCAGGAAGGTGTTCCGGTTGAGGACATTCTCCAGGGTCTTGCATATGCTCTTGTCAGGAATTACCGGGGAGCAGTAATCAAAAAACTGCCCATTACAAGACCAGTATTCTTCGCTGGCGGAGTAGCACACAATGACGCTATTGTCAATGCCATATCAGACATTCTGAATCTCTCAGATGGGGAACTCATCGTTTCAGATTTGAGTGGAAATGCTGCAGCAATAGGAACAGCAATTATTGCAAAACAGAATAATCTGACAATCTCACCTGACGAATTATCCTCGATTCTCACCCGCAACGAATGCAATTCAAACAATTCGGAACTCTGCCTGCCGGCCCTTGCCCGATTCGGAAAGGAGGACTGCACAAACAAACATATCTGTGCACCAATCTCTTCAGGAAATGAGATAATTGATTGTTTTCTGGGTATTGATATCGGTTCAACCAGTACAAACCTGGTTCTCATGAATGGAAATAAGGAGATTGTTGCATTCAGGTATCTGAGAACTCTGGGAGACCCGATCCATGCAGTCAGTACCGGACTTGCTGAGCTTGGAAGAGAATTCAAAGACAAGGTACGGGTTATCGGAGTTGGAACAACCGGTTCTGGAAGGTATATGATTGCACGGCTGTTCGGGGCTGATGTTGTGAAAGATGAGATCACCGCCCAGGCAAAAGCTGCAATCACACTTGATGACCGGGTGGATACCGTGTTTGAAATCGGCGGTCAGGATTCCAAATTTATCAGCCTAAAAAATGGTGTTGTCACCGATTTTCAGATGAATAAAATCTGTGCTGCAGGTACCGGATCATTTATCGAAGAGCAGTCCAAAAAATTCGATATTCCCATTGATGATTTTGGAGATAAGGCACTTGCCAGTACAAAACCGGAGTATCTTGGTGAACGGTGCACCGTATTCATCGAAACCAGTATTGCCGCCTGCCTTGCCAATGGAACTAGTACTGAAGATATCGTATCAGGCCTGTGCTATTCCATTGTGAAAAATTATCTGAACCGGGTGGTCGGACAGAAGAAGATCGGAGATCGGATATTCCTGCAGGGAGGTATCGCCTATAACCAGGGAGTGATCAACGCATTCCGTTCACTGACCGGGAAAGAGATCATTGTTCCTCCATTCTTTAGTGTGACCGGAGCCTATGGAGCGGCAATCCTGACCTGCGAAGAGATGGGATCACGGAAGACCTCATTCAAAGGATTTGACCATATCGCCTCATCCGGTGAGGGAGAGATAGAAAAAGTAGCGAATTCCGATTCAGGATCTGATTTTGAAGAGATGGTCACGGACCTTATCTTTGAAGGGTATGATGGAACACTGGATCCCAGTAAAAAGACCATCGGAATCCCACGGGCTCTCTTCACCTATGGCATGTATCCAATGTTTGACGCCTTTTTCCGAGAGCTGGGGTATAATGTCCTCCTGTCAGATCCGACAAGTGAAAAGACCATCTGGCTCGGACAGGATTATTCACTTGACGAGACCTGTTACCCGGTCAAACTGATCAATGGTCATGTGGCAGAGCTGGTGGAGAAAAAGGTGGACTACATCTTTTTCCCAGACCTGTACACGGTTGTTCACCCAAACTCCCATACCCGCCAGGATTTTGGCTGCCCGTACATGCAACTTGCATTCAAACTGGTAAACCGGGCAATGGAACTTGATACGAAAGGCATCAAACTGCTTGCTCCTACCATCGGTTTTAGTCTTGGTGAACAATTCATGAAAAACAGTTTTATGAATCTTGGAACGATGCTTGACCGGACAACGGAGGAAACAGGGAAAGCCCTTCAGAAAGGGATGCAGGCATTCCATGATTTTGAAACCCGGATTATGGAAAAGGGGAAACAAATCGTGCAGGGCCTTCAGGCTGATGAAAAGGCATTTGTCCTGATTTCAAAAACCTACGGGGTAGCAGATCCTGTCTTAAACCTTGGTATCCCCGGAAAACTGAAAGAGATGGGATATAAAACCCTTGCATTCTATAACCTCCCGGAATGTGATGTTTCGAGCGAACACCCAAACATGTTCTGGCCATTTGGTCAGCATATCCTCGAAGCGGCGCAGGTTGTCAGGCAACATCCAAACCTGTATGCAATCTTCCTGACCCATCATGGATGTGGTCCGGATACCGTATTCACCCACTATTTCAAGGAGATTATGGGAGATAAACCATATCTGAACATAGAAGTTGATGAACATTCTTCAGGAGTCGGTGTGATAACCAGACTTGAAGCATTCGTAAACAGTCTGAACCATATACCCTCACAGCCTGCAGAGGATATGAATTGTTACCCGGAACGTGTTCCTCACCCGAAAGCCGGGATAACAACCAACGGTCTTGCATTTTCCAGTTCCTGTGAGTATTACCTGCCTGATCTCTATCCATATTCCGGACTTTTTTGCGAACATTTCAGTAAAAAAGGAATCCGTGCTCACCCGTTTCCACCTACGAGTGAAAAGTCCATTGATGAAGGGAGAAAACACACCATAACAAATGAATACTTCTCAATGGCTGCACTTGTCGGTGATGTACTGAATATTCCGGACATTCGAAACAAAGGAGATATCCCAAAAGTTCTCTTCATTCCACAGAACGAGGGAGCAGAAGTTGACGGGCAGTATAACAGGTTTATACGCACGATTCTTGATGAAGAAGGGCTATCTCACGTCTGGGTTGAATCTCCGTTCATTGAAGATATCATATACGAGGATGAGAGTTTTCTCACATCACTCTTCTGTCTCCTCATTGCAGGAGACTTAATTCTGGTGACCCCCGTGTCTGACCGGGCCAGGTACCTGAACCAGATGAAAGGTATGATACAGAGAAATGAACTTGATATCCGTTCTCTGAAAAGAGTCGCCTGGGAGATTTCAATGATCCTGCAGTCAGCACCTCCGGAAAAAACCATCCTTGCCATAGGTGAGCCACTCATTCTCTACAATGATATGCTGAATAACCAGATCCTGAATGGATTAGAAGAGAACAACGTCCGGGTTATGTTTGCACCTTTGAGCGAATGCTTCTGGCAGACCTGGAAGGATTACATTCTCCAGTACGGGAACGACAGGACTGATGTCCTCTTAAAGAAACTTGCCATACTCGAAGATTATATGAATCAAATCCATCAGGTACTTGGTGTATTCAGCCCATATGAAGAGAAAACAGAAGACCTTATCAGACTCGCAGATGCCACCACCGGGTACTATGCCGGTGGATTTGGAAGATACAGGGAGGCAAAAGTTCTTGGGTTACCGTCATCGGTCAAAGGCGTGATAACCGTTTCATCAATGTATGAAAACACCGGAATCCTGCTTAATACTCTTCATAAAGGATTTGAATCAGACCACCAGAAGCCGGTGCTAAACCTGACATTTGACGGAACACACAATGACCATGACAAAAGCAAGGTTGAATCATTTCTCTACTATCTGTAAATTCCTAGAAAAGAGGTAAACCATGAACACATCTACCAGTGATACGAAAAATAATGAATCGCACGGACATCCATCAAACGAACCGGGTTCAAAAACCGGTTCTGATCATATTATCATCCCCTGTTGTGGTCAGGCAAACACCGGACAGATATCCAATGAGGTTGCAATGGTCCTGTCAGATGAAGGATTCGGGATGTATTACTGTACTGCTCTTCTTGCAACGAAACCAGAGGTTATTATAAGCCGAATGCAGGGAACGGAGAAGATCATCGCCATCGATGGATGCACTATAGCCTGTGCAAAGAAAATTGCATTGCAGGCAGGATTTAAGGTGAACCACCATGTTCTGGTTACTGACCTTGGGATTGAAAAGAAAAAAGGGCGTAACTTTACTTCTGAACAGGTTGCATGCGTCATTGATGTTATCCGGAAGGGATGCTGACCTTCAGGACATGACAATTCCCTCCTCTTGCAATCCAGATATTATATGATTTCACCTGCAGCATTCAGTTATTCTTTCGTTGGAATGCATATACTCCGAGAGTTACAATTATTGACACATGTACAACAGACAGGATCTATAGTTAAATATTAACCGTAATAAAAACAACCGTTAGACATAATGAAAGGAAAACCCAACATGTGTTTATCATGAAAAATATCTGGAAATTTGCTCCTGAGGATGGAAAAGAGAGAGGGCTACTCACCCTTCTCGTCCTTCATTTCCTGGAGAAAAAACCACAATCTGGATATGAACTGCTAAAGGAGATCGATGAGACAACCGATAGTACCTGGGTGCCAAATAAAGGGACTTTGTATCCTCTTCTGAAATCATTGGAGCAGGAGGGCTTGATACAAGTGAAAGAGGTAGGCAAACGATCAAAGATTACGTTTGAACTAACAGAAGATGGAAGACAGATGCTCTCCACTCTGAAAGGGAAAAAAGAAGAAGCAGAGACGAGGGTTACTTTCTTCAAAAAATTGCACCGGGAAGTATTTGGCGAAGAAAATTTCTCTTTCATCAATTTTATGATGGATGTCAGGTTTTACGTCGAAGATCTTCCTGAAGAGAAAAAACCGGCAGCAATTAAAATTTTACAGACAGCCTTTGACGAGATAAAAAATTTATAACAAGGCACCACAGACCCATTTCTCATATTTCACAAAACACATAGGATACCATGACAAAAAGCACCATTCAGGATACTACTATTTGTATTACACCCGTCGGAATCGTGAAAAATAATCTTCTTGCTCCACCTCTCATAGCCGGAAAAGACGGCCTTGAGCATAACCAGGCATGTACTTCTGCCATGAAAGACATGACCGATACCAATACCCGTGTTTCAGAGATTATTCTCTCCGAAGAATTCTCAGAGCTTCTCGAGGGTATTGAAGAATATTCACATGTAATAATCCTGTACTGGGGACATGAGGTCCCAGTCTCCGGGAGGACAATGAAGAAAACCCACCCGGCTGGTATGACCAATTATCCAAAACAGGGAATTTATGCAACATACAGCCCTGCACGGCCTAACCCGGTATTGATGACAGTCGTTCAACTGGTGAAAAAAGAAAAAAACCGGCTCTATGTATCCGGCCTTGATGCCATCAATAACAGCCCGGTGCTTGATATCAAACCATATGTTCCCCTCTTATTTCCTCAGGAAGGAGTAATCATCCCTGAGTGGATGACAAAGATCATGACAGAATTTCATTCGTAAAGGAGATCATACCATGGAAAAATCTCAGGATGCAAAGAAAAAAACTGATAGTACTTCAGGTGTGCTGAGCAGAGAGATGATTGATGAACTCAAAAAAGATCCGAGAGCTCTCTTTAAAGAAGCGATTCGAAAGAATGATGCAGCCTCCTGCCTGGTAAAGACCGCTGAGATTCATGGGCATTATTGTCCGGGTAGTACTCTCGGTGTTATGGCAACGCTATATGGACTTAGTCTTCTGAAGAAAGAAACGGCCGATTCGGATGGAATCATGGAGAACCTTCTCGCCATCATTGAGGTGAATGCCTGTTTTGCAGATGGTGTGCAGGCGGTCTCCGGGTGTACACTTGGAAACAACTCACTCATTTATCGCGATCTTGGAAAACATGCCGTAACTTTTGTATCCAGAAATGAAAAAGAAGGAGTCAGAATCCGTCTGCTTCCTGATTTCAAGACCTATATTCATAAAGAGGTGCCGGAATTTTACCCTCTCATGGACAAGGTGATCATGAAAAGGAAGGGAACACAGGAAGAAGAGAAATTATTCAGGGAAAAAGCAACCGAAGCAGCATTTGCAATAATTACGTATCCATTTGAAAAACTCTTTGCTTTCGAGCGGGTTATACCAGTTATCCCTGAACGTGCACCGATAACCGGCACGATGGTATGCCCGGAATGTGGTGAAGAGGTCATGGAAACAAAAACGGGGAAACGTGGCCTGCTCCGGAATATGTGTTTCGCATGTGGAGGAAAATTCCAGGAAGTGAATGGGCAGGGAATCATTGAAAGAAACTTCCGGGACCATGGCCATCATACGGAGCCGGAATAAGAGGAGAGTGATCCCATGAATGAATCACATATTTGTAAAGGAGCTCTGCATATGACACAGCCCGGCCCAGGACACCGGAGAGGAAAAGGTCCAAGTAGTTTTTGGATGCAGGATCCGGATATCGTCTTCAGGGAATTAAACCTGAATGAAGGCGATACATTTCTTGATATCGGGTGTGGGACCGGAGATTATACAATCCGGGCAGCAACTGAAGTTGGCAGGAATGGAACCGTTTTTGCTACCGATATACAGGAAGGACTTGTTCATGAACTCATGAAAAAAGCGGAGGATTCAGGACTGGAAAATATCCAGGCATTTGTAAATGATATTCAAAACCCATTGCCATTTGAGAATAATAGTATCGACATATGCTTCATCTCAACAGTTCTGCATAGTCTTGATCTGAATCAGACTGGACCATTGCTACTTCGGGAGATAAAGCGTGTTTTAAAAAAAGACGGAATTCTAGTGATAATTGAATGCAATAAAGAAAACCTGACCTTTGGCCCGCCTGTCCACATGCGGATATCTGCAGATGAAATAGAAAAAATCGTGTCGCCCTATGGGTTTGTCCAGATCTCCCATGCTGACCTTGGTTTTAATTATTTAGTTACGTTCATCATCCAAACCTGAAATTCTTAAATTTTTTGGGGGTTCAGATATACCAATTATTCAGATTATCCCTTTTGGCTCTTCGACGCAATAAATGAGTTCGTCAAATTTTTTTTATCCGTAACTTAAGTTGAAACTGGTATCAAATAATCATCCAGTCATTTCAAAAAATATATTGGTTAAAATTTAAAAAACATGAACTGCTGAAGCTTTAAATGTAAGATATACTTCTTCATCTTCGGTCAAATGCATTTCATCCCATCCTCTTCTGGTCATGACTGATACTATTGGTATCCCAACATCAATAGTTACTTTGATTACCATCCCGTTATTTTTAATATCAGTGATCCTGCCTTTGAAAGAATTTCTTGCACTGGAAACTATAGGATCTCGGGATAGAAGAATATCCTCTGGACGTACTGTTGCATACACCTCTCTCTCTCCTGAACAAGTTGACGAATAGATGATATGCCCATCAATCCTAATGGCAGAAATACCATCCTGATGAGAACATTTCCCTTTAAAAATATTCTCCATGCCAGTAAATGCAGCAATGAACTCTGATTCAGGTTTTCTGAATACTTCATCAGGATCTCCAATCTGAATAATCTCTCCCTTATTCATAACAGCCACCCGATCTGCCAGAGAAAAAACCTCCTCAAAATTATGAGTAATATGAATTACTGTTACATTGGTGATATCATGAATTCTGCGAAGTTCAGTCCGGAGTTTATCTCTGGTCTGACCATCAAGAGCACTCAGGGGTTCATCCAGCAGCAGAAGGTTCGGTTCCATAACCAGGGAACGAGAAATTGCGGCTCTCTGTTGTTCTCCTCCACTTAGGGTTTCGGGTTTTCTATGAAGGAGATGATCAATGCTCAGCAGTCTGGCCATCTCAAGTGTCTTCTTTTTGATGAATTCAGGATCCTTTTTCCGCGTCTTTAATCCAAACCCAATGTTTTCCTCTACCGTCAGATGGGGAAAAAGCATGTAATCCTGGTACACCATGCAGATATTCCGGTCCTTGGGTGCAAAATTGGTAATATCCCGCCCATCCATGATGATTTTACCAGAGTCTGGAGGGTAAAATCCGGCAATTGTTTCAAGAAGAATGGTCTTCCCAGCCCCTGTCGGACCAATAATTACCAGGTATTCTCCGGGAGAAACATCAAGAGTAACGTTCCTGAGAACAAACTCACCCATATCTTTTGATAAATTCTCGGTGTGTAACATAGGAAACACCTATAGTCTTGATGCTCCACCATACCGCTCGAAAAGGTAGAGTGATATCACACAGATAATAATGAGAATCGTAGCGGCTGATATTGCCATATTCAACTTTCCACAGGACATATTCAGGAATAGTGCAATCGGAAGGGTTTCAGTCTTCCATTGGATCGCACCGGCAATTAAAAGTGCAGCTCCAAACTCTCCAATCCCTTTTGCCCAGGTAATGACAGATGCTGCAAAAAATCCTGAGCCAGCCATAGGGAGAGTGACCCGCCAGACAGCCTGGGCATCAGTACAACCCAAAGTTTTCGCAACAAATTCATACCGGGTGCTGATGGATTCAAAGGTCGAACGCATAATCCTCAACATATAGGGAAAATTAACAAAAAACTGGGCGGCAATAATTCCAAGTGGAGTAAAAACAAAAACCAGACCCATATCTGCAAGAGCATTTCCAAAACCTGTAGTCCCAAAGAACAGGAGCAGACCAAGACCTGCTACCAGTGGAGGAAGAGCAAGAGGCATATCAAGAATTGCATTCACTGCATCTTTTCCGAAAAAACGATACCTTGCAAGAGCATATGCAGCGGGTACTGCAATAAGAATACAGAGAAATGTTGAGATTATTGAGGTCCCAAGACTCATAACAATGGCAAATTGGATCTCAGGGCTTGTTATAGAGGCATACAGAGCATCTGGAGAAGGTTTTGTCACAATGAGGAGCAGTAAAATAATTATAAACAGAGTTAGCAGGATACTGGTTCCGATCGTTGCAGATCTCAGCCAGGAATTTCTCATGTCACTCATTTTTTAACCCGTTCGCGGTTCCGGAGTTCCTTTGGAGTACTATTCCATTCGGCAATATCATCCATATGCTGGTTATCAACCCAGCCACACTTTACCTCATCGCGATGGTCAAACTGCCTTACATATGGCTTGATATCAAGAAGTGGTGTTCCATCCAGTACATCAACTCCGGAAACTTTCAAAATATTATCTTGTACTTCAAGGAGCTCCATAATCGACATACCCATCGGATTTGGCCGATTGAAATGACGTATGGCAAAAATTCCCCTTTCTTTTTCACCATCAAGGAAGGGTTTCTGTACCAGATTTTTTCCTGTGGCCCGGTGGAAATAATAGAATGCGTAAATATGAGAAAATGATTCGACATCTGCCAGTCCTGCCTTAAATTCATCAAATACTTCTATGTATCCAACTGATGGATTAAAAATCCCCTGAATAGGAGTATTTTCATGCTCAGTGTGGTCAGAATGAATAATTCCGATGGGATGAAATATGATGTCAGTATCTTTCCATTTGACTCCGTATTCCTTCGATAAACTCATAATATGCCTCCAAAAAAAATAGGGAAAATAAGAGAGAAATTACGGAGTTAAGCATCCCCGTACTTGGCTAACGGATAGATCTCAAATTTATGTTTTGTGTAAATTTCTTTCCCTTCATCAGAGGCAACAAAATTCATAAATTTCTCAGCCTCTTCCTTGTTTTCTGAGAATGTCAGAGTTCCGATTGGAACAACATCTACTTTACCAATCTCTTTTGGTATCTCAACAAGTTCCATACTTTCCGGGTTGAAAAGTTCGGTCCAGATAAGTGCAGCGTCTGCCTGATTCATGGAGACATATACCAGCAGTTCATTGACTGTACCTGATTTTACGACAATATTCTTCTCTGTTTCATTCCAGAGTTTATTCTTCTCAAGCATCTTCTTTGTTGCTGCTCCAACCGCCGGACCGGATGGTTCACCAATTGCTACCCTGACACCTGGCCGTACGAGATCCTGAACACCAGTAATATTGCCAGGGTTTCCTTTCGGGACTGCAATCGCTAACACATGATATACAATATCCTGAGATTTATCCACATATCCCTTATCCATGGCAGACTGAATGTACGAGCGTGCACCAGGCATGTACACATCTCCTTTTTGATATAATTCAATCTGGCTGAGCAACTGGGCAGATCCTCCATAGGTATATTCAATTTTTGTTCCTTCTTTCTCTTCATATACCTTGGCAATCTCTTCCATTGGTTCTTTCATTCCAGCCCCGCAATAGACAAGAAGTGTCTTGGCAGATGAGGAATTCTGTTCAACAGCCTGCTCCTTTACCGGTTCCTGTGCCAGGTTATCCGACTGATTGCTAGAAGTACATCCACACACAAGTAATGTCGCCATTAAGACGAATAAAATACAAAAAATCGAAGGTATCGCCTTCATAAAAGAATGATAAATTAAGCAATGATAAAGATTACGAAATAACTCCTAAAAAACCAGTGAGAATCAATAATCCTCATTTGTGAATCTATTTTTTATCATTGTGGATTAAGTAGCTTTACAACGATGAATTAGGTATAAACATTTGGCATAACAGATGATATATCAAAGAAGAGAGAAAGCGTGAGGAAAAAATAGCGCTCGTGAATGAACCTTATCATAATATTTTACATAAATAAATTTAATCGGATTATCTAGAATTTAAAAGCACATTTATTTTACCAATTCTTATACTCCCCACCATCATTCGTCAAATTCATCGCCCCCATTCTGTTATTTCAAAATATATAATTTAATTATCGGGGCCCCATCTAAATTAAAAAAAATGATTATGAGATCCAATAATTCTGACACCATATAGATTTTCATAGGTCTTTTAATGAATGAACAGGTATTCTGGATGCTTTTTCCGGCTCCAGATCCATGAAGAGATTTGGATGTGCCCTTTTCGTTCGGTAGGACACATATGCAATCGGAGTTTTTTACAAATAATTACGACTCATCGTTTTTTCCCGATGGTGCACTCAACTTCTCCAACCGGAGTCTGAACCGGCCTGCTCCTGACTTTATAAAACCCAGCATCGAGCATGGCATTTGCAATAAAATCTTCATGAATAGCCATATTCTGTCCCATTAGATCAGGAAGCAGCATCGAAATAACCATCTCCTCCGGTTTGGTACCATTCCGTATCGTTCCATCTGATATAGTTACAAACACTCCTCCCGGTCTTAATGCCTCATAGATCTTTTTCATGAGAGAATCAAAAGAGCCAAGGGCATAATTCAGGGTCATTGAAGCAAGGATGAGATCATACTCTTCTCCTATCGAATCATTCAGGTAATCTCCGGACATGACCGTAACTCTGTCAGACACACCATATTCAGCAGCACATCGCCTCGCAACCTCTGCAACCGGGGGTTGATCAAATAGGACTCCATTCATGGTGGGATGATCAAGGATCAGGGCAATACCAAGAAGACCCGGACCACATCCCAGATCAAGCATTCGGGAAAAGCCATTATATTCCGGAAGTGAAGATATCAGTTTTACTACTATCTGAGCCATTCCCGACCGCTGATAATTGATAGAACCCCGGGTCTGCATCTCCTGAAACTCCCTCGAACTCATAATAATCTCATTCGCACCACTATCAGGTCCATCACGAACGAGTCTTGAGATCTTTTCTGGATGAATTGAATACCAGGGATCACTTGCACAAAGATAATCACCCAGATAGGTGTCATTTCCCTTTACCAGAAAATCATGAGCAATAGGAGAATTGTAGTAACAATCACCATCTTTTTGGATCACATCAAACGCAGCAAGTGCATTCAGAAGATGAATGGTGTTTTGTTTGTGAAGATGATGTGTTTGCGCAATATCTTCTGCAGAGTGAGTCTTTTCCAGCAGGGTAAAAAGATCAAGTTCAATTGCAGCAAGGAGTATATTTGCCTCTGATTTCTTCAGGAGGAGATCCTGAAGAGGTTTGAAACTTCGTTGAATATCAGGAATATCCATGGATTAATCACCTTTATCATGGTCATGGAAATGATGCAGGTCCGGGGTATGAGGATGTGTATGGGAAACCAGCTCATGTTCATGGGGATGGGCATGGACAACTCCTTTCATAGCCGGATCATGGTGATGATTATGATGCCCATCATCATGACTGTGCCGGTGCTCATGCCTGGACGATACATGAATATGACGATGACTATGCTCTTCGGTGGCAATCAGCCATGCACCGGCTGCCATCAGGGGCAGACTGATGAGTATCTGTAATCCGGGGTTCTCACCGGGGAGTGGAAGAGAGAGGACCAGACCGATAAATGGAGCTGTTGCAAATAATGCACCGGTCCTGGCAGAACCAAGGACTCTCATCGCCCGGATGACAAAGAATATTGAAACCCCATACCCCAGGCACCCAATGAGGAGGACTACCGGGATAATTGTCAGGGACGGGGCCGGTTCTCCGATAGCATACCCCAGGCAGACACTGAATATTCCGGCTACAAATCCCTTGATCATGACAATCTGGGCAGGTTCCTTTCCGGATATAACCCGGGTAAAATTATTGTCCATACCCCAGCAGCAACATGCCAGAATTATCAGGACTGAACCCGTTGAGAGCCCAAAGGTCCCTGTAGGATCATATGATAAAACAAATCCACCAAGAACGACTGCAATAATTGCATACAGCCCACGTCTTCCCAGCGGTTCACGAAATCCAATCACCGCAATGAGGGTTGTAAAAGCCAACTCAGCATTGAGGAGCAGGGAAGCAGTTGATGCCGGTGTGGTGGTAAGACCGACCATGCAGAGGATAGGGCCGATGATGCTGCCAAAGGCTATGATCCCAACAAGCCAGGGAATATCACTTCTCCGTATAGGAGCCTCGGTTTTTCCTTCGGGATCTGTAAATCTTCGGATCAAAAGCCCCCCGGCACCGGCTCCGAGATACAGGAGCCCGGCAAGTGTGACCGGACCGATATCGAAAAGGAGAATACGGGAAGCAGGAATAACTGCACCAAACAGGACTGCGGCAAGGAGTGCCATCAGGATCGCGTCCCGGTTGGCAGGTTGCATGATAAGTTATAGTATTTGAGATCAGATAAGCTCTATCCAGCCTAATTTTTCCGAATACCCAATCTAAAATAATTATTTCTAATTGAATACCTTTTCGGATATTCGAAGCATCTCCAATGGCATGCACGTACCGATATCTTTTTAAGAAAATTTTTCCTGAATCCACATATTACTAATATATAGTTTGAGAACAATCCATATATTACTAATATATGGATCCGTTCTCACATCACAATCTTGAAACCGTCCTGATCAACCAGATTCAGCGGTTTAAAAATTCAAGCCCGGGAATACAAAGAAGAATTGACTTTTCACAGTATGTGAACCACCCTCAAATAATTGTAATTACCGGGGTTCGAAGATGTGGGAAATCCACCCTATTGAGACAAATCGCGGACTATTTTTCTTCGTATTTGTATGTTAACCTGGATGATGAAAGATTTGCAGGGATGGGAATTCATCATCTTACTGAAATAATGACAATATTTGAAGAGAATAATCCAGGTGTTCGAACCATTTTCCTTGATGAAATTCAAAACATTCCAGAATGGGAGAGGTTTGTCAGGAGGATTCATGATGACGGATATCAGATTTTTCTTACCGGATCGAATGCGCAACTCCTGAGTTCAGAACTTGGAACCCGCCTAACCGGCAGATATGTTACCATATCACTCTGGCCATTCAGATTTGATGAATATTGTAATGGTTTGGGTGTGACGGAATTTCCACGAGGATCACAGGCTGAAGCAGAAGTTCAACGATTATGTGTAAAATATCTGGAAGAGGGAGGATTTCCTGGTTTTCTGCAATATAAGGATCCGGAGATATTACATCAGATTTTTGAAGGCATTATCTATCGTGACATAATCGTCCGGTATGGAATTCGCGAAATTCTTCCCTTTCGTGAATTGTGCAGATACCTCTATTCTAATCTGACTCGAGAGGCTTCATATCAATCTCTGGCAAAATCTATTGGCGTAAAAAATGCGATGACTATCCGGTCATGGATTGGATATCTTCAGGACTCCTTTCTCATATCTGAATGCTTTAGGTTTGATTATACACTCCGTCGTCAGCATGCATATCAGAAAAAGATGTATGGGGTTGATACCGGCCTTCGAAACACTGTATCATTCAGATTTTCAGGAGATACCGGATTGTTGTTTGAACAGGCGGTGTGGATGGAATATTCAAGCCGTGGGCATGAACTGTTCTGGTTTAAAGCGGACGGGGAATGTGATTTCTTAACTTTTAACCAGGGGAAGATCACCACCTGTATTCAGGCATGTACTGAATTGACCGTGGAAAACCAGGAAAGGGAGATATCCGGATTGCTGGAAGCCATGAAAGAGACGCAATGTGATAATGGAATTATTCTGACAATGCGACAATATCAGGACATGATTATCGATGGAACTCCGATAAAGATCCGCCCGTTTTGGAATGAAGTTCTATCTAAAAGCCAGTTAATACGAAAGTCAACGTGGTAAGTTCTTATCATCAAATTAAAAAAGAAAAAAAGAAGAGTATCTCGTTATGATACCGGAGCATCAGTCGGGGCTATGGTATTACTCACTGTCGGAACTGGCCGGGGTTTATAGGTTGTAGTCGGAGCCGGGGTTGGTTTCTGGTTTTCAACTTCACAGAGTTCATTTACTGAGGGATGAAGTGGTATCACTGATGCGGCAATTGCGGTAAACTCTTCTGTCTTTGCTTTTGCATCCTCCATGGTCTCATACGAACCAAAGACTGCCACGACATTTCCATCGATCAGTCTTAAGAAGAGATTTGACGTCTTTCCATCAGAATATTTCCCATACTGGGTAACCGTATCGTTGCCAAATTCAGGTTCTGAAAGGGTTGCAATACCTGTTTTTGCATTAAATTCATCAAGGTTGACTTTCAGGTTCTCCTCCATTACCTTGGAACAATTCATATTCTGATATACCTGGATTGAGATCACATTGGTAATATCATTGTTGTCCATAACGCCGGTCGCCATTCCTGCATAGGAGTTGACCGCAAAATTAGACCAGTCGGCGGGTAATTTCACTACGAACTGGTCGTTGATTGTCTGGTTGGCGGATGATCCGGACTCGGCTGCAGAGACTGGGATAAGGACTGCAGCAATTAAAAGGCAAAAACAACTGCATAATCGAAATAGATCCATACTATCACGTACGGTTCATACGATTATGAATTTTCTGGTCAGAGAAACAATACCCCCCTGTCATACTATAGAGAACCTCTCCATCACTCCTTACTCAGCTCCATTAAGGGCATCTGCATCAAAATACCCTCCTTTTGTCATGGAAACCAGCTGATCTATAAAAGCAGACGGGAAAACATCAAGTTCAAGAAAGATATGTGCAGCAAATTCTAGAAATCCCAGCGGGTTGGCAGTTATAATGCCCTTGTCAGAGATGGACGGTGAGGGAGTGTAGTACTGTTCGCCCTGGTATTGTGGTGCATGGGCCTTCAGCCACTCGTTTCCTGCACTTGTATGCCGTACGTCATCAAGAAAACCATGCCTGGCAAGAAATAAGGTCCCCCCACAGATGGCTGCCACCGGGATCTGTGCCTGAGTACACCGGGATATAAGGGATGCCAGCTGATCAGGATCCTCCTTCTCATAATATATTGAACCGGGAAGGATTACCATGGCAACATCATCAATGTTCACGTTATCAACTGAAAAATCCGGAACAAGGGTCAGTCCCCCAACGGACCGCACCGGCTCTTGTGTTACTCCAAAGGTGCGAACCGGGTAACTATTGTTTTTGGGGATGTCGGTATACTGATCTGACAGCAATGATATTGTATACGCAGGTTCCCAGTCTGCCATACCGGGACAAAGAAAGAGAAAAACACTTTTTGATGTTGTCATTGAGATCTATAGTAATCTGCACACAGATCATGTACCCATTGTCATTCCCCGATGTTTGATACTCCCTCCTATTCAGAAATTGTGTCCGCGATCTGATCCTCGATCTAGAAACACAAAACAAAAACAGAGACAAAATCATGTGGATTAGATTTTTAGCGTCAAAACAAATCATTTGCGATACCGGAGTCAATTGAGACCTCCTGAATCATTCACTATACCAAACAAATCCAGGATTTAATTTAATCTTCTCTTTTATCTCCAAATTACCGATTCATTAGTATTATTTATTATTTCTTGATAACACTAATTTTATATATACGTACATAAAAATTTAGATAATACTAAAAATTAGGTGACTCATGTCCACGGTTACTGTTGAACAACTCCTCCCTGGCACATCAGGAATTATTTCATCAATCCAGGGAGAACCGGCTATTCGCCGAAGATTAATGGAAATGGGCGTTCTGCCAGGTTCTGAAATTACTCTAATGAAATGGGCACCGCTTGGAGATCCTGCCGAATGCAACATTCGTGGGTACAAACTCTCCCTCCGAAGGGCTGAAGCGGCCCTGATCACGGTTGAACCAAAGAAGGGGAAGTGAGAGCGCCATGGTTCCTCTCAGCTTTACCAACACCGGAGAGAAGGTTGTCGTCAGGTCAATCTGTGGGACCGGACACCTGGCAAAAACCCTGGGCCAGCTCGGGATCATAATCGGAATTGAACTTACGATCATTCAAAAAGCGAAAGAATCAGTGATTGTCCGGATAGGAGAGAGCAGATACGCCCTTGGAGCCGGAGCAGCCAGCATGGTTCTCGTCGAACCACTTTGATGTTGATATTATGAAAGATATTCGTATATTACTTGCAGGAAACCCGAATGTGGGGAAAACGACCCTGTTTAACAGCCTATGCGGGGTACATCAGCACACCGGGAATTATCCTGGAGTGACGGTTGAGATAAAGACAGGAAAACGTCAGATGAATGAACACTCAATCATTGTATCTGACCTTCCCGGAACCTATAGTCTGTCAGCATTTACTCCGGATGAACAGGTTGCCCGTGATGCACTCCTGACATCTGGTCCAGATGCAGTGGTCCAGATCATTGATGCCACAAACATTGAGAGAAACCTGTTTTTAACCACACAACTGATGGAAATCGGACTTCCGATGATCATCGCCCTGAATATGTGTGACCTTGCAGAGGAACAGGGAATTACCATAGATGCCGATTGCCTTGAGAAGAATCTGAAGATTCCGGTTGTCAGAATTGTTGCACGGAAAGGAGAAGGAATAGAGGAATTAATCAAAACCATCATTCGGGTTTCCACCAATAAAACTCCTGCCTTCCACAGAGAGGTAGAATATCCTCATTCGGTCACATCACACATCTCTGAAATAGGAAATTATCTCGGTGCACATGGAACACTTTTGGGAAGTTTATCTCCTCACTATGCAGCAATACGACTGATGGAAGGTGACGAACACCTTGAAAAGATGCTTCATGAAAAAGGACTTACCATTCCATTCATCGATACCAGTGATCCTGCTGAGCGGGACGGTATTGTAGAGGATATTCTGCTGGCCAGGTACAGAGCAGCAGAAGAGATCACCACCTGTTCAGTGAAATGTTCCATGGGCCGGGTCATGCCCGGTGACCTTATCGACCAGGTCCTGACACACCGGATATTCGGAATACCCATCTTCCTCTCATGCATGTGGTTCGCGTTCCAGCTCACCTTTAGTGCTTCCAATCCATTCCTTGTCGGAATAGAATACATATTCGGGTATTTGACAGAACTGATGAATAGCGTCGAAATGGATCCGTTTGTCAGATCATTCCTGTCAGACGGTGTAATAGGTGGAGTAGGATCGGTCCTTGTCTTTGTTCCAAGCATATTTGTCATGTTCCTGCTGCTCTCCATCCTTGAAGATACGGGATACCTGGCCAGGGCAGCATTTGTCATGGACCGGCTTATGCATTCGGTCGGTCTGCATGGTCGTTCATTCATTCCGTTCCTTATCGGATTTGGATGTAATGTACCGGCTATCATGGCGACCAGAACACTGCAAAGCAAGGCAGACCGGATTATTACCATCATCACCATACCGTTCATGTCCTGTGCGGCACGGCTTCCCGTATACGTACTCTTTGCAGGTGTATTCTTCGGAGCTGCTGCAGGAAATGTAATATTCTTCCTGTATGTCCTCGGAATCGCAGTTGCAATCCTTTCGGCCCTGATATTCCGACGGCTGGTATTCAGGGATGAACCATCGCCCTTCATCATGGAGCTCCCCCCATACCGGAAACCCAGTGGATTTGCTGCAGCGGTTCACATGTGGTTCAAAGGCAGGGAATATCTGAAACGTGCAGGTCTTGTCATCTTTGGTGGAGTTATCGTCGTATGGGCATTAGCAACCCTCCCGGCAGGAGTTGAATATGGATCAGCAGACAGCCTTGCAGGAATCATCGGACAGGCATTACAGCCAGTATTTGCTCCGCTTGGGTTTAACTGGCAGCTGGTCGTCGGACTCATCTTCGGATTCATCGCGAAAGAAGTTGTTGTCGGATCTCTTGGAACCCTCTATGGAGGAGAAGAGATGCTTGAATCATCCCTTGCTGCAGACCCAACCTTACATCCGATAATTGCCCTTGCATACATGGTCTTTGTCCTCCTCTACCTTCCCTGTGTGGCTGCACTCGGGGTAATCAGACAGGAGATGAGGAGCTGGAAATGGACCGGTATCGCGATCGGATGGGGAATACTCGTCGCATACGTCTTCGCGTTCATCATATTACACGTAGGTTCACTCGTTATCGGAGCATAAATCATGGAACATACAACATACCCTCATCAGTATCTCTATGGGTGGACAGGAATTGTTGCCCTGACCACCTGTATCGCTGGTATCATAGCAATAATGGAAGGAGCCGGAATAGGAACCGGCCTCTTCATCCCGGATATCCCGGGAGGATGTATCCTAATCCTTCTTTCAGCACTATTCGCTACTGCAGTCATGAAAGGCAGAACAGACCGTCCGGGCTGGATCAGCTTCTCCTACATCGGGGCCCTGCTCCTGGTAGTATTTGCCGGATGTGCAATCCTGGTTGAAACCGGTAATTTCCTCACCCTCATCATGGAAGGTGAAGAAGCACATCTCCTGACGATCGTCAGCTCCTCTTTCATATGGGCAGCAATTCTCGCGATTCCCCTTCTCACCGGAGTATCAAGACTCCTGTACCGATGTTCATGTGGCGGTGACTGCTGTGAGTGAAGGTCTTGAAATACTTCACCTGATCAACCGGCGGGGGGGATGCCTCCTCTCCGAACTTGCAATTGAACTTGGTATTCCGATAAAATCAGTTCAATCCTGGATATCCATGTGGTGCAGCACGGGGTATCTGAAACGGGACGGAGAAGAATCACCGGGATGTGCATGCAGAAAAAGCGGGATGAAATGCGTCTGCTGTCACTGTTCCTGTGAAGAAAAGAAAAATACCAGTGAAAGCAGAGTAGAACTCACCAAGCGGGGACAGACCCTTATCAGGAGGAAATGGGATGAAAAAACCGGATCAGAAATTATCTCAGGCAATGGAAGATTACCTCGAGACTATATATGTGCTCAGTAAAGACAAAGGATATGCCCGGACCGGGGAGATAGCCAGGTCACTTTGTGTCTCGCCATCTTCCGTGGTTGAGATGGTCGGGAAGATATCAAAGCTCGGTTTTGTTGAATGGAGACGATATGAAGGGATATTTCTCTCTCCGGAGGGCAGATTGCGGGGAGAAGTTATTCATATCCGTCATGAAACACTGCGACAATTTTTTGAATTTATCGGAGTATCCCCGGATATTGCGAATAAGGAAGCATGTATTATCGAACATGAGTTGTCACCCGTCACCACTTCTGCCATTGGTAACCTGGTAAGTTTTCTCAATACACCGGCAGGAGGTCAGACCATCTCTGCCCTAGAACTCTTTCTGAAGATGCAGAATACCGGGATCTCATGGGAGAATGCAGCGACCGTCCAGGAACCGGTTCTGAAAGAGATGGTCATGCACTCAGCCAGAAAATCTCAGGCAAATCATGACATACTCTCGCTCATTACCCGCCATGACCTGCTTAATACGATAACCGCCCTGTACCGGTACCTGGATCTGCTGAGGACCATGACAACCAGTGAAGAGATGAAACTTGTTGTATCACGTATCGAAGGGACAGTCCGGGCGATGAACAGACAAGTATCAACCAGTTCAGATCATCTCATTCCAGGTCTTGCCGGACAGAAATGGATGAACCTTGGTCAGCTCATCATCCATGCTGAATCAATGGTGCTCTTAGGATCAGCAGTCGTTGAGCAGAACCTTGGTTCAGTTGAAGTATTCGGAGATACTTTAATCGAAAAAGTGATATACAATCTGCTCGACAACGCTATCAGGCATGGAGAAGGAGTGACACGGATTACATGCGGTTATATGCAGCAGGAAAACTCGCTGGTATGGTTTATCCAGGATGATGGCATAGGAATCCCTGACGAGTATAAGGATCAGTTGTTCCGGGCATCTGCACAGAATAACAGAGGAACCGGCCTGTATCTTGTATATCAGGTACTGAGTGCCTGTGGCATGCAGATCACCGAATGCGGTACATATGGAGCAGGAGCACGATTTGAGATAATGATTCCAAATGGGCTGTACCGGTTTGTGAATATGCACATACCCAAAGCCGAACCAGTTTTACCTGACATCAGTCAACCCATATCTCATCCTTGCTCATTTCAGGTTCAATAAAATCTTTTTTTCCGTATTTTTTTTATTCATTCCATTTCTATCAGGTGGGTTCATCGGATAACCAGGGGTGTTCTGATAATAGATTTTAGAAAAAAGCAGTAATAACAAAATTCAAATGATTTTTTCAGATAATCAATTCGTTGAGAGAACCCGGGTGAGATCGGATAATCTCTGAATCATCCAAAACAGGCACTAATGGAGCTGCCGGAAAGAAGGGATCTCTGCTTTGGTTTATTCAGGTGCGGAGATTACACGATCCTGATTGTCTGTAATTCCTTCATGACCGCAGATGATAACCGATTGTTACCAGGTAATTCAGACAATAGTGACAATTTGCATGACCATTATAATTGATTATCTGTGATATCATTCGCTTGAACAGTACCAATCGGCTGGGCATTTTCTTCTGGAACATCCATATATTTCCAAAGAAATTCCGGAATTAGATCCAGTGCCAATACCCCTCTGATAGATGCATGACTTCCCATGTGACCTCCGTGTGTGAACTGGTATTATCCGCCAAAACAAAGACGATGTATCTTTGTTTGAGTATTCATCCAACAGACCGATCCACTTAGAATGGTTCGGAATTTATGGTAGATTGCGAGGTTTCATCCATCAGGTGATGGAGATGCTCGTCAAGGTTTTTTATGTGACTGATGAGAGCTTCCAGGTCCCGCTGAACATGTTCGATATCCCCATGAACGTGGATGAGCTCATCCTTCATATGAGAGATTAGATCTGATTTTTCACTCATTCAATTCTCCTGTATCGGGATTTTCACTCCCGCATATCAATTTCTGTTTTTTGGTAGTGATGAGGGGTGACCGAAAAATTTTTGAAAGAAAAAAGTGACAGGTTATGAACAGAGGGGAGAGAGTCATGTAACTCGGCAAAAAACTTCATGATTTTTCCATCTGCATCCCGATATGAAGTTGCGTACAAGAAGATCTCCTGTTCTCTGTCTCTGCAGGTAATGGTGAACGGATTCCCTGTCACATACCCGGTTCAGGGCATCATATCATTACAGATCCTCCGGATTTGTTCAGGAAGAGGAAACCAGATGTTTAGGATTATATATACTCTATAAGTTTAAATATCTGCATATCAAATAGTTTGATGTTCAAACATTATGATGTTCGAAGTGAAATGATCATGACAGAAAAAGATCAGCTCAGAGAAGAGTTAAACGAAAAACTCGTTGAGTTCTTTGACCGTTTCACATCATGGGAATCATCGGTCATTGAATCTGGAAATATGAAGATATCTGATGCCCATGCCATTGAGATTCTTGGTCATCACGGCCGGATGAATATGAAAGAACTGGCAGGCAGACTAGGTATCACCACCGGGACCACCACCATTGCTGTTGATCGCCTGGAGAGGGGAGGATTTGCCAGACGGGTGAGAGCAGAACATGACCGGCGATCCTATATTATTGAACTAACCGAGGATGGTGCACTGGCATATGAAGAGCATCACCGCCATCACCTGAACCTGGCAGGAGAAATTGCCTCGATCCTCGGGGAAGATGAGACCAGGGCTTTCATTGAAATTTTGCACAAAATAAATGAGCATATTTAAAGCAGGTGGCTCACCCATGACTTCTGGAACGAGTACCTGTGATAGGAAGACCTGCTGCTCTCATGATTGTGGGTGTACCCATGACCATGCGGAAGAGGACCTGAAAAAGACTATCATACGGCTGCTGGTATCCGGCTTTTTTGTCTTCATCGCCGTTCTGACTGAATATACTATCATCTCAGTTGCAGACGTCCAGATCCCGGCAGCTCTTGCAGCCCTTGCCCTCACTGCCTACCCAATCATTAAGGAAGCAATCCTGGGAATTAGCAGAAGAGAATGGAATGTCTGTGAACTTGCTGCCCTTGCTCTTGTTGCAGCGGTGCTGATTGGAGAATTTACTGCTGCTGCTGAAATTGCACTCATTCTCACAATAGGAGAACTGGTGGAAGATTACCTCTTTACCAGGACGAAAAAAGACCTGAATATGATGCTGCAGGCAGCCCCCACGACAGCCAGTCTCATTTTGAATGAAAAGATTCACGAAATACCAGTTGAGGATATCAGAGCCGGTGATCAGCTCATGATCCATCCGGGTGAGAGAATTCCTGTGGATGGGTATATCGTCACCGGGCATTCGGACGTGGACGAGTCCTTCCGCACCGGAGAAAGTCTCCCAATCAGCAAAAAACCCGGAGAAGCTGTCTACTCGGGAAGTATGAATCTTGACGGGGCACTGGTCATTTCCGCATCAAACCCTGCCACTCAGTCATCCTATGCAAAAGTTGTGGAACTGGTAAGAGAGGCAGGACTTCGAAGGCCTCCGTCCCACCCGATGATAGATCGGTTTGCGGGTTATTACACTCCGGTCATTCTCATCATTGCCGGTATGATTACCCTTGCAACCGGTGACATAACCAGGGGGATCACCGTGCTCATTGTCTCCTGTCCCTGTGCACTCCTCCTTGCCACCCCGTCTGCTGTCCTTGCCGCAATCGGCCCTGCAGCGAAGCGGGGGATTCTTATAAAAAGCGGAAAATTCCTGGAGGTATGCAAGCAGATTACCATATTTGTTTTTGATAAAACCGGAACCCTGACATCAGGTGAGATGAAAGTAACCTCAGTCATCCCTGAAAAGAGACATACAGAAGAGGAACTTCTTACCATAGCCGCCTCTGCTGAGCGGTCTTCCCCCCACCCTATTGCGAAATCCATCAGAGAAGAAGCCCGAAAACGGGGTATTCAGATCACTCAGGTGGGCACAGCACGGCACATTCCCGGAAAAGGAATAGAAGATTCCTGGAATGGGATACCCATTCTCGTCGGAAGCAGAGAATTTTTAGAGGAACACTCTGTACTTCTTCCCTTGGAGGCCCAGTCAAATCTAGAACCAATGCATGGCAATGAGACCGAGGTTCTGGTTTCTAAAAACGGCGATTATATCGGCAAAATATCCATATCCGACACCCTCCACATCGATACCAGGGAGGCCTTTACATCCCTGAACCAAATCGGAGAATATAAATATGCAATGTTTACCGGAGACAATACAAACGTAGCCCGATCCATCGCAGCAGAACTCCATATCCCTGATTCCATGACTTTGTCCGGCCTTCTTCCACAGGATAAAGAGACATATATCGCAAGACTTCAGGAACAGGGGGAGGTTGTATGTTTTATTGGAGATGGAACAAATGACGGCCCTGCATTAGTCAGGGCTGACCTTGGGGTTGGAATCGGAAGTCGTGCAAATACCCTTGCCCTGGAGAGCTCAGGAGTCATTCTCATGGAAAAGGGTCTTTCAGCCCTTCCGTTATTTATCCGGTTAGGCAGAAAAACCAGCCAGACGATAGCACAAAATATCGGTCTTGCCCTGTTCCTGAATCTCTTCCTTATTGGTATCGCTGCCGGCGGGGCTATAACCCCGGTCATGGGGGCAATCGGTCATCAGCTGGCGACCATAGTGGTACTTATAAACTCAATCAGACTCTCCTGTTCCCTCCCGGCATAACCTTTTTCTGCATCGCATATATTCCCATATACACGAATTGTACGAATACTATCGGAACAAGCTATCAGTACAGAGGCGAAGTGTTTTATAGTGATAAATGGTTAATCAGTATTATCCGTAATGGTTTTCCGGTTATCTGCATCATTAGATGCAAAAATCAAACCATATAAAAAATACGCTGACAGAATTCATCCCCCCAAAAAACCATGATCCATATCCTCTATGTAGATGATGAAGAACTCCTTTTGGACCTTGCAAAACTATTTCTTGAGAGGAACGGAGAATTTGTCGTTGACACCTCAATAACTGCTGTGGGTCTTGCAGAATCACCATCAATCAGATCCTATGACGCTATCATATCAGATTACCTGATGCCTGATATGGATGGTATCGAATTTTTAAAAAAAATCAGGGAGAAATATCCGGAAATGCCCTTCATCCTCTTCACCGGCCGGGGAAGAGAAGAGGTGGTCATTGAAGCCATTAATAACGGGGCTGATTTTTATCTGCAGAAGGGAGGAGACCCAAAGGCACAGTTTGCCGAACTGAGCCATAAGGTTATGCAGGCTGTTAAGCGAAGACAGGCCGAAAAAGAACTCCTTGAATCAGAGCAGCGGTTTTCAAAGGCGTTCCATGCAAATCCTGCAATTGCAGGGCTGTCTGATCTTACAACCGGCAGATATATTGATGTGAATGATGCATTTCTCGAGCGGCTATCGTATACACGGAATGAGGTCATTGGAAAAACGTCTCTGGAACTCAATGTCCTGACACCAGAGAAACGAAAAGAACTTATCCATGAACTGGAGACCAAGGGGCATCTTCACAATTACGAGACCGAAATCAGGACCCGTACAGGAGAAATTCTCCATGTCCTCATATCAGGCGATATCATACTCTCTGGTGAGGATAAACTCCTGCTTGTCCAGGCGGTAGATATTACCGATCGGATAACCAGTGAAGAAGCGCTCCGTGAGAGTGAATACCGGCTTCGTTCCTTTATTGAAAATACAGCAGATGCAGTCATTCTGATCGATGAGGAAGGAGAGATTATCGAATGGAATCCTGCTGCTGAAAGAATTTCAGGCATTTTAAAAGATGAAGCACGGGGGATGAAGGCATGGGACATTATGTCCCGGATGATGCTCCCAGAAAGAAAAACCAGGCACCATCTGGAAGAGATGGAGGCACGGATAAAAGAATCCCTGAAAACCGGAATACCGGCATCACAGCAACCGGTCATTTCGGAGATCATCGGCCCGGACGGTTTAACCAGATATATTCGACAGGTCACCTTTCCTATCCCGACCAGTAAGGGGTACAGGTGTGGAATCATCATAGAGGATATAACCAGACAAAAAATCACTGAGGAACAGGCCGAAAGAAATCTCTTAAATCTGCAGAGAAGCCAGAGCATAGCCCATGTGGGCACCTGGACGCTTGATATTGCCACCCAACGGTTCTCTGCATCTGAAGAAGCCCTGGCCTTGTTTGGATATCCACCCGATGCCACCCCTTCATTTGATGAAATTGTCCACATGATCCATCCCGAAGACCGGACACGGATACGGGATGTATTTGCCAATTCTCTCTCAACCGGCCAGCCCTACAACACCGAGATGAGGATCATTCTCCCGAAAACTGGAGAGCAACGCTATCTCTACTCATTTGGAGAGGTTGAAACCGATGAAGAGGGCAGGCCGGTCAGGGTATTTGGTGTCAATCAGGATATTACCAAACTGAAAAAGACATCATTCGCTCTTAAAGAGCAGGAGAACCAGTTCAGACATATTATTGACAACCTTCCCATATCCATAAGCATAGTCACTCCTGATGGCACCATCCGGTATGCAAACCACCAGGCAATGGCTCTTTTTGAATTTTCCAGCATGGATGAACTGTACAATACCAAGGCTCCTGATTTCTGGGCTGACCCGGGCCGACGTCAGATCTGGCTTGAAACCCTTCAGAAGAATGGCATTGTCACAAACTTTGAGATGGATCTGAAGACCCCGTCAGGAAAGAAGTTCTGGGCGATTGGATTTGGGATTTTTATCACCTATGAAGGTGAGATGTGCATATTGTCAGCTCACCACGATATCACTGACCGGAAACGTGCAGAGGATGAACTCAAAAAGCGTGAAGAACAGTATCGATTTATAACCGAGAATTCCATCGATGTCATCTGGACCATGGACCTTTCAGGCCGGTTCACCTATATCAGCCCCTCTGTCTGGCATCTCCGGGGATATACACCACAGGAAGTGATGGAAAGTACTCTGGAAGAGACCATAAGCCCATCATCCATTGACATGGTAAAGAAAATACTAGAGGATGCACAGATGCTGATAAAACAGGGAATGGCTGTACCCCAACAAACCTTTGAGGTTGAACAGCCCTGTAAAGACGGATCCAGCGTGTGGACCGAGGTAATTGCAAGACCACTCTATGACAAATGGGGCGATCCCATCGGGTTTATCGGAGTCAGCAGGGATATCACGAAACGAAGAGAGGCAGAAGAGACGTTACGGGACAATGAGATAAAGTTCATCTCAATATTTAACCAGACTCCTGACCCCATCCTTATCATAGACAGTTCCGGGAAAATTCTTGAAGTAAATCATGGATTTCATGACATGTTCGGCCTTTCTGATGCCGATGTTCTGGGAAAACAGGTGGACGCGATACCGGCGGTATCTGCAGTGGCGGGAAGCGATATTCTTAAAGAACGGACCGGGAGAGGCGATGAGGTATACCGAAAGGAGATGATACTCACAAACCGGATGAATACACAGATCATTGCCGAGGTTGCATGGTCACAATTACTTATTCATGGTCAACCCTGTCTGCTTATTCAGATTCATGACATCAGTGAGATCAGAAAAGCCCATGATGCTGCCCAGAAGGCAAATAATAAACTCAACATCTTATCGAGCATCACCCGTCATGATATCCTCAACCGGGTCATGATTGCATCGCTTTATAGTGATGAGATCAAAGAATCAGTATCAGATCCCACCATTCTGAAGTATCTGAACGCCATCTCTCAGGCGTCAGCGGATATTGAACACCTGATCAGGTTTACCAAAGAATACCAGGACCTGGGAACGGCAGCTCCTGCATGGCAACAGATCCAGTCGGTATTCAGTCAGCCGGGAATCATCAATCTCACAAAAGGCATCAGAATTGACTCATATCTCGGAAAGCTAGAGATATATGCAGATCTCATGCTCGAGAGAGTGCTTTATAATCTGGTTGAGAACTCAGTCAGGCATGGACAGAATCTCACTCATATCACAGTAGCATACGAAGTTCGGGACACCGACTGCATCCTCACCTATGAAGATGATGGCGGTGGTGTTCCGGTAGAAGAGAAGGAAAAAATATTTGAAAGGGGGTTTGGGAAAAACACAGGAATGGGATTGTTTTTAATCAGGGAGATTCTCTCAATCACCGGGATAGAGATCCATGAGACCGGCATCTATGGTTCAGGTGTACGATTTGAGATCCGGGTTCCATCTGGAAAATGGCGCCAGGAATAGAGATGATACTACAACATCAAAATCCAGGAGTCCCCGTATATGATCACAGGAATACATCCCTTGACAGGATAATGCCAGAATCAGACGAAAGTGGATATCACAGGAGCATCTGATCGTCATGGAGAAGGATGAACCTGATCTCCTGGCCCGGAGTTGTGTGATATCACACCTTCGTAATATCAGGATTCCAGATAAATTACCCCTCATTCTGCTTATTGTTACCAGTGTATCTGCAATTATTATTAGTATTATCTCTCTCCAGTCAGGTTGGACAACAATATTCCAGAACCTGTACTATTTTCCGATAATTATCGCCTGTGCATTTTATTTCCTGCGTGGCTTTCTCTTCTCCTTCGTGCTCATAGTTTTTTACATCACTCTTATCTTCCTGTATACCCGGGATCCCTCCATCATGGCCGGGGCAGGAATACGAGCTGTTATATTCACCCTTGTTGCCGGAACAGTGACCTATCTTTCAGTTCAGAAAGAGAAAGCAACCACAGATCTGGCAGAGCGGAATATCGAACTTCAATCGGCATATGAACAGATACAGAGTTCAGAAGAAGAACTCAAGCAGCAACTTGAGGAGATATACACTGCACAGCAGGAGATAGATGACCGGGAACATACCTACCGTCAGCTCTTTACCTACAATAGTGTCGGCATTGCCCTTCATGAGATCATCTGTGATACTGATGGAAATCCTGTAAACTATCGGTTTATCGAAGTAAATCCGGCGTTTACTGAGTTAACCGGTCTCAGGGAAGAAGAGATCATTGGCAAAACCGTCCTTGAAGTATTACCAGGAACTGAACAGTACTGGATTGATCTCTATGGCAGAGTAGCCCTGACCGGCCAGTCCGCCCATATTGAAAATTATAGCCGGGAACTTGATAAATATTTTGAAGTTACCGCCTATTCCCCAAGAAAAGGACAATTTGCTACTCTGATTCAGGACATCACCGAAAGGAGCAGACATGAGGCTCTCCTCAAAGAGACAAATGCATACCTTGAAAACCTGATCAACAATGCAAATGTTCCCATTCTTGTCTGGGACAAAAACCTTCTGATCACCAGGGCCAATCACTCATTTGAACTCCTGAGTGGATGGAATGCTAATGATCTGAAAGGAAAACCTCTTGAAATACTCTTTCCACCGGAGAATGCAGCAGAATCAATGCGGCTTATCAGGACCACTCATGACGGGGTCAGGTGGGATACGGTCAGACTTGCTATTCAGCACCGGAACGGCGAGATAAAAACCATCGTGTGGAATTCCTCCACCATTTATGATCCTGATGGACAGGTAATTGCAACCATTGCCCAGGGAAGAGATATCACCCAGGAGATCCACCTTGAAGAAGAGAAGGAGAAACTGACTACCCAGATTCAGGAGAATATTGCAAAACTTGCTATCCTGAACGACGGAATAAGAAATCCACTCACGATCATAACTTCTCTTATCGACATGCGAGATATGATCGATTCGGGAGAGCTGGAAAGACAGATCAGGGAGCAGGTATCACGAATAGATGATATGATCCAGTCTCTGGACCAGGAATGGGTAAATTCTGTAAAGATACTGGACTATCTCAGAAAACATCATCACATTCACAAATACGCCTGGAATGGGGAGAGAATCAAGCGGAAGAGTAGCAGCCTGAAACATGAAGACCCCCAAGGGCAGTTCGTACCTGACAGCAAAACACTCTTAATTGAAGAGGTACAAGCCCAGCTCTATACGATACTGGACAGCATTGATGCTATCATCTACGTTGCTGACATGGAAACCTATGAGCTGCTCTACATTAATAAAAAGGCACGGGCAGTCTTTGGTGATGATACCGGGAGGAAATGTTATCAGTGGCTGAATGAGGGCCGAAATGCCCCGTGTGAATTCTGCACAAATATGCGGCTGGTTGTGAATGCAGAGCCTGCCGGCGTATACCGGTGGGAATGTCACAACCCATCAAATAACCGGTGGTATGACTGCCGGGACCGGGCTATCAGGTGGACAGACGGAAGACTGGTCAGGCTGGAGATAGCCACAGACGTCACCGATGAGAAACGTATAGATGATACACGAAATTACCTGCTTCAGTCAGATTACCTCCAGTTCGGAGAAGACTTCTTTCAGTCTGTCGTCCGGTACCTCAAAGAGATCCTCGCAGCATCCTATGTCTCAATCGATATTCTAACCGGAAATAATAAGGCACAAACCCTTGCATCCTGTCCCGGTTTTGATGATCCTGAATCAGGGTCATTTCCGATTCATCATACCATATTCCCTCATGTTATTGGGAAAAAGATCTGCTCATATGACCACAATGTGCACCTCGCTTTTCAGGATGATCCCCTCCTTTTGAACCTACAGGCCAATTGTTATGTCGGGGCAACAATCTGGAGTTATTCAGGAATTCCTATCGGAGTCATCTCGGTCATTTGGAAAAAGGAACCTGAAACCCTGCACCTTGCAGAACCTCTTCTCAAGATGGTGTCTGTCAGAGCATCAGGAGAGATAGAGCGTTTGCAGGCAGAAAAGCGACTAAAAGAGAATGAAACTAGAATCAGGGAGAAACTCTCCTCTCTCCTTGAACCTGAAGGAGATATCAGCAGCCTGGACCTGGCACAGATCATTGATACCGACGAATTACAGCTTCTGATGAATGATTTTTACGCAGTCTCCGGGATTGGAGTTGCCATTATTGATCTGAAGGGAAATGTCCTGGTTGCGACCGGTTGGCAGGATATATGTGTGCAATATCACAGGATTCATCCGGAGACCTGTAAAAACTGCATTGAAAGTGATACGATCTTATCACAGGGTGTATATCCGGGTACATTCCGGTTGTACCGGTGTAAAAACAATATGTGGGATATCGCAACGCCCATTACCATAGGAAACACCCATATTGGAAATCTGTTTCTGGGGCAGTTTTTCTTCGATGATGAAGAGATTGACAAAGAACTATTCAAAAAGCAGGCACAAACGTATGGATTTGACGAAGATGCATACATACGGGCTCTTGAGAAGGTTCCCCGGTGGAGTCATCAGACGGTTGATCATGTCATGCACTTTTACACCCGGCTTATACACCTGATATCACAGGAATGCTGGAGTACAATTACCCTTGCACGGACAGTGAATGAGCGGGATACCCTCCTTGAGGAGGCATGGGAGAAGGATGAGGAATTACACCACCAACTTGAAGAGTTGCGGGTCGCTCATACAGACCTTATCAAAACAGAGGAGGCACTCAAAGAGAACCTGCAAAAATTAAGAGATCTGATAGAAACATCACCAGATATCATCTGGGATATAGATGCAAAGGGAAATTTCACCTATATCAGCCGGCAGGTGTTTGATCTTCTTGGATATACCCCTGATGAACTGCTCAATTCATCAATTCTCAAACTTGTACAGAAAGAATCCCACGAGATGGTCCTTGCCGAACTTGCACAACACCTGCAATTACCTGGGAAAATTCATTCCCTTATCGTCTCTGCACAACATAAAGACGGCACAGAACGAATCATGGAGATTCGGGCAAACCCGGTTGTGAATGATGATGGAATTGTAATCGGGATGCGGGGAATTACCCATGATATCACCGAGCTCAAATCTGCAGAACAGGAGTTACTAAGAAGTGAGGAAAAATACCGGCATATCTTTGAAGATGCTACAATAGGGATATTCCAGACGACACCATCCGGGCAGATTATCATGATCAATGATGCAATGGCACGGATGTTTGGGTATGAAAACCAGGCCGAAGTATTCAGGCTGAACCGGAGAGTAGACCAGGATCTGTATTCCATATCAAAGGACAGAAAGGCCCTTTTAGAAGATCTGAAATCAGGCCAGCCGGTATTTCTCAGAGAGATAGAATTTAAGAAAAAAGACGGAACTATTTTCACAGGTTCGGTCAATGTCCGGACTATTTCTGATGAAAAGGGGAACCCCATCCTCTACGAAGGGACAATTATTGATATTACCGAACATAAACAGATCGAAAAGGCGATTGCTCAAAGCGAAGAACGGTTCCACAAAATACTCGATCTTGTTCCTGATATGATCTCAATCCATGACCCGGAGATGAATATCATCTATAGCAACTGGAATGGATTCGGATCAGTTCCTCCAGAATGCCGGATAACTGGTTCAAAATGTTATACAACCTACCGTGGCCTGGATACTATATGTCCTGACTGCCTGGCAGGTAATGCATTAAAAACCAAACAGGCAATTGAGACCGAAGTGAAACTACCGGAAGGAATATGGATTGATCTCCGGGTCATTCCCCTGCTGAACGATGAAGGGGAAGTTATTCTTTTCATGGAATGCGTCAGGGATATTACCGAGAAAAAACTTGCCGACGAAGAACTCTGGGAAGAGCGGCAGCGTCTCGCTAGTATAATCGCCGGAACCAGGGCAGGAACATGGGAATGGAATGTCCAGACAGGAGATGTCACCATCAATTCCATATGGGCAGAGATGCTGGGGTATTCCAGAGATGAACTTATGCCGGTGAATATCCATACCTGGGAAAATCTCACTCACCCTGAGGATCTTCCTATCGTGATGGATATCCTGGAAAAACATTTCAACAAAGAAAATAGTCATTATGATGCAGAATTCCGGATGCGACATAAAAACGGGAATTGGGTATATATTCATGATCGCGGACAGGTAATGTCCTGGACTGACGACGGGTCACCCCTCATGATGTATGGAACCCATACCGATATTACAGAGAAAAAAGAAGCGGAAAAAGCACTTTTTGAGGCAAATAGGAAATTAAATCTTCTCTCTGATATTACCAGGCATGATATCAGGAACTCACTAACCAGCCTTCTTATCTTCCTTGATAAAACCAGACTTACACCAATTTCAGAGGAAACAAAGGAGAATATTGATAAAATTGAAAAGATTGCCCTTATTATACAGAAAGCCATAGAATTTACTCATGAATATCAGAATATCGGTGTGAAACAGGCAGTATGGCATGATATTGCAGCAATGGTTCAATCGGTATCAGAGCAGCTGCAAAAGGAACCCGTCAGATTCAGAATAGATCTGAACGGTCTTGAGGTCTTTGCCGATCCGCTTATGGAACGGGCAATATTTAATATAATTGAAAATGCTTTCCGGTATGGAGGTCCCGATCTCTCAGAGATACGGATTTACTATGAAGATGAATGTCAGGATGACCATCTCTCATGGATAATTGAAGATAACGGAGCCGGAATCCGTGATGACGAAAAGCCACACCTCTTTGAGCATGGATATGGGAAAAATACCGGTTTTGGGTTATTTTTCACCAGAGAGATCCTGGCTATTACCGGCATTACCATTGAAGAGAACGGGAGTTATGGACATGGAGCAAGGTTTGAGATTCGAATTCCACGGGGAAAGTGGAGGATGGAGAGTTAAATTAAAATCACATGTACAGAGGATATAAGAACTCATGAAGAGATTTATAGAAATTACACATTCTTTTTCATAGCCAGAGGATGATGACTTTGAAAAAACTTCCCATAGGTATCCAGTCCTTTTCCACCATCATTACCGACGGGTATGCCTATGTGGATAAAACTAAATATATTTCAAAACTCGCTCTACAGGGTAAATATTATTTTCTCTCACGGCCCCGAAGATTTGGTAAAAGCCTTCTTATTGATACCATCGATTGTGCATTTTCTGGAAAACGGGATCTCTTTTCAGGATTATATCTTGACACAGCAGAATCAGGATGGGATTTTTCTTTCCAATACCCGGTTCTCAGAATAGACTGGTCAGTTGCACCGGTCCGGACACCAGAGGAGCTCGAGCGGAGAATTCATGAAATTCTGGACACTTGGGCTCTTCATTATGAATGCACCCCGGTTCCCTCTACGAGTGGGGGAAAATTAGATTTTATAGTCAGAACTATTCAGCAGAAGACCGGGATGCAGGTAGTAATACTCATCGACGAATATGATAAACCGATCCTGGATACCCTGAAAACACCGGGTATCGCTGCAGAGATGAGGGATATGTTGAGGGACTTTTACGGAGTCCTTAAATCCCTCGATTCCAGCCTGAAGTTTGTGATGCTTACCGGCGTCTCAAAATTTGTAAAGACAGGGATATTTTCCGGCCTGAATAACCTGAATGATATCACGCTTGACAGATCATACTCTGCTATCTGTGGATATACTGAATATGATTTAGACCAGGTGTTTAAAGCATATATTCATGAATTTGATAAAGATAAGGTCAGGGAATGGTATAATGGCTATTCCTGGACCGGAGAACGAGTATACAATCCCTTTGACATTCTTCTTCTCTTTTCCAAAGGAATATTCAGACCATACTGGTTTGAGACCGGGACACCGGGTTTTCTCATCGAGCTGTGGAAAAATGCTCCACGTTTACCGGCAGAATTTGACGGGATGGTTGTCGGAGAAGAAATTTTAGGATCTTTTGATCCTGAGCAGATTCGAGTTGAAACGCTCCTTTTTCAGGCAGGGTACCTGACGATCCATTCCTGGGAGAGTAATCCGGATATCGGGACATGGTATACCCTGGGATTTCCAAACCGTGAAGTAAGAGAATCCTTTAACCGAATGATTCTATCTATTCTCGGTCCGGATACACCGAATATATCTGTCCCGGCTTATCGGACAATTTTGGAGAGTGGTGATACCGAGGGATTGCGTACCCGTATCCAGGCATTGTTTGCATCAATTCCTCATGACTGGTACAGGAAAAACCCGATTTCTCAATATGAAGGCTATTATGCCAGTGTTTTCTATGCATGGTTATCCAGTCTTGGTTTTACCGTAATCCCTGAGGATGTCACAAATAAAGGGAGGATTGATCTTTCAGTTCAGACCGGCCTCATTACATGGATATTTGAATTTAAGGTGCTCGGAATTGATCGCAGTGGAGAGAGAAACCCTCTTGACCAGATTAAGAAAAGGGGATATGCTGAGAAGTACCTGGCTAAATCAAAACAGGTGATTCTGGTCGGTATCGTATGGAATCCGAAAACCCGGAATATTGAGCAATGGGATGTGGCAACCGAATAGTACAATGAGAAAATTTCAGGCGAATGATTCAGATACTTGCAGTAGGTTTATCCCACTCTTATTCCAGAACCTGGAGTTTTTTATACCTATTGATGAAATGTCTAATCGCGATTAGTACTAATCATGATTAGAGAATTTGTTATAAAAATCCACCGGTCATACTTTGTGATCGAACATTAAAAACCGAATCAGAGTATCCAGAATATGCATATCCTGACCATCCGGAAATTGTGCAATAGAAAAACTGTAATGCACATTTTTCGGTAAAATTGTGTAATATGATACTTTAATTATGACCATGTATGACATATTGATTACCAGATCATGTGAATAATTTATTCTTTAAACCAAGCATATCTAAAAGGGAGACCATTCATCCGCTCGTTCCGCTCACCCATGGAAACATCGAATCACGATTAAACAATCATCAGTTTAATTGAAGACCGGAGTGTCCAATGCCGGAATGGTATCCTGTACTCCTCCTCCTGATACAAGACGGGCAGCATAATAAACCGGAGAGGGTACGTGAGTTGATTGAGGGAGAGGGAACGAAGATTGGGTACGATCAGGATCAGAGAGACATCCGGAGCATCCCACAAGAATGATCACCATGAGGAAGAATCCCGATACTTTCTGACCCATTATGCCTCCATCTCATGAATGGAGATCCCCCGTTCTCCTCCACTTCCCGGATGGAACCCATATCTCAAACCTGGCCCCTTCTCCCGGTATTCCGGTTTCACGTATTTCAAGTCCGGTAATCGAAAGGATCTCCCGTGATAAAAAGAGCCCAATACCCGTATGTGCTCCATATCCCCGCTGGAAGATGCGGGCCTTCTCCTCCTCAGGTATCCCGACCCCGTCATCCTCACAGATAAGTATCATGGATCCACTCTCTTCCCGGGCAGAAAACCGAATCCTGGTAATTGTTCTCCCATGGCGGATGGCATTATCAAGAAGCGTTGTGAATACCTTTCGGATGATGGGATCTGCATAGATGGTCAGATCAGAAGGAACCAGATTTTCAATAATGACCTCACCAGGAGAGAGTTCTGTTTTTGCAGATTCGATCGCCAAAAATATCTGCTGCCATCCTGACCCGGCTATCCCGAATGCCTCATATTCACGGGTAAACCCAATCGTTGCTTCAATTCGTTTTCCAATAGCAGAGGCCCGGTCCACAAAGGTCATGCACTCCTCTACATTCTCACTTTCACGTGCCAGATCATGACAAAGCTGCATTGAGGTCAGCTGATTGAGAATATCATGCCTGGTAAGACCGGTCAAAAGACGAATCTTCTGATAAGACTCTCTCAACGCTTCATCCATCTGTTTCCGGTCGGTAATATCTGAAATGAACCCTTCAAGGAAGAGAATCGTCCCGTCATTTCCAAAAATTCCCCTTCCCCGCTCCCACACCCACCTGGTCTCTCCATTCCGGGTAATAATCGGATATTCACCCTCGAAATAATCGTTCATCTGCAATTTTTTCTGCCAGATGTCCCAGATATCGTCGCGATAATCAGGGTGGATGATATCATTGTAAGAAAGAGTATTATTTCCGATGAAATCTTCCGGCTCATACCCCGTCAATTGCCTGCAGCCGCCACTGATAAACATCATCGTCCAGTTCCTGTCATTTGCACACCGGTACACAAACCCTGGGAGATTACTGATCAGAGTTTTCATCATACGCTCCTGTTCCTGTCCCTGCATCAAGGCTCTTGTAAGTTCCTGTTTCGTGTACCAGACATTCACAAGAAGAGAAGCAAGAATCGCGATTCCACCCAGAATAGCAAGAATTGTAAGCCAGAAATGCCTGACTACCTCTTCAATGGTAGGTTTCCCATAATCCTCATAGGGAGGCAGATGTAAAGCTCTGAGAAGTTCATGAACAGACGAATGATCCTGGGGAATCGCCCATCCTGCACTCCTGGCAGCCAGTGCAGCCGGATCATCTGCATCCATCATCAGAAGGGCGACAGATACCGCCTTGCTCAATGTTAGATTCGTCCCTGAAACCGCAGCAAAAGGCCATTCCGGATACATGCGGGTGGATATCCGGTATGGATACCATCGATATTCCATGCTTTGATCATTGATAACCCGGATTTGGCTTAGATCGACTCGTCCCTCCTTTGCCATCCGCTCCAGCTGTGTACTCCGGGCAGTTCCTGCATCTGCGTATCCATTGATAACTGCAAGGACTGCAGCATCATGTGTCCCGGTAAAGTTCAGTTCAGCAAAATCCCGTTCAGGGACAAGACCCTTCTCCTGTATCTCCATGAATGCAGCATGCCAGCCGCCAAGTGACGTCGGATCAACCGCTGCAACCCGTTTTCCTTTCAGATCCTCAATGGTCCGGATATCAGAATTGTCAGACCGGGTAAATATCACCCCGCCGAAGACCGGGATCGGGTCAGGATCACCGGGAACCTGCAATGTTGCAATCCGCTGGGCAAGGCCATAGTACTCAAGAGCGGTATATACAGACGGATTTACAACGATAAATGACACACTCCTGTTCTGAACGGCTGGCATTACCTCCTGAAAATTGAGAGGGATGATGGTGAAATGATAGGGGGCAAGTTTCCCGGAGAGATAGTCAGCAGTCGGGTCCCACTCCATGTGAGCAATCTCCTCCCCCCGGCTTGCGAGCACTCCAATCCTGATTTCTCCAGAGACTGGAGAGAGAAAAGGCAGATGAGTATCCGGACCGATACCATTGTCCTGCACCGGCTGAATACTACTAACCGGGAGAGCGGGAAGCGGGGCGATGAGGAGAAGGACAAGCAGAAGAACTAGAAAAAATATGAACCCCCCTGAAAAATATCGCCTCTGGCTCCCGGTCATCACCACACCATCTTCCCCTGCCCCAATTCACCTGAGTATACCTGAACCATCATATTCGGATAGATGGATATTCACTTCTGACATGATAAAACAGGATCCCGGATATCTTCCTTGAGTAGGATACCATCAGGCACCCGATGCCAGCCTTATGACGTCCCCTCTTTCACCATCCATTTCCCTGCAGGGACACGGATCTCAAACCGTGCTCCAGATCCCCAAGCACCGGTCTCTGATATGGTCATGGCATTGATTGCCAGAATCTCCCTGATGAGAAATAACCCAAGGCCGGTGTGCTTCCCATACCCCTGCCTGAAGATCTTCTCCTTCTCATCATCCGGAATACCAGATCCGTCATCTTCATACACAAAGATACAGTCTCCATCATCAATCCGGTAGGAAAAAGCAATCCTGGTGACGTTCTCCCCATGCCTTATGGAATTTTCAATCAGCGTGAAGATTACCTTTTCCAGAATCGGATCTGCATACAGATACAGCCCTTTCAGATCAACCTGACAGGTTATCTGACCGATTGAATACCCCTCGAGCACATGAGTAATCATCCGTTCCGCATACTGCCACATGAGCGATTTATTCCTGATATCATCAACCAGTTTTGTAAATGCGATCTGGCTCCGGATAGTGGTGGTACAGGAGAGGCATTTTTTAATATACTGTTGAATATCCGGATCAAGATCATGATCCGCTACTAACTCAAGATATCCAAGAAGAGCCGTCACCTGGTTTAAGATATCATGCCTCGTGATCGAAGAGAGGATGGTAAGTTTCCGGTTAGCCTGTAACAGGGCATCCTTGTCCTCTTTCCGGTCGGTGATATCACGAATGGAGACCAGGTCTGCATCCTCTCCGTTCCATTGAATAAGATGTCCTGCAGCCTCCACAGTCCGTACCTTCCCTGACTGCGTGATGATAGTGTACTCATTGATAACCGGATTTCCGGTCCTCTTGATCTCTGCAAGGTCAGCCAAACTCATTTCAAGGGATTCTGGTGAAAGGATGTCCCTGATATTAAGTGGTGATGACAGAGAACCAGGGGTTAATTCGCATATGGAAAAGGCTGCCGGGTTTCCATAGAGGACATTCCCGTCAAAGTCAACGATGACAACAGGATCATGAACATTTTCTATGATGAGACGCTGCTGCCCCTCTATCTCCCTTAGAAGCCGTTCAGCCGCCTTTTTTTCGCTCATGTCAAGGATAATGGAGCATAAATAGTCGATACTCCCATCCTGTTTTCTGACAATCCCGGTGGAGATGAGAACATCAATGATGGAACCATCTTTTCTGATATAGCGTTTTTCAAGGTTTCCAGGATCTTTTCCGGCAAGAACCGATTCAAATATCTTCATCTCTTCCACGAGATCTTCAGCAGGAGTTATATCAGTCCATCTTATCTGATTGAGCTCTTCGGCAGTGTACCCGAGCATAGAGCAGAGGGCATCGTTAAAATAAAGCCATCTGCCATCTGGCGTGGTAATCGCAATTCCTACCAGAGTGGAGTTAAACACTGCACGAAAACGTTCCTCACTCTCCCTGATATCCTCCATTTTCTCTGATATCAGATTATACTGTGACCTGAGCTCTTCTTCAGTGGCAGAGATCTCCTCGTATGCTGCACCCAGTTCTTCATTACTTCGGAGGAGTGCTTCTTCTGATTGTTTTCTCTGGATGATATTCCAGACTCCGTTCATAAGAAGAGTCAGCTGGCGGATGTCCTCATCCCCGTATGGTTCAGTTTTATTGGCAACACCGATCAGCATTACAATCCGGTTCCCGTCAACAATAGGGACACCCAGATGACGGGTCAGACTCACATGACCGGGGGGAAGTCCTCTTTTCAAGGGATCCGGTGCAGCATAATCATTGGTAATTACCGGTCTACGCTGCCTGACCGGCTCACCCCAGAGTCCGGTTTCTGCAACCGGGTAGAGCTTTTTCTGGTCTCTTATCTGACACTCCTCCATTGCCACATTGGACCAGGCATGCATATTCAGGACGGTTTCATCATCGCTTAAAAATGCCACATATCCAATTTCACTGAGCGTCAGACGAACAGCCTCTTCAAGAGCGTAATGTGTGATATCGCTCATTGACTTCTCTGTCATTTGCGTCAGGTTCAGGAGGGCTTCAAGCCTGGACTCATCAAGACGAAGTTTTTCTTCAACCTGCTTTAACGCAGTGATGTCAGCATGGGTCCCGACCATCCGGACCGGCGATCCATCCTCATCCCATTCGATGACCCTGCCCCGTGCCTGTATCCATTTCCATCCCCCCTGTTTTGTCCGCATCCGAAACTCGATGGTATATCCTTCCTGCTTATTTGAGATGTGTTCCTGGATTCTGTTTTTTGTAATTTCGATGTCGTCAGGATGGAGGAGTATCTCCCAGGTTTTATATGTGGATGGATATTCATCCGGTTCATATCCCAGCATGGTAAACCAGTGCGGACTGAAAAAAGCGTCCCCCGTTTTGACATTCCAGTCCCATATCCCTTCGTTTGACGCATCAAGAGTTATCCGGTACCGCGACTCGGTATCTTCCAGTAACGCACGGGCCTCTTTCAGCGGAGTGATATCCCGAAGTGACTCAATCGCCCCGATAACGTTCCCTTTCATATCATAGAGGGGGCAGGCAGTAATCCAGAAGTAGCGTTCTTTTCCGTTATGGACCCAGGGGCGGGTAATTTCAGCAGTGAGGGTGTGATTTTGCCTGATGAGGGATGGATACTTCTCCATCATCTCCGGATCATTGTCAAGAACGAAATCGATGAGCATCGGCCGCTTCTTCTGGTAAAAAGGTATTGCATAGGCATAATCACCTTTTCCAATGATCTCCGATGCAGATATACCGGAAAGACGCTCCATGGCCCGGTTCCAGGCGATGACGACGTGGCTGGTGTCTATGGCAAAGGTGGCATCAGGCAGGAAATTGATTATTTCAGATTCCCGTTGTTGCAGGTCCAGAACCTGCTTTTCCGCCCGCCGGTGAGATACCGCATAACGGACCTTATTGGCAAGTTCTGCAAACTGTGCCCTTGGATCCCCTCCTTTCTGCAGATAGAAATCAGCTCCGTTATTGAGTGCCTCTATTGCGACCTCTTCCCTGCCCCGTCCGGTGAACAGAATAAACGGGATCTTATTACCATGTGAACGCAGGTGTTTTAAAAACCCAATCCCATCCATTCCCGGCATCTGGTAATCGGAGATGATAGTCTCAAACTCACTGCCCTCCATGGCTGAAAGGGCCTCGTTTACGCCGGTTGCGATAGTAACACGAAAATCCCCGGTCCGTTCCAGGAAAATCTTCCCAAGATCCAGGAGATCAGGTTCATCATCGACATACAAAACAGAGATCTGATCAGTCATGTATCTTCTCCATAGCGCCATTTCCCGGCAGGAACGGTGATCTCAAACCGTACACCATGCTGGTATGTTCCACACTCACGAATGGAAAGACCGGTGATGGAAAGGATTTCACGAGCAAGAAAGAGACCGATACCGGTATGCTTCCCATATCCATGCTCAAAGATCATCTCCTTATCTTCCCCGACAATGCCAATCCCGTCATCTTCATACACAATAATGCAATCTCCATCGCTTCGGTCTGCCCTGACACGAATTTGTGTGACCCGCTCTCCATGACGAATTGAATTTTCAAGCAGCGTGGTAAAGACCTTCCGAATGATGGGATCTGTTAATATCTCAAGGGTTTGTGGTATCTCATTATAAAATGTAATACCCGGACATTCTACCTCTTCACAAGCCGATTCCACAATCGGTTGTATCGCCAGCCATCCTGTCCCATATATTCCGAAGTTTTCATATTCACGGGTAAAACTGATTATCTTTTCTATTTGTTCACCAGCGATCCGGGCATTCTCCACATACTCATGGATCTTTTCAGGATCAGAAGACTGGAGTGCCAGGTTGTGAAACATATCGACAGCTGATATTTTATTATAGATATCATGCCTGGTGAGACTGGTTAAAAGACGGAGTTTCACGTTTGACTGACGAAGAGCCTCCTCATTGTACCGTTCTTCTGTAATATCGCGGATAATTGCCAGGACCTCACGGGGTGCTGATCTGATAATCCTCGCCTCAAACCAGAGCTTTTTATTCTGAATATCAAGGAAATATTCAAAGAATTGCATCTTTCCGGTCCTGAGCGTTTTCTGAATGGCTGAAAGACCCCTGGTTGCAACGGGTTCGGGGAGAAGATCATGCAGTGATTTTCCGATCAGTTCCTCTTCAGGAGAGATTAAAAGAGCAGGATCATTCACATGACAGGTCAGATATACCCCGTTCTCATCTAATGTAAACAGGATATCCGGAATCGCATTCACAATGGCACGGAATCGTTCTTCATTCTGTTTGAGTACTACTTCAGCCTCTTTTTGCCTGGTGACATCCCGTGCAGACCCTACCGTTCCAATCATTTCGCCCTTTGTATTTAAGAACGGGGCTTTGTGCACATCCAGGTAGAGGAACTTCCCCTTGACATTGCCGTACTCATCAAACTGCCTGGGTTCTCCTGCATCCATGGTAATCTGATCCGTATCACGGCAGATATCTCCAAAGGTGTGCCATTCAGGGTTTTCAGGATGTTCTCTCTTTTCACGTTCAGCAAAGAAAAGATCAGTCTTCCCAATCGGTTCAGAGGGATCACGGGCATTCAAAAGGTCTTCGCAGAGGGCCTTGTTTGCAAATAAATACTTCTTCTCCAGGTCTTTTGCCCATATCATATCAGGAACCGTATCACACATCATCCGTATCATGGATGAGAAGGAATGATACCGCTCTTCCCGCTCTGTTAAGGCTTTTTGAACCTGCCAGGTCTGTGTGATATCATCGCACCCCCCATACAGCCTGATTACTCCGGCCGGACTCTCACTCTGTTCACATCTGGTCTTGCAGGATATCCGGATCCGGTCACCATTTTTATGCCTGATCCAGAGTTCACAGGTTGCCGACTGACCAGGAACAAGACCCGTTACATACTGATCAAATACGGGGAGATCCTCATCTATAACAATTGCCCTCCAGCATTGCTTTTCTTTGAGTTCATCGATGGTGTACCCGGTTATTGGTTCTACTGCCCCGGCCATCCAGTCAATGTGAAACATCCCGTCAGGATACCGGACACAGGAGAATGCAAAGTCTGAGGTAAGTGATGAGATCTGCCGGTATCTCTCCTCATTATGAAGTAATATCTCTTCAGCATGCTTCCTTCCTGATATGTCAACTGCCATCTCCAGTCTGACCAGTCGTCCATTGATCCAGGGGATTGCTCGTGCATGGCATTCATACCACCGACCATCTATGGGATTTTTCCGTTCCCATACATGTGTCCCGAGCGGGCCTTTTGAATCGGTGAGTTGCCGGTTTGTACAGAATGGACAGGGAGAAGTCTCACCTTTTTGTAATACCTGATAGCAGGGCTTGCCTACCATATCTCCATACAGTTCTCTGGCTTTCTGGTTCCCATATATCAGTTCATGGCTCTCTAAATCGATTATGTATATAAGAATGTCAAGGGTATCTAATACCAGAATCAGTTCTTCAATGCCTTTGTCATGGAGACCAGGTACAGCAGAGACAAAGGGTGCTTTCTCAGGGGATGTGATAGCAGGACAACTCTCATCCATATGGATATTATGATGTTTCTGAAGGTACTGGAGAATGGAATCAGATTCATTCCACCGCCGGTCCAGCTGGGTGACCATGGAATCTATCTGGCTGACCTGCTGCACTATCATCTCCCTGATCTGTTTCTCCGGAATGAGTTCTGCATACCCGGTAATAACAGCAAGGGGGTTTCTGATCCCGTCGTTGAGTACCGCCTGCTGGGCAAAATTGACCTTTATCTGTTTTATTGCAGCATCCTTCTCCTCTTCAAGACGGAGTTTTTCTGTGATATCAAGACCCTGGGCAATGGTTGCAACCAATGGTCCCCCGGCGGTCGAGTATATGGGTGATGAGTTCCAGAGTATATATTTTACACTTCCATCACGGTGCCGGACAGGGATATCAACCGTCTCCCATCGCTCTCCATTAAAAGCACTCTTCATAAGGCAGGCCCATCGTTCCTGATCCTGTTGATGGAAGATAACAGAGAGGTCCTTTCCGATCAGATCATGAGCAGGGCATCCGGTGAGAATCTCACATGCACGATTCACCCTGGTTATATGTAATTCAGGGTCCCAGACGATAATCGGCCCGCTTGCATTGGTTATCAGGTTTTCAAGATACTCATTTGTCTTTCTCAGGTCATCCTCAACCGATGCACGGGCTATTGCAGTCCCGATGGCATTGGCAAGGGTGAGCAGCGTCTCTTTCTCTCCCTTATTCCATTCATATTCTGTTCTGCAGTTATCAAATCCGATAAATCCCCAGAATTTCCGGTCCACAATAATGGGTACAAGGAGGATGGAGATGATCCCCTGGGCTGCCAGTATCTCCCGTTCACTCTCCGGATGATTTTTTACCAGGCCTGATACCATCTTTCCTCTATGCAGTAGATCATATGAGTAGGGGGCAACGATCTGAAATGGCATGTTCTGCAGATCCGGGTTATCAAGCTGCGAATCAACCCCCTTGTTCGTCCATTCAAACCGCTGACTTACCAGGAGTTCATGGGTTTTTGGATCGGTATGAGCCTGGAAGATATAGATCCGGTCCTGATTTGTGGCTGGACCGATGATGCCAAGCACCTGCTGAATTGCCTGGTTTACCTCTTTCTCCATGAGAAGAATTCTGGTGCATTCCGCAATGGCAACGAGTAACCGATCCTTTCGGACATGTACATTCTCCGATTTTCTCCTGGCAACTGCCCCTGCGATTCGATCCCGCAATGCTTCAAATTGTGTCTTTGGATCTTCTCCTTTCTGCAGGTAATAGTCGGCACCGCCTTCAAGAGCCTGAATAACTACCTCTTCCCGTCCCCGTCCGGTAAAGACAATAAACGGGGTGAAGGGATCACATCTGCGAAATATGGAGAGAAACTGCAGGGCATTCATATCAGGCATCTCATAATCTGCTATAATCGCATCGTATGATTTTTGCTGCAGTCTGATCAATGCCTCTGTGGCTGAAAGGGATGTATCGACAGCATATTCTCCCGTATCCTCAAGATAGAGCCTACAGGCCTCCAGCAGGGCCGGGTCATCATCGACAAGGAGTATTGAGATCATAGTCTGCCGGATTTATGAGAGAGTGGGGTATCTGCATACACAGACGTATATATATGGACGTTTTTTGTCTCTGCAGGGGATGTCCCTTAAAACTCCAATGTATCCTATGAATAAAAATATTGTTATTTATTCCTTGTCCTAAACCATGACCGAACAGGAGTAGAAAAGTCAATGATAGGAGGGAAATGGGCATTTTCTTACCATGTGAGGCAGCACGAAGGAGAGGGATTTGTCAAATCATTCTTCATAGGGTAATTGTGACACAGACAGATATCTATCCAGATTCACTCTTTTTGAATCGTTTGGCATATATCTCCTCGATGAAATCCGGGAGTGGTTCTTTCCAGGGTTCCTGTTTATTGGGTGCATATGAACCAAATTTCTTCGGGTTCAGACCAAGTTCTTTTGCCATCCGGATATGCTCATCGGTGAGTTTATACCGCTTTTTTGCGTCAGTCCACGCTTCATCCTTTGAGGAGGGGGTTTTATTTTTTGTCATGCTTTCACCATACCGGGATATATGAATTCAGTCAGTTCCAGATACATCATCTTTTATCAGGAATGAATTGAGCGATAATATCTAATCATATATCATGCATTCCAGGAATCAGATCCGGAATTCTTATAGCTCCGGAAAAAATGAATGCAGGTTTTGGTTTTTTACGTCTTCAACCGTTTCATGGATTCATCTATTTGGGTCGCAATTTGCGATAGTTCGGTCATGATGGATGATATCTGGTTTAATGCAACCGATGACTCCTCTGATGCAACTGCAGAGGCTGATGCTTCATCTGACGTATCGTCTGCCAGGGTTTTCATTCCTGAAATGCGTGATTCTATCATCTGAACGGCATTTCTTTCTTCTTCCGAAAGAGCTGCAACTTCAGCGATATTATCTGATATCTCCTGTATCTGTTCGGCTATGGTATGGAAGAACCGGATTGTCTCGTTGATCGCCTCAGACCCCCTGGTCACTTCATCGGTTGCTTTCTGCATCGCTGCTCCGGCTTTTTCTGACTGGGTCTGCAGTTCCTCAATGATCCGGGAGATATTATCTGCTGACCGTTGTGAGTCCTGTGCCAGGGTCTTTACTTCGTTCGCAACCACGGCAAACCCAAGTCCGGCATCTCCGGCCCGGGCAGCCTCGATTGATGCATTTAGGGCAAGAAGGTTGGTCTGGTCTGCAATGGAACTGATGATCTCAATGATCTTTCCAATCTCCTCTGCCTGAGTCTTGAACTCTTCAATGATGACGCCGGCGTCGTGCACCGCTCCGTTAATCGCCTGAATGCCATCTTCTGCAATATTTGCCTGGACCAGTCCTTTCCCTGATATGTCATTGACATCCTGGCTTAACCGGCTGACATCATCTACCTTGGAGGCAACCATGGTTACCGATGAGGTGAATTCGACTCCCGAATTCTTTCGGAATCTAAAAATTTTCACGATTTTTATTGGCCTGTTTATGGAGAACCACATTCCAGGTCATAATGGGATAAATTCATCAAATTTTTTTCCATGAATGAGTTTATCAGTTTCTCTGATGAGTTTTTCCTCCTCAATTGAGATCGTTTTATCTTCAAGGATTTCTATGATATGATCTAGTTTATGTTCAACTCTGACGAGAATGTCCTTGTCAGAAAAATTATTAGGGTAAACATCGGCAGACATGATTTTCATCTCTTATCTGTTCTATATGTCTATTAATTTTTCAAAATAACAGTTTTTCCTTTGAGTAAATGTGGGTGTTGCAATGAATTGATAAATACAATTATTATTGGGCATTATCAGCATTCGGTATAGTATACGATTGAATGCATCTTTCGAAAATGAGAACCCAATAATAAAACTATTGAATCTCTGGAATCATGACATACCGATTATGTTTTTTAACCCCGTCGAATTCGACGGGTTTAGAATGTTGTGAAATAAAGATGGGGATCAATTTCGGATATTTGTCAAGAAACCCTATAGATAAATTGTCAAATCCAAAAGCCCGGAAGAGACTGAGGGGATCTGACGTGCTCGGGTTTCACCCCTACCGTGTATGTGGTGATGTGGATATTAGCCATATACACGCTCTATTTTGTCTTGAAAAGCATGAGCAATTTGATTCTTTTTTATATTTGTGATTTTCGGGTGTGTGCCAGGATTTCCTCATCATCAAATCCTGCATTTCATGAATAATCATTGCCAGTGTTAGGATCTTGACGGTATTAGATATGATGAGTATTTTCATTCTGCCCATACTGCTCACATTGTTCAGATGAACATATTCTTATGATCTCATACCAACATGAGGAGACAGAATGATGAACTTAATTGCAGGAACAGGTGTTGAACCTGAGCACATAACAGAGAAAACAGAAACAGACTTCTGTATGACCCATGAGACATAACATCGAAATGGTCTTATCATGAAATCGTTCTATGTTTATATACTGCACCAGATATCATGACACACACCCAGCTTCTTCATACTATCCTTCATGAACCACGACCGCTATCAGAGAGCCAGCAATCAGCAATAACGACACAATCACCGCATGTCCGGATTATTGCCGGTGCAGGGGCCGGGAAGACCGAAACACTGACGAGAAAGATTGTTTCTCTGCTATTGGTTGAGCATGTGGAGCCTGCCTCTATTGTTGCGTTTACGTTCACCGAGAAAGCCGCAGCGAATATGAAGAGCAGAATATATAAGCGTGTCAAGGAGCTGGGGGAGGATGCGTTATGTGCCCGGCTTGGTGAGATGTATGTCGGGACCATTCACGGATTCTGCTTTCACCTTCTTGAGGATCAGTTCGGGTATGGGTCCTGGGGAGTTCTGGATGAGAATCAGGAGATGGCCTACCTGATGAGGGTCGGCTGGGAACTGAATCTGACAGGCAGTTCCAATTATACCGAAAAATGTCAGGATTTCAAGCGGAGTGTGGGCGTTGTCTACAATGAGATGCTCTCGCGGGATGAAGTGAAGAAGCGTTCTCCTGATTTTTATTATTCGCTAACGAAATATGAAGCCTGTCTTGATGAACACCACCGGCTGACCTTTGACCGGATGATTGCTCTGACGGTGGAGAATCTCCGGAAACGTCCTGAAGTCGGGGACTTGATTCAATATCTTATTGTGGATGAGTACCAGGATATTAACCGGGCACAGCAGGAACTTATTGAGATTCTTGGCCGGGGGAGTTCTCTATTCGTCGTTGGGGATCCACGGCAGACGATTTACCAGTGGCGGGGTTCTGATGAGCACTGTTTTGAGGAGTTTGTAGAGTATTACCAGCAGAGGGTGTTGCACCAATGATCAATATCATGCAGGATCACAAATGATCGATCTCTACCCCTTAAGCTATCAACCAAAATAGACTAATTGATGTATGAACCTGCATGTATCAATTCCCACTTTACATA
>Ga0228535_1000639_pt1 | contig 86997 bp, 95 predicted proteins | sample SJ1metagenome_FD_168457 | JGI IMG/M metagenome (GOLD analysis project Ga0228535, IMG submission 168457) | Enriched culture of PCE-dechlorinating microbial communities from Ithaca, New York, USA - SJ1 | ecosystem: Engineered > Modeled > Simulated communities (microbial... > Unclassified | place...
TATTTTAAACATCGGTAAAAAAACTTTGGCTTCACAGTTCCTAAAGTCAGTGAGGGGCACTTAAACAGGTATCACAAACAGGGGATAATTTTATTTTTTAAAAACCCAAAGTAACTTGACGCTATCTAAGCTGATATTTGTTTTTACCTCTGTCGAAAAAGATGGTAAAATGATAACAGCCAAATGAGGAGGGGGGAAGTATGTGGACAGACAATGCTGGCCTATTATGCCGGATGCGCTGCCCTTTGTAATAATAGGGCTGGTTATAACCGCAATCATTTATTATCTGTTTGGAGATAAAGCAGCCATATTGCCAGTTTTGCTTGTGTTATTCGTTCTCTTCTTCTTCCGCAACCCGGACCGGACTGTTGTGGCAGCGCCGGAAGATGTGCTGTCTCCAGCCGATGGGGTCGTTCTTGCTGTTGAAGAAGTTGAAGAGACAAGATACCTGAAAGGTCCGGCTGTTAAAGTCAGTATTTTTTTAAATATTTTTAATGTGCATGTTAACAGAACACCTATTGCCGGCAGCGTGGAATATGTGCACTATCAGCCGGGAAAATTCCTGCCGGCCTTTAAAGGACACGCCTCGAGTCTTAATGAGCGGAATTATGTAGGGATCAGGAGTGAGCATAACCCCCGTATGTCGCTGCTGGTAGTACAGATAACCGGATTTATTGCCCGCAGGGTGGTGTGTTGGGTTAAAGTGGGAGACACCCTGCAGCAAGGCCAGAGATTTGGATTAATTAAGTTTGGTTCCTGTACAGAGGTCTATTTACCGCAGGGTTCTGTCATATTAGTGGAAAAAGGACATAAGGTAAAAGGGGGAGAGACGATTATAGGGAGGTTACAGTATGACGAAAAGACTGATTCCTAATATAGTAACCTTATCAAACCTTATCCTGGGACTTACTTCCTTGTGGTATACGATGGAGGGAAATTATAAGGAGGCCGCTGTAGCCATTCTTTTTGCCATGGTCCTGGACGGAATGGACGGCAGGCTTGCCAGGCGGCTGAAGGTGTCCTCCGATTTTGGCAAGGAACTGGATTCCCTGGCTGATTTGGTTTCATTCGGTGTCGCTCCGGCCTTGCTGACCTATGCGAGTATGTTGTATCTGCTCGGGTACTGGGGTCTGATTATCTCTATCGTTTTCGCGCTGTGTGGAGCAATCAGGCTGGCCCGGTTCAACGTATTGAACATTAAAACTTATTTTATAGGGGTGCCGATAACTTGCGCCGGGCCTTTGCTGGCGATATTTGTCTTACTGTCCAACAGGCTTCCCCTGGTTTTTTATCCGATAGCGACCATTATCCTGTCATATCTGATGGTAAGCAACTTTAAGATACCGAAATACTAAAGCGGGTCCTTAAGCTGATGAGAATATCAAAAAAATATGATATTGCAATTACGGGGAGTCTTCGTAAGAGTATAATTTTAAAAAGCGTACAGGAGAATAATAGCGCCTGTACGCTTTCTTTATGAATAAACCGGCATGTCCCGCATATAAATCATATAACTGATTAAAGTTGGGACAGGGGGAGCCTGCGATGCTGTTTATAGCCCTGTTTTCTTTAATGGCGGGATTTCTGTTAAATGAAGAGGCGTGTCTGAACAGAATCTGCCGCAGTCTGGCTTATGCTCATGAAGGATGGCTGGTAATAAGAAGCGAGCTGGGCATCCTGATCGTGACGGCAGCCTGCCTTGCGGCCTTTTTAAAAGGGCTTGGGTGGGTACTTTTTCTGGCGCCTTATTACGAGGAAGCATGGCTGCTGCCGGCAGGACTTTTTTTTGCCGGAAACGTCCTGGCGGTTAAAAGAATGAGGGGGCTTTTCTACACACCCTGGCTTACTCTGATGGGGATTATGTGCGCCGGGGAAATACGGGTGTTTCAAGGCGTGTTCACAGTAGTAGTTGTTTACGCTTTGGTAACAAAGGATGCCTGGGCCGGACTGAAACTATGGCAGCCGGCCTTTTGCTTCTTTGTCCTGTTGTTCTTCAGTTTTCCACAAGGGCTTTACTGGATTGTCTTAGTCCTCACAGCCTGTATTATTTCAGGAAGACAGTCACCATTCAATGATATGATAATAAAATATTTTGGAAAGATTTTAGGATGGAGGGTTACGACATGAAGGACATCAGAGCCGTATATTTTATTCCCCTGCCCAAATTTATGCGCAACCTATTAAAAAAGATCGTGAAATAAACTTGGACTACTAAAAAGGGAGTGAGCCCAACACTCCCTTTTTACCTGGCGGAAAGACCGATACCGACAATTCCTCCCAACAGGCCGGATGCCAGGGAGTAGGCTGCTCTTTTTAGAAGAAGACCGGCGGAGAAAGTTTCCGGACTCCAAATCAGTCCTATGGCAACAATGAGGATAAGGTATACCAGGCTAATGGACAAGCCGTGCAGAAGACCTTTACAACCGGCACAGCGGGCTCCTATCGTTGCCCCAATGAACATACTGATAAAAAAGATGAAGGTGGAAAAACTGTTGAGGAGACCTTCCGAGAGGGCCGTGTACTGGAGTAGAAGGCTAATAACAATTCCCAAAAAAATAGTAATCACTAATGCCCAGATAAGACCTTTTATGACGGCTCCTACTTTAAAGGTGTCACCAGATGGGGAGCTATGCGTGATTTTATTCATTTTTTGGGTTCACCTCCCAGGCCTTTTTATCCTATCAATATGCTGATTATCTAAAATTATGTATTTTTCTAAATAACGAATTTTTCAATAAAATGGAAGGATTTGGTAATTAAATGTAGAAAATATACAATTAAAAAGTACGTTACTGGGGGTACAAAAATGTTTAGAGTAAAAGACAGAATAAAGGCAAGCTGGTATAAAAGCATTTCTTCGTTCCTGCAGGCGGTGGGGAAAAAAGAGAAGGCCAAATTTTATATGGACAAGCTTATGTGGGAAGGGCTTGCTGTCAACGATAAAGACTGGTGGTACCTGGGGTATCTTTATACAAAACTGAACCAATGGGAAAAAGCAGCTTTAGCTTTTACCTATGCTGTAAGTATAAGCCAGGGACATCCTAAATACATTTACTGGCTGGGTAAGGCCAGGGAAGAAATGGGCAATACAAAAATGGCAGAAACACTGTATGATGAAGCCCTCAAAAAAAATGCTAACTGCTGGGAAGCGCTGGTTTCCAAGGGAGAATTGAAACTGAACAGAAAAGAGTATAAGGAGGCCTTGTCCTATTACCGGGAATGTTTGAAACTAAGACCAAATGATGCGCGGATTCTAAATAATATAGGTTTGTGCTGTCTTGCTCTGGATGAGCTGGAAGAAGCCGAGGATCGTATAACAAAAGCTGTGAGGATAAGTCCTCATGATGAAGTTATCCGCTATAACTACGCGACTGTTTATCTGAAAAAGGGCCACCTGAGAAGAGCTATTGAGGAATTTGAGAAGATTGACCGGGGTGTTAATGCGGAAATATTATGTTTAATAGGTTATTGTTATGGATTGCTTCAGGACTATGAAAGCAGTATTAGTTATTATAATGCTGCGCTGTGTCTGGAACCGGAAAACGGAGAGATACTTATCAATATTGCAACAATTTATGCCAAAAGCGGAGACACAAAAAAAGCCATTGAAATATACAGGAAACTGCTGTTGTTGAATCCCCGGGACCCGGAGCTGCTGAACAACATAGCCTGGGTCTATGAAACCCTGGAAGATTATATTAAGGCGGAGGGGTTATATTACAGAGGGCTGGCGTTATCATACGGGGACCCCAAGATTGCATATAATTTAATTTGCTGTCTGAAAAGACAGCGTAAGTTTATCGAAGCCCTCGATATTATCGAACACCTGCAAAAAATTCCCGAATGGCGGCGAATGGCCTTGTCTTCTATGGCTCAGATCTATGAAAATATGGGGGAAGTCAAACTCGCCGTAGATTGTTATAATAAAGCTCTGGGTTTAGAATAAGGCAGGTTTATGATAGAATAGATACAACATAAACTAAAGGATGGGATAAGATTCATGGATTCACACCGGATACAGAACGCCGTCAGGACGATATTGGAGGCGATAGGCGAAGACCCTGACAGGGAGGGTTTGCGCAACACACCCTACCGGGTAGCGAAAATGTGCGAGGAAATATTCTCCGGTCTCAACCAGGAGGCTGACCAGCACCTGGAGATAATTTTTTCGGAAAAACACGAGGAAATGGTACTAGTTAAAGATATACAGCTTTATTCATTTTGTGAACACCACCTGCTTCCCTTTTTCGGGAAAGCGCATGTGGCTTATATCCCCAAAGAGGGGAAGGTGACAGGGCTGTCCAAGCTGGCCAGAGTCGTAGAAGTATACGCACGCCGGCCGCAGCTGCAGGAAAGGCTGACCAGCCAGATCGCGGACAGTATTATGAGAGTGCTCAAGCCACAGGGGGTGATTGTTGTAATCGAAGCCGAACACATGTGCATGACCGTCAGGGGTGTAAATAAACCGGGCAGCAAAACAATTACTTCGGCGGTAAGGGGAATATTCCGCAAACAGGAGGCGACGAGGGCTGAAGCGCTGGCTTTAATCCGTGATAACAGATAAACACAGTTGACAAAAAAAGTGGGAGGTCAATATGAAAGCCGGAACGGAAATGGAAGATAAGCTGATGCTTATTGCTACTAAAAACTTTGCTTATTATGAAGATATGTATAAAGTAGTCGATTTTTTAAATAAGAATATTAAGGATAAAAGAATAATGCTGGGTTTGACCAAAGATAAGGAAACCGGAGAAGTCAGCATTAATATTTATGAGTTTTAGTACAATCATAATTAGTATTAATCCTAGGAGGAAATGATGCAAATCTTAGTAACCAATGATGATGGTATAATGGCGCCGGGGATACAGGCTTTAGCCCGGAAAATGACCGAACTTGGAGACGTCATTCTTGTAGCTCCAAGCGAAGAACAAAGCGCCAGCGGACATGGGATCACAATACTGGACCCAATCCCCGTAAAACAGCTTAGCTTTAAGGGAATCAAGGAAGCCTGGGCTGTGCGAGGAACTCCTGCCGACTGTGTCAAACTCGCTGTCCAGGAACTGGCAAAAAATAAATGCAGTCTCGTGATTTCAGGTATAAACAACGGCCCGAACCTCGGCACCGACGTCCTTTATTCAGGTACGGTTTCGGCTGCGATTGAAGGCGCCATTTTGGGGATCCCCTCTATGGCTGTGTCACTGGGGGAGTATGACTATCTGGAGTTCGAAACAGCGGCGGAAATTGCCCTTGCTCTGGCCAGACAGCTTTATCAAAACAGGGATGGGATACCGCATGATACGCTGCTCAATGTCAATGTGCCCGCTTTAAAAAAGGAACAGATAAAAGGTTTTAAGGTCACCCGCCTGGGAGTGCGCGAGTATGAGAATGTCTTTGACAGGCGTGTCGACCCGAGGGGCAATATTTATTACTGGCTTAAAGGTGAAATAATACCGCCCCGTAATCATGACGATGAGACAGACGTGGTAGCAGTTGATGATGGTTTTGTTTCTATTTCCCCGATACAGTTTGACCTGACTAACCACAGGATTATCAGTAAAATTAAAAATATCGGATTTGAGGATGTGAAGTTTTAAAGCCCGGTATCCGGGCTTTAAAATTTATTACTGCGTTTTTTTGCATTAATCAGTTGTTGAATGATCAGGCGGGTATATCTGTCTCCCGTTAGGTAGAGCAAGCTAAAAAATACCACCCCATAAGCAAGGGTCAGCCCGACAAGATACATAGTGTTGTCCTGCACTAAGGGGCAGCTGCACCTGAGCAGTTGGATAAGGACAAGACTTGAAAATCCCAGCCGGAGAAAGAAGGCCGGCTGGAAGGTCAGGCCCGTCTTTATTTTAATAAAGATAAGATTAAGAGAGGCCAAAACAATAAAGCCACCCACATAACTAAAGGCGATACCGGTTATACCGTTGGCCGGATCAGAGCCCAGGCAGTAAATACCGGACAGCCGGAAAATCCCGCCGGTTAAATTGGTCAGGAAAATAGTTTTGACACAGCCTATTCCTTGCAGTATCCCTGTTGAGGTCTGGGCCAGGTATAAAAAAACACTTCCCAGGGCCAGTATTTGCAGGAGCTCACCGGCTTGCCGCGCTTTAAACAACTGACCTGCCAGTTCCGGACCAAAATAAAAAAGAATAAGAGCGCTGGGTATTCCGGCTAAAAGTGTGATGCCCAAGGCATCCGACGTGCGGTGGTTTAGTAAAGTTTTATCATTTTTGCTTTGGGCTTCAGAAATTGCGGGTAAAAGAGAAGTAGCCAGAGAAAAAGTAAGGGTGGAGGGGACCATAAGTAATGTGAAAGCTACTCCGGTTAATTCGCCATAGAAGGAAGTGGCCTGGGAAAGGGTTTTACCTGCTTTTATCAACTGGCGGGGGATCAGGCTGGCTTCGGTGGCAGTAACAATCGTAGAAATTATTCTGGTTATTGTCACCGGAATGCCATAGGAAAAAAGACAGCAGAGTACAGGGACGGAAGGCCGGGCCAGAAGGCGTTTGGTACGGGAGTTTTTTCGGAACAGGTACCCTAAATAAAGTACCCCACCCAGCTCGCTGAGAAGAATGGCAATGGAAAGTCCTACTGCGGCCCAGGTAAGACCGTAAGGATAAAGAAAAATAATCAGGGCGATACCGAAGATGAAGCGGATTGTTTGTTCAATCAGTTGGGTGAAGGCAGTGGGACGCATATCCTGCATGCCCTGAAAAAATCCCCTGATTGCTGAGGAAACGGCCACGAGCAAGAGAGTGGGTACCATTATCAGAAATGAAGGGATAACGCGTGAATCGGCATACAGCTGCCTGATCAGGCTGGGAGAAAAGATGATTAAGAAAAACGCGCCGGCAGTGGAAAAGAGAATAAGGACAGCGACCGCCATTGCCAGCAAGCGCTCGGCCGAAACCTTGTCATGACGGGACATCTCTTCGGAGACATATTTTGATATGGCCAGGGGCAGACCGGCTGTAGTCAGAACCAGGGCCGTGATGTAGAGGGGATAAACCATATTGAAAATACCGATGCCTTCGGTGCCAATCAGCCTGATGACAAAAATCTGGTAGAAAAAACCCAGCATTTTTACGATAATACTGGCAAAAGCAAGGATAAAAGCTCCTTTGAGAAAAGACTGTTTTACCATCTTTGTCCCCCCGTATAGTTAACCTAAGAATAACTATGTGGAATCAGGCAAAATTATCCACAATGGGATAACGATATGATGGTAAAAAACTATCTATTGAAATGGAATAAGGAACAGCATAAGTCATAAATATGGAAATAATAGATTATAGCAAGGGCAAAACTTACTTCAATTTCTAAGTAATAAAAGAAGGAATTTTATAATTTATGCGGTAATATAAATAGATAGTTTTAAAATCTTTGCCGATTTGCCCGCTGGCAAACGATGAAAAAAATATCTTCCTGAAGGAGGGGCTAATATTGCGGATATATCCAAGCAGCAAAATCAGAAATGTGGGCATCTTAGCTCATGGAGGCGCCGGAAAGACGTCTTTGACAGAAGCAATGCTGTTCAACGCGGGGCATACGACCCGCCTGGGCAAAGTAGATGAAGGCACAACAACAACGGATTACTTGCCGGAAGAAATCAAGAGAAAAGTTACCGTAAGCACTGCACTTGCACCGGTGGAATGGAAAGATCACAAAATCAATGTCCTGGATACTCCCGGATATGCGGACTTTATCGGAGAAGTAAGGAGCGCTTTAAGGGCTGTTGACAGTATAATACTGGCAGTTGACGGCGTTGCCGGCGTCGAAGTGCAAACAGTGGTGCACTGGGATACAGCGGAGGAGGCTAAGATACCCCGCATTATTTTTGTTAATAAGCTTGAACGCGAGAATGCAAACTATAGTCGTGTTTTGGAAGATCTTACCGAGAATTTTGGCAATCATATAGTGCCCGTTATGCTCCCTATAGGCAGTGAAGAAAATTTCTCGGGTGTTGTCGATATTTTAAAACAAAAAGCCTACCAGTTTGAAGGGAATAAGGTAAAAGAGATTCCGGTACCTGCACAACTCCAGTCTGAACTCGAAAAGTACAGGGAAACCCTGACGGAGGCTGCTGCCGAGGGTGATGACGAACTTCTCATGAAATACCTGGACGGAGAACCGCTGACTGACGACGAAATTTACCAGGGATTAAAAGCAGGAGTGGTTCAGGCCAAAATTGTGCCGGTATTCTGCGGTTCAGCCACAAAAAACATTGGGATTCAGCCCTTGATGGAAAGTATCATTGAACTGCTGCCTTCGCCTCTTGAAGCAGCGGCGGCAAAAGGGCAGGAAGTTAAAGACGGACCGCTCGCCGCAGTTGTCTTTAAAACACTGGCCGACCCCTTTGTCGGTAAATTAAGCTTTGTCAGAGTGGTAAACGGCGTTCTCAAAAGTGATTCCACAGTTAATAATGTTAATAAGGGCAAAGATGAACGTTTCGGCTCTCTGATGGTGATGAGGGGAAAAAACCAGGACACCGTAACCGAAGCGCAGCCCGGTGATATTGTGGCTATAGCAAAACTGACGGATACTACAACCGGGGACACTCTGGGTGTTAAGGATAAGACTGAACCTCTCGAAGGCGTTAAATTTCCGGCGCCCACTTTCTCCGTTGCCGTTGAAGCAAAGTCCCGCAACGACGAAGATAAAGTCGGGACTGCGCTTAACCGGTTAATTGAAGAAGATCCTACACTGCGCCTGGAAAAGAATACTGAAACCAAGGAAACAATCCTTACCGGGATGGGAGAACAGCATCTTGATATTACCATGGAAAGGATGCAAAGAAAATTTGGGGTTGAGGTTAATACAAAGACTCCGCGCGTTCCCTACCGCGAAACAATAAGGGGCACTGCAGAGAATGAGTACAAGCATAAGAAACAATCAGGTGGTCATGGGCAGTACGGTCATGTAAAACTCAGGTTTGAACCGCTGCCGGAAGGGGAATTTGAATTTACAGAGACCATCTTCGGGGGGGCTGTCCCCAAAAACTACCATCCCGCGGTGGAAAAGGGTGTACGTGATGCCATGGCGGAAGGAGTACTGGCCGGTTATCCGATGACAAACATCAAGGTTACTCTTTATGACGGATCTTACCATGATGTTGACTCATCAGAAATGTCGTTTAAGATTGCAGCAAATATGTGCTTTAAAAAGGGTGTGGAAAAAGCCAAACCTGTCCTGATGGAACCCGTTATGAACGTTGAAGTCCACGTGCCTGATCAGTTTATGGGCGATATAATAAGTGACCTCAACGGCAAGAGGGGACGAATTCTGGGTATGGAGCCGCATGGCAAGTGGCAGGTAGTTAAAGCACAAGTACCGCTGGCTGAAATGTACCGTTATGCCATTGACTTAAAATCTATTACACAGGGCCGAGGCAGTTTTACCATGGAATTTGATCACTATGAGGATGTGCCCCAGCAAATAGCCAAGGATATTATTGAGCAAGCTGCACGGGAACAGGAAGCTCAAAACAAGTAATATCAGGATATCTGAAAACAAAGCAAAAGAAGACGCTTATAATTAAAAGTAAAAGCGTCTTCTTTTTATTATTTAATCAACCTGTCTTCCGCGACGAGAAGGAGAACAGTGGTCCAGGCCAGGATGAATGTGCCCCAGATAACGTTTTCCATCCAGGGGACAAATTGATTAAAAAAGGCCGGTTCAAAAACGGCAATACCGACAAACGTGTCACTGAGAAAGATAAGAATCCCGGACAGCGCCATATATATTGCGGAATGAAACGTATAGTAGCCTTCAAACAGGGTACAGACAGACCTCCACGTCATACAGCACAATATAAGTCCAAAGAGAAAAAGCGCATAGATAAGAAGACCCTGTATATGAAGAAAATATTTGCCAAACAACTGAAAAAATATACCAATGAACAGCAAAAATAAAACAGTATGGTAAAAAGAGAATTTTCCTTTTTTTGAATAGACATTTAGCAAAAAAAGATAGGCCAGGGCGAATTGTGCTGCTCCGAAAGGCGTAACCAGGCTAAACAGCGTGGGTCTGGTATGTGATAAGACGAAAATAAAGTCCCCTGCTGCTGCAAAGAAGAGAGCCAGGGTTAAAAGATTTTGTTCGGGATATTTCTTTTCTATGGTTGAGGCCCGCAAAAACAAAGAGATGATTACCAGCAGTTTGAAGATGCGTACAGTAGTATAACCCGGAAAAAGATTATCAACAACAATGATAAAAAGGGTCGATATAAAAGATAAAAATACAATGCTTTTTTGAATACTGTTCATTTTCCTTCACAACTTTTTAGGTAAGGATTTACTATGTATATATGCTGTTCATACTGCATCAGACCGGTTATTAGTTAGGAAGTAACCGGGTAAAAACAAATAACCCGCAAAATTTATTTTGCGGGAAAAAATTACTGGCAGGGGCAGTAGGACTTGAACCCACAACCAACGGATTTGGAGTCCGCTACTCTACCAATTGAGCTATACCCCTGCGTGTAGCGAATTATATTATAAGACATTACTTAATATATGTCAAATGCAACAGGTTGTAAACAACTGCCATAATATACCATGTATAACAGTTTCAGAGGGTGTACAAGATAACTTTGAACAAAAATTAACAATTAAAGGAGGTTAGTTATGTTTCATAATCAAGTTCAACAGGTACAACAAAAGATAAGTTCCGTACAGCAAATGGTAGCACAGATAAGACAGTCCGAACAAAATAACCAGCAGAGGCTGCAGCAAATCGCCCAGGATGAGGCTTATGCGTCCCAGCAACTGCAAAGAGTACAGCAAATCTGCCAGGAAGTTGTATCAAACCTTCAAAACGCAAGTTATGCACAGACCGCATTTACAGGCGCAGGCCAGTATCAGACCTATCAGACTGCAGGAGTAAGCCCGGCCGGTATTGCGCACGGGACATTTGCACCTACTTCAATTTCACCAGCCTCCATGGCACAGTATGGTTCTACAATACCAACCCAAAATTTGCAGGGCGCAGGCGCCTTCGATCCTTCCACCATGAGTGCGGAAACATATCAGGGCACCATGCAGACGTTCGGTAATGTACCCGGATTTGGCTCAGTTCAAACCGGATTCCGTCAGCCTGCGCAGCAGTTTGGAACATATACGGGCCAAACATATCAGGGAACGGCCGGACTTTCCAATATTGCCACAATGTCGCCTGACACCTATCTGGCTTCCCAGCAGCACCTTGGTAAAGGTCAAGCCAGTATGAGCCAAATCGGGCAGCAAGCCGGAATTAGCGGAGCCGGGGTTTCGGCAGCCGGTATGACGGCTGCGGGTGTTGGCGGTATGGGAACAAGCACATTGTCGAACATTGCTACCATGGGCCCGGATACTTTTGAGGCTTCTCAGCAGCGGCTGGGCGGGGTGACTCCAAATTTAAGCCAAATTGGTCAGCAGGCTGGGATTTCTACTGCAGCAAGAGGATATAACCAGTAATTAAGACTTTTTCTCATAAAAAAAGCAGCGCCAAAGACAAAGCAGTTCTTTCATGGAACTGCTTTGTCTTTTTACTGCGGCAGGGCTAACTCATCACCGGTCGGATTGTCAACATTTGTTTAAAGGTAAATAGAGCAGTATGTAGAATAGTATTGTAATTTCTTATAGGGAGGGGAAAGGTATTTTGACACGTATTATTTTTGAAAATGTAGAGATGGCTGTAATCCGGGAAAATTTAAAAAAACTGAATAACAGGCAGCTTCTTATTCTGGAAGAAATAATTCGCCGCGAAAGAAAAAAACGGCAGCAGAGTGTTTTTAATGAATGGTTGGCAGTTTTAAAAACTATTCAGGTTAAATAGTACGTAATATTGTGGCTATATCCAAAATTTGACTACATATTCTATTGTGCTTTATAATTGAAAGAAAAAAAGGGGTGAAGAGGTTTGCTGCGTATTACTTTTCACGGACATGCCTGTTTTAGCCTGTCGGATGACAAATACCATGTCTTGATCGATCCGTTTATCAGCGGTAATCCCCTAAGCGACCTGCGGGCGGAGGAGGTCGCGCCTACACATATCCTGTTGACGCATGGACATGGAGATCACCTGGGTGACGCTATTGAAATTTCCAAGAGGACAAAAGCGCTCATCATAGCCCCTAATGAACTTGCGGTGTACTGTCAGATGAAGGGCGCACATGTACACAACATGCATATCGGGGGTTCCCGCCGGTTTGATTTTGGCTGGGTGAAGCTTGTTCCCGCCTGGCACGGCTCTGCCGCCATAGAAGGCAGTAATATTATCTATACCGGTAACCCCTGCGGCTTTGTAGTTGAAATGAGAGGAAAATATGTGTATCACGCCGGCGATACCGGACTTTTTAAGGATATGGAACTAATCGGTGAAATGTATGATTTAGACTGTGCGCTTTTGCCGATAGGGGACAATTTTGTGATGGGGCCAGGGGATGCCTTGCGGGCAGCCAAAATGCTGCGGGCGGGTCTCACGATACCGATGCACTATAACACTTTCCCTGTTATTGAGCAGGACCCGCAGCAGTACGTTTTGAAGTTGAAAGAGGAAGCGCTGAACGGTAAGGCGCTGAACCCGGGAGAATCTGTAGAATTATGAAAGATAGCCTTGTGCTATCTTTTTTATTAAGGTAAACTGTAAAAATAGGGTAATTTTGACAACGAAAGGGGTTAGCGCTATCGATAACCATTATGCAGTGGCACTGCATAAAATATGGGGGTTAAGCCTGAACAAGTATTTTGTTCCTCTATATGAATACTTCGGTTCGTGGGAACAAGTCTGGCAAAGCGATAAGAATCCCCCCGGTGTTGGAGTGCCTCAAGCCTTATGGGATAAGTACCTCTATGAAAAAAAGAGTATTGAACCGGAAAAACTGGCGGAAGCGATAACACGGCAGGGCATAAAAACAGTGACCAGGTTAGACCCGCATTTTTCCAGATTACTGTTGCAAATTTCCAATATTCCCTGTATCCTATATTACATTGGCGATGTTTTATTACTCCGCGAAAACGTGCTGGCAGTAGTAGGGTCCAGAAAAGCATCTTACTATGGGCAGCAGCAGGCCAAACTGATGGCAAAGGAACTGGCTGCCCAGGGGCTCGTAATTGCAAGCGGGATGGCGCGGGGAATTGACGGGGCTGCGCATGAAGGCGCGCTGGAAGCGAACAGGCCAACCATTGCTGTGCTGGGTTCCGGTGTGGATGTGCCATATCCCCGTGAAAACAAGAGGTTATATGACAAGATCTGTGAGAGAGGTCTGGTGATAAGCGAATATTTTCCGGGCACTCCGCCTGCTCCGTCGAATTTTCCCATTCGCAACCGTATTATCAGCGGTCTTAGCATGGGGGTGTATGTAATTGAAGCAAGAGCGAAAAGCGGGTCTTTAATAACAAGTGATTATGCGTTGGAACAGGGCAGGGAAGTATTTGCCCTACCGGGTCCTGTCAATACTCCCAACAGTATCGGACCGCTTCGCCTTATTCAAAACGGGGCAAAACTCGTCATTTATCCGGAAGATATTTTGGAAGAACTGGGTTTTACCTTTAAAAACAGACTGTTAAATCAACAAATAGATAAAATTCAGAGTTTAAAAGAACAGGAAAAAAGGCTCCTGGAGAGCCTGACTTGGGAACCGGCTCATATCGACAGCATTCTGGGCAGATTTGCCAATGAAAATAAAATCTATGAGCTTTTAATAAACCTTGAAATCAAGGGATTAATTAAACAGCTTCCGGGAAAGTATTATCTAAGGGTATAATGTGAATTTTATCTGTACTCAGAGGTGAGGATGATTTGTCAAAAGTACTGGTAGTGGTCGAATCACCGGCCAAAGCAAAAACTATCGGAAAGTTCCTGGGAAAAAAGTATACAGTAAAAGCATCAATGGGCCATGTCCGCGACCTGCCCAGGAGCCAGTTTGGAGTTGATGTGGAAAAAGATTTTAGCGTTAAGTATATTACTATCAGAGGTAAAGGCGACCTGATCAAAGAACTCAAAAACATGGCTCAAAAGAGCGACAGGATATTGCTTGCCACTGACCCTGACCGCGAAGGGGAAGCCATAGCCTGGCACTTGCAGGAACTCCTCAAAATACCGGAAACTGAAAAATGCCGTATTGAATTTAATGAAATTACAAAGAAGACGATAAACGATGCCGTAAAAAAACCCCGCCAGATTGACAAACAATTGGTAGAAGCCCAGCAGGCCAGGAGAGTCCTGGACAGGATAGTAGGGTATAAGCTTAGTCCTCTCCTGTGGCGAAAAATAAAAAAAGGGTTAAGTGCGGGACGGGTGCAATCTGTGGTAGTCAGGCTCATATGTGACCGCGAAGAAGAAATAAGGAATTTTAAACCTGAGGAATACTGGACACTTACCGCGAAATTACGAAAAGATAAAGATACATTGGAGGCTAAACTATATAAGATAGAGGACCGAAAAGCGGATCTGAAAAGCGCGGGACAAGTCGAGGAAATAGTTCAAGAAATAAGCAAGTCGGATTTTCAGGTGGAATTAATTAAGAAACGCCAGCAAAGACGCAACCCGCCTCCGCCCTTCATAACCAGCAGCCTGCAGCAGGAAGCCTATCGTAAGCTCAATTTTGCGGCAAAAAAAACCATGATGATTGCCCAGCAGCTTTACGAAGGACTTGACCTTTCCAAAGCTGAAGGGACAGTGGGTTTGATAACTTACCTAAGGACAGATTCCACCCGGATCAGTGAAGAAGCGCGGATAGAAGCAGCCGAATATATCAAGGCAAATTACGGGGCGGATTTCCTCCCTGATAAAGATCGTGCCGCTAACAATAAAAGTAAAGGGAAAATCCAGAATGCCCATGAGTGTATCAGACCGACATTGGTCAGCAGGCATCCCGAAACTGTCAAACAGTATCTTAAAAACGACCAGTATAAATTATACAAACTTATCTGGGAACGGTTTATTGCATCTCAGGCGGCTTCTGCACTGGTAGACATAACGACAGTGGACCTGCGGGTCAAAAAATTCCTCTTCAGGGCAACCGGTTCGGTGATGGTATTTCCCGGGTTTACAAAAATATATATTGAAGGCAGGGACGACCAGGATAAGGAAGATGAGTCCACACTGCCCGCATTGAGCGAAAAAGAAAAGTTAAAACTTGTAAACCTGTTGCCCAGACAGCATTTTACCCAGCCGCCGCCGCGCTACTCCGAAGCTACGCTGATAAAGACACTGGAAGAAAAGGACATCGGGCGGCCCAGCACGTACGCTCCGATTCTTGATACCATCATATCCCGCGGCTATGTATTAAAAAAACAGAAGCAGTATTACCCGACTGAACTCGGGATACTGGTCGTGGATTTGTTAAAAAATTATTTTCCGGAAATAATCAACATAGAATTTACGGCAAATATGGAAGACAGGCTCGACAGCATCGAGGAAGGGGAAACTAACTGGACCAAGATATTATCTGAATTTTATGGGCCCTTCCAGCGTGAACTGGAGATAGCCGACAAGGAAATCGGCCAGATTGAAGTAATGGATGAAGAGACGGATGAGTTGTGTGAAAACTGCGGTCGCAACCTCGTAATCAAATCCGGGCGTTTTGGGAAGTTCCTGGCCTGTCCGGGATTCCCCGAGTGTCGCTTTACCAAGCCCATCCTCAAGGAGATAGGAATAAAATGTCCGCAGTGCGAAGACGGCAAGATAGTGACTCGTTTATCAAAAAGAGGAAGAAGGTTTTATGGCTGCAGCCAGTTTCCGAAATGCAATTTTGTCTCCTGGGATGAGCCGTCCGGGGAAAAGTGCCCACGCTGCAGCAGCTATCTGGTTATAAAAAGGTCGGATAAAAACGGAGACAAACTGGTCTGTACCAATAAAAAGTGTGCCTTTAAAGAAAAATTGGAAGAGAAAGATTAAAGATTAAGTCCCGGGGAGGTAATCCTTTGGATTTTGTAAGAGTTGTCGGAGCCGGTCTGGCGGGAAGCGAAGCAGCCTGGCAGCTGGCGGTGCGCGGTATCAACGTGCAGCTTTATGAAATGCGCCCCGTTAAAATGACCCCGGCCCACCATACACCCTACTTTGCGGAACTGGTCTGCAGCAATTCCCTTCGCTCCAACAGCCTGGAGAATGCGGTGGGCGTTCTGAAAGAAGAAATGAGGCGGCTGAAGTCGTTGATTATGGATTGCGCTGACCGCTGCAGCGTTCCGGCCGGGGGGGCCCTGGCCGTTGACAGGGCGGCCTTTTCTTATGAGGTGACAAGAAAGATCAGGGAACATCCCAGGATTGAAATAGTAAATGAAGAAGTGAAAGAATTGCCGGATAAAGGTGTTGTTATCCTGGCCACAGGTCCACTGACGAGCGATAATCTGGCTCACAGTTTGCAAAGGCTGACCGGAGAAAGCTTCCTCTATTTTTATGATGCGGCTGCCCCTCTGGTCGACGGGGATTCTATCAACTATGACAGGGCCTTTTGGGCATCCCGTTACGGTAAGGGCGATCCCGATTATCTTAACTGCCCGATGACGCAGCAAGAATATGAAAAATTTTATGAAGCCCTGATTAAGGCAGAAGTGCACAAAACGCATGAGTTTGAACAACAAAAGCATTTTGAGGGGTGTATGCCGGTTGAAGTAATGGCAGGACGCGGGCATGAGACATTATTGTTCGGACCGCTCAAACCCGTCGGCCTGACTGACCCTCGTGACAACACGCGGCCTTACGCCGTAGTCCAGTTGAGAAAAGACAATGCGGCAGGGACACTTTTTAATATAGTAGGGTTTCAGACAAACTTAAAGTGGGGCGAGCAAAGGCGTGTTTTCCGGATGATACCCGGCCTGGAGAAGGCAGATTTCGTCAGATATGGTGTAATGCACCGCAATACATTTATCAATTCGCCTGTTTTGTTAAGCAGCACCACACAACTGAAAAAAAGGCCGCATCTCCTGGTGGCCGGTCAGATATCCGGGGTGGAGGGGTATGTAGAATCCGCCGCGTCCGGACTGGTTGCAGGAATTAATGCCGACCGCATTGTCAGGGGATTGGAAACACTTGCCCCGCCCAGGGAAACTGCGCTTGGGTCACTGCTTCATTATATTGCGAATGCGGACCCTGAAAATTTTCAGCCCATGAATATTACCTTCGGCCTGATGCCGCCCTGGCATGAGAAGGTTAAAGACAAAAAGAGGAAAAAATTACTTATAGCCCAAAGGGCCCTTGATGTCATAAACCAATGGAAAGAAGATATTATTTAAAGGGGTAAGGAAGATGCTTCTGACCATCTTAGTCGACAGTTTTTTTATTTATCTTGAAAGTGAAAAAAACATGGCCCTTTTTACTATAAAAAGCTATAATAGCGATTGGATGGATTTTTTTTACTTTTTGGAAAATGAGCAGAAGCTTAATCTGGGCTCCTTGGAAATTCATGAAATTGACCATAATATCATCAGAAAATACCTGGTTTACTTGAACGATAAAGGACTTTCCAGGACGACAGCGGCACGGCGTTTGGCTGCGCTGAGAAGTTTCTACCGCTACCTGTTGAAAAAAGAAATTATTAATAAAAGCCCGCTGAAGAATGTTTCAACACCAAAGATACCTAAAAAATTACCTAAATACCTGGAGCAAAATGAAATGGCGGAGGTTTTAGAACAGCCCCCTGACTCCAAAGAAACGGGGATACGCGACAAGGCAATACTGGAACTTCTTTATGGCACAGGGATTCGTGTCAGTGAACTGGTCAGGCTCGACCTGGAGGGTATAGACCTCACCCACGGGTATATACGTGTTTACGGAAAAGGAGGCCGGGAAAGGATAGTTCCTGTCGGAAAAACAGCCGTAAAGGCTGTAGCCGGGTATTTAACGGAAGCCAGACCTGGCTGGGACAAAGAACAGTCCAAGGCGCTGTTTCTTAACCAAAAGGGCGGCCGTCTCAGCGACCGCAGTATCAGGAGTATTGTGAAAAAGTACTGCTTGCAGGCTAATATAAAAGAAATAATATCTCCGCACGGGTTTCGTCACAGCTTTGCCTCGCATCTCCTCGACAACGGCGCGGACCTTAGAATAGTCCAGGAACTCTTGGGACACAAAAAAATATCGTCCACCCAGGTCTATACCCATGTCTCTCGCAGTAAACTGCGTAAAATCTATCATCTTGCGCATCCGCGAGCATGAAAAAGAAGGGGTGAGAAAATTTGCTGCACGGTACAACCATTATAGGGGTAAAAAAGAATAATAAAGTTGCCCTGGCCGGAGACGGACAGGTCACAATGGGACAGAACGTAATTATGAAACACGGGGCAAGGAAGGTAAGAAGGCTTTTCAAAGGCACGGTTATTGCCGGGTTCGCCGGTTCGGTGGCAGACGCTTTTACCCTGTTTGACAAATTTGAGAAAAAACTTGAGGAATATAACGGAAACCTGCCCCGGGCCGCTGTGGAACTGGCAAAGACATGGCGTACCGATAAAATTCTGCGTAATTTGGAAGCTATGTTGATTGCGGCAGATAATGAAAACATGCTGATTATTTCAGGGACGGGAGAAGTGATAGAACCTGATGACGGTATTGCCGCCATCGGTTCGGGAGGTCCCTATGCGCTGGCCGCAGCCAGAGCCCTCCTGAACAAGACGGACCTGTCACCTAAGGAGATAGCACTTACTGCGATGGAAACAGCGGCATCGATTTGTATATATACAAATAACAATATAGTAGTTGAAGAAATCTAAATTTTATTAAAAGGTGATAAATTATGTCTTTTGATTTAACCCCGAGACAGATAGTCCAGGAACTGGATAAATATGTAGTCGGTCAGGAGAAAGCCAAAAAGAGCGTGGCCGTTGCTTTGCGAAACCGCTACAGGCGCAGCAAGCTTATCGATGACCTGCGCGATGAGGTGATGCCGAAAAATATTCTTATGATCGGCCCTACAGGCGTTGGTAAGACGGAAATAGCCCGGCGGCTGGCCAGACTTGTAAATGCGCCTTTTGTCAAGGTAGAGGCGACTAAATTTACAGAAGTTGGTTATGTGGGCCGTGATGTCGAATCGATGGTCAGGGACCTGGTAGAGTTTTCCATTAGAATGATCAAGCAGGAAAAAATACAGGAAGTCGAGAAAAAAGCATCAAAGCAGGCTGATGAAGCTCTGGTCGAGATTCTGGTCCCTGACAGGTATTCGGGCGCTTCAAATAAGAACCCTTTTGACGTTTTATTCGGGGGAAGCTCGGTTCCACAGGAACAAAAAAACGAAATGAGGGAAAGGATACAGAAAGAACAGGCAATTATCCGCGAAAAGCTGCTGAACGGTGAAATGGACAGGGAGTATGTGGAAATCGAAGTTGAGGATACACCTGTAGCGCCTATGGATGTTTTCGTCGGAAGCAACCTTGAGGAACTGGGCATGAATTTCCAGGATCTCTTTGGCAGTATATTTCCCAAGAAAAAAAAGAAAAAGAAAGTTACGGTTGAGCAGGCCAGAAAGATATTAACGCAGATTGAGGCTCAAAAAATAATAGATATGGAAGAGGTCATAAATCTTGCTATTGACCGTGTCGAGCAGAACGGTATTATTTTCCTTGATGAGATAGACAAAATAGCAGGGAAAGAAAGTTACGGACCTGATGTGTCAAGAGGAGGAGTGCAAAGAGATATTTTACCTATTGTGGAGGGTTCCACCGTGATGTCAAAATACGGACCCATTAAAACAGATCATATCCTGTTTATTGCAGCCGGCGCTTTTCATACCAGCAAACCTTCCGATCTTATTCCCGAGCTGCAGGGGCGCTTCCCCATCAGGGTAGAACTGGACAGTTTAAACCGCCGGGATTTCAAACTGATTTTAACACAACCGCAGAATTCAATCATTAAGCAATACACAGAATTATTAAAAATTGATGGTATTTCGCTTGAATTTACTGAAAATGCTATTGATGAAATTGCCGATATTGCTTATACTGTAAACAACCAAACCGAAAACATAGGGGCAAGAAGACTTCATACAATAATTGAAAAGCTGCTGGAAGATATACTCTATAAGGCTCCGGACGCTGTTTCCGGCAAAATTGTGATTGACAGGGAATATGTTAAGGAAAGGCTGCACTCTATCGTGCAAAACGAAGATTTGAGCCGTTTCATATTGTAAGATTAAATGGGGGTAAAAAAGAATGAAATCACTGCTTGAAAAGACAAGGACTATTAACAAACTTCTTCAGAAGACTGCCGGCAATCCTGTTGAATTCATCGAAATGGCAAAGGTATTGAGTGATCTGATTGATTGCAACGTTTATATTGTGGGGAGAAGGGGAAAGATTTTAGGGTATGCCTTCATGGACGGTTTCCAGTGTAAAGTTGTCGAAGACATCGTAATGATAGCAGAAAGGTTTCCCGAAACATATAATGAGGACTTGCTGCGGATTACCCAAACCCAGTCCAACCTGAAGAAAGGCGCGAATGAATGCGTATTTACAGGTCAGGGCGGAGAGGGTTGTTCTTTTGGAGGCAAAATAACCACTGTTGTGCCAATTATCGGCGGAGGCGAAAGGCAGGGCACGCTGCTGTTGGCCAAATACGACAATGATTTTACTCATGAGGATCTGGTGCTGGCAGAGTATGGCGCAACTGTTATCGGCATGGAAATACTAAGGGCTAAAGCGGAGCGTATTGAAGACGAAGCACGACGCAAGGCTGCGGTGCAGATAGCAATCGGTACACTTTCCTATTCAGAACTGGAGGCTATTGAACACATCTTCGCTGAGCTTAAAGGCAAGGAAGGCCTGCTGGTAGCAAGCAAGATAGCCGACCGCGTGGGAATTACACGTTCCGTTATAGTGAACGCTTTAAGAAAGTTTGAAAGCGCCGGGGTTATCGAGTCCAAGTCACTGGGAATGAAGGGAACATATATCAGAATACTGAATGAGAACCTGCTTGACGAATTAAACAAACTCAGATAAACATCTGAAGAAAAATTTACTAAAATGAACTATGGCGTATGCTGTAGTTCATTTTTCTTTGTTATAATTATAGAGATAATGTCTGATATTTAAAGGATTTTTTTATTTTAGAGCGAATTTAGTAAAAGGTGCCAAATTATTTATTTTTATGTAAAACCCTGTAAAAGGTTGTGAGATTATGCTTAAGACCCCGACGGTTAATTTGCTGGAAAAGTCAATGGACGGCAGCGCCATACAGCATGCTGTCAGCAGTAATAATATTGCCAATGTAAACACGCCGGGTTTCAAGAAGAGTATGGTCAGCTTCCGGGATGAGCTGGAGAAATCACTCCAGCCGGTCAAAGCATTGAAGACAACCAGACACAAGCACCTTCAGGGTAAAAACAGTATGGGTGATCCGGACCGTATCAAAGTCACACGTGTTACCAATACCAGCCTGCGCAACGATGGGAACAATGTCGATATCGATATGGAGCTGGTAGCCCTGGCCGAGAACAATTTGTATTTTAACAGCATGGCGCAGCTGTTGTCATCCCAACTGGCCCTGTTAAGACATTCCATAAGTGAAGGGAGACGGTAATAATGAACATCTTCAAGGCCATGAAGATAAGCGCCTCCGGCCTTAGCGCCGAGAGGCTGAGAATGGATGTTATCTCTTCAAACATTGCAAATGCCAACTCTACCCGTTCCCCCCGGGGAGGACCTTACAAAAGGCAGGTAGCACTGCTGTCTTCTCAGGAAGGGGACGGTACTAGTTTTAAGAGAATTCTCGGGAGGTTCCAAAAAGAGAAAACTGAGCCGAAAGGGGTAAGAGTAGCAGGCATAGTGGAAGACCCCACTCCCTCCAAAAAGGTATATGATCCCAAACACCCCGATGCCGGTCCCGATGGTTATGTGGAATATCCCAATGTCGACGTGATGAAAGAGATGGTGGAACTGATAACGGCCTCCAGGGCATATGAGGCTAATGCCACCGTCTTAAACAGTTCTAAAAACATGGCGCTCAAGACGCTTGAGATAGGTAAGGGTTAAAGGTGATGGCAGATGAGAATAGATAATCTGACAGTACCGCTTACCACTAAATTGACCGGCAGCCAGGAGCAAAGCGGTGACAAGGCCGCTGGTTTTAAAGATTTACTGGAAGAAGCATTAAACAATGTCAATAATAATCTGATAGGCGCAGAAAAAATAACACAAGATTTTGCCCTGGGGAAAGAAGTTGAATTACACCAGGTAATACTGGCAACCGAACAGGCCAGTCTGGCCTTGCAGTTAACTGTTCAGATCAGGAACAAAGTAATTGAGGCATACCAGGAAGTTATGAGAATGCAGGTATAATCCTTGAGGTGAGATAATGGAATTGTGGGCGCAAATAACTGAACAAATCAAAAAGATCTGGGGCAATTTGACCACATGGCAGAAAGGGACCCTGGCCGGTGTTACCGTCGCTGCGCTGGCGGGTATATTCGCGCTGGTTGTATTTGCGCAGCAGCCCAAGATGGAGCCGTTGTACAACAACCTGGACCCCAGGGATGCGGGCGCGATTGTGGCAAGACTGAAGGAGCAAAAGGTTGATTATAAACTTGCAGACGAAGGCAAAACAGTCCTTGTCCACAGTAAAGACGTCTACCAGCTTCGGCTTGACATGGCCGGACAAATTGATTTTAAGGGCATTGTGGGATTTGAATCGTTCAATGAGACCCGTTTCGGCGAAACGGATACGGATAAAAGAGTGAGATTTCTTGTGGCGCTGCAAGGCGAATTAACAAGAACGATTGCGGAAATGGACGAAGTCGAATCGGTAAAAGTACATATCGCTTTGCCGCAGCCTTCTTTATTCATAAGGGACCAAAAAGAACCAACGGCTTCAGTCCTGTTGAGGCTAAAACCTTATACGAGTTTAAAACCCGAACAGATCAAATCGGTGATGGCTTTTGTGAGCCACAGCGTGGAAGGGCTCAAGCCGCAGAACGTTACGATAATGGATGTTAACGGAAATTTGCTGTCGGAAGGGGTTAGCGAGGAAGAGTCTTTGACGGCGCCGCGTATTTCGGCAACCCAGCTGGCCCTGAAACAGGAATACGAAAAAGATTTAGCCGCTTCAATCCAGGATATGCTGGAAAGGATGCGCGGCCCCGGCAAGGCTGTGGTCAGAGCTAATGTAGCTATGGATTTTGATCAGGTGGAGACCCGTTCCGAAAAATACGGTGACTCTGTCTTAATCAGCGAGCAGTTAAAAGAAGAAAGCTCGATAGGCACAAGCACATCTTCCGGAGAGAATCCTGCCGATTCCAATATGGGAGGGCCAAGTTACGGCAGCGCCGGTACAAACGGTAATACCGAGTACCAGCTGACCGAACGGACCCGTAATTACGAGGTGGACAAGACTGTTGAAACCAAGGTAGTAGCCCCGGGCCGAATTACAAGGGTTTCATTATCCGTCCTGATCGATGGGGAGCTCTTGGCCGAAGATCAGCAAAAGTTAAATGAGGCTGTAAGCAGGGCTGCCGGAATAGACGTAACAAGGGGTGACCAGGTGGCCGTGGTAGCTATACCATTTAATTCTGAAGAACAGGAAAAACTTGAACAGCAAATGGCCGCGGCTGAAAAAGCTGCCAGAATGCGTGAATACATCAGATGGGGATTATATGCCTTGGGGGTACTGGCGATCGCGGGGCTGGTCTTTTATGTCCTGAAAAACATGCGCAATTTCTGGCCAATGGTGAGGCAGCCTGCTTTGGCAGGGGATGCGCAGGCAGCTGCAGCCATCGGCGAAGTAGACTTAAATGCGGCTATTTCGCAGGAATCTGCCGAGAAAAAATCACTGCGCAAACAAATCGATAAGCTGGTACAGAATAACCCTGAAGAAGTGGCCAAGGTGTTGAAAACCTGGATGGCCGAAGAGTAGGGGTGAATATTATGACGTCAAAACAAAAGCAGCTTACGGGCCGACAAAAAGCAGCCGTTTTCCTGATAAGCCTGGGACCGGAAAAATCGGCGCAGGTCATGAAGCATATGTCCGATGAGGAGATTGAACAACTTACTCTCGAAATTGCCCATGTCAGAACCATCAAGGGCGAACAACTGGACCTGATAGTAGATGAGTTTAGCCAGCTTTATATAGCTTCGCAGTATATTGCTTCAGGCGGTATAGATTACGCCAAACAGGTGCTGGAACGGGCGCTGGGTAATGAAAAGGCGCTGAATATTATCGGCAGGCTTACTGCGAGCCTGCAGATCAAGCCGTTTGACTTTATCAGGAAAACTGATCCCAGCCAGATTCTTAACTTTATATCGGGGGAGCACCCCCAGACTATAGCCTTGATTATGTCTTACCTCGATCCGCAGCAGGCGGCCGCCATTTTATCGGCGCTGCCTTCTGAACGGCAGTCGGATGTAGCCCGACGCATAGCCATAATGGACAGGACCTCTCCCGAGATTATCAGGGAAGTGGAGAACATCCTGGAAAGAAAGATCAGCACTTTGGGAACCCAGGACTACACTATTGCGGGCGGCATTAAGGCTATTGTCAACATTTTGAACAAAGTTGACCGCGCAACGGAAAAAACGATTTTGGAAACACTGGAAGTGCAGGACCCCGAACTTTCTGAAGAAATTAAGAAATTAATGTTTGTCTTTGAAGACATTATTAAAATGGATGACAGGAGTATACAACTGGTCTTGCGTGAAGTCGACACCAAAGATCTGGCTATGGCTCTGAAAGGTTCCAGCGAAGAAGTCGGAATTAAGGTTAAGAAGAACATGTCGAAACGGGCCGGTCAGATGCTGGAGGAAGACATGACATTCCTGGGCCCGGTAAGGCTAAGAGACGTAGAAGAGGCCCAGCAGCGTATTGTTAATATCATCCGGCGATTGGAAGAGTCGGGCGAAATAATAATATCTCGTGGCGGAGGGGACGAGTTAATTGTCTAAGATAATAAAGGCACGCTTTGTAATCAATGAGAATAAGGCTTACCTGAGCAGTGTGACGGAACCACAAAAAACAACAACCGCACAAGTAAGACAAATAGCACACTATGAACGCGAGGATAATCATCTCACACAGGAAGCTGCCGATGCTCTTTATCATGAAACGAAAGTGATGCTGGAAGAGTTGGTGGCACAGGCTCAGATAAAAGCTGATGATATTATACTTAAAGCAAAAGAGGAAGCCCAGATACTGGTGGAAACTGCAGCGCAGGAAAGCCAGGTCATTAGGGATGACGCTTATCGTGAGGGTTACGCGGAAGGTGAGAAGCAGGGACTGGAGAAAGTGGAAAGTGAAATAAAACCGCTTTACCGGCAGGTTCTGTCATTGATTGAAGAGATTAACCGTGACAAAGAGAACCTCTATAAAAAAAGGGAAAAAGATGTGGTTGAACTTGTCCTTGCTATTACGGAAAAAGTGCTGGGCACAGTTGTAGAGGCGAAGCCGGAAATAATTTGCCATATTGTTAAAAATTCACTGGAACAGGTAAGAGATGCTGAAAAAATAATTGTTAAAGTTAATCCCATTCATATCCCGTATTTAAGTGGATACGAGGAACTGTTCAAGGATATATACACTGAGAAGCTGCAGATTGTCGATGACCCCGCTATTGAGCAGGGAGACTGCCAGATAGTAACGGAAAACGGTTTCCTGGATTCAATAATAGAGGAACAGATTGTGCTGCTAAGACAAGCTTTGCTGGAAGTAGTCGAACATGCTGGAATTTGAAAAGCTAAAAAATAAAGTTAAAGAAACAAATACATTGCGTTTTAAGGGTTTGGTCAGCGAAGTCATCGGCCTGGTCATCCATGCCAACGGACCTAAAGCAGGTATGGGAGAACTTGTCTGGATAGAACAGCCAGAAGGCGCAATACCGGCAGAGGTTGTGGGGTTTCGTGAGAATAAGACATTGTTGATGCCGCTGGCCAACATGAATGGAATAACACCGGGCAACGTTATCCGGGCCAGTGGCGAGATGTTGAAGGTAAAAGTAGGGCCCGGAATTGTAGGAAGGGTTCTGGACGGGCTGGGGAAACCGCTTGATGAAAAAGGCGAACTCAATTGGGAATGCGAATACCCCCTTGACCATATATCGCCCCATCCCCTGAAAAGAAAAAGGATCACCCAGCCGCTCCCGTTGGGAATAAAGACAATCGACGGTTTGTTAACATGCGGTGACGGGCAAAGGGTAGGCATTTTTTCCGGCAGCGGCGTGGGAAAAAGCACACTGCTGGGGATGATTGCCCGGGAAAGCAGCGCTGATGTCAATGTCATTGCGCTGATTGGTGAAAGGGGCAGAGAAGTTCGCGAATTTATGGAAAATGACCTGGGGGAAAAAGGGCTGGAGAAATCGGTAGTGGTTGTGGCTTCTTCCGATCAGCCCGCCCTGGTTAGGATAAAAGGAGCCTTTTTAGCTACTGCTATTGCTGAGTATTTCAGAGATCTGGGAGCAAAAGTTATTTTTATGATGGATTCAGTTACCCGTTTTGCCATGGCCCAAAGAGAGATTGGGCTTGCAATCGGAGAACCCCCTGCTACAAAAGGGTATACCCCATCGGTTTTCGCACTGCTGCCGCGTCTCCTGGAAAGAACCGGGACTTCGGAGAAGGGAAGCATTACAGGATTGTATACGGTGCTGGTTGACGGTGATGACGTTAATGAACCTATTTCTGATGCGGTTCGCGGGATCCTGGACGGGCATATCATTCTTTCACGCCAGCTGGCGGCCATGGGACATTATCCCGCTATCGACGTCCTTGATAGTGTGAGCCGCGTTATGATAAATATCGTTACCGCAGAACACTATGAGGCTTCCAACAAAATAAAGGAGATTTTGGCAATATACAGGGACGCCAAAGATTTGATAGACGTCGGAGCCTATCAGCAGGGCAGCAGCCGCAAAATAGACATAGCGATCAAATATGTAGAAACATTAAATACCTTTATGAAACAGGGCGTTGCAGAAAACTGGAAGTATGAGGATACGCTGAGTATGCTGCAGGAGACCTATGAAAAGATAAGCGAAGATGAAAAGAGGTAAGTATGTTCAGGTTCAGACTGGCCGGCATCATGAGTTTGAGAGAATATAAGGAACGTATGTGCCGTGATAAGTTAGGGCAGTGTCAAACCAATCTCAGGGAAGCCGAAGACAGGGAAAATGAAATCAAAGATGCAATCACATATTTAGGGGACGTTATAATAAGAGCTCAGGAAGGGGTAATTGATCTTCCCAGGCTCAAACTTAAATATAACTACCTGGATTATATGAAAGAGCGGCTCATCCTGCAAAAAGGGGTAGTGGCTCTTAGGAAGCAGGAACTGGAGGAGGCGCGCCTCAAACTCTATGAGGCTATGAAAGAAAAGAAAATCCTGCAAAAATTAAGAGAAAAGAAGTACCGGCAGTACCAGTATGAACAAAACAGGCTTGAGCAGGTCCTGCTGGATGACCTGGCCGGGCGCCGGACATAAAAAATTAGCAGGCAGGCTAAAAGAAGGTAGAAGATATGAAAAGGAACAGGATATCAATCACATTTATCGTATTATGCCTTACAGCCATAGTGGGAGGAGCGCTGTGGGCGGCGAATATAATCGGGATTATTAACGTAAAAGCTATGATCAGCAATCTTTCTTATAAGAATATATTAATGAAACAGCCCGGCGGAAACGAACCCAACATACCAACAATTTCACCGATTGAAAAGGATAACCAGGAGCTAAGGGCTGCAGTTAAAACGCTGGAAGAAAAGCTGGTTAATCTGGAAAGTGAAAAAACAAGCCTATTGAAGCAGGTTGAGGAGATGCAGCAGGAAGTAACTTCACTGCGGACTTATAAGACGGAAAAAGAGAACTTTATTATCAACACCGGTCAGATGGCCGCCTATTACAGTGAAATGAAGCCTGATGCTGTGGTAAAAATAATGAATAATCTGGACGACAATACGGTGATGGCAGTTTTGCCACTGCTGGACAAGGAACAGGTCGCAAAAATCCTTGCATTGATGGAACCTCAGAGGGCGGCTTTGCTGACCCAGCTGCTGCTTGGCGGCAATTTACCCGAAAATTGATTGCGGGTGATTGATGCAATATATAGTACAGGAAAGGAGGTGATGAGATTGATTGGTGAATTGCAGGCGCTGCCCAATGCCGGATTACAAACGGGCGCCGGGAAACCGGACATTGCCGGGACTGAAAGCGGCGACAGCTTTGCCGTTCTCCTGTCAGTGCTGATGGGTACTGTATGCCAACAGCCGCAGGATTTGGCGCTGCCAGAAACACAGGACAAACAAGAAACGGCAGAGGGGTACATTACGCCGGGTTTGGAGGCAATGAATCTGCTGCCCCCGGAGCCGCTGCCGACCCACCGGGATATAACGAGCGCGTTTAACAGGGAGGCTGTAATACATGTACTTCAGGAAATACCGGGCGGTTTGGAGGGAAATATGGACAAGGCGCTGCCCGAAAGTATGAAAGGTACCGCGAGTGCGGGAATACCGAAAAGTGTGACAGAACCTTCAGGCGGGACAGCGACAATGCCGGACATGCCGCAGGGGAATTTAAGCGAACAGGTTTTGCAGGCGACATTGGCAAAGACAAACCAGATTACAGCAGACCGGCAGCCCCTCACGGCCGGCAGCGGGCCTGACACGGCGACGGAGGATCCGGAGAGTTTGCATTTGCTGCATGGGATTGCGGATAAGAAAGAAGAGCAGGTTGAGACGCAATCCTACGTAAAAACTGCGGCAGAGCCGGAAAAAAACGGTTTGCTTGCGCAAATGCAGGCAAAAAACACGGTCTTGAACGAACCAAGCCGTACGGACCATACACAGCCGCGGCAAGATAACAGTGTGAATGCTGCTCCAATCGCTGCAGACAGGCCTTGGCAACTGGATGAACAGGCAAGTAATGACGCAGGCCAAAACGATGATATGCCCAATGAAGGGCTGAAGAATGCTTTCCAGGACCGTCCGGTCTTTTTGGCCATGCAGGAAACGGCGAAAACCGACAAACCACAAAAGGACGAATACGGTACAAGGGTAAGGATGGAAAATCTGGACAAGGAATTTCCAAAAATAGTGTCATCGAGGCTGCAGGAGACGAACGGCAGAGGAGACAGGGACCTGGTCATCGAGTTGGAACCCAGAGATTTGGGCAGACTGGTGGTCAAACTAAACTCCCGGGAAGGTGTAGTCTCGCTAAAGGTATTTGTTGAAAATGCTGAAACCAGGACCCTGCTGGAAAACGGGATGCAAAACCTGAGACAGTCCTTGTTGGAACAGGGGATCAAGTACGGCAGGATAGATGTTGAACTGGGTGGGCAGTATATAAACCAAAACCACCACCAACAACAGCAGCCGGGATGGTTCCAGAGCAAATTTTCCGGGGGCGGCATGTGGATCGAGAAACAGTATTTGGCTGAAGTTGAAACGGCAGAGCATGTATTTGCCGGGACAACACATAACGGTTCAGTGGACTACATGATTTGAAGGAGGTGAGATCTTATGGCTGTAACCGGCGCAACCGGTTCATCAGGTACTGCTGCCTCTGCGTCAAACCAACAGCAGAATAACTTGATAGAAGTAATGGGGAAAGATGATTTCCTAAACCTGCTGGTAACGGAACTGCGTTATCAGGACCCCATGAATCCCATGCAGGACCGGGAATTCATTTCGCAGATGGCACAGTTTTCCAGTCTTGAACAAATGATGAACCTCAATAAAACATTAGAGACGGGACTCCAGTCGATCGAAGAGGCACAATATGAGATTGGGGCAGGGTTCGTAGAAGTCATCAACCAGTTGACTAGTTACCTGGCCTACAGCAGCTTCACCCAGGGGCTGAACCTGCTGGGGAGAGAAGTAACTTACCTGGCCGACGGAGAAGAAATGACGGGAGTTGTAACCGCGCTCAAACAGGTGGAAGGAAAATATGTAGCCGTAATTGACGGGAAAGAGGTTTCCTTAACTGATATCAATCAGATTAAGTAGGTGGGCAAAATGGTAGAAAAACCCTTAATAATCCCGCAGCCTATACAGCCGATCGGCACACCCGCGCCGACACAGAAACCGGGAACAGGCAAAACAACTTCGTTTGATCAAGTACTGCAGAATGAACTGCAAAAAAGCGGCGAGATTAAATTTTCACGCCATGCCACAGAAAGGATGAATGCAAGAGCGATCAGGCTTGAACAACATCATCTTTTCAGGTTGAATGAAGCGGTCAGGAAAGCTGAAGCCAAAGGCTGCAAAGAATCACTGGTGCTGATGGACGACCTGGCGCTGGTTGTCAGCATAAAAAACAAAACGGTGATAACGGCTGTAGACGGTGACAGCAGGAAGGAAAATGTGTTTACAAATATTGACAGCGCGCTAATAGTTTAAAAAGGGCTGGACCTCTTTGAGGAAGCCCTGGGCCGATGATTGACGGATATCGGCCGCTTGGAAATTTCTAAAATAAGGAGGTCATTTATTATGATGCGTTCACTTTTTGCCGGAGTGTCCGGTCTGAAAAACCACCAGACCCGCATGGACGTTATCGGCAACAATATTGCCAATGTTAATACTGTCGGATACAAAAAGAGCAGGGTAACCTTCCAGGATATGCTGAGCCAGCTTATCCGGGGGGCGGCGTCGCCCACAACAACTCGGGGCGGGACCAACCCCATGCAGGTAGGACTTGGTATGACACTGGCGTCAATCGACGTTATACACACCCCGGGAAGCCCCCAGTCCACGGGCAAGAATACCGACCTCTCCATTGAGGGAGAAGGGTATTTCCTGGTAGGCGAAGGTGACAATATCTTTTATACCCGGGCGGGCAACTTCGATTTTGATTACAACAAGACCCTGGTCAACACCAGCAACGGGATGGTAGTCAAGGGCATCCTGGCCGACGGCGCCGGCTATATAGACCCCCAAGGCGATATCGTCGATATAAACCTGGCTTCCCAGGTCTCCGCTCCTCCCAGGGCGACAACGGAAGCCGTATTTTCCAAAAACCTCGATTCCAGGGTTTCGGCTTTGCCTGATACGGAAGCCGGCGTTGCCCATGTATCCGGAGGAGGAGATACATTAGTCACTTTAGGAGCTGCCACCCTGCCGGTTACAAGAGTATCAATAGCAGGACTGACTGAGGGTACACATTATAATGTGAATTATACGACTGGTCAGGTAACAATATTAAGCGCCACAGCGAATGGACCTTACGACATTGATTACTGGATTCCCGATTACCAGACCAACATCAACGTCTTTGATTCGGAAGGCGCCGCTCACCAGTTAACGGTCAGTCTGAGCAAGACAGGTGTGAATACATGGAGTTATCTGATATCAAAAGACCCGTCGGACACCAGTTTAACTATAACTGCCGGCAGTATGGGCACAATTGCCTTTAATACAGACGGGAGCTATAATGCGGCAGGATCAACCATTCCTACGCTGGCAGCCACGGTTACAGGCGCAGACAACCTCTCTATCGACCCGGTCTTCAGCAGCCTTTCCCAGTATGCCGGTGAAACAACCGTGACGCCTTTCTCCCAAAACGGGTATCCGGCCGGAGACCTGCAGGCGATCAGCGTTGATACGACCGGGACTGTTACCGGAAGCTTTTCTAACGGCCAAACCAGGAAACTGGCCCAGATAGCCATTGCTACTTTTGCCAACCCGGCCGGTCTGGTAAAGATGGGAAACAACCTCTTCCAGGTCTCCAACAACTCCGGAACTCCCGCCACCGGCATTCCGGGGACTGGCGGCCGGGGTCTGATCAAGCCGGAAACCCTGGAGATGTCCAATGTTGACCTGTCCCAGGAGTTTGTGGATATGATCATCACCCAGCGCGGTTTCCAGGCCAATTCACGTGTTATCACAACATCCGACCAGATTCTTGAAGAGCTGGTCAACCTCCGCAGGTAAGAGTAAATAGCAGGGAACCCCCCATCCCTTTACAGGGGTGGGGGGGTTTTCAGAAAGAGGAGATACTGTGATAGAACTGACCAAACTAAACGGCACGTCCATTATTGTCAACGCTGACCTGATAGAAACTGTCGAACCAACGCCTGATACGATTATTACTACCACTACGGGCAAAAAAATAGTGGTTGCAGACAAAGTAGAAGATGTTGTTCGAAAGACAATTGAGTATAAAAGAAAAATATTTTGCTGAAAAGAATTTTATGAAAAATAAACCAATAAATAAAGGAAACTTGTCATAAGAGGAAGAATATTCAAAAAAGGAAGAAGTGAACAAATGGACCTTTCGACAATTATTGGCATAATCCTGGGAATATCTTTGATCTTAATGGCTATTGTGACACAGGGCAGTCTCCTTATTTTTTGGAGCTTATCTTCGATCCTGATAGTTTTGGGCGGAATAATAGCCGCCACATTGATAAACTATCCGCTTGCTCATGTTATAAGTGTAATGAAGGTTGTCAAAATAGCCTTCAAGGGTGAAAACAAAAAACCCGTTGACATTATTTTCTGCCTGGTAAGCCTTGCCGAAAAGGCTCGGCGGGAAGGACTGCTGGCCCTTGAGAACGAGGCGGAACAAAGCGATGATGAATTCCTGAAAAAAGGAATCCAGTTGATCGTGGACGGGACAGACCCTGAGCTTGTACGATCTATCCTGGAAACGGAAATCATCATGATGGAAGACCGCCATAAAATTGGAGCAGGAATTTTCGAAGCAATGGGCGCGAGCGCTCCGGCTTTTGGAATGCTGGGCACGTTAATCGGCCTGGTTCTAATGTTGAGAAATCTGAATGACCCCAGTGCGCTTGGCCCCGGGATGGCGCTGGCCCTGATTACGACGTTTTACGGTTCGCTGTTAGCAAATCTGATTTTTTTGCCGATTGCCGGCAAATTGAAGCTGCGCAGCAGCGAGGAAATATTTACCAAGGAAATTGTGGTTGAGGGCGTACTTTCTATTCAGGCCGGAGAGAACCCGCGTATTGTCGCGGAAAAGATGAAAGCATACCTGCATCCCAGGGAAAAAACGATGCTGGAAGAGGAAAGAAGGAAGGCCCGCAATGCTGAGGTATAAAAAAAAGCCGGATGAATCCAAAAATAATATACCCTGGCTTATGACCTACAGTGATATGGTGACGCTTTGTCTGACCTTTTTTGTGCTTCTGTACTCATTTTCAACAATTGACGCCATTAAGTGGAAATCTGTGGTGATATCAGTCCAGGGGGCCCTGGGGGTGCTGGACGGAGGAAAAAATGTGATCGACGGCCCACCGGGCAACGACCCGGCAGATGCCGAGGGCAAGAACAGGGATGAGCAGGAAAGAGATCTGAGCAGAGTGGAAGAATTCTTAAAATACCAGCAGGAGCTGCAAAAACTCGAACAGATCCAGGCTCAGCTCTCCGGTTACCTGGAGAGTCAGGGCATAGCTTCAAGCGTAGCAATCGATATGGAAGAAAGGGGTCTGGTCCTTCGCTTTCAGGACTCGGTCCTTTTTGAGAAAGGACGCGCCGAACTGCTTGCCGGGTCTGGGGATATCCTGAAAAATGTAGCCGGGGTATTGAACAATGTTGACAATCCCATACGTATTGAAGGGCATACCGACGACCTGCCTATCAGCACACCGCGCTTTCCTTCTAACTGGGAGCTTTCCACCACAAGAGCGACAAATGTACTTAGATACCTGATGGAGCGGGGAATGCCAGGCCAAAGGTTGTCGGCAGTAGGATACGGCGAGTTTCATCCTCTTGTCCCGAACGACAGCGAGGAGAACAGGAGCAAGAACCGCCGGGTAGATATAGTTATCATCAGGGAAGGGCTGCGTATCAATGAACCAAAATAGAAGGAGAGTTCAACAATGAGCGAGGGTAAAAAGACAAAAATAGTCAAGATAATAGCAATAGTTGTATCGGTAGTGCTGGTAGTCATGCTGGGCGTATCGGCGTTTTGGATTTACAGCCTGACCAGGCCGGCCCAGGGAGAAACAGCAGCTAAAGAGCAAGTTGGTCCAATCTACGAGACGGAAGAATTTACCGTTAACCTGTCAGCATCTGTGAGCCGATATATAAAAGCCCGGTTCGCCCTGGAGCTGAACAATGCCAAGGTTAAAGACGAACTGGGGGAAAAGATGCCGCTATTGCAGGATACGATTATCATGGTCCTGTCGGGGCAGACGCTGGATGTGTTGAGTACGGTTGAGGGCAAGGAACAATTAAAAATAACCCTGATAAAAGCAATAAACAGTTTTTTGGAAAAAGGGCAGGTAACAAAGATATACTATAAGACCTTTATTTTCAGTTGATTTGTGACTGCTGAAAAATAATCCCGAATTTCTGCGCAGCAGCGGAAATCTCAAATACTCATGAAAAATTATACTTTAACAGCAGTAACTGATTAGGAAAAGCTGCCTGGGAGGTGAACAAATAGTGAGTGAAATTCTCAGCCAAAATGAAATAGATGCGCTGTTGTCAGCCCTGCAGTCCGGCGAGGTTGATGTAGAAACGATCCGCCACGAGGAAACTGCCAAAAAGATACGTGTTTATGATTTTCGTCGTCCCAGTAAATTTTCCAAAGACCAGTTATATACCATAGAAGTAATCTATGAAAATTTCAGCAGGCTTCTTACCACCCTGCTCTCCGGCAGTTTGAGGACAAGGGTACAGGCAAAAGTGGCGTCTGTTGACCAGGTTACATATGAAGAATTCATACGTTCCATTCCCAACCCTTCTATTTTAAATATCTTTAGTATGAGTGCGATGGAAGGTAAAGGCATTTTTGAAATAAACCCGGTCATTGGGTTTAGTATAATTGACAGGCTTTTTGGCGGACCCGGACTAAGTACAGTCAGGGGAAGGCCCTTGACAGAAATAGAAAAAAACGTAATGGAAAAGATCTCGGAAAAGATTCTTTCCCTGTTTACAGAAGCATGGAGCAGCCTGCTCGATACGGAAGCATTTCTGGAAAACATTGAGATAAACCCGCAGTTTACACAGGTTTTATCCCCACTGGAAATGGTAATCATTATCACAATAAATACTCAGATTGGCGAAACGGAAGGGTTTATCAATATATGCCTGCCCTGTCTGATGCTTGAGCCTATTTCCGCAAAGCTTAATACCAAGTTCTGGTTTAGCAGTTCAGTGCGGGCGCTGTCTGAGGATAAGACGGCCTACGTGAAAAGCGTTGTGGAAAGGACGAAACTTCCTGTCTCGGTTGTACTGGGGAAGAATACACTCTCTGTTTTAGACCTCCTGGAATTACAGGTTGGTGATGTTATAAATCTGGAACGTGATAAAAAGGATGAAGTCGAAGTGTATGTGGAATCACGATTGAAGTTTTTTGCTAAGCCGGGGTTATCGGGGAATAAGGTTGCAGTTCAAATTACAAAACTGCAACAAGAAGGGAGTGTGGATGATGAGTAGCGTGCTTTCACAAGAAGAAATAAATGCCCTGCTTAATGATACTTTTGCAAAAGAAGATGATCATGGGGATGCCGCGGCAGATGCGAGCAGCACAACAGGCATCATACAAGATTTAAACACTATGGAAAAAGACACACTGGGTGAACTGGCCAATATTTCTATGGGAGCGGCCGCAACCACTTTGTCGGCGTTGTTGGGCAAAAGGGTAGAAATAACAACACCAAAAATTCAAGTTACTACCATTGAGGATATCAAAGCCCAGTATACAAACGCCTATGTAATTGTTGACGTCAATTATACAAAGGGATTAAAGGGAAAGAATGTTCTAATTTTACATACTTTTGATGCGGGAGTCATCGTGGATCTGATGATGGGAGGAGACGGAAGCCAGCCGCCCATCGAACTGAATGACCTGCACCTTAGCGCGGTAAGCGAGTCCATGAACCAGATGATGGGAGCATCATGCACCTCATTATCCCAGATTTTAGGTAAAAGAATTGATATTCAGCCTCCCTTGCTGGATCTTTATGAACTGCAGGATCGTGATATCTTGGGAAATGACCAGGATATTGTCGTAAAAGTTGCTTTCCGTGTCGTGATTCAAGACCTGATAGACAGCGAAATGATGCAGATTTTGCCCGTATCGTTTGCCAGGACGCTTGTTGAAGAGATGCTGGCTAAGAACGACCTTACCAAATACCAACCTGCGGAGAAAACACAGAGTAAAGAATTTACACGTCCTGACGATATGCAAAAAGAAAAATCATATACGATAGTGACGGAAACTGCGCCGCCTCTTTATTCAGATGTGCCGCATTCGCCGGGCCTCCATGCCGTACAGCAGGCCCCGGTCGCTGTTTCACCCGTTAATTTTGGGCAGCTCACAACTGAGAATGTTGTAACAAGTCAACCAAATCTCGACCTCATATTGGATGTGGGTTTGCAGTTGTCGGTGGAGCTAGGAAGAACTCACAAGAAAATCAAAGAGATTCTTGAACTTTCAGTAGGGTCTGTACTTGAACTGGACAAGCTGGCCGGAGAACCCGTGGACATCCTGATAAACGGAAGGCTTTTGGCTAAGGGAGAAGTTGTAGTTATAGACGAAAATTTCGGAGTGCGGGTAACTGAAATAATTTCGCGGCTGGATAGGGTTAAGAATCTAAAATAATATTTTAAGAAATAAAGGGGGAACCGTGTGAAATGCCTAAGGTGTTAATTGTGGATGATGCTGCTTTTATGAGAATGATGCTCAAGGACATCCTGACAAAGAATGGTTATGAAATCGTAGGAGAAGCTGAAAACGGTCAAATAGCGGTTGACAAATTTAAAGAACTTCGCCCTGACCTGGTAACAATGGATATCACAATGCCAGAACTCGACGGTATATCGGCAGTTAAGAAAATTAAAGGCATTGATACAAACGCCAGGATTGTAATGTGCAGCGCGATGGGACAGCAGGCCATGGTCATAGACGCAATCCAGGCGGGCGCCCGGGATTTTATCGTTAAACCGTTCCAGCCTGAAAGGGTTATGGAAGCTATCCAGAAAGCTTTGGCCTAAGGTGGGGGAAGATGTTATACAGACTTTGTCGGCATAAAATAACAGCATTTTTGTTTCTGGGGTTTCAACTTTTGTCACCTGTAGCTACTGCGGCTGAAACCGAGGACTCCGCATTGATTCAGACACAGCAGCTGCCGAGTATGGCAGGTTATTTCTTTCGTGTAATCCTCAGCCTGGCAATAATAATTGTTTTAACTTATGCGGTTTTAAGGGTTATCAAAAAACAGCAGGAAATTCAGCAAAAAATGGCGCGTACCGGGAAAGACTGGATCAAGGTTTTTGATTATCACAGCCTGGGAACCAACCGCGGCATTTACCTGGTACAAATACTATCCGCTGTCTGCATAATTGCGGTAAGTGACAACCATATCAGTATTTTAAAGGAGATAGACCCAGCTGACGAAGAATGGCAAACTATCCGTGAAAATCTTGAAAAGACACCGGAGATAATCCCTTCCGGACTGCTGCAGAGGATTTTACCCGTATTCAGAAAACCTGAAAGCACAGATTTTAAAACAGAGCTGGGCGAAATCTTAAATGGACAGGTCAAAGACCAACTTGACCGAACACATCGTTTATACCGGCGGGTGACAAGAGGAGGTAGGGACGGTGAATAGGAAGGCAAACTGCTCCCTGTATCTTGTTGCCGTAGTTTTATTAATTATAATAATGCCGGTTTTATACAGTATTCCGGTTCAGGCGGCGCCGGTAGCCTTGCCGAAAATAGGCCTCGAGGTGGGTTCCTCCGATAACCCCCAGGATGTCGCGCTTTCCCTGCAAATACTGGCGCTGTTGACTGTGCTGAGCCTGGCTCCTGCTATTCTTATTTTAATGACTTCATTTACCAGGATCATTGTAGTGCTGTCCTTCCTGCGAAACGCCCTGGCCACGCAGCAGATGCCGCCAAACCAGGTTTTGATCGGACTGGCGCTCTTTCTGACCTTCTTTACGATGGCGCCCGTCTGGGCGGATGTTAATAATAATGCTTTTCAACCTTATCTGAGGGGAGAAATTGCTCAGGAACAAGCTTGGACAAACACCATGGAACCCTTGAGGGAGTTTATGTTTAACCAAACGAGGGAGAAAGACCTGGCCCTGTTTGTCAATCTTTCCGGGATGGCCCAGCCGGACAATAAAAGCAATATCCCTACATCAACGCTGATACCGGCTTTTGCCGTAAGCGAATTGAAAACGGCTTTCCAGATTGGCTTCATCATTTATATCCCTTTTATTGTAATTGATATGGTTGTAGCGAGCACCCTGATGTCTATGGGTATGATGATGCTTCCCCCCATGATGATTTCCTTGCCTTTCAAACTCTTGCTCTTTATCCTGGTGGATGGTTGGACCCTTGTAGTGCAAACGCTTGTGAGCAGTTTCAGATAATATAGGAGAGTAGGATTGTTATGTCGCAGGAATTAATAATTTATCTGGCTAAGGAAGCCGTCTATACGATTTTGCTGTTATCGGGTCCGCTTCTGGCGACCAGCCTCCTGGTGGGATTGTTTATCAGTATTTTTCAGGCGACTACGCAAATCCAGGAGCAGACACTCACTTTTGTCCCTAAAATTGCGCTCGTCTTTATAAGTCTCATCATTTTCGGGCCCTGGATGTTAAATATAATTATCGCGTTTACTGTGAATCTGTTTCAGACAATTCCCGGTCTGATGCGTTAAAGAAGCGGGGCAAGATGGATATTTCAAGTTTTCTGCAGGAGACCGATAAATTTCTCATATTGATGGCGCGTTTTTCGGGAATTGTTTTTGCTCCTGTCTACAGTACCAGGAACATACCTGTTATCTGGAAAATGGGTTTTGTATTTCTTGTAACTCTGACTGCATGGCAGTATGGTACAGCAGATGCGTTCACAACACCCCCGGACACTGTATCGTATATTATTGTTTTAGTGTCGGAGATAACTATCGGGATTATCCTGTCTCTGGTGGCGCAGTTTTTCTTTGCGGCCATCCAGCTGGCAGGTGAAGTAATAGATACACAAATGGGGTTCGGCATTATGAATGTTATCGACCCGTTAAACGGTACCCAGGCCCCTATCCTGGGAAACTTCAAGTTCATCCTGGCTATGCTGGTATATTTGGAGGTAAACGGTCACCACTATTTTTTGCAGGCGCTTTTTGACAGTTACCAGGTTATACCTGTCGGACACATTTCTTTTCAAAACAATTTCTATACATTTTTAATTAATTTCTTTGGCAATATCTTTGTAATCGGTCTTAAAATTTCTCTCCCCATTTTGGGAGCGCTGCTTTTTACCGACTTGATCCTGGGCATCATGGCACGGACCGTACCCCAGATGAACATTTTTATGGTGGGGATGCCCCTGAAGATATTGTTGGGATTCGGGGTTTTACTGGCAACTGTACCGATTTATATTTACCTCTTAAATTCACTGATTGGAGATATGATTACTCAAATATATCAAATTATCAGGTCGTTGGTATGATGGATTTCAAGATTAACCTCCAGCTTTTTGCCGGTGAAAAAACTGAAAAAGCGACCCCGCGCCGAAGAGAGGAAGCCCGGAAAAAAGGCCAGGTAGCCAAAAGTAACGAACTCATTACCGTAACGGTGCTGACACTCAGCCTGCTGGCCCTGCAGTCCTGGATACCTGCAATGATGCGGGCTTTCAATGAATTATTCAGGCAGGTCTTTACATATACCAGATCCGATTTGACTTTGGAAAAGACGGCAAATTTAATAATAGAAGTCATTATTACGATGGCAAAAATGGCAGGACCCGTTCTTTTGATCGCATTGGCAGCGGGTTATGCGGCCAATGTCCTGCAGATAGGTTTTCTTTTTACCACAGAACCGCTCAAATTCGATTTAAAACGTCTCAGCCCCGTCAGAGGCTTGCAAAGGATATTTTCAAAGAGGGCTGTAGCCGAACTCATTAAATCATTGCTTAAAATATGCCTGGTAGGTTATATCGCCTTTAGTTTCCTAAACACCCAGCTTCCGAACTTTGTCGTACTGATGGGATTGCCGATAGCTGCATCATTAAAAACAATAGGCAGTATCTCTTTTGCTGCCAGCTGGCGTGTTATGGCGGTTTTGTTCATACTTGCCGCAGCTGATTACGGTTACCAGGTTTATGAGTATGAACAGTCCTTAAAAATGAGTAAACAGGAGATAAAAGAAGAGTACAAAACGATAGAGGGCGACCCCTTCTTAAAGGCAAAAATAAAAGAAAGACAGAGACAGTTGGCTACCAGGCGTATGATGCAGGAGGTTCCCAAAGCTACGGTGGTAATCACCAACCCAACCCATATTGCTGTGGCTTTAAAATATGAAAATGAGATGAGCGCCCCGCTGGTGGTTGCCAAGGGGCAGGATTTGATAGCATCAAGGATCAGGGAAGTGGCAGCGGCCAACCAGGTAGCGGTTGTAGAAAACAAATCCCTGGCCTGGCTCTTGTTCAAAAGGGTCGAAATCGGGATGCATATACCGGCTGACCTCTACAAGGCCGTTGCAGAAGTAATTGCGTATGTCTACAGATTAAAAAAACGTGTTTAATTGACTAATTCTAAATAGCTATAAAAACTAAAAATCGGGAGAGTTAATTATGTCCGGTCAGTCTATAGTCCGCAAGTTGTTCAGTCATATAGATGTTATCGTAGCGTTGGGTATAATCTCGATAGTGCTTCTGATGATTATCCCCCTTAGTCCGGTATTGCTTGACGTTTTAATTGTTTTCAATATCACCTGCGCGCTTGTCATTCTGCTTGTTTCCATGTACAACAAAGAGCCGCTTGATTTTTCGGTTTTTCCGTCTTTGCTCCTGGTGATGACGCTGTACAGACTTTCACTGAATATTTCTTCCACCAGGCTGATTCTGCTGCAGGCCCATGCAGGCCAGGTAATTCAGCAGTTTGGGCAGTTTGTGGTGGGGGGGAACCCGTTTGTAGGTTTTGTCATCTTCCTGATCCTTGTTGTCATCCAATTTATTGTCATTACACGCGGCGCTGAGCGTGTGGCTGAAGTTGCAGCAAGGTTCACACTTGATGCCATGCCCGGAAAACAGATGAGTATAGACGCCGATCTCAACGCGGGATTAATCTCAGATGATGAAGCGCGGAAAAGAAGAGTCAAGATTCAAAGAGAAGCAGATTTTTACGGGGCAATGGACGGCGCCAGTAAGTTCGTAAAAGGTGATGCCATTGCGAGTATCATTATTACGATTATTAATATACTGGGTGGTATGGCGGTCGGCCTGCTGCAAAAGGATATGGGCGGGATAGGAGAAGTTGCCCAGACTTATACCCTGCTGACAGTAGGAGACGGGCTGGTTACCCAGATCCCTGCACTGCTCTTATCAACTGCGACAGGTATTATTGTGACCAGAGCCGCTTCGGAATACAGCCTGGGGGATGACCTGACCAAGCAGGTTTTTTCGCAACCGAAGCTTCTTTCCATTGCAGCAGGGGTACTGCTTTTTCTTGGTTTTGTGCCGGGATTGCCTAAATATCCATTTTTTATTCTGGGGATTGCCATGAGCTCTTTAGCATATGTCCTGATGCGCAGCAAAAAAGTGACAAGTCAGGCCTTATCGCTGGAAGCTGCCAAGGCCGAAGAGGAGGAAAGCAAAAAACCAGACAGCGTCTTTGCTCTGCTCCATATAGACCCGATTGAACTGGAGCTTGGCTACGGCCTGATCCCCCTGGTGGACAGCAAACAGGGCGGAGACCTCCTGGAGCGGGTGGTTATGATTAGAAGACAGTGTGCCCTTGAACTGGGAGTCGTCATACCCCCTGTCCGGATAAGAGATAATATGCAGTTATCGCCCAATTCATATGTGCTGAAATTAAAAGGCGTACCACTGTCCAAAGGAGAGATAATGATAGGTCATTACCTGGCTATGGGCGGCGAAGGCGAACTGCCGGGCATCCCGACCCGGGAACCGGCCTTTGGGCTCCCGGCGGTATGGGTAAATGAAACCGTAAGAACACAGGCTGAAATGGCAGGTTTTACCGTGGTGGACCCGCCTTCGGTGCTGGCCACACATATTACGGAGTTTTTAAAGAACAATGCTGCTGAAATAATGAGCAGGCAGGATGTAAAGGCGCTGCTGGACAACCTGAAAAAGGATCATCCGGCAGTTGTAGACGAAGTGGTTCCGGGTGTTCTTTCGCTGGCCGAGGTACACCGGGTGCTGGCCAACCTTTTGAAAGAACGCGTGCCTATCCGAGACTTGATTTCAATCATCGAGGCTTTAGGAGATTGGGCGCCGTTTACAAAGGACCCGGATTTGTTAACAGAGTATGTCAGACAGAAATTAGCCCCTCAAATCGGTCAGTTGTACAGTGATGAAGAGGGAAAAATTTATTGTATTACTTTAGACCCAAAAGTTGAAGAAGTAATTCGCGCCAGTATCCAGCAGGGAGAACATGGCGGTTATCTGGCCATAGACCCTGCGACGGCTCAGGAGATTATCAGGAACCTGGCGGGCAATCTGGAAAGGAGCAGTATTACAGGCAAACAGGCTATAGTATTAGCCTCGCCTGTCGTACGAACTTATATGAGGAGACTGGTGGAAAGAGTATCCCCGGCGCTTCCCGTTCTGTCTTACAATGAGATTCCTTCTTATTTGGATATCGAATCGGTAGGGATGGTGAAAATCTGATGCGGGTTAAACGTTATGTGGCAGCCGATATTCAGGAAGCTATGGTCAAGATTAAGAGCGAACTTGGCAAAGACGCGGTAATACTTCATACCAGGCATTTTAAAGAAGGCGGTATCCTGGGATTGTTTAAGAAGAATTATGTGGAAGTGACAGCTGCCACTGATACTCCTCATGACAGTGTCCACGATAAGCTAAATCCTGCCAGAACTTTATCGGAACCGGCGCTGCCAATACCTCCCAAAAGTATACTGCCGGCCAATGCATCTGAGAATTATGACCTCAATGATATGAAAAAAATAATGTCTGATATGTCTGTCTTGATCGAGAGCTCTGAAGGGAAACCACGTTTCACCAAATTGGGACAACAACTTTATAATCGCCTGATCAAGCAGGAAGTTGAGGAAAAAACTGCTGCTAAAGTTGTAAAATCCACCATGCAGCAGTTGGCTTTGCAGCCGCATACCCATGATGAGCAGGTCAACAGTTTGCTTTATGCCAATCTCTTGAAACCCATTAAGAATAAATGCAAACCGGTTGTATTTGGCAAATCACGGCTCAGGATGCCCAAAGTTTATGCAATTGTTGGTCCCACAGGTGTGGGCAAGACGACGACGATCGCCAAAATGGCAGCGATGTATGCCCTTGTAGATAACAGAAAAATATCTTTTGTTACTGTTGACACATACCGGATCGCAGCAGCGGACCAGTTAAAAACTATCGGTGAAATTATGAATGTTCCGGTTAATGTTGTTTATTCTTTAAACCAGTTAAGAGAATACCTTATGGAGATGACCGACAGTGAAATCATCTTTATCGATACTGCCGGAAGAAGTCACAAGAACAATATGCAGATAGATGAACTGAAGAGGTATATAGAGATTGCCAATCCCGACGAAATATTTATGACACTTTCCTGCACCAGCAAATATCCCGATCTCAAAGATATTTTAGAGGCTTACCAGGAACTTAACATTACCCGTCTTATCTTTACAAAACTGGACGAAACCTCTTTTTACGGGTCGATATATAATATTGCATGCAAGAGTAAGTATCCGCTGTCCTATTTTACAACTGGACAAAACATTCCGGACGACATAGAGATTGCAGACCCGGTTAAACTCGTGCAACTGCTGATGAAGGAGCAATAACTATGAAAAACCAGGCTGATAATTTACGGCTGCTTGTAAAATCGATGAAACAGGACCTGGAAGCGCAAATCCTGGGGCAGGAAAGGAAAACCCGCGTGATTACCATCACCAGCGGGAAAGGCGGAGTCGGGAAAAGCAATTTTGCAGTGAACCTGGCCATAGCCCTGGCGGATTTCAGGCAAAAAGTTATCCTCCTGGATGCTGATCTGGGTCTGGCTAATATTGACGTTATCTTCGGAATAACACCTGAATATAATCTGGCTCATGTTATTGCCGGAGAAAAGACAGTTTCGCAGATTATGTGCGAAGGCCCCAAAGGATTAAAGATAATCCCGGGCGGGAGCGGTATGCATGAACTGGCCAACCTTAGCGAATGGCAAATTGACAGCTTTTTGACAAAACTAAGCCACCTGGAAGGGATTGCCGATTTCTTTCTGATTGATACTGGGGCAGGCCTTTCCAAAGCAGTTTTAAGTTTTGCGCTTTCAGCGGACGAAATCATTGTGATTACTACTTCTGAGCCTACAGCTCTGACCGACGCATATGGACTGGTCAAGTCTATCAGACAGCAGCGTTATTCCGGCAAGATTAATCTTGTCGTAAACAGGGTATCATCAGCCGCGGAGGCAGTAACTGTTTTTAATAAATTAAAAACAGCCAGCAGCCGGTTTTTGAAGTATTCAATTGATTATTTAGGCGCTGTGAGGGAAGACCCCAAAGTTGGCGATGCAGTAAAAGAACAACAGCCGTTCATTATAAAGTATCCTGTTTGTGAGGCAAGTAAAGATATTTATACAATTGCCGCAAAAATTACAGACCAAGAATATCAGCCGCCCGCAAAGAATGGTATCAAGACATTTTTCAGTAAAGTTACAGAATATTTCAGGTAGGTGAAGGGATGGTAGACTTACAGTCAATTTTCAAAATAGGCCAGCTTGTCCATATTGAAATAGTAAACAATGAAGGACTGGCAACACGCTATCCCAGTCGCATTGAAAACATTGATGAAGATTTGCTGACCCTGGCCGGCCCGATTAAAAACAGGAGGCCCTTGTATGTGCCGGCCGGCTCGTATGTCGACGTCTGGTATTGGGATAATGTGGCTATTTACACTTTTCGCGCTTCTGTCGTCCAGAGTGTTCATGATAAGGTGCCTCTGCTGGTCCTTAACAAACCGGACAATATAGAACGAGTACAAAAAAGGGAATTTGTCCGTGTTCAATGCAGCCTCAATGTTTTATTAAGATATAAAAACAAAGAGGGGCAGGAGCAGGAACTGCTGTGCAGGACCAGAGACGTCAGCGCAGGGGGAATGATGCTGGTCTTGACAAAACCGGCGCATTTAAAAAAGGACGATGAAGTCTCCCTCCGGTTTGAGCTAAAAGAGGAAACATATGAATTGACCGGCAGGATTGTGTGGAATGACTGGGAACTGGGCAGTGACGGCATCGAGCGAAATATACTGGGGGTCCAGTTTACCGGTCTGGATGAAAAGGTAAGGTTAAAACTAATAAAATTTGTCTATCAAAGACAAATTGAGCACCGTCAAAGGGGGCTGCTCTAGTTGATGACGCCGCACAATAAAATTAAAGTCCTTGTTGCAGATGACTCAGCCTTTATGCGAAAAATACTCAGCGATATTATTAACAGTGACAGCGGTCTGGAAGTCGCAGCCACAGCAAGAAACGGTGAAGAAGCCTTTCAAAAGATTCTATTATTTAAGCCTGATGTTGTCACCATGGATATTGAAATGCCGGTCATGAACGGGTTGGAGACCCTGGAAAAAATTATACGGGAATACCCGCTGCCGGTTATAATGCTTTCCGCCCTCACCCAAGCGGGTGCGGTCGCTACGATAACAGCCCTGGAAAAAGGCGCGGTGGATTTTATTACCAAGCCAGGCGGGTCAATCTCTCCGGATACCGTGAAACTGGCTTCCGAGATTATTGAAAAAATTAAAAACGCAGCTGCCATACCGGCAGGAAGTATCAAAAGACAGCAGTTAAAATTCGAATCTTACCAAAAGGCATTTAAAACTCCGGATAAAGACCAGATGCACGCACAACCGGGACAGCACTTCACTTCTCTCATCGCTATCGGGACATCGACAGGAGGACCCAAGGCATTGCACGAGGTCATGAGCCGGCTCTCCAATAATCTGAATTCAGCCGTGTTTATTGTGCAGCATATGCCCCCGGGCTTTACAAAATCTCTTGCCCAAAGGCTCGATTCTGTCTCCTCGTTTACTGTTAAGGAAGCGGAACACGGGGAGGAAGTCGTAAACAGGACAGTCTATGTAGCCCCTGGTAATTACCATATGGAGGTTGTTTCCCAGTTTAATAAACTTATAATCCGCCTTAATCAGGGACCGCCTGTTAATAATCACAGGCCATCGGCAGACCCGCTGATGAAATCCGTCGCCGCACTCCCACTGCCTAAAGTAGGCGTAATTATGACAGGGATGGGAAACGACGGCTCGGAGGGGTTAAAGGTTATGAAAAAAGCCGGGGCCGTAATTATCGGGGAAAGCGCTGAAACATGTGTTGTCTACGGCATGCCCAGGGCGGCATACCAGTTGGGGATAGTAGACTATGAGGTGCCTGTCTACCGGATAGCGGAATTTATTGATCTGGCTCTCAATAAAAAATAGGGAGGCGTATTAATTATGGATATGACCCAGTATCAGGACCTGTTTTTTGAAGAAGCAGCAGAGCATTTGCAGAGTCTCAACCAGAACCTGCTGGCTTTGGAGAATAACCCGGAAAGACTGGACTTGTTGGACAGTATCTTCAGGGCGGCCCATACCCTAAAAGGTATGTCTGCAACAATGGGATATGATGCTATAGCCAGACTTACTCACCAGATGGAAAACCTGTTGGATAATTTGAGAGAAAGAAAGATCGAATTAAACGCCGACATGTTTAACAGTTTGTTTAAAGCGGCGGATGTCCTGGAAGATATGCTGGATACCCTGAGGGCAGGCAATGAGATTAACGTTGATATAGATAAACTGACGGATGAGTTGTTTTACCCGGAGAAAGGAAATACATGGTCCGGTAACAGCGAGAAGCCGCTTGATTCTATTAATAACAGCAATAATAACAATAACAACAATAACAACAATAACAATAACAACAATAACAAAAATAACGGCATTTACAATAATAACTGTACGGAGTTCAATGATTATGAATTAAATCTGATTAGAGCTGCCGCAGAGAAGGGGTTTAAGGCCTGGAAACTAAAAATTACTATTGAAAAGGGCTGCGTTATGAAGGGTGTCCGGGCTTTCATGGTGTTTCGAAATCTGGAGAGCATTGGTGAAATAATTAAGTCCGTTCCCAGTGTACAGGATATCGAAGATGAAAAATTCAACGAGGAACTGACCCTGTACCTTCTTACAGTTGAGGCTGCTGAAACTGTGCAAAAGAATCTGGATACTATTTCCGAAGTGCAGATTGATGAGCTGGCAGAAATTACAGTGCCCACTGCTAACTACAAAATGAATAATAATAAGGAAACACTTCAAAAAGTGGCTGATAATTTTAATACCGCACAGGAGAAGAAACAAAAAGTACACCAAACGGTCCGTGTTGATATCGGGCGTCTCGATAACCTTATGAGCCTGGTGGGGGAACTGGTTATAAATAAGACCAGGCTGGAGCAGATTAATATAACTAACCAGATGGTCGGCCTCAATGAGACCATAGAACAGATAAATCGTATTACAACAGATCTGCAGACTGTTGTGCAAAATGTAAGGATGGTATCCATTGAACAGGTCTTTAACAGGTTCCCGCGCATGGTTCGTGACCTGGCCAAGGAACTGGGAAAAGAGGTCAATTTAATCCTCGAAGGCAAGGAGACCGAACTTGACAGGACGGTGATAGACGAAATCGGGGACCCACTGGTCCACCTGATCAGGAATTCTCTTGATCATGGACTGGAGTCTCCCCAGGAACGATTGAATGTAAATAAAAATGTGGAAGGCACTTTAAAGCTTGTGGCCAAACAGGAAGGCAACCAGGTTATTATTGTCGTTGAAGACGACGGAAGAGGCATAGACACAGAACAGATAAAGAACAGAGCGTTGAAAAACGGAATCATAAGTCAGGCTCAGCTCGAAATGACAGACGAGCAAGCGTTGTTTAATCTGATTTTCGAGCCCGGTTTTTCAACTGCGCCGACTATTACGGATATTTCAGGACGCGGGGTTGGTCTTGATGTAGTCAAGAGCAAAATACAATCTTTAAGCGGACATGTATCAGTAGAAACAAAACAGGGACAGGGAACCCGTTTTATAATCAAATTGCCCTTGACACTTGCCATAATACAAGCCCTGTTAGTGAAGGTTCAGGATGAGATATTTGCTATTCCGCTGGCCAATATAGATGAGACCACAAGCCTTGAAATTCAGCAAATAAAAAACATACAGGACCAGCAGGTTGTGGTGCTGCGCGGTAAAGTTCTTCCCCTCTTCTTCATGAAAGATCTGCTAGCCGTTCCCGGTCAACAGCAAGCCGAAGAGCTTTATGTGGTAGTAGTGCGCAAAGGGGACCAGCAGGTTGGCCTCGTTGTGGAAGAGTTGATCGGGCAGCAGGAAATTGTAATAAATTCACTGGGTAAACTTCTATCAGGCATATCAGGTATCGCCGGAGCTTCCATCCTTGGAGACGGTAGTGTTTCGTTAATCCTCGATATAGGCACGTTATTTTAGGAGGTGAATTGACTTGAGTGAGGACATGCAGCTTGTTGCCTTTAAATTGGGAAATGAAGAATATGCTGTAAGTATTTTATGCGTCCAGGAAATCATACGCTGGTCACGTATTACCAGGGTGCCCAAAGCGCCGGCCTTTTGTAAAGGTGTGATAAATTTACGCGGTACAGTTATTCCGGTGATAGATTCACATCTTCGCTTTAATATGGGTGAACAGGAGATAACCGATACATCCAGGATCATTATCTTTAAACTGGAAGATGCAGCAATAGGTCTGACAGTTGATACTGTTACCGAGGTAGTGACTCTTACGGCCGATCAGATCGAAAGACCACAGGATGCCAAAACAGTGGACAATGAGTACATTAATGGAATAGGAAAAATTGGAGACCGCTTGCTGATAATTCTCGACCTGGCAAAAGTGTTGGACCTGGGAATTCAACAAATGAAAGAATAGGTGTGCATTATGAGAGATTATTCTGAACTTAACGCCTTACAGCTTGATGCCCTAAAAGAGATCAGCAACATTGGGGCCGGAAATGCCGCGACTTCGCTTTCCCAAATGCTGGGACGAAAAATTGAAATGACAGTTCCCCAGGCTAAAATTGCGCCGTTTTACGAAATAATGGAAGTGGTCGGCGGCGCCGACAAAGAGGTTGCCGGGGGATACCTGCGCGTTGACGGCGGCAATATGCCAATGGGTATTCTATTTTTAATACCCAAAGCACAGGTCTTTCAATTTCTTGATATGCTGTTTGGCAAACCGGAAGGGACGTCCTTCACCTGGGACGATATGCTGCAGTCGGCCTTTAAAGAAATTGTAAACATACTGGCCGGTTCCTATCTTAATGCGCTTGCCACAATTACCAACCGAACATTCACACCTTCCGTACCCGCAATGGCGATTGACATGGCCGGGGCAATATTGGGTGAAGTCCTGCAAGCGATCGGGGAGGTAAGCGATTATGCGCTTGTTGTAGAAAATGTGTTTATTGAAAAAGAGAGACAGATAAAGGGACATTTCTTTCTCTTGCCGGAACCGGAAACATTGGGGCAATTATTAAATGCGCTGGGAGTGTTATGATGGAAAAAGAGTCTGTAAAAGTCGGGATGGCCGATTATAAAATAGCCTCAAACCCGTCAAGTTTGATTACCACCGGCTTGGGTTCATGTGTTGGTGTATGCCTGTGGGACCCTAAGATAAGGGTAGGCGGCATGGCCCATATTATGCTCCCGGACAGCACACAAAGCAGAATGCTTCAGAACCTGGCAAAATATGCAGATACCGGCATCATCCTTTTACTCGAGGAAATGACAAAATTGGGTGCGAATAAAGCGAGGCTTATTGCAAAAATAGCGGGCGGCTCCCAAATGTTTACCTTCCCCGGAAACAACAATATGACTTTGAGGATTGGAGAACGCAACACGGAGGCTGTTAAAAAGAAGCTGGAAGAATTAAGGATCAGGATTGTAGCCGAAGATACAGGGGGTTCTTTCGGACGAACGATTCAATTCTTTACTGTCGACGGTCAGTTGTTAATAAAAACTATCAACAGAGGGGAAAAAACGATTTGAATACGGGGGGGGGCTTGGTTAATGACAGGGGAACCTCATGAATTATGGAAAGCTTATATTGTCAGTAAAAGCCCCGAGAGTAAAGAGCAGTTAGTCCTCCATTACATCTCACTTGTGGAAAGGATAGCCGGTAAGGTTTCCTGCAGCCTTCCGGAACATCTGGCCAAAGACGACCTCATTGGGTACGGGGTATTCGGACTCCTCGAAGCAGTCGACCGGTACGACCCGGAACGCGGTATTCCTTTTCAGTATTTCGCTGTCAAGAGGATAAAAGGGGCTATTATCGACGGCATCCGGAAAGAAGACTGGGTTCCGGTAACAGTCAGAAAAAGGGCCAGGTTATTGGAGCAGGCCTACAAAAAACTGGAGGAAGAACTTCAGCGCAATGCGACGGACGAGGAAGTAGCCGCCGAGCTCAATATTTCTGTGGATGAATTGTTAAAATGGTTAAATAACATTCAGTATGTTTCGATAATATCATTAGATGAACCTTTGGTTGAAAACGAAACGGGTATGCTCAGGGACAATGTAGCCGACGTGCTGAGTCCCAACCCTGTTCATTTAATAGAAGAAAATGAATTGAAAAAAATATTATCAAAAGCGGTGAGTGAACTTCCGGAAAAGGAGAAGCTGGTCGTCGGCCTGTATTATTACCATGACTTGTCGAACCGGGAAATAGCCAGAGTACTTGAAATATCCGACTCCCGTGTTTCACAACTGCATACAAAGGCAATTTTCCGGCTGCGCGGTAAGCTCTCAAGGATAAAAAATGAATTGGTAAGGGGGTAAGACTATGGGGATTAAGTACCTTATTTCAAGGGAACAGGACGGTATATACCTGAAAATTGAAAAGGATAATAAGGTCCTTTTTCCGGCTGTACCGGAACAGATACTGGGAGACCTGGCGAAAAGAAAGATCCCCTTTGAACCCGGGCCTATCGAAACCTGCTTTAAGGAAGCCAACGGAAAACCGGTTAAAATTGCGCCTGTCACGGAGGCACAGTTAATTGACATTACACTGCTGAAAGTCAGGATATCAAGCGACCAGTTACAGGCCTATCTTTTGGTTTTTCCTTTTCTCAACGGCAGTAAAATAGACATACCGGATATTGAAAAAGCTTTGGAAGAATCTAAGGTTAAGTTCGGCATAAAAACTGATTTATTTCCCCAGATAGTACAGCAGCAAAACGAGTATAAAGAGTGGCTGATAGCAGAAGGGAATGCCTGTATTGACGGCGAGGACGCCAAGCTGGTCTTTAACTTTAACCCGGAAGGCATCGATATTAAACCTCAGGAACTGGCAGACGGAAGCGTGGATTTTTTCAATCTGAATTTAATTCAGACCGTCGAAACCGGTACCGTCGTGGCCGAAAAGACTCCGGCAACACCTGGAATAAACGGCATAACGGTTCATGGCGAAGAAAAGAAAGCCAGACCGGGTAAAGATATCCGGCTGCCCATAGGGTTAAACATCCAGGCCGTGGAAGAAAATACAAAACTGATAGCCACAAAAACCGGTCATATTGTTTACAGCAACAAAAAGATATCGGTTCTCCCGTCTTATGAAGTAAGGGGGGACGTCGATTTCAATACGGGTAATATAAAGTTTCCCGGCAATGTTGTCATCTACGGAAATATCAAGAACAACTTTGAAGTGGAAGCAAGCGGCGATATTGAAATTCATGGGAACCTGGAAGGAACAGCAAAAACGGAAGGCAACCTGCAGGTTAAAAAGGGTATAATCAGGGGAAAAGCTGTAGCCGCAGGTAATATTTACGCGCGGTATATCGAAAACGGCTATGCCGAAAGCGCGGGAAACATTGTTATAACTGAGGCAGTGATGCACAGTACGACTAGAGCAGGCAAAAAAGTTGCAGTAGGCGGTAAAAAAGGGCTGCTGGTAGGCGGGAGCTGCTGCGCAGGCGAAGAAATAAGCGCCAAAAACATCGGTTCAGGGCTGGGGACAAGCACTACTCTCGAGGTGGGAATACAACCTGAAGCACGGAACGAGTATAAAGAAGTGAACCGCAGGCTGGCAACCCTCCAGGAGGATTACGCCAAAAACGATAAAACAGTTAAGTCCCTGCAGGAAATGAAACAACAAACAGGCAGCCTTACGGGTGTTAAGAATGAGCTGTTTTTAAAGATATGCCGTTTACAGTATCAAATACACCGTGAAATTGAAGAACTGAAAAAAAGAAAAATGGAACTGGAAATCCAATTTCACGATATGGTAAAGCCAAAGATTTGTGTGGAAAACAGTATTCACAGCGGAGTCAACATAGTCATGGGAAAGTCGATGTTTAACGTGGTTGAGGAATTATACAATGTGAAGTTTATTCTTGACGAATATGAAATCAGGCATGTTCCGTTAAGAGGCTAGGGGGCAGCTTATGACTATAAATCCTGTTGACCTGCAGGTGACGCTTCCGCAGACCGGACAGGTAAATAAAATACAAAGGGGTCTGCAACAGCAGCAGCAGACGGAACAACAGATCCTGGGCCAGCTTATTCACCGGGAAATGAAAGAAAAAGAACAAACCGTACAGAAAATGAAACATGTCGATCATAATAAAATACAAAACGAAGACCTGCACAAAGAAAAAGAAAAACATCATGATAAAAAACAGGCAGGAAATTTTAACAACATGGATACACCTGAACAAAAAAAGCAGGAAAAAAGCGACACAACAGGGAATGAAGAACATAGAGGCCGCCTGTTAGACATCAAAGTCTAAGAGACTGTTGCAAAAGTCCATAATGGTCAGGACGACCTAGTGCCGTGCCGCGGTGCCACGGATGGCAAGGAGCGGCTGCGTCGTTTAATCTGCGCAATCTTGCTAGACGTACGCTAAGTAGTGTTATGACCAATAAAAAGGATATTATGACAGAGAACGGAGGAGGAGCATGGAGGTTCTTGGTGTGGTCGTTTTTTGGCTTAATGTTGTTATCCTGCTCTTTATATCTAATAAACTAAGAAAAATGATGGCACTGGAGCAGCAGTTCAAACAAATCCAAAATAACATTGCGGTATTGGTGAGAGAACACTCTCAGGTTGTTAACACAATTTTAGAAGACCTGGAAAGCAAGATAGAAGAAGCCAAAGAGACAATGGATATGCTTAAGGAAACAAAAACAAAGGAAGAAAAGAAGGCCGGCTTACCACCCGGTACGCCCAAGCCAATGAATGTCAGTTCTAAAATAATTTACTTGCGGCAGCAGGGTCTGTCAGTGCAGGAGATTGCAGAACAGCTGAAATTACCACAGGGAGAAATTAGCTTAAAAATAAATTTACATGAGATGATAAAACAAAATAAAATTAGTAATTTTACATAAAAAAATCCTTGTTCCGGCAACAAAATGTTTGTGCTGGAACTTATTTTTATGATATACTTTCTATTGGTGTAAAAATACACACGCTGTCTGATTTACTCCAAGGTGCCAAAAAAGGTCTGGTGTAAAAATGAAGCCAGCGGAGGAAAAACCTAAAAGGAGAGGAGGTGTAGCAATGTCTGTCATCTCTATGAAGCAGTTATTGGAAGCAGGAGTGCATTTTGGTCATCAGACGAGACGATGGAATCCCAAAATGGCTACTTATATATTTACGGAACGAAACGGCATCTATATAATAGATTTGCAGAAGACCGTAAAGAAGGTAGAAGAGGCCTATGAGTTTATCCGCAGCACTGTGGCCGAAGGCAAGCATGTCTTATTTGTTGGTACTAAAAAACAGGCTCAGGAAACGATTAAAGAAGAAGCAGAGCGCTGTGGTATGTATTATGTACATGAACGCTGGCTGGGCGGGATGCTCACAAATTACCCGACTATCTTAAAAAGAATACAACGTCTAAAAGAGCTGGAAACCATGAAAGAAAACGGCACTATTGAAGTGCTTCCCAAAAAAGAAGTTGCCAAGCTCATGGGCGAAGCAGAAAAACTGGAGAGGTTCCTGGGAGGAATCAAGAATATGCCCGGACTTCCGGGAGCGTTGTTCGTAGTTGATCCCCGCAAAGAACATATCGCCATAGCAGAAGCCAGGCGCCTGGGGATACCTATCGTAGCAATAGTGGATACAAATTGTGACCCGGATGAAATCGACTATGTCATCCCTGGAAACGATGATGCAATCAGGGCAGTAAAACTTTTAACGTCCAAAATGGCTGAAGCAGTACTTGAAGCCAATCAGGGTCAGGTAGGTAACGAAGAGCAGGAAGAAGCAGCAGAAGAAGATAAAGAGTAAGCCTAAAATGTTTTGCGTGGAAAACGTTAAGCAAAGCAGTAAAAGGGGTGGCCGAGGGGGAGATTGGTACCCCGGGTCACCCCTTTTTAATGACATAGTAATTGTAAAATGATAAAAAATGGAATAATAGCAGGTAGAATAAAATACGGAGGTGTAACAACGTGATAACTGCCCAAATGATAAAAGAGCTGCGCGAACGAACAGGCGCCGGGATGCTGGACTGTAAAAAGGCCCTGACCGAAAAAGAGGGCGATATGGAAAAAGCGATAGAATACCTAAGAGAAAAAGGACTGGCAGCAGCAGCAAAAAAAGCCGGCAGAATAGCATCTGAAGGCATAGTTGAGTCTTACATCCATGGTGGCGGCCGGATTGGCGTATTGGTTGAGGTCAACTGTGAAACCGACTTTGTAGCGAAAACCCCTGCTTTCAGGGAGCTCGTAAAAGATATTGCCATGCAGATTGCCGCATCTCGTCCGGAATACGTCAGTAAAGAAGATGTGCCTGAAGAAGTGCTGGAGAAAGAAAGGCAGATATTAAGGAACCAGGCTCTTAATGAAGGAAAGCCTGAAAAAATTGCAGACAAAATGGTAGAAGGACGGATAGAAAAATATTATAAAGACACCTGCCTTCTTGAACAGCAATACATTAAAAACCCCGATATTGCTGTGAGCCAGTTAATCATGGAAAGTATTGCAAAAATCGGCGAAAACATTAAGGTGCGCCGTTTTGCCAGATATGAACTGGGTGAAGGCATTGAAAAGAAGCAGGACAATTTTGCCGAAGAGGTTATGGCTCAAATCAAAAAATAAAGAGAACACATTGTGTTCTCTTTTTATCCCATATAAAAACAAAGTTATTGGATTTATGCCGTTAAAGAGGATTTTAATTTGTTTGTGTAGAAAATGACAGATTGGAGGAGCCTTCCTTATGTCAAAAATAAAATATAAAAGGGTTGTAATTAAGTTAAGCGGAGAAGCGCTGGCTGGTGAAAAGGGTTATGGTCTGGAGCCCAAAATTCTTGATTCCATCGCCTCACAGGTTAAAGAAATTGTTGATCTTGATGTTCAAACAGCTATTGTGGTAGGCGGCGGTAATATCTGGCGCGGCGTTTCAGGCAGCGCGCGCGGTATGGATAGGGCTACTGCCGATTACATGGGGATGCTGGCTACTGTAATTAACGCCCTGGCCTTGCAGGACGCCCTGGAAAGCAGGAATGTAGCAACCAGGGTTCTTTCAGCAATTGAGATGCGTCAGGTAGCAGAACCTTATATCCGCCGCAGGGCCATCCGCCACCTGGAAAAAGGAAGAGTTGTCATTTTTGCAGCTGGAACAGGTAACCCGTATTTTTCAACTGATACCACAGCAGCCCTGCGCGCTGCGGAAATTGAAGCCGAGGTTATTTTAATGGCCAAAAAAGTGGAAGGCGTCTTCGATTCTGATCCCAAAAAGAACCCATCCGCGAAAAAATTCAAAGAGCTCTCATATATTGACGTCCTGAACAGGGGATTGGGTGTAATGGACTCAACAGCAACATCCCTGTGTATGGATAACAAAATCCCGCTGATTATATTCAGCATACTGGAAGAAGGTAATATCAAAAAAGTAATTACCGGTGAACAAATAGGTACTTTTGTTGGGAGGGAAGAGACAAATGCTGAAGGCTGTAATTCATGAAAGTGAAGAAAAAATGAAAAGAACCATTGAAATCTTGCGTAAGGAGTTTTCCACACTGAGGGCGGGAAAAGCCAACCCATCCATTTTGGACAAAGTAATGGTCGATTATTATGGAACACCAACCCCCATCAATCAACTGGCTAACATTTCCGTCCCGGAACCGCGTCTTCTAACTATCCAGCCATGGGATAAGAGCAGTATTCCGGCAGTAGAAAAGGCCATCCTTAAATCTGATTTAGGTCTAAATCCCAGCAGTGACGGTAGTATCATCAGAATAATAATTCCCCAGTTAACCCAGGAAAGAAGGCTTGAACTGGTCAAAACCATTAAGAAAAAGGCCGAGGAGAGCCGGGTCAGCATCCGTAATATCCGACGGGACTCCAATGAACGTATCAAGGGACTGGAAAAAGCTAAAACGGTTTCGGAAGACGAAGCCAAAAAAAGCCAGGATGAAATGCAAAAACTGACTGACAAATTCATTAAAGAGGTAGACCATGTTTTAGACATTAAGGAAAAGGAAATAATGGAAGTATAAGGGTTGTCAGGGATGAATGACACTACACTGTTTATCCGCCTGTTAGGCAAAAGCGCGGAAGAAGTAATAACAGAACTGAATAAATGCAGTCCCGGCCATTATCGCATTTGTTATACACGTGACCCCCGCAGTTGCAAAGATAAGGAAAATGTTGAAAAAAGGGTTATACGCATAAAAAAAAGAGATGGCTTCATAGAGTTGCTTGTCGGTTATTTTCAGATACCGGCTTTTCACATAAGTACTTAATAACCCTCTGGAGTGGGTTAAAGAGGCTGCTTACAAAGTCCCGTATCTCTCCGCTGCCATTTTATGGGGCAGGCAGGAAAAGGAACAGCGGGTTTTTAAGCAGTCTATCTAAATTAGGGCGGCTTATCTAGTGTGCAAACGGTGGCCCTGTTTTTCTATTAGGCGTGTTTCCTTTGAAGGAGGCAAAAGGTTTAGGATGAGTCGTTATTTTAAGAATTTATTTAATAAGAGGGAGCCCAATCATGATGTGGTAAATCCCGGGGAATTATCCAAACAGCCGCTTCCCCGGCATATTTCAATTATTATGGACGGTAACGGAAGATGGGCCCAAAAGAAAGGGCTGCCGCGTGCCGCAGGACACCGGGCCGGGGTGGAGGCGCTAAAAAGGGTTGTTGATGCCTGTCTGACGATTGGAATTAAATATTTAACTGTATATGCTTTTTCCACGGAAAACTGGAAAAGGCCCAAGGATGAAGTTGACACATTAATGAACCTTTTGGTGGAATACGTGGAAAAAGAATTGGCTGCACTAGAACAAAACGGGGTTAGGGTCAGTGTCCTGGGGAATATCGGGGGACTGCCAAAAAATACGCAAAAGCAAATACACAAAGCGCTTGAGAAAACAAACCGTAATATGAAGCTCAATCTCCAAATAGCACTTAATTACGGGGGTCGTACCGAGCTGGTTGAGGCTGTACGCATAATTTGCCAGGGTGTAAAACAGGGGAATATCAAGCCCGAAGAGGTAAATGAAGAAATGATTGCAAATAATTTGTACACAGCAGGACTTCCCGACCCCGATCTGATGATTCGTTCCTCCGGCGAGATGCGTATCAGCAACTTTCTTCTGTGGCAGTCAGCATATACTGAGTACTGGGTTACTGACACACTGTGGCCTGATTTTTCAGCTTCCGAACTTTACCGTGCCATTTACGACTACCAACAACGCCATCGCCGTTACGGCGGTCTGTAGACAAAGGAAAAGAAGTGGTGATGAAGATGTTAGGGCAGAGGGTTATTACCGCCTTAATCGGTATTCCAGTTATTCTTTTTGTTTTTTATACTGGGAATTTGCTGTTGCTTGCAGGTATTTATCTCCTGATAATTGTGGCAGTCGCTGAGTTTCTTAATATTGTGCGGAAGGCTGGACAGCGGGGACTGGTTTTCCCCCTCTGGACGGGCGCTATAATTTTTCCGTTAATTATACAATATAATTATAATATGATCGGGTTTGCAGTTTTTTTGACAGTTCTATTCTGCAGTATTTTTTTTATAAACGGCTACCCGCACTATTCCCCGTTGGACCTGGGCTGGACCCTGTTAGGGCTGTTATACGTGGTAGCGGGTTTTTCGCACTTTTTACTGCTGCGTACACTGGAACATGGTTTCTGGTTAATCGTCTATGTATTTATCGTAGTATGGAGTACAGATGCTGGGGCCTATTTCAGCGGAATCCACCTGGGCAGGCACAAACTTGCTCCCACCATCAGCCCCAATAAAAAGTGGGAAGGTTCTTTGGGAGGTTTGCTTTCAAGCATTATTGCCGTTTATATTTTTACTGTATTTGTACCACTGCCGGAAAGCAAAACTCTTTTGTTTCTGGCTCCCGCAGTATCGATTGCCGGTCAAATCGGGGACCTTTTTGAAAGCGCTCTCAAGCGGTTTGCTAATATCAAAGATTCAGGCCATCTCATTCCGGGCCATGGGGGTGTCTTGGACCGTTTTGACAGCGCGCTTTGGGCCTTCCCTTTCACCTACCATGTCATGGTGTTTTTAGAAAGGTTGTATTAAAATGAACCCAGAAACGGAACGATACGGTAATATCTTAATTAAGCTGTTGATCTTTTTAACTGTTATTATTACGGTGTTTTTAGGGGTAAACTATTTTTTCCCCGTAGTATTTAAAGTATCGCAAGGCTTGGTCTGGGGATTTCTGCCCTTTATCCTGGCTTTGATCATCGCTATTTTGATAGACCCTTTTGTTGATTGGCTGGAGAAGAAAAAAAACATAAAAAGAGGAGCGGCGGTAGCTTTTACCCTGTCCTTTTTGTTGATTATTATAAGCGTTATAATTGTGCTTGTAATCTCGCGTCTTGTTATTGAGCTGGCAGGACTGTATTCCATTTGCCTGAGTACACGCAGTTCCTTATGAAAAGCGGGTTGCAGTGGGTTGACCGGCTCAGGAATTACATTACCAACAACCCGCTCCCGGAAGAGGCAGCTAATGCCCTGCGCTCCAATTTGCAGGTGATCGTAAACGGTCTGGCTGATTTAATAACGGCGACCACAAACTTCCTGTTCGATCTCTTGACAGGACTGCCCGGCTTTTTTACTATTATTATTGTTTCAGCACTGGCTACTTTCTTTATCAGTCGTGACAAGGCGCATATTATGAGTTTTATTTACAGCCTGACACCAAAAAGATTTATCAGACCGGCCAGCATTATCATAGGAGAAATTAGTACGGCCCTGATAGGCTTTTTTCGGGCCCAGACCATTCTTATCAGTATAACAGCGGTTTTAACTATTATTGGTCTTTATATCCTTAAGGTGGATATTGCGTTAACCGCCGGCCTGATAGTCGGATTTTTCGATCTGCTTCCCATCCTGGGGCCGGGAACAATCCTGGTCCCGTGGGCGGTATTTCAACTGATAGCAGGGAACATTAAGTTGGGGGCCGGTCTTTTCATTTTATACGGGGTCCTGGTTGGGGTCAGACAGTTGATTGAACCGAAGATAATTTCGCAGAATATCGGGCTGCATCCTCTGGCTACCTTGCTGGCGCTTTATCTGGGTTTAAAGTTTATTGGCATCTGGGGGATTATTATTGGTCCATTCCTCGTAATACTGATTAAAGCAATTATTAAGAGTTTGCATTATAACAAAAACTAATTAGCTGGATGGAACGGAGAGGAGAGTTCCGGTGTCAAAAAAGATTGCAGTTTTAGGTTCTACAGGGTCCATAGGCAGACAAGCCCTGCAGGTAGTTGATGAAAACCCGGGGAACTATAAAGTGGTGGCCCTTGCGGCGGGTTCCAATTTCAGACTGCTCGCCGAACAGATAAAGACATACAAGCCGCTTTATGCGGCGGTGGGAACTCCCCGGGCTATGCGCGGGCTTAAATCACTGATTGACGGGGAAAATACTGAAATCCTGGTAGGAACGGAAGGATTAGTGAATTTGGCCAGGCTTACCGGAATAGATTTAATACTGATTGCAGTGACCGGCATCAACGGGCTGCGTCCAACCCTGGCGGCTATTGAGAACAAGATTCCGGTTGCGCTGGCTAATAAAGAAACGCTGGTTACTGCCGGCTCCCTGGTGATGAGTAAGGCAAGGGAAAACAAAGTCCCGATTATCCCGGTTGACAGCGAACACTCGGCTATCTACCAGTGTTTTGAAGAAAATAATAAGACATCGGTAGAAAAACTGATTTTAACTGCTTCCGGAGGACCCTTTCTCCACTATACACGTGATGAACTGGAAAAAGTAACTCCGGAACAAGCACTTCAGCACCCCAAATGGCAGATGGGAGTTAAAATAACCATTGACAGTGCGGGTATGATCAACAAGGGGCTGGAAATAATCGAAGCCCACTGGCTCTTTGACGTTCCGTATGAGAAAATAGAAGTAGTGGTACACCCGCAGAGCATTATTCATTCCATGGTCCAGTACGAGGACGGCGCAATCCTGGCCCAGATGGGACTGCCGGATATGAGAGTTCCAATCCAGTATGCGCTAACTTACCCCCGGCGGCAGAAAAATTCTTTTCCCAGGCCGGATTTCCACAAGATAAGGGAACTCACTTTCCTTGAACCGGATGCGCAGAGGTTTCCGGGACTTCGCCTGGCCTATGAGGCCGGGAAAACAGGCGGCACTATGCCTACAGTATATAATGCCGCCAATGAGGCCGCAGTAGATCTGTTCCTGAACAAAAAAATCAAGTTCAGCAATATTTCAGTTTTAATAGAAAAAGTTATGACAAGACACAGCCCGTTAAACAGTTTTGACATTGATGAAATCCTGGCAATAGACAACTGGGCGCGTGAAAAAGCATATGGCTGTGTCTGAAAAGGGGTGTAATTAATGCAAACAATAATAGCTTCCATTATTATTTTCGGTCTGATTATTTTTGTGCACGAATTCGGTCATTATCTCGTAGCAAAACTGACCGGAATACGCGTTGAAGAGTTTAGTCTCGGAATGGGGCCAAAAGTGATAGGTAAAAAATGGGGGGAGACCTTATATTCCATCAGAGCTCTTCCCCTGGGCGGTTTCTGCAAAATGACCGGAGAAACAGGCAGCGATGAGTACAGACCTGTTGAGACACATGACTTACGGCGGTTCGACCAAAAACCGATCTGGGTACGGATGTCAGTCATTTTTGCGGGGCCTTTGATGAATTTCTTGCTGGCGATAGTACTTTTTACCATGATCTTTGCCATTTTGGGTATGCCTCAGGACCTTACCACAAAGATAGGCAGTGTGGTAACTAACGAAGCGGCGGACAGCGCCGGACTTAAACCCGGAGATAGAATTGTACAGATCAATGACGAGCCTGTAGACACATGGCGGGACCTGGTCGCAATAATACACACCAATGCCGGAAACCGGTTGAAACTTACCGTGGAACGCGAGGGTAACACTTTTGAAGTTCAAGTTGTTCCGCGGCTGGACCCTGAAAATAATGTAGGTATCATCGGTATTACACCGGATGAAATAATATGGGAAAATATAGGGATTATCCCGGCCATTAAAATTGGTCTTGAGAGAACGTATGAGATCACCCGACTGACCATTGTAGGTCTGCTGGAAATAATCACAGGCAAGACGTCGGCGGAGGGGATAGCCGGACCGGTTGGAATCCTCCAGTTAATTGGTGAGTCAGCCCGGTTTGGTCTTATCTACCTGGTTAACCTTACTGCCTTGATCTCTATAAACTTAGGTTTGTTGAATCTTCTTCCCATTCCGGCCCTGGATGGAAGCCGCCTGTTCTTTTTGGGCGTAGAGGCGTTAAGGGGGCGTCCTGTCAACCCTGCCAAGGAGAACTTCGTACACCTGGTAGGCTTTGTCCTGTTAATGATTCTAATGGTTATTATAACGTATCGTGATATTCTGAGGATCTTTGGCTAGGTGTGTAAAAATGGCAAATCATTATTTTGAACGCAGAAAAACGAAAAACTTCACGCTGGGTAGTGTGGGCATAGGCCATGAACATCCTGTTTCCATACAATCTATGACTACTACGGATACCCGGAATACGGCGGCTACCCTTAAGCAGATAAGAGAATTGGGGGCAAGCGGGTGTGAAATAGTTCGGGTGGCTGTGCCAGACTGCGAGGCAGCCTATGCTCTTAGTGCAATCGTACAGGAATCGCCGCTTCCGGTGGTAGCGGATATTCATTTTGACTACCGGCTGGCGCTGATGGCCATCGACAATGGGGTCCATGGCCTTAGGCTAAATCCGGGCAATATCGGCGAAGAGTGGAAAGTACGGGAAGTGGTGAGAGCCGCGCAGGAAAAAAGCATTCCTATCAGGATCGGGGTTAATGGCGGCTCGCTTGAAAAAAAGATTTTGGAAAAACACGGAGGCGTTACGGCTCAGGCTTTGGTGGAGAGCGCGCGTCGTCACGTTTCGATCCTGGAAGACCTGGGTTTTGAACTGATCAAGATCTCCCTGAAATCGTCTCGCGTGCCGCTGATGATAGACGCCTACCGCCAAATAGCCGGACAGGTTCCGTATCCCCTGCACCTTGGGGTTACTGAAGCGGGGCTGTATGAAGTTGGAAGTATAAAGTCGGCGGTAGGTATAGGTTCTTTGCTGGCGCTGGGTATAGGCGATACAATCAGGGTCTCCCTGACCGGGGATCCTGTCCGGGAAATAAAAGTGGCCAAGCTTATCCTGCATGCAGTGGAACTGAGGAAAGAGGGCGTGGAAGTAATATCATGCCCCACCTGCGGCCGCTGCCAGATTGACCTGTATGCGCTGGCAGCTGAAGTGGAAAAAAGGACGGCTGACCTCAAGGTTCCACTGACCATTGCTGTGATGGGTTGTGCCGTCAACGGGCCTGGCGAGGCCAGGGAAGCAGACCTCGGGATTGCAGGAGGCAAGGGAGAAGGACTTGTCTTTGCTAAGGGGAAAATAGTTAAGAAAGTGCCTGAAAGCCAACTTTTGGAGGCTTTGTTGGACGAAATAGGCAAAATAACGAAAAAAGGAGTATAGGAGATGTATTTTAGCCGGTTATATGCGCCTACATTACGTGAAACACCTGCCGAGGCTGAAGTGGTAAGCCACCAGCTCCTTGTCAGGGCAGGTTTTATCCGGAAATCATCAGCCGGGGTCTATACTTATCTTCCTCTCGCCCAGAAGGTATTACAGAAGATATCCTCCATCATAAGAGAAGAGATGGACAGGGCAGGCGGGCAGGAAATCATGATGCCTGTTATCCAGCCGGCTGAACTGTGGCTGGAGTCGGGCCGCTGGCATGTTTACGGGAAAGAACTTTTTCGTCTGAAGGACCGTCATGAACGGGATTTCTGCCTGGGGCCCACCCATGAGGAGATTATTACAGACTTGGTCCGTATGGACGTTTCCTCCTACCGCCAGCTCCCGCTTTTACTTTATCAGATACAGAACAAGTACAGGGATGAACGCCGCCCGCGTTTCGGATTGATGCGAGGGCGTGAGTTTATCATGAAAGACCTCTACTCTTTTGACAGAGGCGAAGAAGGGCTTAATCTGAGCTATCAAAAGATGTATGATGCCTATTCAGCCATCTTTGCACGCTGCGGGCTTAAATTCAGGCCTGTAGAAGCGGATTCAGGAGCTATTGGCGGCAGCGGAAGCCATGAATTTATGGTTATCGCTGAATCAGGAGAAGCTCAAATTGTATATTGCCCGGACTGCAGCTACGCAGCAAACGTGGAGATTGCCCCGTGCCTTCCTTCTGAAAACGAAAAGCAGCCTGCCCAGCCCCTGACAAAAGTTGAAACGCCTGGCAGGACGTCTGTGGAGGAAGTTGCGCAGTTTTTGAACATAGCTGCCTGTCAAATAATCAAAACCCTCTTTTACCAGGCAGATGAAGAGGTTATTGCGGTGTTGGTCCGCGGGGACAGGACAAACAACGAGATAAAATTGCAGCGCCTCCACCCGTCACTCACTTTTGAGATGGCCTCCGCTGACAAAATCAAGGAGATAACAGGATGTGAGCCTGGTTATGTCGGCCCCGTCGGGTTAGATGGGAAAAATATCAAGATATATGCTGATGAAGAGATTAAAACAATGGTTAATGCGGTCTGCGGCGGTAATGAGAAAGACTGTCATTTTGTCAATGTTGTACCGGAACGCGATTTTAATGTTGCAACATATGCTGACCTCAGGTTAATAGAAGAAGGGGAGCCCTGCCCCCAGTGCAAAACAACCCTGAAAAAGGCCAGGGGGATTGAAGTCGGGCAGGTCTTCAAACTGGGTACGAAATACAGCAAAGCTTTAAACGCGATTTATATTGACGAAAACGGGAAAGAAAACCTTATAGTTATGGGATGCTATGGGATAGGAGTAAGCAGGACAATGGCTGCAGCTGTAGAGCAGAATAACGATGCCGATGGTATCGTCTGGCCGGCTGCGATTGCCCCTTATCATGCCGTGATTATCCCCGTTTCAGTAAGCGATCCGCAATTGTGGCAGGCTTCACTGGAACTCTACAGTAAAATGCAAAACAGCGGGATTGAAGTGGTGCTAGACGACCGCAATGAGAGAGCCGGCGTCAAGTTTAAAGACGCCGATCTGATTGGCTATCCCGTACGTATAACCTTGGGGAAAAAATTTACTGAAGAAAATGTAATTGAAGTGAAAATAAGAAAGGATAAAAATGTCAGTTTTGTACCGGAAAATGATATAATAAATTATGTAAAGGATATATTAAGAAAGTATTAATTCAACCTGGGGGATATATTCCATGAGTGTAACAGCAATAATTCCTGCCTACAACGAGGAGAAGTATATAGGAGGAGTATTGGCGCCACTGCTGGAAATCAAACAGGTATCACAGATCATTGTAGTCAGCGACGGATCTACTGACAATACAGCCCCGGAAGCCAGGAAATGGGGTGTCGATGTGATTGAACTTCCGGAAAACACCGGAAAGGGCGGCGCAATGTCTGTCGGATTTAAGGCAGCCCGCGAAGAGGCTATCCTGTTTCTTGATGCTGACCTGATTGGCTTAACCCGCAGTCATGTGCTGGATTTGATTAACCCTGTCCTCAACGATGAAGTGGATATGACTATAGGCATTTTTGAGAACGGGCGCCTTAGCACCGACATGGCACAAGTGATAGCCCCGTTTTTATCGGGACAGCGCTGTATTAAAAAAGAAAGTCTTTGTGAATTTACGGGATGGGAAGATGCAGGGTTCGGTGTAGAAACTGCTCTGACCTTGTTTGCGCAGGAGCATAACCTGCGCATCAGACAGGTAACACTGCCAGCTATGTCCCATGTGATGAAGGAAGAAAAACTAGGCCTTGTACGGGGCTTTGCCTACAGGATGAAAATGTACTGGGAGATTGCAAGAAAGGTCCGTAAAGGAGGCTAGCTTTAATGAATTATGAATTGGTTATGTGCCTGCGGCTTCTTTTAGCGGCTGTTCTAGGAGGGTTAATCGGCCTGGAAAGGGAAAGCCTTAATAAATCAGCGGGTTTTCGAACTCATACGCTGGTTTGCCTAGGTTCCTGTTTAATAATGATTACCTCTATTGAAATGTTTACAGTACACGGACGTGGAGTAATTGGGGACCCCGCCAGGCTGGCCGCGCAGGTTGTCAGCGGCATCGGCTTTCTGGGCGCCGGGACCATTATCCGTTCAGGGTTTGGCGTAAAGGGCCTGACTACAGCCGCCTCGCTGTGGGTGGTGGCCGGCATCGGGCTGGCGGTCGGCGCAGGCCGGTATCTTACCGGTGTTGCGGCCACAGCAGTTGTTTTCCTGGTGCTCGTATATATGCCGCGCCTGGAGACGATTGTTAAGTCGGGCCACCGGAATCTGAAAAAAGTCGAGGTCATGATTGAAGACAGGCCGGGACAGCTGGGAAAAGTGTCGACGGCTTTAGGAGAAAAGGAGATCCATATACGCAAGGTGGAATTAAGCGAGCCCCTCTCTGATAACAAGCTCAAACTGACCTTGCTGGTAAATGTTCCATATAACTATAAAGTTAAGGAAATAATTGAACTATTGAATAAAGTTAACGGCGTTTATGAAGTGAATGTAAGTTGATGCCCAAGACAGCAGGAGGGTTTCGGAATGTCCTTACTATTGGATAACGACGGATGTAAATGGCGGCAAATGGTAGCATCTGCTAAGGTCCCCGACGATTTGAGAGATTATCTGGCCCGCTTCCGTCTGAAAAGAATTATGATTTCCCAGGCTGACAAGGCTTGGGAAATATATTTTCAGTGCAGCTTTGAACCGGACGAAAGAATACAAGAAAGCATCCGCAAAGTGTGGACAGACTATTTCGGGACATCTTATAAGACCGTTTTGTATTTTGAACAGGCAGATACTAATGAAGACTTAGAAAGTATTTACCGGCAGAAATGGCCTGAAATAATAGAAAGGCTGGCAGACAGTTTGCCCAGTTTGCGGGGTTGGCTGCATAGAGCGGAATGTTTTGTGGCAAACAACCATTTGCAGATTGAAATGGACCAGGAAATAGGGTGGTCCTATTTGGTGGCCCAGGGCGTAAAAGACAGGCTGGAAAGGCTGCTGCGGGAAGAATACAATATTCCGGCCGCTGTCAGTATAGTACTGAAAGAAGAAGAGGCGGACGAGTGCAGCGAGAATGGGGCCGAAAGCTACTTCGTGGAAATAGAGGATAACTACAGGGACATTTTTAATGAAACAATTGAAAAACGGAACCGGGATAAACAGCTAAAAGCTAAGGATAAGTTACATAAAACAGTACTGGGCAAGAAGATAACTGCGACACCTGCTTCAATTAATACGATTAAAGAGGAAGAACGAAATGTTACAGTCCGGGGGTATGTCTTCGGGCTGGAGATTAAACCCCTGAAATCAGGCCGAACCTTGATTAGTTTCTTTATCTCCGATCTCACCGATTCCATCTCCTGCAAAATTATTACCGGCTCAGATACGGCTCGGGTACTGGCTGCCAAACTGACGGAACATAACTGGTACCTGTTTCGAGGCTCGGTTCAGACAGACCGCTATACACAGGAACTTACTTTAATGCCGCTGGACATTATGGAGACAGTGGTGGAATCAAGAGAGGACCTTGCCCCGGAAAAAAGGGTGGAGCTTCATCTCCATACAAAAATGAGCACACTGGACGCTGTCGGGGACGTCAAGGAAATAATCAGGCGCGCCGGGAAGTGGGGGCATGAGGCAGTCGCCATTACTGACCATGGCGTGGTCCAGGCCTTTCCGGAAGCTTATGAAGCATCTTTAAAACACAAGGTCCATTTAATTTACGGACTGGAGGGATATATCTATGACGACGGCGTCTACTATCCGGCCGGTACGAAAATACCCACCTATCACTGCATTATTCTGGCCTTGAACCAGGAGGGCCTGCGGAATATTTACGAACTGGTTACGTTATCGCACATCAACTATTTTTACCGTGTGCCACGCATTCCCAAGAGTGAGCTGACACGTCTGAAGAAGGGGCTCTTGATCGGCACGGCTTGTGAAGCAGGGGAACTTATCCAGGCTTATCTGCAGGGAGCAGATATGTCGAAACTGGAAGAAATTGCAGCCTTTTATGACTACCTGGAAATACAGCCTCGCCAGAACAATTATTTTATGATCGAAAACCAAACACTGGCCGACGAAGAAGACCTCGTGAAAATGAATAAAACGATTTACGAACTTGGTAAAAGACTGGACAAGCCGGTTGTTGCCACGGGTGATGTGCATTTTATCGATCCCGCGGACGAGATATACAGGCGCATATTAATGGCCGGCAAAGGTTTTGAAGATGCTGATAACCAGGCGCCCCTGTATTTTAAAACCACGGAGGAAATGCTGGAGGAATTTGCTTACCTCGGTCCGGAAGCGGCTTATGAGGTCGTGATAAAAAACACCCGTGAAATAGCGGCAAAAACCGAAGCTTTAAAACCTATTCCCGATGAATTCTATCCTCCGGAAATCCCAGGGGCGGAGGAAGAAATAATAAACCTTACCATGACCAGGGCTAATGAATTGTATGGGGACCCGCTTCCCGTACTCGTCAAACAGAGGATTGATAAGGAATTAAATGCCATTATTAACAACGGGTTTGCGGTATTGTACCTGATTGCTCATAAATTAGTCAAAAAATCCAACGAAGAAGGGTACCTGGTTGGATCCCGCGGTTCAGTCGGTTCTTCGCTGGTTGCAACTCTGTGCGGCATAACGGAAGTTAACCCGCTGTCGCCCCATTACCGCTGCCAACGCTGCAAGAACAGTGTTTTTGCTGAAGACGGTTCGGTTGGTTCGGGTGCGGACCTGCCGGATAAAGAATGCCCGGAATGCGGCCAGCGCCTGGTTAAAGACGGGCATAGCATACCCTTTGAAGTCTTTATGGGCTTTGAAGGGGACAAGGTCCCGGATATAGACCTTAATTTTTCGGGCGATTACCAGCCGCGCGCCCATAAATATACAGAAGAGTTGTTCGGAAAAGACAATGTCTTTCGCGCGGGTACGATCGCTACCATAGCGAATAAGACGGCCTTCGGGTTTGTCAAGAACTACTTCGAAGAAAAAAAACAAGTGGTAAGGTCTGCGGAAACCAACAGGCTGGTACGGGGCTGTTCCGGCGTAAAACGAACAACGGGACAGCACCCGGGTGGAATTATGGTCCTTCCCAAAGGGATGGACGTGCACCTCTTTACGCCACTCCAGCGTCCCGCGGACCAGGTCAATTCTTCCACCGTTACGACACATTTTGATTATCATGCCATTTCCAGCCGGTTGGTCAAATTGGACCTGCTGGGGCATGATGACCCCACAGTGCTTAAAATGCTGGAAGACCTGACCGGTGTAGACTGCAGGGCGATACCCCTGGACGAACCCGGTGTACTGTCGCTGTTTTGCGGCACGGAGGCTTTGAAGATAGATGCTTCTGAACTGGGTACCTCGGTGGGGACACTGGGAGTTCCCGAATTTGGCACGAAGTTTGTCCGACAAATGCTGGAAGATACCAAGCCCAAAAGCTTTTCCGACTTGGTCAGGATAAGCGGGTTCTCGCACGGGACCGATGTCTGGCTTAACAATGCTCAGGATCTGATCAGAACAGAAACGGCGAAAGTATCGGAAGTAATTTCCGCGCGCGATGACATAATGAATTATCTTATTCACAAGGGACTTAATCCTGGCAAGGCCTTTAAGATTATGGAAGATGTCCGTAAGGGCAAAGGGGTGCGTCCGGATGATGTTGCGTTAATGAAGGAAAACAATGTGCCGGACTGGTATATCGAATCCTGCCAGAAAATAAAGTACATGTTTCCCAAGGCCCATGCGGTAGCCTATGTGATGATGGCCTTTCGTATTGCCTATTTCAAGGTTTATTACCCGGCAGCCTTTTACGCCAGCTTTTTTACAGTCAGAGCCGATGAATTTGATGCCGACCTTGTGGTGGGCGGCATTCCTTCCATCAAACGTAAAATGGAAGAGATCACGAAGAAGGGTAATGACGTTTCGCAAAAAGAAGAAAAACTGTATACTATCCTGGAACTTGCCTGTGAGATGTACCTGCGCGGCATTCACTTAAAAAGAGTGGACCTGGCCGCCTCAGACAGCACAGCATTTCTCATTGTCGACGGTGGCAAAGCGCTGCTGCCGCCGCTGGTTTCGCTGCAGGGGCTGGGAAAAACGGCTGCGTTGGGTATCGCCAGAGCAAGAGAGGAAAAACCATTCACTTCCCGGGATGACCTGAGGATAAGGAGCAAACTGTCCAAGACGGTGCTTGAAGTCTTAGACAGTCACGGCTGCCTGCAGGGATTGCCGGATAAAGACCAGCTGTCTTTATTTTGAACTTGCTTCAAATAAACTTGCCAACAGATGTATTTATATGTTAAACTTTAATGCAGGAGTACTGTTTACATTTTTTTCATCATGTGCTGCAAGAGTGGGTTTCGCCCACTCTTTCGTCTTATTGCATCAGGCGGACTTTACAGTACCAAAATAATAATTGAATAGGGAAGGAGGGTAATCATGCAGTCCAAAAAAATACAGGATTTAGTATATACTCTGGCAAAACCGGTCGTAGAGGAAAAAGGACTGGAATTGGCCGGAGTGGAGTACGTTAAGGAAGGTCCGAACTGGTATCTCCGCATCTATATAGACAAAGAGACGGGAGTGGACCATGAGGACTGCGAGACTGTCAGCAGGGTGATCTCAGACCTGTTGGATAAGAAAGATCCCATCCAGCAGTCATATTTTCTGGAAGTGTCGTCACCTGGGATAGAAAGGATACTGCAGACGGAAAAGGATTTTAATAAATTTAAATCCCGTCAGATAGTTGTACATTTGTATACACCTTTTGAAGGCCAGAAAAAACTTAAAGGAACCCTTGGAAACGTTAATAAGGAAACTCTGGAACTGCAGCTCGAAAATGGCGGGGAACTGCAGCTCTCAAGAGATAAAATAGCCCAGGTAAGACTGGCCTGGGAAGAATAGGGGGAGAGTAACAAAGATGAATTTGGAACTGATAGAGGCGCTTAACGAGCTGGAAAAGGAAAAAGGTATTGACAGTGAAATAATTATTGAAGCAATAGAGGCAGCTTTGGTTTCCGCATATAAAAAAAATTTTGGCACCCAGTCCAACATGAGAGTCAGTATTGACCGGTCTACAGGAGAGATAAAGGTTTTTTCACGAAAGACAGTTGTTGAGGAAGTAACAAATCCCAAAGAAGAAATAGCTTTAAGTGAAGCCAGGAAAATGGACCCGCGTTATGAGCTCGACGACATACTGGAAACCGAAGTTACGCCGAAGGACTTTGGCCGGATTGCTGCTCAGACTGCTAAACAGGTTGTTGTGCAGAGAATCAGAGAGGCCGAACGGGACATGGTTTTCGATGAGTATGCCAACCGTGAAGGCGACATAGTGACAGGAGTGGTACAAAGACAAGAAGGAAAAAATGTTTTTATTGACCTGGGAAAGACCGAGGCTATTTTAACACAAAACGAACAAATGCTTGGGGAGCAATATAAAAACCAGGATCGTATAAAAACTTTGATCATTGATGTAAAAAAGACAACAAAAGGTCCGCAAATCATGGTTTCCAGGACTCATCCGGGATTGTTGAAACGGTTGTTTGAGTTGGAAGTCCCGGAAATTCATGACGGCACGGTAGAATTAAAGTCAGTTGCCCGTGAAGCAGGAGCGCGTTCCAAGATAGCAGTGCACTCCAAAAACGAGAATGTGGACCCGGTGGGGTCTTGTGTCGGACCGAAGGGATTGAGGGTGCAGGCAATTGTTAATGAACTGAAGGGCGAAAAAATCGATATTGTGAGGTGGAGCTCGGATCCCACCAAATTCATTGCCAATTCTTTAAGCCCTGCCAAAGTTGTATCTGTGGATATATCTCAGGATGAAAAAACAGCCAAAGTTGTTGTCCCGGATTACCAGCTTTCCCTCGCCATTGGAAAAGAAGGTCAGAATGCCAGGCTTGCCGCCAAGCTGACCGGATGGAAAATTGATATTAAAAGCGAGTCACAGGTTCAGCCAATCGAAGCTGAAGAATAAGGAAAGGGGTGCAGCGGTAATGAGACAGAGAAAAGTTCCGCAGCGGATGTGTGTTGGCTGTATGGAAATGAAGCCTAAAAAGGAACTGATCCGTATTGTCCGAACCCCTGATTCTCAGGTTTTAATAGATGCAAGCGGCAAAAAATCAGGCCGGGGTGTTTATATTTGTCCCAGCGGAAGCTGCCTGAGCAAGGCATTAAAGACTAACCGACTGGAAAAAAACTTACAGCATCCTATCTCGGAAGAGATCATTACCAGGCTGAAAGTTGGATTGAGCTATGACAACGGTACCTGCTAACATCAGAACTCTGCTCGGTTTTGCCAAAAAAAGCGGTAAACTGCTGTGCGGAGAAACGGCCGTAGAGTCGGCCATTAAAAGAAATGCTGCTATGCTGGTAATCCTGGCTCACGATCTGCCGGAGAAAAGAAAGATACACTGGGAATACTGGTGTAGAAACAATAAGATTAAGTATGTTACCCTGGGTACAAAAGAAGAATTCGGCCTGATCCTGGGAATGTCCGAGCGCAGCGTCCTGGCTGTCATTGACAGTCAAATGGCTGCAGCTATTAGAAAACAATTGAGCCATACGGTATAGCATAAATTTTGCGGGGGTGATTTGATGGCAACAATACGAGTACATGAATTGGCCAAGGATATGAATTTATCGAGTAAAGAACTGCTTGATAAATTGCAGCAGCTTGGTCTGAATATGAAAAATCATATGAGTACGATTCCCGGTGGAGAAGTAAACAGGATTAAGAACATGGTATTAAACCTGGAAAAAATAAAGACAGCCAATCTGCAGGCAGAACAAAAAACAAAAACCTCAGCGCCGATGAAGCCGGTCAAACAAAATGAAGTTAAACCTCCTTTTACCGCAGGCGGCAAACCGCCTGTCAAGGAAAGTCCGGAGAACCATGGCAGGGCAGAACAGCATAAGACTGCAGCCCCGAGGACTGACAACAGGCCTTTTAACCAGCAAAAGACGCAACGGCCGCCTTATGATAACCGCCGGGCCCAGCAGAACCAGCCCGCCAGACCGAGCCAGCCCGCCAGACCGAGCCAGCCCGCCAGACCGGGCCAGCCCGCCAGACCGGGCCAGCCTGTCAGGCCGGCTCAGGTCAAACCTGCGCTTACACCTAAGCCGAACACCAATTATACGGAGGATAAAGATAATTATCTCCTGAAGGCGGAAAAAGCGCTTGGTGAAAAGGCATATGAACGGGGAGGAGTAGCAAGGACTTCTTCTAATAAAAAACGTTATGACGATAAGAAATATGACAATAAAAAGGGCGGAAAATTTAAGGGTACCAGGAATTACCAGATGCGCAAAGAGCACGCACCGGTAGTTGTAAAACAAATTACCCTGGAAGGTCCTTTGACAGTCCAGGAATTTGCTCATCTGATTAACAAGAAAGCGGCGGATGTAATTAAAAAATTACTTGGACTCGGAGTACTGGCTACGATCAACCAGGAACTTGACATCGATACACTGATCTTGCTGGGACAGGAATTTGGGACTGCGGTTGAAGTAAAAGCAAAGAAAGAAGAAATATTGCTGGCGGAAAAGCCCGATAACCCGGAGGACCTGACAGAGCGCCCCCCTGTGGTTACTATTATGGGGCACGTGGACCATGGAAAAACTTCACTTTTGGATGTTATCAGACATACAAATGTGACAGCTACGGAAGCCGGCGGGATTACCCAACATATCGGGGCATATCAGGTTGAAATAAAAGGAAAGAAAATAACCTTTCTGGACACACCTGGTCATGAGGCTTTTACAGCAATGAGGGCCCGCGGCGCTCAAGTTACTGATCTGGCTATTCTGGTGGTGGCCGCAGATGACGGCGTCATGCCGCAAACGGTGGAAGCAATCAATCACGCTCAGGCTGCCGGCGTGCCTATTATAGTAGCCATAAACAAAATCGACAAACCCGAAGCCAACCCGGAACGAATCAAGCAGGAACTGACCGAACACGGTCTCGTTACCGAGGAATGGGGCGGTGAGACAATTTGCGTGAATGTCTCCGCCAAAACAAGAGAGGGACTGGAAAACCTCCTGGAAATGATACTACTGGTGGCAGAGGTCGCTGACTTAAAAGCCAATAAGGATAAAAAGGCCAAAGGATCAGTTGTTGAAGCCAAACTTGACAAGGGGCGCGGCCCGGTTGCCACGCTGCTGGTCCAGAACGGTACCCTTACAGTGGGGGACTTTATGATTGTGGGAACTACCCAGGGACGGGTAAGAGCAATGCAGGACGACAAAGGCCGCAGGCTTAAAAAAGCCCTGCCGTCTACTCCCGTGGAAGTTATCGGATTATCCGACGTACCACAGGCGGGAGACGTATTTCAGGTAGTCGAGGACGAAAGGCTGGCCAAACAGATTACCAGCGAACGTACAAGCCAAAAAAGGGAAGAGGCCATTCAGTCCCGTGGGAAAATTTCTCTTGACGACCTCTTCAGCCGTATACAGGAGGGTGAAGTACGGGACCTGAATATCATTATCAAAGCAGATGTGCAGGGTTCGATTGAAGCTCTGAAGCAATCGCTTGAAAAACTGTCAAATGAAGAGGTGCGTGTTAATATTATCCACCAGGGAGTAGGCGGTATCAGTGAGTCCGATGTAATGCTGGCGGACGCTTCCAATGCAATTATCATCGGTTTCAATGTCCGGCCGGATCCCAACGCCAGAAGGATGGCAGAACAGCAGCAAATAGATATCAGGTTGTACCGTGTTATTTACAGCGCCATTGAGGATGTCAAGGCAGCCCTAAGCGGTCTTTTGAAGCCTGAAATACGTGAGGTTGTGCTGGGTACTGCCGAAGTGAGGGCGGTCTTTAAGGTGCCTAAAATAGGCGCGGTGGCAGGCTGCTATGTAACGGAGGGTAAAATAACAAGAAATTCCCAGGTCCGTATAATACGGAACGGAATTGTTGTTCACGAAGGCACGATCGACTCCCTGAAAAGGTTCAAGGACGATGTCAAGGAGGTTGCCAGTGGTTATGAATGCGGTCTGGGAGTCGAAAGGTATAATGATATCCATGAAGGTGACAGGTTGGAGGCGTTTACTTTCGAAGAAATCAAGAGAGAACTGACTTAAGGCAATACAGGAGTATGCTGTAAGGGGGGACCGGATATGTCAAATCATCGCTGCGAGAGGATATCCGAAGAAATAAAGAGAGAGCTTTCTCAAATAATCCGTGATGATATTAAAGACCCGCGGGTAAGGGGCTTGATAAGTATAACCGCCGTAGAAGTTACCAATGACCTGCGTTATGCCAGGATATACGTCAGTATGCTGGCCAGCCCGGAGCAGAGTAAAAGCGCTCTGCAAGGCCTGGAAAAAGCCGGCGGGTACCTGAGAACAGAGCTGGCCAAAAGACTCCAGATACGCTATACGCCGGAATTAATTTTCAAACTTGACCAGTCTATTGAATATGGGACGAAAATCAATAAGATTATAGCCGGCTTCAATCAGAATAAAGGAGACGAGGGTTCCGATGTCTGACTGGCAGAAGCTGCAAGAATTCATAGAGGGACATGACGAGGCCGTCCTGCTTGTTCATGAAAAACCGGACGGAGACTGCCTGGGCTCAGCTCTTGCGCTGGGCCTTTACCTGAAAAGCAGGGGAATCACGCCTGTGATGCCCTTGCCGGATCCTATCCCGAAAGTATACTCTTTTTTGCCCGGACAAGACCTGGTAAAAGTAAAACCATCCGGTCAGCTAGAGAAAAAAGCAGTAGTTATCGCCGTAGACTGTACCGATTTGAACAGGATAGAATACACCATACCTCCTGAAAACCCCGTTATTAATATCGACCATCATGTCAGCAATTTATATTTTGGGTCCTTGAATATCGTAGACACCGGGGCTGCTGCGGCAGGAGAAATTATATACAGGCTTTTTAAAGAGGGGCAAGTTGATATTACGCCTGATATTGCCACTTTACTTTATGTTGCAATTTCCACGGATACCGGTTCGTTCATTTACAGTAATACGACGCCTGAGACTATGCAGGCTGCCAGCGAATTACTGGCTCTAAAAACTGACCTGGACCTTGTCAGACGGCACCTCCATGAAAAAAGGCCCTATGAGGAACTTGTTACAGTAAAAACAGCGCTAACATCACTTTTTTTAGAAAATGAGGGCATGGTAATCGGCTGTACCCTTTCCTATTCCGACTTGCAGGAGAACAATCTCCTTACTGCCGATACGGATGGGCTTATCGGTATGATGAGGGCTACGGACGGAGTGGAAGTCGCCCTGCTGTTTAAGGAGCTTAGACCGGGTGAAATAAAAGTAAGCCTGAGATCAAAAAACTATGTTGATGTCAACCTTCTGGCCGGCGAATTCGGAGGGGGGGGCCATCCCCGGGCAGCCGGCTGTACAGTCAGGGGCAATCTGGAAAAAGTGGTGGAGGAAATTGTGACGCTTGCGGGAGAGTATCTTAAAAGGCGGGATTCTTAATGAACGGGGTCATAAATGTCCTGAAACCCCCCGGAATGACTTCGCACGATGTGGTTGCCTTTATCCGGCGCGAATTAAGGCAAAAGAAGGTTGGTCATACCGGTACGCTCGATCCCCAGGCGTGCGGTGTACTGCCGGTATGCGTGGGACAGGCCACTCGTCTGGCCGATTATATCAGCGGTGAAGACAAGGAATACCTGTTTTGTCTAACACTTGGCGTTACGACAACGACTCAGGATGCCTGGGGTGAAGAAACTGACAGAAAAGATGTTTCCAACTTAAGCCTAAGAGAAATAAAACGCGTTTTAACAACGTTTACCGGGAAGATAGAACAGGTGGCGCCTATGTATTCTGCTGTGAAAATAGACGGCGTCCCTTTATACAGAAGGGCTCGCCGGGGAGAAACAGTTGAACGCAAAGCACGTACCGTAATAATTAAGGAACTTCGTCTTTTAGAGTATAAAATGCCGCACCTGACCCTGCTGGTGAACTGTTCAAAGGGGACGTATGTCAGAACGCTTTGTCACGATATCGGGAAATTGCTGGGAGTAGGAGGGCACCTTTCTTTTTTACTGCGTACAAGGGTGGGAGGTTTTATGCTGGATGACAGTGTCACCCTTGAGGAAATTGCCGAAAAGAGAGAAAAAACTTTTATCCCCCTGATTAACTGTATTTCGGGCCTTTCGTGTGTAGTTCTGGGAGAAGGGGATATAGCACGGATAAAGTTTGGACAGAGCCTATTTTTATCACGGGACGATCTTAAACAGCTTAATGCACCGGTGGAAGAACTATCTCAAGCGTGTGCAACAGTTGCAGCGGTGGATTTACAGGGCAGACTGCATGCTTTGGGAGTATTGAGACCGGAAAATGATTACATATGTTTCAAACCCAAAAAAGTTTTTAAGATGGAGTAAAGCATGAGAATTATCAGGAACTTGCAAAAAGCAAGTGAAATTAAAAGGCCGCTGACTATTGCCCTGGGGAACTTTGACGGCGTTCACCTGGGACACAAGAGCCTCATCAGAATGTGTGTTGAGGAGAGCAGGACAAAAGACTGGGAGTCCTGTATCTTCACTTTTGAACCTCATCCTTCCCTGGTAATAGCGCCGGAAAAGAAAATTAAGCTAATCAATACACCCAAGCAAAAATACCGGCTGATCAGCCAACTGGGAGTAAACAACCTGATCCTGCTCCAATTCAATAAAGAACTTGCCGCTACAACCCCGGAGGATTTTGTCAAACAATACCTGGTTGACTTGTTACAGGTTAAAAAAGTCTTTGTAGGCTTCAACTATTCTTTCGGCCAAAAAGGAAGGGGCAATCCCCAACTGCTTGAAGAGTTGGGGCAGTTATATGGTTTTGATGTTGCGGTTATATCGCCTGTTGTTATTGATAAGGAAGTAGTAAGCAGCACTCTGATCAGGCAAAAGTATGGGGAGGGCGACATCCCGGGCGCGGCAAAACTGCTGGGATACTGGCCCTGCCTGGAAGGAGAAGTAATTTCGGGAGATAAAAGAGGGGGGACCCTACTGGGCTTTCCCACAGCCAATATTTCTGTTTCAGAATGCGCTCTGATGCCGCAATACGGAGTATATGCCGCTTTAGTGGACGAGATGCGGCAAAACAAAAACGATACTGTTAAGACCGGACTGCCGGCTATTGTCAATATCGGGATGAGGCCGACATTTAATATTGGAAAACTTGCAGCAGAGGTACATATTTTAGATTTTTCCGGTGATTTATACCACAAATATCTAAGTATAAAACTATTGAGACAGATCCGTCAGGAGCAGCGTTTTGAAAACTTTGCCGAGCTGCAAAAACAAATAGAAAACGATATCCGACAAGCCCGTAAAATTTTAACTGAAACTGATTAACATTGCCTGTAAACTTGCTTCAATAGAAAGAATATGGCGGATATAGCATAATATTGCTCATAAATTCCTTTGCAGTAAATAAAATTGTATTACTAACTGCAAAAGGAGGGGCAAAAAATTATGGCGGTGATAATAAAAAACCACCACCGGTATTATGCCGCATCACGCCTGGTAAGCGATATCGTTTTTGATAAGGAATTTTCCAGCCTTTGTGAGGAATTGGCCTTTCTCTATAAAGAATATGATATAAATAATCCGGAACAAGAGGCTTTTCAGGATGCCTTATACAGCTTTTTAACGCAAAAGAAAACCAGGCTGCGGGCTTTGTCTTTTTAAAGGCGGTGCCTAAGATGCGTGTCATCATTACCGCCCATGCCAGGAAACGCCTAAGGGATTACCGGCAGGAAAAAATAACTGCTGCCGATATTATTCATGCAGTAAACCAGATTCCCGGGCATGTTCCGACCGCCACCAGGTTCAGAGGTTTCATCAGCAAGTCGGGGCGTGTCTTTGATATCGTGGCAAAGGACATACCCAACGGTCGTTTGGTGATAACTATCATTGGTAAGTAACTATAAATAAAACTTGCATAATTGATTTCACTGGCTTATAATGGATGCTGTTAGATTAACGCATACTAGGTCAAGCGACTCACCGACGCTTCACTTGGTTTGCGCTGAAAAAATAAGGAGGTGAATTGCTATGCCCCTGAATACCGAAAAAAAGAATGCACTTATAAACAAGTACAAGCTGCACGAAAGCGACACAGGTTCTCCCGAAGTTCAAATTGCCTTGCTCACGGAAAGGATCAATTACCTGACCGAGCACTTGCAAACGCACAAAAAGGATCACCATTCCAGGCGGGGATTATTGAAAATGGTCGGACAGCGGAGAGGTCTTTTAAACTATCTGAAGGAAAAAGACCTCAACAGATACAGGAGTATCATTGATAGTCTTGGAATCAGGAGATAGGGCGGGGAAAAACCGCCCTCTTTTCTATACTTTCAACCTGGTATTTTTTACCCGCGGTGAAGGAAATAATAATCATAATGTAGAATAAATGTTACATTTTGATAAAATAATGAAGATAAATGAATAGGGAGGTTATTTGATCAAACATGGAATATCCATATCAGATTCTGAACAAGGAGATCAAGATAGCCGGAAGGCCGCTCGTCATGGAAACGGGCCGACTGGCAAAACAGGCCGGCGGAGCTGTCCTCATTAGATACGGCGATACATGTGTATTAAACACGGCCACATGCTCGGCCGAACCCAGAGAAGGAATTGATTTTTTCCCGCTTACGGTCGATTACGAGGAGCGCCTCTATTCTGTAGGTAAAATTCCGGGCGGTTTTATCAAAAGAGAAGGTCGTCCCAGTGAGAAGGCTATTCTTTCGGCGAGACTTGTTGACAGACCGATTCGGCCGCTCTTTCCAAAAGGATATCGCAATGATGTCCATGTGGTGGCAACAGTAATGTCTGTTGACCAGGACAACCTTCCGGATGTGACTGCCATCAACGGCGCTTCGGCAGCGCTCCATATTTCCGATATACCGTTTAACGGGCCGATCGGAGCAGTTGCGGTAGGTTATGTGGATGGTGAGTTTGTCATCAACCCTACTCTTGAACAGAACGAAAAATCACTTTTACACCTGGTTGTGGCCGGTACCAAAGAGGCTGTGATGATGGTAGAAGCGGGCGCCAAAGAAGTTCCGGAGGAAATCTGCCTTGAAGCCATTATGTTCGGACATGAAAAAATCAGGGAAATAGTGCAGTTCATTGAGGAATTCCGGGAAGAGGCACTGCGGCTGGGTCTGGCTAAAGAGAAGAAGATACCGGTCCTGTACCAGGTTGACCCCGAAGTGGAGCAGGCGGTCAGAAATTTTGCCACCCGTCCGCTGCAGGAGGCCATCACAAATAAAGACAAACTGGAAAGAGAAGCGAATATTGAAGAGGTTAAAAGCCAAACCCTGCTTCATTTCAGTGAAGTATATCCCGAACAAATCAAGAATATCAAAAACACACTTGACTCTATTGTTAAGGAATATGTACGCAAACTCATTACCGTTGATAAGATCAGACCTGACGGGCGGGCTACGGATGAAATCCGGACCATCACCTGTGAAGTTGGGGTTCTGCCAAGAACTCACGGCACCGGTTTGTTTACACGCGGTCAAACCCAGGTGCTCTCTGTTGTTACACTGGGCGCGGTAGGAGAGGAACAGATTTTAGACGGCCTCGGTGTCGAAGAAAGCAAGCGCTACATGCATCATTATAACTTCCCGCCGTACAGCGTCGGTGAAACACGTCCCATGCGCGGGCCGGGAAGGAGAGAAATCGGTCACGGCGCCCTGGCGGAAAGGGCCCTGGAACCGATGATACCGCCGGAAGAGGAATTCCCATATACGATCAGGATTGTCTCTGAGGTTGTAGAATCTAACGGCTCGACTTCCATGGGAAGCGTCTGCGGAAGCACGCTGGCTCTGATGGATGCCGGCGTTCCCATTAAAGCCCCTGTAGCCGGTGTGGCCATGGGGCTGATTAAAGAGGGAGACCACTATTCAATACTTACCGATATCCAGGGAATGGAGGATGCGTTGGGTGACATGGACTTCAAGGTTGCCGGCACCAAGCAGGGCGTCACTGCCATCCAAATGGACATCAAGATTGCCGGGATAGACCGCAATATTTTAAAAGACGCCCTGGAACAGGCCAGAAAAGGACGCCTCTTCATTATGGATAGGATGTTATCCGTAATTGCCGAACCAAGGCCTGACCTGTCGCCATACGCGCCAAGGATAATAACCATGATGATAGATCCTGACAAAATCAGGGAAGTAATTGGACCGGGCGGTAAAACAATTAAAAAAATAATTGACAGTACCGGTGTAAAGATTGATATTGAGGACGATGGGCGTGTTTTTATTGCCGCCGTCGATGTGGAGGCCGGGAAAAAAGCAGTACGTATAATTGAGGACTTAACAAAAGATGTGGAAGTCGGAAAAATCTATATAGGTAAGGTCAACCGAATCACCAACTTCGGGGCTTTTGTAGAAATACTTCCCGGAAAAGAAGGCCTTGTACACATTTCTCACCTGGCTGAAGAAAGGGTGGGTAAAGTAGAAGACGTGGTCACCGTAGGTGACGAGATACTGGTTAAGGTCACTGAGATCGACCGCCAGGGACGAGTCAACCTTTCACGCAGGGAAGCCTTGCGACAGCAAAAAAGCAGCCAGCAAGAGAAATAAAGCGATTTACTCGCTTTTTTTCTTTTTTGATCAGGCGCACGGTATCATCAGCCGTTTTAACATTTTTTAATCCGGCATGAGGGCACGCTCTCCTGCATATAGATACTTGCAGGGGGTGATGAAGTGTATATTCTCTATATTAAGAAAAAATATCTGGTCTGGCTGGTACTATGCCTGCTCTTTGTAGTTTTTTTGGTGATGGCGTTTAATAAAACACGCGGCGTACAGGATGTACCGACCATAAGTCCCATCTATATAGGAAATACACTCGATCCGGCCGTTGCCCTAATGGTTAATGTCGACTGGGGCGAGGATATACTGCCGGGAATGCTGGAAGTACTCCGGCAAAAAAATGTTAAAGCTACGTTTTTCATTACCGGAAGGTTTGCCAAAAAATTTCCCGAACTTGTTAAGCAAATCAGCGAGGGCGGACATGAGATTGGAAATCATGGGTATTCCCATCCACATGCAGATAAAATCAGTATTGAACAGAATATGAATGAGATTACGGAAACAGAAAAGGTGATTACAGGGCTTGGAATCACTTTGAGCAAAATCTTTGCCCCGCCTTACGGTGAACATAAACCGCATGTTTTGCAGGCGGCAAGTTCACTGGGGTATAAAACAATTATGTGGACACTGGATACTGTTGACTGGAAGGAACCCGCACCCGAGACAATTGTAAAAAAAATTGCAGAAAAAGCCGATAACGGCGCTTTAATCCTGATGCATCCCAAGGAATGTACTCTCAAAGCTTTACCGTCGCTGACCGATACGCTGATTCAGAAACAGTTTGTTTTTAAGACAGTATCTGAAATCATTCAATAATTTTTTTTATAAAAGGCCATACTAAACGCTGAAAAGAAAAACCTGCATCAAATTTATTCTTGGGTGGTAAATATTGAAAAAATACATTATAATACTGTTGATTTTACTCGGACTTATTATAAGCGCCGGGCCAGCATCGGCCTTGCCTTCCATCTCCGCGGGCTCGGCCGTGTTGATAGATGCTGATACCGGTAAGTTATTGTATGAACAAAGCGCCTGGGAGTTAAGACCCCCGGCCAGCACTACGAAAATAATAACAGCCATCCTGGCCATTGAACACGGAAACCTTAATGAGGCAGTGGAAATAAGTCCAAACGCCGCCAATACAGGGGAAGCTTCTATCGGCCTTAAGCCAGGCGAAAAGCTTACGATGTACAACCTCCTTCACGGAGCCCTGCTTAAATCAGGCAATGACGCTTGTGTGGCTATTGCCGAGCATATCGCTCCAAGCGAGGAAGAATTTGTAGGCCTAATGAATCTGAAAGCGCGGTCATTGGGGGCTTTTGACACAACATTTTTTAACACCAATGGTTTACCGCACACAGACCACTTAACCACAGCTTATGACCTGGCGATTATTACACGCTATGCGCTCAATAATAAAATATTTAGCGAAATAGTCAGGAAAAAAGACTACACCCTGCAGTGGGAAACTCCACCTGCACGCCGCCGGTATATCTCAAACACCAATAAACTGCTGTGGACATACCCGCCGGCAACCGGGGTAAAAACCGGTACTACCGACAGCGCCGGCAAGTGCCTTGTGGCTTCCGCCCATGAACCGGGAAGGTCGGTAATAGCCGTGTTGCTAAATAGTCCCCGTCGGTTTGCTGATGCGAGGGAACTTCTGGAATACGGTCTGTTCCAGCTTAAATGAGAAGGAGAGCGACATGTTCAAAGATGATATTGTTAAATTAACACTTGACAACGGGGTCAGAATTGTTACGGAAAAAATACCGGGAGTTCGTTCGGTTGCCCTGGGCATCTGGGTGGGAGCCGGATCGCGTCATGAAAACGAAAGAAACGGCGGGATATCCCATTTCATTGAGCACCTTATGTTCAAGGGGACTGAGAAAAGGGCCGCCGCTGATATTGCCGAAGCGCTGGACGCGGTTGGCGGGCAGCTTAATGCCTTTACAACCAAAGAGTTTACCTGCTATTATGCCAAAACACTTGATGAGCATTTTGACCTTGCACTTGACGTATTGACCGATATGTTTTTTAATTCAACATACAGTGAAAAAGCTATTGAAAAAGAACGCGGCGTTATCGAAGAAGAGATAAAGATGTATGAGGATACCCCAGACGAGTTGATTCACGACCTGTTTGTCCAAACGGTCTGGCCTGACCACCCCTTAGGAAAACCAATCCTCGGAAGTATTAATTCTCTTGAAAAGATTACGAGAAAGGACATCCTCGAATATATTGACAACAACTACTTGCCCGGCAAGATAGTGATAGCTGTTGCCGGCAATATTGAACATGAGAAAGTCCGGGAAAAAATAGTCCCTTATTTTGCAGGGATGAAAAACAATCGAAATGCCGGGACGATAACTCCTCCCGAAAATACAACCGCCCGTGTTACCAATTTGTCCCGTGAAACGGGACAAGTCCAGATTTGTCTCGGAACGAAAGGGATTTCTCAGCAAGATGACAGGCTTTACAGTGTATATATACTGAATAATGTGTTGGGAGGTGGGCTCTCTTCCCGCCTGGTACAGTCAATCAGGGAAGAGAGAGGACTGGCTTATTCTGTCTTCACGTATCACACAGCCTTTTGCGATACTGGTTTATTTACATTCTATGCCGGTACGAGCCCTACCAAATACGATGAAGTGATAAAGCTGCTTTTAAAGGAAATAAAGCGTATCAACAAAGATGGCATAACCGAAAAAGAATTATTAAGGACCAAAGAACAGATAAAAGGCAGTCTTTACCTGGGACTGGAAAGCGTAAGCAGCCGTATGACCAGGCTGGGCAGGACGGAACTGTGCTTAAACAGGGTCATACCTCCTGAAGAAGTAGTTAAAAAAGTAACAGCTATTACGCTTGATGATGTCCATTCCATAGCGCGCGACCTTTTTAAGGACCATGAGTTCAGCCTTAGTACCATAGGTCCCTTGGAAAGCGGCACGGATATAAAAAGAATATTGAAAGAATCAGCCGTCGTTTAGACGGCTAATTTATTTCTTAATTAGCATATCCTCCTTTTACCCTGCATAAATTTTAGGTAGAGGAGGGGGATTAAAATGTTTTGGAAAATAATGTTCGGATTACTGGCGTTTCTTATCATATTTTTGGCTGTACGGGCCAGGGTGAGCATAAAAAGAAAGCGAAGTTTTGAAACTGTAGAAAGCACGGTGGCCTCACCGGCTTCCATAGCCATGGGTGAACTTGTGGCAGTTGCCGGTGGAGTTTATCTGTCACTTGTTCTCCTTGCATCTTTTCTTAAAATAACTGCGCCGGAAAAAATATCTCTGCTAAACATGTCGATGGACCCGTTGGCCCTGATAGCGATTACCATAGCGCTCTTGCAGCCTATCATGGTAACGCTGTATTACAGTATCTTTCGCAGATAGATATAAATACGATTATTTAACAAAGGTGGAATCCACTTTGAACAATGTAAGGCTAAGTGATCTTATCGGTAAGGATATCGTTAATATTCAAAACGGCAGCCGGCTGGGTACGGTTGCAGATTCCGACCTGGTTATCATGGCTGAAACAGGGGAAATTGAGTCTATTATCCTGCCCAGCAAAGGCGGTTTTTTAAGCTTGTGGGATAAAAGCAATCTGACCATACCCTGGGGCGCTGTGCGCAAAATAGGTTCTGAAGTGATTATTGTCGATCTTGACGATACGCATATGCGTTACCGAAGATACTCTTATTAGAAATTAAAAATATTTTTGAAATACTGCTAAAACCGTTGACAAAAAATTATTGCCGTCATACAATATAAAAAATTGAATACATAATACCTCACTCGGCAGAGTGGGGTAGGGGTCGCGAATGTTAAGAGTACTTCAGGGAGCCAGGCAGCCATGAACTGAGGGAAAGGGACATTCGCCGAAGCATGGTAAGCTGCCAGATTATTATGCTGGGACTGCATTTAAGAGATGCAGGACTGTCACCCGGCGAGCCCAACGCCAGGTGGAGCACTATCTCACAGAGGGCACATGAGGGGGGTCTGTAGCTAATATTCAGCTAGAGTTCACACCTTTAGCTGTTTTTATTTGCATGGCAGCCACTCATCGATGAGCAGGTAAACGGTTAATCTTTATGAAAGGGTGAATGGTCAGTGAGTACTATTAACGTGGTTATCATTGGAGCTGCCGGAAGAATGGGCAAGGAAATCATTAAAGGCTTAAGGCAATATGAGGACATCAAGATTGTGGGAGCAGTTGACGTAAACGATATTGGCAAAGATATCGGCGATTTAACCGCCGGCAAGCAAATGGGTATCGCAGTATCGCCTGACCTGGCAGAACTTCTTGATAAACTTCAAGAGCGGCCGGTAGTGGTGGACTTTACCCACAAAGAGGCCGTGAAAAAAAATATTCCGGTTGCACTTGAAAAACGCGCTTATGCAGTAGTAGGAACTACAGGGCTGTCTCACGATGACTTGGATAGGTTTGACAAGTTAGCCAGAGAGAATAAAACAGGAATCATCGTAGCGCCCAATTTTTCTTTCGGCGCTGTCCTGATGATGAAGGTAGCCCGGGAGATATCACGCTATCTAAACCAGGCTGAAATCATTGAGTACCATAACGAGAAAAAACTCGATTCGCCCTCGGGGACTGCCATAGCTACTGCGCGGGGCATGAAGGCAAACATTATCTCGGACGGGTGTACAGACGGTGTTAAAGATAACGGCGCGCGCGGAGCCGATTATGACGGGATCAGGATACACAGCGTCAGGCTAAAAAGCCTGGTTGCCCACCAGGAAGTATTCTTTGCAGGCTGCGGCGAGATGCTGACTATCCGTCACGATTCTTTCTCCAGGGAGTCGTTCATACCCGGTATTGCCTTAGCTGTACGGAAAGTACATTCATGGGAAGGACTAAAAACGGGATTGGAAACGATCATGGAATAGAATAACGTGATTATTTACAAGTTATTAAAAAAGGGGAGGGTTTCAAAATGGCAAATCATCCTCGTCTGATTGCGGCGATGATAACACCTTTTAAAAGTGATCTGAGCGTTGATTACGAAGGGGCTCAAAAACTTGCCCTGAATCTCCTGGAAGCGGGTAATGAAGGGCTTGTCGTGACAGGAACCACAGGGGAGTCGCCCACATTATCCAAGCAGGAAAAACTCGACCTTTATAAAGCTGTGAAAGATGCGGTTGGAAATAAGGGCTGGGTTATTGCGGGAACAGGTTCCAATTCAACGGCGGACAGCATCAGCCTGACAGAGGGAGCACAGAAGGCTGGCGTGGATGGGATTATGGCAGTAACGCCATACTACAACAAGCCAAACCAGGAAGGATTATACAGGCATTTTACAGCTATTGCCGGCGCAACCTCGCTCCCTGTTATCCTGTATAACGTTCCCGGCCGTACCGGACTCAATATGCTTCCTGAAACAGTTGCAAAACTTGCAGAAACAGAAAATATTATAGCAGTAAAAGAAGCAAGCGGGATTATGGACCAGGTATCGGCCATAAAGACAATGACATCCCGAGATTTTTTGATTTACAGCGGCGATGACAGTTTAACCCTTCCTATCCTGGCAATAGGAGGCTACGGCGTAATAAGCGTGGCCAGTCATGTTGTAGCAAGAGAAATGAACAGGATGATTTATGCTTACGTGGACGGACGGATAGAGGAAGCTTGCCAGATGCACCTGCGGCTCTTCCCTGTCTTTAAGGCCTTGTTTGTTACTACAAATCCCATTCCCGTAAAAAAAGCGGTTTCTCTTTTAGGATTACCTGCAGGCAGCCCGCGCCTGCCGCTGGTAGAAGCGTCTCCGGCCGAAACGGCTAAAATCAGGGAGGCGATGGAGGCGCTTAAACTAATTTAAGAAAGGGGCTGTTGCAAAACGTTAATTTGAAAACGTAGGGCGACAGGCCCTTTTTTGTTTAAGGCGGACAGAAAATCACATTAATCACAGGTAGATTTCACCAATTGGGTCTATTTTAGGCACAACAAAACAAGGGAAGGCCTTTCCCCTGTGGAGAATTATTTGGTTTTGGTCAGGCCGCCTTGGGA